>Ga0207926_1000566_pt1 | contig 18436 bp, 12 predicted proteins | sample NGESurdeep072012_8_FD_184454 | JGI IMG/M metagenome (GOLD analysis project Ga0207926, IMG submission 184454) | Arctic peat soil microbial communities from Barrow, Alaska - NGEE Surface sample 210-1 deep-072012 (SPAdes) | ecosystem: Environmental > Terrestrial > Soil > Wetlands > Peat ...
ATCCACGTCGTCTATCTGCTCGGGCGCAAGAAATTGATTTGCGTAATCGAGGTAGACTTTTTCGCGTATGAACACATCGAACAAATCGGGGTCGATATGTCCTCCCAGCTTGAACTGGCCGAGTATGGTCAGCGATTCGGTGAGGGTTTTGCCCTTTTTGTAAGGCCTGTCCTTGGCGGTGAGCGCCTCGAAAATATCGGCGATGCCCATCACCCTGGCTTGCACCGACATCTGTTCGCGCGTCAGACCGCGCGGATAGCCTTTGCCGTCCATGCGTTCGTGGTGCCCGCCGGCATATTCCGCGACATTTTTCAGGTGTCTCGGCCACGGCAGCGATTCCAGCATCTTGATGGTGACATCGATGTGATGGTTGATGATTTCGCGCTCTGCTGCCGTCAAAGTGCCGGCACGTATGGTGAGATTCTCGACTTCATCTTCACTGAGGAAATTGCACGCCTTGCCACCGGCATCGCGCCATTGGTACGCGGCGATCTGGCGCACACGTTGCTGCGCCTCGGCAGACATTGCCTCGCTGCCCACGTTACAGTGACGCAAAAATTCCCGGTCCTGGTCAAGCTGCGTTGCCCGCGCTGCGTAGTTCTGGCGGGCGGCTTCACCACGCTGAACGTCGGCACCCGCTGCCGCTATTTCGCGCAACAATGCGATCTCGGCATCGCGTTTGAGCACCTCAAAACGCGTGTCCAGCAGTTGTATCCGGTCAAACAGGGTATGCAGCTTGGTCGCTTTATCCACCACATGCACCGGTGTGGTGATCTTGCCGCAGTCATGCAGCAAGCCGGCGATCTTTAGTTCGCGACGGTCCTTGTCGGTCATCACAAAATCCTTGAGCGGGCCTTGTGCGGTGCGATTGACCGCTTCCGCCAGCATCATCGTGAGGGCAGGAACGCGCGCGCAGTGACCGCCGGTATAGGGCGACTTGTCGTCGATCGCAGTATTGATGAGCTGAATGAAAGATTCGAACAACTCTTCCAATTGATCGATGAGATGGCGATTCGTCAGGGCGATGGCCGCCTGCGATGCGAGCGATTCCAGCAACTGTTGATCGTCCCTTGAGAACGGGACGATCGCCCTGCTTTCCTGGTCTTGCGCATTGATCAGTTGCAACACGCCGATGACTTCATTCTCATGGTTGCGCATCGGCACGGTCAGAAATGACTGGGAACGATAACCGGTCTTGGCATCAAATTTTTTGGTGCCGGAAAAATCATAGCCCTCCGCCATGTAAGCATCGGGGATGTTCACCGTCTCGCCGCTGAGCGCCGAGTGGCTCACCACCATGGCGTGATTGGGATTGCCAGCCTCATCATAAAGCTGGATCGGATAAAAGCTGATCGGCACACCACTGGTTCCGCCCATCGCGGTTTTAAGTGAGTCGTTGCGCAAAATCTCGAAGCGCAGCACCCGTTGTTCCTGCTCGTGCAGATAGAGCGTGCCGGCATCGGCATCGGTAATGCGTTTTGCCGCTTCCAGTATGGTTTCCAGCAGGCTGTTGAGATCGCGCTGTTGAGACAGCGCGATACCGATCTCGTTGAGATCCTTGAGGCGATTCAGGAGGTTGTCAGCGGATTGCATAAAAACCACGCTTGACGTGCCGGTAAAATTTACAGGTCGGAGTGCAGGGGAGCTTCATTAATTTCACTCTATTTGATACAAACCGCGCGTACCTGGTGCATGTCGGTAATGCCTTGCAACACTTTCTCCATGCCGTCCTGCTTCAAAGTGCGCATTCCTTCATCCAGTGCAATAGCCAACAACTCAGAAACGCGCGCGCGCTCCTGGATGGCCTTTTTGATCGTATCGGTGCCAATCAGCAATTCGTGCAAACCGACGCGCCCGCGATAGCCGGTGCCGGAACATTTTTCACAGCCTACCGGCGAATAAAGGGTAAATTGCCCTTTGGGGTCGGCAAATAGTTTTACCCATTCGTTGTACAGGTTCTTCATCGCAGCAGATGGGTCTTTCTTCCAGGTCGCAGTGCTAGCCAGTTCGGAGCTGAATTCGGTGAGCATCGATTTTATTTCATCGGCAGTCGCGATATGCGGTTTCTTGCAGTCGCCGCACAGGCGCTTTCCCAAACGCTGCGCCAGTATTCCCAGCAGCGCATCGGCAAAGTTGAAAGGGTCCATACCCATATCCAGCAAGCGGTTGATGGATTCCGGCGCGCTGTTGGTATGCAGGGTGGCGAACACCAGGTGGCCGGTCAGCGAGGCTTCGATACCGATGGACACTGTTTCCTTGTCGCGCATTTCGCCGACCATGATCACATCAGGATCGGCGCGCAAGAAGGCGCGCATGATGGTGGGAAAATCCAGACCGGCTTTCTTGTTGATCTGTACCTGGCGCAGCCCCTTCTGGGTAATTTCCACCGGATCTTCGACGGTCCAGATTTTGGTGTCCGGCTTGTTGATATATTTGAGGATGGAGTGCAGCGTGGTGGTTTTACCGGAACCGGTCGGGCCGCACACGAAGAACAAACCATATGGCTTGCTCACTGTCTCCTTGATCAGCTCGTTGTTGCGTGCCGAGAAGCCCATTTTCTCCAGCGGCAACGGTTCACCGGAAGCAAGGATACGCATCACCACATCTTCGACACCACCCTGCGAGGGGATGGTCGCTACGCGCAACTCGATGTCCAGCGGGCCAAATTTCTTGAACTTGATCTTGCCATCCTGCGGCTTGCGCTTCTCGGAAATATCCAGGTCGCACATGATCTTGATGCGCGTTATTAGTGCGTTGCGATAAGTTGATGGCACCTCGATGTATTTCATCAATGAACCGTCTTTGCGCACCCGAATCTGCGTCTTGGCTTTGCCCGGTCCCGGCTCGACATGAATGTCCGACGCACCCATCCGATAAGCGTCCACGATGACCTTGTTGACCAGCTTGACCAGTTCGTTATCGGCGGCGGCGCTGACGTCCTCTTGGCTGACACCTGAGCCTTCTTCTTCTTCTTCTCCACCCATGTCGGCCAACAACTCGTCCATGGACGATTCATCGCCTGCCATGCCACCACTTCCATCCGAAAAAGCATTGCCTCCATAGAATAAATCCAGGGTTTGCTTGAATTCGCGTTGCGAACAAACCTGATAGACCAGCCGATTCTTGGGGAAAATATTGTTGACCACGCGCGAAGCCTGGATACGCTCGGGATCGGTAGTCAATATCATCAAACCTTCCTGAGTCTCCTCGATCGGAATCCAATGGCTGCTTTCGACATACTCGCGCCTCAGGTTTTTCAATAATTCCGTAGGCTTGAGGCGATCTCCCCGGTAAGCATCATAAGGAACCCCAAAAAAACTGGAAAGCGCCTTACCCAGGGCGGGGATGCCAACTTGAAATTCGTCGATCAGCACTTCTTCGACATCGATACCCTTGCGTCTTGCAGTGCGTGTTGCCAGCTCAAACTCGGCCGCGGACAGGACTCCATCTGCAACCAGATAATCGTATTTTGTTTTAACCGTACTTTCTTGCTGGCGCTGATGCTGGCGCAGTGCCACCGCCATGGTCTGCGCCAACTCCTGCACGCCTTCTTCGACCAGCATCGTAAAGGGGACGCCAGCCTTATTGTTGATGACCTGGATTACACCGGCAAGATCGCCATTAGCGGAATCCAGAATCGGCGCGACCAACATCTGTTTGGTACGGTATCCGGTGCGCTTGTCCACCTCCTGCAAAAAGCGCAAATACGCACTGTATTGCGCCAACTCTTTTTCATCATAAACATCTTTTATATTAAGCAGTTTTTTATGCATTGCCGCATAACCGGCGATGCTTTGCTCCGCGATGGGCAACTTGAGATCTTTGAAAGAATTAAGCCCGGTCTTGACCTTGGAAACAAGAGAAATATTGTCTTCGCCAACGACGTAGATGGTCAGCCGATCAGCATTGAACAACGCGCAGATGTCCTTGCTGACATCCAGCATGATTTCGTCAACGTTGCCGGTGGCGTGTATTTTATTACTGACCTGGTTGAGGTTTTTGTTGAACTCAAGCTTGAGTCTGATATCACCGGCATTTTTTGCTGCGGTATTGGCCGCCATTACTGTGCTCATCCCTGCTCCTTTGCCTATCTCATAAGGCTAATGCCGTAACGACCTCGGCACCAGCCATAATCCACCATCCAGAATCTATGCGTCACATCCGGCTTGCGCCAGGACGTACGTGCCACGCAATCGACCATTTCTAAAATTCCGGCGGATATCGAATCCGCCCGGAATAATCCGGCTCAGCCCAGCCAGAACCCCAATAGCCAATGCGCAAGCCATCACCGTTTCTTAAAACTCGAACTCTTGATTGTTCAGCAACATCTTGGGACGGAGCCCGCGCACACAGTCCTCAACCTGCCGCATGGTCAGTTCCAGCTCGCCGGGTTTAAGGTGGGTGATGAAGACTTCTGCCTCAAGCTTGAATTTGGCCAACTCCACGGCCAACATACTGGGACACAAATGTTTAGAAATTACCGCCAAATCCTTTTCGCTATTCGAAAATGCCGTCTCAATGACAAGGTAACGCAAATTTTTTATTTTGTTAACCACTTCCCATAAAGCATCACAGGTGGTGGTATCCCCGCTAAATACAAGGCTGGCCTTGCCGCTGTCCAACTGGTAGCCCACTGCTGGTACAACGTGATTGGCAGGAATGGCGGTTATTTTGCGCCCATTCAGGACGACGGTCTCGCCCAGCTCCATAGGCTGATATCGCAGATATGGATGTTGAGCATTGGGGATCTCGGTGAAATCCGGCCATATCTTCCAGTTGAAAATATGTTGCTTGAGGATGTCCAGCGTCTCCTCGCTTGCGTAAACAGTCAATGGTCGGTCGCGCATGAGCCCGACGCTGTCCACCATGAATGGAATGCAGGCGATATGATCGAGGTGGGAATGGGTAACAAAAACATGATCGATTTCAGTGAGTTCACTAAGACTGAGTTCACTCACCCCGGTGCCGGCGTCAATCAACACATCACGATCAAGCAGAAACGAGGTGGTGCGTAGATTGCCACCGATTCCGCCGCTGCATCCCAATACTCTAAGCCTCATGATGTCGTGTGTGTCCTGATAATTTATCGGGTTATTTGGTCTCGAACACGAACACGCCATCCCACTCCGCAGCTGGCGGATTATTACGGTAGTAGGCAACGCGCTTCGCGTAGACTTTATATAGTTCAGTATCCGGGGACATGCGCTGCAAATTCATCAGTTGCAATTCCGCCTGCTCCCAACTCTGTTTGCGATAGAAGCGGCGCACTTCATGGAACAACCTGACTTCACCATGCAGTGCTTTGCTCGCCTCGCTGGCCAATCCCATCGGTTCGTAAATCGCCACGGGCTTATCTTTACCTTTTACCCGCACATGGTCAAGCTCGCGATAAATAAAGTCGGGTACGGCATTCCGGGTATTTTCACCGACTATGATGCCCACCCCATATTGCTTGGTGATCCCTTCCAGGCGTGATGCCAGATTCACCTCATCGCCCATCACCGTGTAAGCAACACGCACTTCGGAACCCATATTGCCCACACTGACGCGCCCGGTATTGATACCTATGCCTGCATGAATCTCCGGCCAACCGCGTGCCTTGAAGTGCGGCTGCAAAGCTTGCAAAGTCGCTTGCATCTCGATACCGGCCAGCATGGCATTACGGGCATGCGTTGGATCGGGCAAGGGCGCCCCCCAGAAAGCCATGATGCAGTCGCCCATATACTTGTCTATCGTGCCACGATGCTTATAGATCACACGCGACAAGGGAGTCAAAAACTCATGCATCAACAATGTCAATTCTTTCGGGTCCAGGCCTTCCGAGATGGTGGTAAAGCCGCGCACATCAGAGAACAGAATGGTCATTTCTCGACTCTCGCCTTCCATGGACACACTTTCCGGATGTTTCGCCATCTCTTCGACCAACTCGCTCGGCACATACTGACCGAATAGTCCCGTGATTTGGCGCTTGGTACGCGATTCCACGAAGTAGCCGTAAGACATATTCAGGGCGAATAACAACGCGATCATGACCACACTGTTCGCCACAGGCATCAAAATGTTGCCGTAGTTCCATGTCAATAGACTCAACCCCGTTGTAGCGCCAAGCACAAAAGCCGAGGCCAGAATCGCTTTGGCCGGACTGAGTAAAGGCAACAAAAAACTCAAGGCAAGACCGATCAGCAACAGCCAAACCACTTCAGCACCCAGCATATAGGCGGGCCGCTCTTTCAAATTCTGATCGAGAATGCCGGAAATCATGTTGGCGTGAACTTCCACCCCTGGGTATACCTCATCTACCGGTGTTGCGCGCATATCCAACAACCCGGGAGCCGTGGTGCCAACCAGAATGATCTTGCCTTTCAATTGCGCAAGATCAACCCGGTCGTGAAGCACATCCGCAACCGAAATATAACGGAAACTCCCTTGTTTGCCGCGGTACGGAACAAAGGTGGCGACATCCCTGTCGACCGGGATTTTCAGCCTGCCACCAGCGAATTCCAACTCCAGCCACTCCAAACCTGCATACCCGCCGCTCTTGGCTTCGGCAAAGCCGGGTAATAATTTTGCGTGGCCCAGCAGGGTGCGCACCATGGCAAGCGACAAGGACTCATAATACGCGCCTCCATACTCCACAAGCATGGGGACACGGCGCACCCGGCCATCAAAGTCCACCAAAGGATTAAAGTGTCCGACACTTGCTGCGGCTTGCTGCAATTCAGGAAGATTGGCTCCGTAGCCATTCCAGGTCGTGAATCCGACCGGACGCCCCTTGAACGCCCCCGCTTGGAAAACAGGTTCGGGCAGAGCACCTGACACGTTGATATTTTGTTGATTGGTCAGGTAATATCCCAGCACCACATTTCGATTCCTGATTTTGTCAGCAAACAGTTTGTCGTATTCGAGTTGCGGTTGGATCTGGCTCAGCACCGATTGAAACGACACGTCGCCTTTGAGTTGATTCTGCCCGAGCATTTGCAACTCCTTAAGCCCGGAGCTCTCATCCCTTTCGGCAAAAACCACGTCGAAACCCACCACCGCGACACCGTATTTATCAAACAGCTTGTCCATCAACAATGCCAAACGGTCTCGCCCCCATGGCCAGCGCCCTTCCTCCTTAAGGCTCTTTTCATCGATATCGAGAATAACGATACGATCATCCAGCGTGCGCGGCATAGTCAAGCGCAAGCGATAATCGTAGAGAATAGAGGAAAGCTGATCGACAAAATCCAGTCTGTAAAACCGGGCGGCGCTGCCGACGAAAACCAGGACTATCAACAGTCCCAGCCCGATCAAGATTGCATTTTTTTTCACGACACTTAACAGAGGGCAGACTTTGTGTGCCGCTAGGCGTCACATTCATTAAAGACGCGGCGCAGCCGCGACAACGATATTGTCTTTTGTCCTCTGTCCATTACTATCCCTTGAAATAGAATTCCATCTTGACCCCGGCTAGCTCGATTACATCGTGTTCATTCAACTGATGTGCCTGATTTGTAAGTGCCTGGCCATTCACCAACGGGAAACTTTCCCCTTCGACATGGGTGATAAAAAAACCTTGCGGGCGTTTGGTCAATACGGCCACCTGCAAACCCGGCTTGCCCAAAGTGGTGAGATTTTTTACCAACTCAAGTTCTTTGCCCGCATTTGGCCCGGTCAAGACCTGCACCACAGCGACCCGTTGTGGTGCCGCAGCTTGAGGAGCAGCAGTTTGTAGAGCGGGCTTGGCAACAACTGACGGTGTTACCGGCGCAGCAGCTTGACCAGAAGCGGCTGGGCCTGTCGGCTTGAGCGCTTCAAATTTTCCGGTCTTTTCCACCACCTCTGTATTTGCCGGTTTACTGCCGGATGGCACTTTCGCAAAGCCTGGTGTCTCACTAGGTTTATTTTCGCCCGGAGTTGCCTGTTTGGGCGGTGAGCGCATCACCATCGTTTTTTCGAAATCGGCAGAGCTGGTCTGGGTGAGAAGATCACTGATATATTTCAGCTTGTATTTGCCGATTCCAATCACATCGTTGTTTTGCAGGAAATGTTTTTTGGTTGCCGTCCCATTTACTTCCAGGCCGTTAGTACTATCCAGATCTTCAAGAAAGGAATCGTGCAGGATAGTAACAATCGCGGCATGCTCACCACTCACCGCCAGGTTATCGATGGCGATGTCATTATGTTCCTTGCGACCGATGGTCATGCGTTCTTTGTTCAGGGGATATTCTTTGATTACCGCCCCATCCATGCTAAGTATCAATTTTGCAGCCATAGTCGTAACCCTCTTACTAATTATTTTTCAAACCAAGCGAGCAGCTTTGCCAGCCAGCCTCGCGGCACAAAAAATTTACCCTTTACCTTCACCAATATCACCGAGACATTATCGCGACCGCCGTTATCGTTCGCCATTTGTATCAACTGATTTGCCGCAAGCGGCAAATTGCCCTGCATTGCATAAAGTGTAGACTGAATATCATCGTCCTCCACCATGTCGTTCAAGCCATCTGAACATAGCAGGTAAATATCACCCACCGACACATCATGCACATGAATTTCCGGCACCACTTCTGCATCGATCCCGACAGCACGCGTCACCAAATTCTTGTTCTTGGACAAACGCGCATCTTCAATACTGATTATCCCGCCATCAATCTGCTCCTGGAGCAATGAATGATCCCGGGTGATCGTTTCCAGCACCTCGCCGCGCAACCGGTACATGCGCGAATCGCCCACATGCCCGGTCGCCACGCGGTTGTCATAGAACAATCCGGAAACAATGGTCGTCCCCATACCCGAATACTGCGGCTGACTTTCCGCAGCATGAAAAATCGAGGCGTTCGCCTTCTGAATATTGTCGCGCAACAACTGCACACCCAACTCCACGCCGCTTGCCTCGTCGCGGTCTACCGGACTGGCATCATGCAAACCATGACTGACTTCCGTTACAACCACCGAAACGGCTATGCCACTCGCCACCTCGCCCGCATTGTACCCGCCCATTCCGTCAGCCAACACCACCAGACCATAAGCGGGCTCGCACGCAACACTATCCTCATTATGAGAACGAACCATGCCGGGGTGAGTCTGGCTGAATATTTCCAATGCCTCAGTAATCTTCATGTCTTACCCCTGTAAGCTGGCGGTACAACGCCGCAGTGCGTCGGCCATTTCTGCACCATTGGAGTAGCGATCCACAACCTGTTTGGCCAATGAGCGGTTGATGATCGCCACCAGACATTGCGGCAAATCCGGCCTGATGGCCAGGATATCGGTATGGGGCTCATTGGCGATACGGTACATCAATTGCGCCATCGAATCTCCCTCGAACGGAAGCTTACCACAAGCCAATTGGTACAAGCTGACGCCCAATGAGAACAGGTCGGAGGCACCCTCGATCTTCTTGCCGGCCAATTGCTCCGGTGACATGAACGAGGGCGTGCCCAACACCATGCCGGTTTTGGTTTTGCTCGAATCGGTGATGCGTGCGATACCGAAATCGGTCACCTTGGGTGTATTTGTTTCCGGATCGTACATGATGTTGGCCGGCTTGATGTCTCGATGCACCACGTTCTGTTTATGCGCGTAATCCAGCGCATCGGCGACATGTGCAATGATACTCATCACCGTGGACAAGGGCAGCAGGTTATCCGGCTTGGTATGCGGAGCCAAGTCCCTTCCTTTGAGAAACTCCATCGCGATGTAGGCAAGGTCATGCTCTTCACCCGCGTCATACATGGTCACGATGTTCGGGTGATTCAGGCGACCGGCCGTTTCGGCCTCGCGGAAAAAGCGGGCTTTCACGTCTTCAAGTTCACTGGCCTCGAATTCCTGTGCCAGTGCCATGGTTTTGATCGCCACGACGCGGCCTATTTTCGGATCCTTGCCGAGATACACCACACCCATCGCACCCTTGCCGAGTTCCTTCTCTATTTCATAACGCCCCAGCATCGGCTTGGACACCCCAGCCTTGTCCAATACCATCGTACTGGCGTTACTTTTGCCCGAGGAACCGCCGAGCAACACTGTTTCCGACATCGCCTTGGTCTGAGCAAGACGCGCATCCAGATCGCGGAATTTTGGGTTGTATGCCGCCATATATTTGAATACAGACTCCGCCTTATTGAATTGTCGCTTGCGCTCGAAGTCCAGTCCCAGGTTGTACAGTACCTCCATCAGGCTGTCATCCACCTGCACCTTGCGGAACTTGTCGAAGGCGATATCCAATTGCCCCTGCCCCTGAAAAGCCAGACCGAGCATACGATTGCTTTCTGCAGATTCTGCATCGGATTTCTGCTTGCCCTTCTCGGTCATCAGAAAGCGTTTGGTGGTAAGGAGCAAATGTCCGACCAATAACAAGGAGGCGGGCAACATCAGTTGCAACCACAACGCCTGCGTAGTCATCAACACGAAATGCGTAACCAGCAACACGATGAACAACGCGCCGGTGACCAGCGCTCCTATGGCCGCATTCAGACGCGGCAACAACAGGATCAGATATAGCGCAATCAGCAGAAACACCCCGATTTGCGCCAATTCAGCCCAACTTGGCGTAACAAAGAAATCGCCCTTGAGGATACTGGATACCGAATGCGCCAATATCACAGCCGGCGGCATGCTGGAAGAAATTGGCGTCACCTGCAGAGATCCGACACCGGCTGCCGATGCACCGATCAGCACGATCTTGTCGCGGTACTTTTCAGCCGGTATCTTTCCGGTTAAAACGTCATAAAAGGAATCCACCGGAAACGCCGGCCGCCCATCCTTGTCCTTGTAAAAATAGGTGTGCATCCGCAAAGCCGGGTCGGTAGCTATCTTCAGATTGCCCAGTTGCACACTTTCGCCCAGACTGACGTGTATATCTTTGGGCTCGAGATTGAGGCTCTTGGCTGCCAGCATCAGTGACAGAGATGGATAATATTGATCGTAATAGCCCACTACCAGGGGTTCGGTGCGCACCGCACCGTCCACATCCGGATCACTGTTCAGGTGTCCGATAGCCAACGCCTTGCTGCCCAACAACGGGATCGGCGGCAAAACACTTTGCGATAACAACGGCAGTTCGCCCGAACCACCGGTATCTTTCACGTTCAAGAGATTATCGCGCAACACATAGTCCGGCAATGCTTGATCGGGTTTGCCTTGCGGCTCGCCCAGCTCGAAAAACATCGCCAGCAAGACATTGTTCGCCTTGGCCATGCTTTCGCTAAGCTTCTGGTCGTTATCGAGATTCGTCGCGGCTTCCTGCAGCAACTCATTAAGCTGCGCCAGTTCTGCCTGGTGTACGGGGTCGGTGGTATTTTTAAGTGTGGAATTGCCAAGCAATTCGGCAATCTTGTAGATGTAATTCAGTCCCGCGTCTACCTGCGGCTCAAAGAAAAACGCAGTATAGCCAATCACCTTGGCATGACCCGACGCCAGGACATCTATCATCTTGGCATGTATCTCGCGCGGCCAAGGCCAGCGCCCAAGGTTGGCAATACTCTGTTCGTCGATCGCAATCACCGCAATCTTGTCGCTCGGTGTGCGCGAAGATGCCATAACGCCCAAGTCGTAAGCCTTGCGTTCCAGACTCTGAATCAAATCGCTTTTTGCGCCCACCAGAAACACCAAAGCGACCAGCAAACCTACGAACCAGTCTTTTTGCCAAAACGACCACTTGCTCATTCTTCCCCCTGAAGCTTGTTGGTAAGCATGATGTGGGTTGTCATGCAAGTTATGGCGCAGATACTAATATATTTCGCAACAACGCACCACAATCCTTTAGATTTATTACGAATTATCCAAATAACCGATCTGGCACTTAATCGATTTATCCCTAGAAACCGATAAAGCCGTTGTTACTTGACCAACAACACAGGGCAATTTGCCAAATGCAACACCTTGTTCACCACTGAACCCAGCAACAATGATTGCAACCCACCCTGCCCCTGCCTGCCCATCACGATTTGATCCACGCCCTGCTCATGGGCGTATTGAGCTATCGCTTCCGCCGGAGTACCCACACTGATGTGGTATTGATAAGGCAAAGCAGCGGCATCCAGTGCAGCGCGTGCCGACTGCAACGCAGCCATACCTTGCTCGCGATAATAATCGTTGATGGTTTGCTGGCTGATGAACAGTTTGACGTTGCCCGCCGCCACATTCCATTGCACGTTCAGCAACAACACCTGGGGAGACTCTTTCAATACAGAAACATTCTTGATCACATAGTCCACCGCATGTAGCGCATAGTCCGAGCCATCGACCGGAATCAGTATCTTCGTCATCACCACTCCCTTAAGATTCATTAATCAGGCGATTTATTGTCCGGCACGACATTCGATTTTTGCGGAATGGGCGACTTGTCGACCATCCCTGCATGAACCGATTCGTCGACCAGGTTGATCACTTCGCTTTCCACAGCCCTGCGCATCGCCAACCACATTCCGGCCGCCAACACCAGCAAGGCGCAGAACACCGGGATCAGCCAGTGCAAGTAATGCTGCGCTTCCACCAGCGAACTGAACAAAGCCTCGCTGACCAGCATTTCACCGGCAACGTAACCCAGCAGCACACCACCCGCATAAATGATGAACGGAAAACGGTCGATCAGCTTCAGCACCAACTGACTGCTCCAAGCGATCAGCGGTATGCTCACCAGCAAACCGAACACCAGCAGCGTGACATTTCCATGTGCCGCGGCTGCAACGCCCAGCACATTATCCAGGCTCATGATGAAGTCCGCGATGATGATGGTCTTGACCGCACCAAATAGGCGCGTTTCGGCTTGAATACTATCCGCGCTGTTTTCATCCTCGGGCAGGATCAATTTGATACCGATCCAGATCAACAGCACTGCGCCCACCAGCTTGAGATAAGGCAGCGACAGCATGCCCACCGCAAAAAATGTCAGCACGATACGCAAAACGATTGCGCCCGCGACACCAAACAAAATCCCTTTTCTGCGCTGCTCCAACGGCAAGTTACGGCATGCCAGCGCGATCACCACCGCATTATCCCCGCTCAGCAACAGGTCGATCATGATGATTTTGCACACATCCAGCCAGAATTGCGCGTTGGAAATCATTTCCAACACTGCTTAACCCTTCAAAACTTTCTGCATCAAGCGGCCCATCTCAGCTGGATTGCGGGTGATGTGAATTCCGCATTCTTCCATCACTGCCAGCTTGTCTTCAGCACCGCCCTGCCCGCCGGAGATGATCGCACCCGCATGCCCCATGCGCTTGCCGGGCGGCGCGGTGATACCCGCAATGAAACCGACTACGGGTTTCTTCATGTTGTCCTTGATCCAGCGCGCGCATTCCTCCTCGTCGCTGCCGCCGATCTCGCCCACCATGACGACCGCATCGGTTTCCGGATCGTCGTTGAACAGCTTCATCACATCAAGATGCTTCAAGCCGTTGATCGGATCCCCGCCAATACCCACGCAGGATGACTGCCCCAAGCCCAGCGCTGTCAGTTGCCCGACTGCCTCGTAGGTCAATGTCCCCGAACGTGACACCACGCCGATGCGTCCCTTGCGATGAATATGTCCGGGCATGATGCCAATCTTGATCTCGTCCGGGGTGATCAGCCCGGGGCAATTCGGCCCGATCAACAAGGTGCGTTTACCTTGCATCTTGTAACGGGTGCGCAGCATGTCGTGTACCGGAATACCCTCGGTGATACAGATCACCAGATCGATATCCGCCTCGACTGCCTCATCTATCGCCGCTGCCGCATCCGATGGCGGCACATAGATTACCGACACTGTCGCACCTGTTGCTTGTTTGGCATCGCGCACCGAGGCAAACACCGGGATATCTTCGAACAATTCGCCTGCTTTTTTCGGATTCACTCCGGCAACGAAACAATTCGCTCCGTTCGCATAGGCTTTGCAATTGACAGTGTGGAATTGGCCTACCTTGCCGGTCATCCCCTGCGTCATTACTCTGGTGTTTTTATTAATCAGAATAGACATTACGCACCCCTCGCGGCAGCAACCACTTTTTCAGCCGCATCCGCCATATCATTGCCGGAAATGATCGGCAGACCGGATTCGGCCAGGATCTTTTTGCCCAGCTCCACATTCGTGCCTTCCAGACGCACCACCAGCGGTACGCTCAGGTGCACCTCGCGCACTGCCGCCACCACGCCTTCGGCGATCACATCGCACTTCATGATGCCGCCGAAGATGTTCACCAGTATCGCTCTCAAATTTGGATTGTGCAGCATCAGCTTGAACGCCTCGGTGACCTTTTCCTTGCTCGCACCGCCCCCGACATCAAGGAAGTTCGCAGGATTTCCGCCATACAATTTGATGATGTCCATCGTCGCCATCGCGAGTCCCGCGCCGTTCACCAGACAGCCGATATCGCCATCCAGCGAGATATAACTGAGGTCGAATTTAGACGCCTCGATCTCCGCCGGGTCCTCTTCATCCAAATCGCGATAGGCGACGATCTCGGGATGACGGTACAGCGCGTTACTGTCAAAGTTAAACTTCGCATCCAGTGCCAGCACGCGCCCGTCGGCAGTCAACACCAGCGGATTGATTTCGGCGAGCATCGCATCCTTCCCGACGAAGGCCCGATACAAGCCTTGCAGCGCAGTGCGCGCTTGCGCAAGTGCCGCTGCGGGGATGCCAATATTTCGTGCAACGGTATCGGCTTCGGCATCGCGCAATCCCGCCACAGGGTCTATCCACACCTTGTGTATCTTTTCCGGCGTGTGCGCGGCGACCTCCTCAATTTCCATTCCGCCTTCACTGCTCGCCAGCAATGCCACGCGCTGCTTGCTGCGATCGATCACCATGCCGAGATAATATTCCTTGACGATCTGAGCGCCTTCTTCGATCAGCAAACGACGCACGACCTGCCCTTCTTTACCGGTTTGGTGCGTGACCAGATGCATGCCGAGGATTTGCTGCGCTGCACTGCGCACCTCTTCCAGCGAGCGTGCCACCTTCACCCCGCCGCCCTTGCCGCGCCCGCCGGCATGTATCTGCGCCTTCACCACCCACACCGCGCCGCCCAACTGCTGCGCCGCAGCCACTGCTTCATCAACGCTGAAACATGCCACCCCGCGCGGGGTCCGCACACCAAATTGGCGTAGAATTTCTTTACCTTGGTATTCGTGAATTTTCATAATGGATGGTCGCCTGAACGAAGCATGCGCCTTAACATTGACTCAGGTGCAATCTTACCGAATTATTAGCGGGTGAGCGGGAAATCAAGCGGGAAGAGATTGAGGATTCCATAAGAAATGAACTTTCGCACTTGAAATGGAGTGTATATGAATACCTTAATTCGTTCACCAGTCCGGAAAAGCCTGGTAACCGGATTGATCCGGTTTTTGTTGTTAATGGATTGCCAGAGAGGCGGATCAGCAACGAAATGCCTGAGCAACATCAGCATAGTGTGTGCTGATCCAGCGCAGAACTGAATATCTGCACTCCATCAGCAGGAAGATTCAGGCGTTCCTGACCAGAAAGAACTACCGGTTCACAGCAGAGGAGCGATGAAGGAGATGAATTCATCGATGATGACCTCCTCGTGACCAGCGTCTTTCATCTCCCACTTGATCGTGTTGAGAAGTTTTGCTTTTTTATAAATATTCAGTTTATGCCCGGTTGAGAATGTGCGGATACGAACGATCAGGCTATCGAATTTTTTCTGATACGTCTTCACTGGGATCGCCTTCCCCTTTTGTTCCGTAGGAGGCAATAGGCGGTTAATGTCGCGGACTATTTCCTGTGCAAACAAAACCGCTTCTCCGGCGTTGAACCAATCAAGTATCATGTAGCTGCTCCGTGCATGTTTCTGGAATAAAAAGGATAACTCCTGTTGTTGTCGGGCTTAAGCAGCGCTCATGGCGCATCTAGTCCGAATAGCAACCAAGTCAAACCAGTCTAACAAAAATCATCCTGGAAAGGTTGTGAGATGGGAATATTCGATCGATTTCGGTCTACCGGGCAAGCTGTTGCAAACAGCGACGGGAACAGAAAAGGTACATCCGAGCAGGACGCTACACGTTTAATCGAAGAAGGGCATGCTCTTGAGGCAGAAGGCAAGCTCGACGAGGCAATGCAGCGCTACCTGGAGGCCATTCGGCTGGCATCGAATCCGGCGCGCGCTCACCTCAATCTCGGCAACGCTTTGTTGCTTAAGGGTGACTTGAAAGGCGCACTGGATGCTTTCCAGGCCGCGATCAAATACAAACCGGACTATGCAGGAGCTTATTACAACATCGGGAATGCCCTGATGGGCAATGGGCGATTTGTTGATGCGGTGGCGAACTACCGCCGTGCTCTGGAAATCGAACCCGATTACGCCGAGGTGCATTGCAGCTTGGGCGTTGCCCTGCAAGGCCAAGGGCAGTTAGAAGACGCCGAGACAAGCCACCGACGAGCGCTGGAAATCAAACCTGATTTCGTCGAAGCGCATAACAATCTGGGCAATGTCCTACAAGCCCTCGGGAAGATCGGAAGTGCAGTGGTGTGTTACCGGCGGGCGCTGGAGTTCAAACCGGATTTCGCCGAAGCACATAACAATCTGGGCCTCGCACTGAAAGATTTCGGGCAACTTGAAGGCGCGGTGGCGAGTTTCTACCGCGCACTGGAGATCAAACCTGATTACGCTGAGGCGCAGAGCAGCCTGTTGTTTACCCTGAACTACACCGACGGTCTTGCATCCTCGTATTATCTTGAACAGGCACGCCATTACGGACGGATCGTTGCAGGAAAGGTGGTGGCACGTTTTTCTGCTTGGCCGTGTGTGGCTCGGCCTGAACGCCTGCGGGTCGGGCTGGTGTCTGGCGACCTGCTAAATCACCCCGTGGGTTTTTTTCTGGAAGGACTGCTGGCTCATATCGATCCTGCTCGCATTGAACTGATCGCTTACCCGACACACCGCGAGGAAGACGAACTCACTGCCCGCATCCGCCCGTATTTTTCTGCATGGAAGCCGCTGATCGGTAAAAACGATGAGGCCGCTGCTCGCCTAATCCATGCCGATGGGCTGCATATTTTGCTTGATCTTTCCGGTCATACCGGACACAACCGCCTGCCGGTGTTCGCCTGGAAACCCGCACCGGTGCAAGCCAGTTGGCTGGGCTATTTCGCCACCACCGGGGTGGCGGAAATGGACTATTTTCTGGCAGACAAAGTGGGCGTGCCGGAGGCCCAGCAGGAGCAATTCACTGAAACCGTCTTGTATCTGCCTGACACTCGGCTGTGTTTCACTGCGCGCGAGGTCGACTTGCCGGTAGCGCCATTGCCTGCTTTGGCGAACGGCATGGTCACCTTTGGCTGCTTCCAGACTCTGGCCAAGTTGGGTGATGGTGTACTGGAGGCATGGGGGGAAATTCTTGCCGCGCTGCCCGATGCAACATTGCGCATACAGTGCAAGCAACTGGGCGAACCGGCACAGGTGGAACAGTTGCTGCAACGTCTGTGGAAATACGGCATAGCCCCGGCACGGGTGGCGACACACGGCGCTAGCAATCGTGAAACCTATCTGGCAGCACATGCGGAAGTGGATGTCATCCTGGATACATTCCCCTACCCGGGCGGCACCACCACCTGCGAAGCGCTGTGGATGGGTGTGCCGACCCTGACCCTTGCGGGCGACAGCCTGCTGGCACGGCAAGGTGCCAGTCTGCTCACGGCAGCCGGATTGGAAGAATGGGTGGCAACCAGTAAAGAGGAATACGTTGCCAAATCGATCGCCTTGGCGAGTGATCAATCCAAGCTTGTCGCCCTGCGTGCTGTCTTGCGCCAGCAGGTGCTGGCGTCCCCGCTGTTCGATGCGCCCCGCTTTGCCAGGAATTTTGAGGATGCGTTGTGGGGGATGTGGCAACGTCATCATGCCAAACCGGGAAAATCGATATGACCACTTGGAAAGGTTGTTAGATGGGAATATTTGACCGATTCCGCTCTACCGGACAGGCCGTCGCGGATGACAGCGAAAACAAGGCGGCCACATCGGGACAGGAGGCGACACGCTTGATCGACGAAGGGCATGTTCTTGAGGCAGAAGGCAAGCTCGACGAAGCGATGCAGCGTTACCTGGAGGCCATTCGGCTGGCACCCAACCCGGCGCGCGGCCACCTCAACCGCGGCAATATCCTGCTGCTAAAGGGCGACCTGCAAGGCGCACTGGACGCCTTCAGGATTGCGATCAAACATAAACCAGATTATGCCGGCGCTTATTACAACATCGGCAATGCCCTGCTGGGCAACGGACAGCTCGACGAAGCAGTGGCAAACTACCGCAGCGCGCTGGAGATTCAACCCGATTACGCCGAGGTGCATTGCAGCCTGGGGGTTGCGCTGAAAGAACTCGGACAACTTGATAGCGCGGTGGCAAGTTTCCAGAAAGCGCTGGAGATCAATCCCGATCTGGCCGAGGCGCATATCAACCTGGGCAATGCCCTGCAAGCCCTTGGGCAATCTGAAAGCGCGGTGGCAAGT
>Ga0207926_1000567_pt1 | contig 18432 bp, 20 predicted proteins | sample NGESurdeep072012_8_FD_184454 | JGI IMG/M metagenome (GOLD analysis project Ga0207926, IMG submission 184454) | Arctic peat soil microbial communities from Barrow, Alaska - NGEE Surface sample 210-1 deep-072012 (SPAdes) | ecosystem: Environmental > Terrestrial > Soil > Wetlands > Peat ...
CGTTCCTGATTGCTTAGACAATGAACGCGCCCGCAGGTTCCTGATGCAGGGGGAGAAACAAAAAAATATGTCGGGAACAAAAACGGAAGTGTTGTTGTCTGCTTACGGGTCCCTGCAACTGTCATCCTGAGCGCAGCGAAGGATCTATGTTTTTCGGTCAGCACACTGCATGGATCCTGCGCTGCGCTCAGGATGACATGCTTTAGAAGCTCAGGATGACATCAGTCTAGAACTTCAATCCCACCGCATGACTCAGGAATCCGGCCAGCGGCGCCATCTTGCGGCAGGCGGCGGCGAATGTCTGCAGGAAGCGCGGCGAGCAGACCTGTTGCTCGGTGAAGTCAATCGAGGTTCCGATGTCGCGCAGCTTCAGGTCCTCGATGAACTCGTGGTCCGCCGGAAATCCGCGTGGCGGCCGTGTCAGCTTGCCGGCATCGTCCCAGTTGAGCAGGCGACGGACCTTGCGCCATTCGTCCGCGCGCGCCACCATGGCGGTGCGGGTTTTGAGCAGGGTGCGCGTGTCGGGATGCCACAGGCCGGAGGCAGCGAAACACGATCCGGGTTCCAGGTGCAGGTAGAAGCCGGGCGAGTGCACGTCCTTGCCCGGATGGGAGAACTGCATCGCCGCGTGCGACTTGTAGGGGCGCTTGTCATGCGCGAAGCGCGTGTCGCGGTAGATGCGAAACAGGGAACCCCGGTAGGGCCGCGCGTCGGCCACCAGGTAGGGGCTGATCCGGTACAGGTGCGGGGCCAACTCCTCAATGAAGCGAATCGCCGGGCGGAGAACCAGCGACTCGTACTCGCCGCGGTGCTTCTCGAACCACTCGCGCCGGTTGTTGCGCTTCAGGCGCTTGAGAAAATCGAATAATTCCGGTTTGAAACAGGCTTGGCTTGGCATTGATTCATTCTACTCAAAGTGCGATGTGCGAAGTGCCGAGTGCGAAGGGTGTCCGGTCCGTTCACTTCGCACTCAGCGCTTAGCGCTCGGCACTGGTAAAATACCGCCCATACTCATAATTGGGGTGTCAGCGCAGATGGCCATGGATTCCGAGAAGGTGATGTTCGAGATTTACCGCGACGGCATATACACCGGCAAGTTCCGGGTGGTGTATTACACCGAGCTGAACGAGAACAACAAGGAGTGGGAGATCAACAAGGCGATGGCCGGCGAGCACTTCTACGACGGCTTCATCCGCAATTGGAAGAAGGAAGAAGCCAAGGACATCATTGACGCCGTCCTGAAGCGCATGAACGACGGCGAAAAGCTCGGTCCCGATGACATTGAGGCAGCGCTGGGGGAGCATTCCGCCAGCAAATAAACAAGCGCACCCCGTGGTGCGCTCATGTTAGTACCTAATCCTTCAGGCTGCGCGTCCGTTACTGCTGATAGTTGTTTGCATGCACCTTAGTCGCGTTTGTAAACGAAGCGTCTGCATCAATGTCGATGGTATACGTGCAGCCGCTGGAGGACGTAGCGTAGCCCAACCCGGAGATCTTGTTGTTGATGATTTTGTCGTTGTTCCCGACGTCAGACACGCCAGCTTGATAGCCGCAGGGGTACCCGTAGCCGGAGACGTTGTTTACGGAATCGTAGGATATGATGTTGTTCACGACCTTGACATTGGTCGCAGTTTTCGGCGCCGAGCAGGTCGCATCCAAGTTAGACAGGTAAACACCCACGTCATTTCCCGTCAGTGTATTGCCTACGATTTGCACCCCGACCGTAAGCGCACCGCTGTAGCAATCCCCACCTACGACCAGAATACCGCCCGATGCTGCGTTGTTATTCCCCGAATAGGAATTCCCGATGACAGTGTTATCCATCACCTGGGCGCTGCCGCCGTATCCGACCTGGATGCCGTTCTGGGCGGTATAAGGCACGGCTCCCTCGCCGGTCACTTCGTTGTCTGAAATGCTTACGGTCACGCCAGCGCCATTTGCGACAATGCCACCCTTCTGATAGCGGGAGATCACATTTCCTGCGATCCTTCCTTTGGCGGTGCCCGTCCCAAAGCCACGATAGTAGATTGCCACTCCGTGCTGCGTTCCATTCAGTGGCGTTTCGCCGATGTCATGAATGCTGCTGTCAACGACGTCTACTTTTACCACTCCACCGTCGCCATTCACGAGGATGCCGAAGTAGTTGGGCCCAGAAATGTCGGCATTTTGCACCGTCCCCTTGCCCCTGTCGTAGTAAACGCCGATGTTGCAACCCGTCGCAACTACGGTGCCGGTCACCGGCGTGGTGGGGTTGATCAGCGCGGCCGTCATGTTGATCCCGTCCCGGACAAATCCGGTCGGGGTACACGCTGCAGCTGCCAGTTGAGTCGCCAGGAAACACACCACTACTACTAACATCAACGAAGTCTTGCGCATCTCTTCTCTCCTTTTAATTTGTTCAGTGAATTAAGCCTGTACGATGCCGAAATCTAGCCCTCGCCGCGGCTAGCCGCGTTCGCAGGGCCGTATTGTTGGTGGGGATTAATACGATCTCCTCCCTAACTTAGATTATGTTTACTTGCGGGAAGCTCCTGGATCGGAAACTGGTCGGGAACTGCTTTCCCCGGCGGGCCGATTCCGTAGCTAAGGAACTGGGTCGCAATTCCGTACTTTGCGTTGTCGCTCGCACACTGACGCACGACCACTCCCCGGCATTGAACCTCGGTGACGAACTTCAAGCCCAGCAAGAACCGGATTTCGACCAGGCTCGCCACCAGGAACTCCTGCGCAGACTCGAACCGCATGCCGGTGCCGCTGATGTTTTCCATACGCGCCGCCCCCCATTCAGAATTGCAGCGGCGCACGTGCAATGCGACCGGCAGGGAAAACCTCGGCGCGCGCTGCACGAAACCCACGGAAGTAGTATTGGTCGTCAAGTTCGTTCTATGGGGACGCCGAACTGTAGGCGGTGAGCGTTGTCCGGGACAATCGCCCACGCGTGGTATAGGCAGGCCTCCCCCGTGGGTGGTATGCACGAATACCGCTTTGGTGGGAGAATGACGACCGGGCGGGTGACTATTAGACGGAGAACTTACCGCTGCTACAGTAAAGGGCGAGTTCCAAACGGCTGGAGACTCCGAGCTTGTCGTAGATGTGCGTGACGTGGCGCTTGACGGTGTCTTCAGCGATGCCGAGTTGCTGCCCAATTTCCCGGTTCATCTTTCCTGCCAGGATGCAGTCGATGATCTGGCGTTCGCGCGCCGTAAGCGCAAGCAGCGGCCCTCCGCCATTCACGACACAGTCGGCGAAGTCGGCGAACATGCTCCGGCTGATCCAGAGTTCGCCGCGAAGCACCGCGTCCATAGCTTTCAGCAGGACGTCGGGAGCGGCGTCTTTAAGCACGACGCCGCGCGCTCCCAATTGCAACGCGAGCATCACCTGGGCGCGCTCGATCGAGGTGGCGAGCAGGATCACGGGCACTCTCACGCTCAGGTCGCGCAGCCGCCGCAACGCTTCGATCCCCGAACCATCCGACAACTTGAACGCCAGCAACAGCAAGCGGGGACGCTCGCGCAGCACGCAATCGATGACGCTGGACAGATCAGCGGCTTCGCAGATCACCGCGTAGTGTCCCAGCTTCTCGACGGCAAGGCGAACGCCGGCGCGGAAATGCGGATGATGGTCCGCGACCGCGATCGGCAACGCGGCTTGCTCACACACGCCGGAGACAGCGCAGGCGTTCTGGCTCACTGGGGCGTCTTTCAAAGTTACGACACCATGGGGGTACGATCGGCAAAATGGATCTGTCAGAGCGCACAGAACCCAAAGTCGGGCTATTGCGGTCAGTTTGGGGGACTGGCCGCCCTAAGCAGGGCCGGCGCCGACAACATCTAACGCAGGTGATTAGAAGACTGGGTTAACGGGCGCGTGAGGAGTTTCTTCTCCTGCCCGACTGCTGTCAACAACGAAATGCCGCGCTGGGCGCACTATTTGGCTGTCTTTCCCATTTTGGGAATTGGGATGGCTACCTAGCGCCCACGAATCTCTTGCGCCGCTTCCTTGGCTGCGTCGCGCACACGCCTATCGGAAACGTTCTCGAAGCGCGCGATGTGGAAGAGGTCTTCGGTGGTCCCAATCACGCGCAGTGCGCGCAATGCCTCCCAGACCTGATCGGACGAGGCATTCTGTGCCTGAAGCATGTCAATGATGGTCTGGTGGCCCACTGGGTCTTTGAACTTGTCCAGCGATACGGCGGCATTGGCACGGACGGACGGCGCAGTGTCCTTTGCGAGTTTCAGCAGGGAGTCGTGAAACTCCTGACGGGATGTGTCATTGGCCATGATCCACGCCGCAATGCCACGAAATTCCGTTGAAGGACTTTCCGCCATCTTCAATAGCGTCGGATACCAGCGCTGGGCTTCGGCGTCGTGCTGCTTCATGCGGGCGGCCAATTCGATGGTAGCGTCCTGCATGGTTTTGGGATCGGAAGTGTCCTGCAAACGCGTGCCCAGGTCAGCCTTGTTGCCGTGCGTTCCGCGCCACAGGTAGAACCCTCCCACCACCGCAACCCAGGCGAGAAAGAAGACAATCATCCCGGCGGTAGCTTTGGGGCCGAGCCGCGGGTCAGACGGATGTCGTGCGGGCGAGGAATTCATGCGCGGAACAGATGGTAGAGCATCAGGTAGATAATCACGCCGGTAGATGAAACGTAAATCCAGAGCGGATAGGTCCAACGGGCGATGGCCCGGTGTTTGGCGTCGCGGCGCCGGAGCCCAAGGGTCAGGGTGATGATGACCAGGGGCACAATCGCGGCGGCCAGAAAGGTGTGGCTGATCAGGATGGTGAAGTAGAGCGGTCTCGACCAACCCTGTCCCTGGAAGTGCATGCTGCCAAAAGGGACGTGCGTGTGGTACCAGACGTAGGAAACCAGGAACAGGCTCGACGTGCACACCGCAGCGATCATGAGCGCGCGATGGGTGGCGATTTTTCCGCGCCGGATCTGCGCACGAGCGGTGGCGACCAGCACGGCGCTGGTGCCATTCAGGCAGGCGTTGATGACGGGAAAGATTCCGTAGTCCGACATGATTTGATTACGCCGCCGGCTTGGTGGTTCGCCGATTCGCAATGGCAAACGCGATCGCGAACATGGCAATCGAAAATCCCGCAAGGACGATCAGGCACTCGCCGGCGGAAAACACCGCGCTGGCAGGGAAGAGCAGCGCCCGCAGCGCCTCGGTGCCATAGGTGAGCGGGTTGATCCGCATCAGCAGCCTTATCCAGCCCGATGCCCCGGTTAGCGGAAACAGCGCACCCGACAGCAGCCACAGAGGGATTAGAAACAGGTTAATGACGGCGTGAAAGCCCTGTGTGGAATCCATCGGCCAGGCAATGGCGAAGCCCAGTGCGGTCAGCGCAAAGGAAGTCAGAAACACAGCCAGCACGATCAGCCCGAATTCCTCCAGCCCGAAGTGCACACCCAGCAGCGGGGCAAATACTAGGAAGACCAGGCCCTGCACCGTCGAGAGTGTCGTGCCGCCCAGCACCTTGCCCAGCACGATTACCGACCGGTGTACCGGCGCCACCAGCACGCTGAGCAGGAAGCCTTCCTTGCGGTCTTCAATCACGCTCATCATGGTGAAGATCGAGGTGAAGAGCACGATCATGATGAGCGCGCCGGGGAAAAAATAATCGAGATAGTGCTCGTTCCCGTGACCCTGTCCACCGCGAAAGCTGGTGCCGAACCCGGAGCCGATCACGACCCAGAACAGCACCGGCGAGGCAATGACGCCGACCACGCGGCTCGGTTGCCGGTAGAAGCGCACGATCTCGCGCCACCAGAGGGAGAGAGTGGGGACCATGGTCCCAACTTGCACGGGCGGCGTCATAGGTTGAGCGTATGCAGACATTCTTAAATTTCAAATTTGAAATTTGAAAATTTCAAATTCCTTCCTTCTCGCTCTCCGTCCAGAATCGGTGTCCGGTGCGATGGATGAACACGTCTTCCAGATTCGGTTTGCTGACGGAAATGCTTTCAATCTCGCCCGGGAACGCCTCGACCACGTCGGTGACAAACCGATGGCCCTGGTCCCGCTCCAGGCGCACCTTTCCAGCGATCACGGTGGCCTCGATGCCGTAACGCACATGGATTTTCTGTGCCAGCGAGTCGGAATCCTTGGCGTCCAGCAGGATTACGTCGCCGCCAATCTCCGACTTCAACTCCGCGGGCGTACCCAGCGCCACCAGTTTTCCTTCGCTGAGAATGGCCAGGCGGTCGCAACGTTCCGCCTCTTCCATCAGGTGCGTGGTGACGAGAACGGTCACGCCTTCTTCATCGCGCAGCGTGTGCAGGTACTGCCAGAGGTCGTGACGCGCGCCGGGATCCAGACCTGTCGTCGGCTCGTCGAGCAGAAGCACCGAGGGATGATGTAGCAGCCCCTTCGCCAGTTCCAGGCGCCGTTGCATGCCGCCGGAAAAAGTCTCGGCGCGGTCATGGGCGCGGTCTGCCAGCCCGACCCTGCCCAGCATCTCGGCTATGCGTTGCTTCAAGGCGCTGCCGGAGAGCCCGTAGAGATGCCCGATGTGCCACAAGTTTTCCTGCGCCGATAACTTGATATCGATACTTTTCGCCTGGAAGACCACGCCGATGTGCTTGCGCAGGCTGGAGGCATCGCGCGCGGCATCGAAGCCGGCGATCACCGCCCGCCCGCCGCTGGGCAACATGAGCGTGGAGAGGATGCGGAACAGGGTAGTTTTGCCGCTGCCGTTGGGGCCAAGCAGCCCGAAGATCTCCGCGCGATTGACGTCAAAGCTGACCCCGTCGAGAGCGGCCCGGTCGCCATAGAGGTGGCGCAATTCCTCCACCCGGATTACGGCTTGCGTTTCCGTATGCGGTGCGGATTTATTCAGCAGGTCAGCGGTGTTGGAGGCCACACGCAATTCTACGATAAAGCGTTGAGCATCATGGCCGCGAAGAGCAGCGGAAGGTAAATGACCGTCGCTTTGAGCAGGTTGCGCGCGTGCACTCTCGCCTGCGGAGACGACATCGGCGGCGGGCTCATGCTCGCCTTCATCGCGTACCACAGCATCGCCCCGGCCAATACCATCGCCGAGACCAGGTAGGCGCGTCCGGCCATGTGCATCAGCGCCGGCAGCATGGTCGCCGGAATCAGCGCCAGCGAGTACCCGATGATTTCGCGCCGCGTCCAAACGCCGTTCTCTTCCACTACGGGAAGCATGCGGATCTTGGCGTTCGCGTAGTCCTCGCGGTACATCCAGGCAATCGAATAAAAGTGCGGGAACTGCCAGCAAAAGACGATTGCGAACAGCACCAAACCTTCCGCCTCGACGATTCCGCGGGCCGCGGTCCAGCCCAGCAGCGACGGCATCGCCCCCGGAATGGCGCCGATGAAGGTGCAGATCGGGGAGACCTTTTTCAGCGGAGTGTAGGCGCCCAGATAAACCAGCGCGGTACCCAGGGTCAGGGCAACGGTCAGGAGGTTGGTGGTCAGCGCCAGGTAGGCTGCCCCGCCGAATACCATGGTGCTGGCGATGATCGTTGCCTGCGCGACGCTCATGCGCTTGGCGGGCAAGGGACGTCCCGCCGTACGCCGCATCAGCGAATCGACGTCACGCTCGACGACTTCATTCAGCGCCGCCGTACCGCCCGACACCAGTCCAATCCCAAGTAACGCGTGCAACAGGCCCCATCCCACCGACGACACGCCCGACTTCGCGCAGCCCAGGAAGTAGCCGGTCCACGCCGTCATCACGATCAGCGAGGTGACGCGCAACTTCACCAGTTCCGCATAATCGCGCGCCAGCGCGGCCGCGGAGCTGCGGGGAACGGCGAGCGCAGGAGTTGCAGTGCTCATATGGCCACGGGTCTCGGTTCACGGTTCGGGATTCGTTCCGCGGTCGGAATCGCCACGTGCCGCCACGCCTGGATTGCCAGTACCACGGCCGTCGCCAGCAGCAGCGCGCCCACGGAAACGTGCGCTACCGTGGTCCAGACCATTGCCGTCTCCGGTTGCACCGCGTCGCGGCCCCACTCCACGCGCGTTACCCATGAAGCGAAGCCCAGCCCGAGCTGCACCATCAGCAGCGACAGGAGCGCGATCGCGGGTTGGCGGAGTTGGTCCACTAGCGGATATTCGGTCAGCACGCGCACCACCGTCCACAGCAGGACAAAGGTCACCACGGCGGCGCTGATGATGTGCGGCAGAAGTTTGATGCCGTGATGCCGGAATGCGGCTCCGAGAATTAGCTGAACATAAATCGACGTCACGGCCAGGCCGGTCAGCACCTGGATGCTGGGTTTCCTGGTGGGCAGGTTCTGGCGCGGCTCCTCGACCCATATGCGGCCGGAGAACAGCCATATGGCGACGATCAGGCAGAAGAAAGTCTGGCCCAGCGCGGCATGGGCGGAGGAAACACTGGGCGGCAGGAAGTGCAGCACCGTGATGCCGCCGAGAATGCCTTGCGCGATAACCGTGCCCAGCGCGGCCCAACCCAGCTTGCGCATCCAGGGCCGGTGGTCCGTCCGCGACAGCCACACCGCGAGAATGATCGTAAGCAGACCGACCGACTCGGCAATCATGCGGTGCGAGTGCTCGAACTTCACGCCCCCAACCATGGGCGGCAGCCTGTAGAGGGAACCGAAGGAAGTGGGCCAGTCGGGAACGGAGAGCCCGGCATCGTTGCTGGTGACCAGCGCCCCGGCAATGATGAGCACGAAGGTCCAGAACGCAGTGAAGGCCGCGAACCGATGCAGCCCCCGGTTATACGGCGTGGATAGCGACTTCAGAGTCCGGCTCCTTCCCGATTGAGGTCAATCGCAGGCGTGAATGCGGAGTATGCCCCCGGTCGAAAACCACTTCGTTTTTCGACGATCTCCGCCCCACGCAAGCGTCTGATTTTACCAGAGCCACGGCCGGTTGCAGAACCTGTAAAACGACCAAAGCCCGGCCCAGAGCCGGGCTTCGCCAATCCTGTTTCCGGATCCCAAACACCTATCTTATGGCCGGCTCTTCGACAGGCTCTTCCTGCATGGCTTCGATGACGGCGTCGGAATACTCACTGGTCGTGGCGGTGCCGCCCACGTCCCGAGTGCGCTTCTCTTTGGTGCGATATACCTTCTCGATCGCGGCGCGGATGCGGTTGGCCGCTTCCTGTTCTCCGAGGTAACGCAGCATGAGCACGCCCGAGCGCAGGATCGCCGTGGGATTGGCAATGTTCCTGCCGGCAATATCGGGGGCCGAACCATGCACCGCTTCGAAAATCGCGCAGCCGTCGCCGTAATTCGCGCCCGGCACCAGTCCCAATCCGCCGACAAACGCCGCGCACAGGTCGCTGATGATGTCGCCATACAGGTTTTCGAGCACGAGCACGTCATACTGGTAGGGGTTCGTCACCAGTTGCATGCAGGTGTTGTCCACGATGTGCTCGCCGTAGGTGATCTCCGGGTATTCCTTGGAGATATTGCGCGTGCATCGCAAGAACAGGCCGTCCGACAGCTTCATGATGTTGGCCTTGTGGATGCAATGTATGCGGCGACGCTTGTTCTTGCGCGCGTATTCGAAAGCGAAGCGCGCGATGCGGGTGGACGCCTTCTCGGTGATGATCTTCAGGCTCTCCACAACCCCCGGCACGACTTCATGCTCGATCCCGGAATACAGTCCCTCGGTATTCTCGCGGATGATGATCAGGTCCACGTCGGGATAGCGCGTGGGGATGTGGGGAAGATTGCGGATGGGCCGGAAATTTGCGTAGAGCGTGAACCGCTTGCGCAGCGCCACGTTAACGCTGGAAAACCCGCCGCCGATCGGGGTCGTGATCGGCCCTTTGAGCCCAACTTTGGTCCGCTCGAACGAGTCGATCAGCGACTGCGGCAGGTACTCGTGGTACTTCTCGTAAGCGTCGGCGCCGGCTTCCTGGCGGTCCCAGTTGAACTTCACGCCCGTCGCTTCGAGGATGCGCACGGCGGCGGCGCTTACCTCCGGCCCAATGCCGTCGCCCGGAATCAATGTGACATCGTATGCCATGAAAAATCAGTCGCCGGTCGTCAGTTTTCAGTCGTCAGTCGGCGTGTGCTGAACGCTGATTGGATGCGCCACTCCTGTGTTTCGGCGCTTTTGAAATTGGTATTGCAGTTCCCGAACTGGTCCGAAGTTCGCCATTCCCACCAAGGGCGACTCTACTGTGTAACCGGTTTTGCTTTTGGTTTCTCCGCTGCCGCCGGCTCCTTGGACTGCGTCTTCAGCAGGTCCTTGAGCTCACTCATGAACTCCTGCACGTCCTTGAAATCCAAATACACGCTGGCGAAACGCACGTACGCGACCTTATCGTACTTGCGCAGCCGGTTCATGATCAGCTCGCCGATCTCGCTCGTCTTGCGTTCGCGGTCGGGCGATTCCATCACGTAGTTCTCGGCATCGTCCACGATCTGCTCGAGCTTGCTCATGGAAATCGGACGCTTTTCGCAGGCGCGGAGCAAGCCGTTCAGAACTTTCTGGCGCTCGAATTTTTCCCGGCGTCCGTCCTTCTTGATCACCATGTACGGGATCTCGTCGATGCGCTCGTAGGTGGTGAAGCGCTTGCCGCACTTCAGACACTCGCGCCGGCGGCGGATCGACTCGCCTTCCTTGCTCTCGCGCGAGTCCACCACCTTATCGTTTTCGAAGGCGCAAAAAGGACACTTCATGCCGAAGTCGCACTGAAATCCATAGCACTGATACGAACGACACATTTTACCAGCCGGGAATCCCGGGTGTGAGGAAACAGGACCGCTGGGCAGATACTGAGTGGATGCGGGCGTGAAAGGGCTTAATGCGCGTCGGGATCGGCGGCGGCTTCCGGATGGACGATTCCTGCCTCGATGGCGTGCTCCGCTTCCTGTGATTCCTCGGTCAGCTTGCGCAATGACACATGCTCATAGCGGGCGAGCGCCAGTCCGAGCGGCGTCACCGACATGAAGGTCACCAGCCACAGCAGCATCCCGCAACTCACCGCCAACTCCGGACTGTCCGCATAGCCGAAAGTCTGGCTGAGGACGGCGATAGTCGCCAGTTGCGAGCCGCCGCCTACTACCGGCAATTGAATGACGCCGCCGGCGATGCTGGCCGCCATCAGCAGGACGACCTCCCGCAGATTGAGGTCGGGAAGCCCTGTCGCCACCGGGTAGGCGTGGGTCACCTGCCGGTAGGCAAAGGCAATCACCACCCAGATAAGCAGGGATAGGGCGGCCGACTCCGTGAACGAGCGGAAGTCCCGGATCGCATTCAGCCCCGAGGCCATGGAACGCAGCCGGGCCTCGATCTTGGTTCCCAGCGTCGCGGAAAACATCGAGATGCGCCGGCAAACCCAGGAAGAAATTGCAGGTCCACGTTTTGCCAGCGCAACCAGCAGCACTACGAAGCCGAGAAACAGGGCGATCAGGCCATACCCGAACGGTTGCCATTTCGGGTAGTCGTCTCTCATGCCGGGGACGAGGAAGAGGTCGGCCGCGAGCATTACGGTCACCGCTCCGGTATCGAATGCGCGCTCGACGAACCAGAGCGCGACCTGCGAGGCGAAGGTCAGGTTCTCGCGGCGCGCGATCAGGTAAGGCCGGATGAATTCACCGGGACGCCCCAGGAGCGCCAGCCCGGTAAAGCCCACGTACTGGGGAGCGATGAGACCACGCCAGTTCGCGTTGGGAGCGCTCGGCCGCAGGAATATCTTCCAGCGTACGGCGCGCAGAAAGTCGGCCAGGTAGATCAGCGCAATGGCGGAAAGTACCCGCAGCCAGTTGATTCCTTCGCTGCCTTCCTTGAATTTCTGCCAGTCGAAGCGGCGCCAGGTGCGGATTTGCAGGTACACGAGCGCACCCAGCACGACGAAAACAACCAGGAGAACGATGATCTGCTTGCGCTTCATTCAATTTAAGGGCGGAATGCGGCCCGCGCGCCACACTAAACGAGGAGAAGGGAAATGGTCAATGTGACGGCACGCGCTTTATGAACCCGAAGTGGAAGCGGTGCCGTTGGCAGCGGATTTCTTCTGCGCTCGGGCGTTCTTCTCCGCCGCCATCTGCGTCCGCTTCTTCTGGTTGTACTCGCGGATGATCCGCGCCACGTAGGCGCGCGTCTCGCGGTAGGGCGGAACACCGTGATACTGCTCCACCCGCTGCGGCCCCGCGTTGTAAGCCGCGAGCGCCTTGGTCAGGTCATAGTGATAGCGGTCGAGCAGCTCGCGCAGGTAGCGGGTCCCGCCATCCACATTGGACTGGGTATCGAACGCATCCTGCACGCCGAGCTTGCTGGCGGTTCCGGGCATCAATTGCATCAGTCCCTGCGCGCCCTTGTTCGATACCGCACGCGGATTGAAGCCGCTCTCGGCGCGAATCACGCTGTAAAGCAGGTCGGCGTCGATGCCGTGCTTGTCGCTGGCGGCCGCGATTGCGGTGGGGATATCCATCTTCACCGGCTTGGGCGCTTCCAGCGGTTTCGCCGAAAGCTTCTCCTGGGACAATTCCGCGATCTGGGAGGTGGGGACGTCGAGGTAGCTGTTTTCGTCCGCGCTAAGGAACAGGCGCGACGCATCGTTGCGCTGGCCGCGATGGTCGAAGCGAATGCTGAAGCCGTTCTGCAGCGTCGCGACGTACACAATGCCCGGGGTTGCGTTCTCGGCGGAGATCGGCGCCGTCGCGGGAGCTTCGTCGGAAGCGCGGCACACGGCCGCCGCTAAGACCGCCATCAAAGCGAGTTTTGCACTTTTCTTCATTATTATTATGTCTTCGGATTACACATGCCGTATTCCGGACTACCGCCTACGGACTACGATTTCGCCACGCTCAAGCTGAGAACGCGCTCAATGGCTCCGGCTACACCGCTCTCGTCGTTGGTGCCTGTGGGATTGTACCCGGCCCGGAGCAACTCTTGACAGGCATTTCCCATAATCACAGGAATACCTGCAAACTCGAGCATTTCCACGTCGTTATAGTTGTCGCCGATGGCCATCACCTGCTCCGGCTTGATGCCGCGGCGGTGGGCCCAGCGCTCCACCGCATGGCCCTTGGAACAGGCGTGGTTCAGGACGTCAATAATCGTGAGGTCGCGCGCCTCATACTCGGTCTTGAGCACGGTGATCTCATCGTCCATGCCGCTTGCCGCCAGACGCTCCTGGGCGCCGCGCATCCGCTCGATCGACCCGCAGAACATGGCTTGGATAGGATCTGTCACCAGGCAATCTTCCAGCGGCACTACCTGCGAGATATAGGCCGCGTTCTTCTCCATCCAGCGGCTGATCGAGCCGTGCAACTCGTCGGACCGCTCAATCACCAGCGCGCCGCGGTCTTCCCGGTCGAAGGTGACGACGGCGCTCCCTCGATACTCCTCCATCAGCCCGAGCAGCTTGCGCGCAGTCTTGGACGGAAGCAGGTCGCGGTGAAAGAGCTCGCCCGCGGTCGACTTGGTGACCGCGCCGTTAGAACTGATCAGCCACAGGGGAAAGCCCAGGGCATCGGCAATCGGCATGGCAAAAGCGTGCCGCCGTCCGGTCACCAGGGTGATCTCGACTCCCGATTCGTGAGCTTTTCGCAGGGCCGACAGATTGGCCTCGGAGACTTGGAACCGGCTGTCCAGCAGGGTGCCGTCGATGTCGATGGCAATAAGGCGAATGGGAAGTGTCACTGGCAACCATTTTAGCAGTGAATACACTGCCGGCGATGAACCGCTTGGGACCTTGCTCGCTTTGTTTCCTCCTCGACAGGGCTGTAAGTGCGGAGCGCCGATCCGCAGGCACACTCCAAATTTCCAGAATTAAGGAAACGCGGGGTAGCGTGAATTCAACTCGGCGTTTATTCTGGGTGCCACAGTTCGATCCTATTGCGACCGGTCATGGATGATGCGCACCCTAAAGCGATGGAAGATCCGCCTGCTGCTGATCTTCGCGGTAGTGGGTCCGGGATTTATCACGGCGAATGTGGACAACGACGCCGGGGGAATCCTCACCTATTCGCAAGCCGGTGCGGTGTATGGCTACTCGCTGCTGTGGACCATCATTCCCACCATGATCGCGCTCATTGTGGTGCAGGAGATGGCCTCGCGCATGGGCGCCGTGACCGGCAAGGGCCTCAGCGACCTGATTCGTGAAGAGTACGGCTTCCGTACCACCTTCTTCATGATGCTGGCGCTGGTGGTGATTAACTTCGGTAACGTCCTCAGTGAATTTGCCGGCATTGCCAGCAGCCTTGAATTATTCCAGGTCTCGAAATACGTCAGCGTCCCGCTCGCGGCAGCGTTCGTGTGGCTGATTGTGGTCAAAGGCAGTTACAAGAGCGTGGAGAAGGTCTTCCTGCTGGCCTCGTTTTTTTACGTCGCCTACATCGTCGCCGGTGTATTCGCGAAACCGGCCTGGCTCGATGCGCTGGTGAGCACCGTGACCCCGCCCCCGCGGCATGTCTGGTCGGACTCAACCTACCTGTACATGACCATCGGCGTGGTGGGTACCACCATCGCGCCGTGGATGCAGTTCTACCTGCAAGCTTCGATCGTGGAAAAAGGGGTGACCGCGCGGCAGTACAGGGCTTCCAAGGTCGACGTGATTTTCGGCTGCGTATTTGCCATCGTGGTGGCGTGGTTCATCGTGGTCGCCTGCGCGGCAACCCTGCATCACGCCGGCATCAAGAACATCGACAACGCCGCCCAGGCTGCGGTGGCCCTCAAGCCCCTGGCGGGTCAATATGCTTATATTCTTTTTGCGCTCGGACTGTTCAACGCTTCGCTCTTTGCCGCCAGTATCCTGCCGATTTCAACCGCGTATTCGGTGTGCGAGGGCCTGGGTTTTGAGTCCGGGGTAAGCAAGAAATTCCGCGAGGCGCCGGTATTCTATTGGCTCTACACCATCCTGATTGTCGCGGGCGCTGGGGTGATCCTGGTACCCAACCTCCCGTATATCAAGGTGATCCTCTTCTCGCAGGTGCTGAATGGCATTGCCCTCCCGTTCGTGCTCATCTTCATGGTGCTGCTTATCAATAAACCCGAGTTGATGGGGAAGCACGTCAACACGCCCTTCTACAACATCGTTACATGGGCAACAACTGGCATCCTGATCGTCCTGACCGTGGCATGGTTCTTTACCCTGCGACACGCGTAGGACGGCTGAAATTCGGAAAAAATTTAAGTGAGGACCGGCGCGGTGATGAAGCGCTCGGTGCGCCGGCGCCTATGGACCGCGTCGTTGGCGAGGCGGTTGGCTTCCGAATTTTCGTGGCGCGGCACATGCGCGATGGTAAAGCTCAGGGAGCGGGCCAGCTTGCGGCAAGTCCAGTTCAGGGAATGGAGCGGCGCTGTCCGGCAGCTGTAAACGCCCGTCATCTGCTTGACCATGATCAGCGAGTCGGTGAAGACGTGCAGCGAGCGCGCCCGCTTGCCGAGCGCGAATTGCAGGGCTTCCAGCAGGGCAACGTATTCGGCAACGTTGTTGTCCTGGCGGCCAATCCAGCGCGCCAGCGTGGACTTACGTCCGTCGGAGTCAGTGATGACGACGCCAATTCCGGAGGGTCCCGGATTGCCGTGGGAGCTGCCGTCGACGTAAGCGACCAAGTCCTGCATCTGCTCACCTCCACAATGCGCGAAACAGGAAAGCAAGGTCAAGACACTATTTGGATGCGAACGGTGGAAAACTCAAATAGCTATGATTTAGTGGAAATAACTGTGGATATCCCGGAATTTTCTGGTCGCAAGCTGAGAACATCGTTGTTTTTCCATAGCTTGCGAAAACCCCAACAAAAATGCGGTTTGCACACATCTTGGGTGTTGACGAAGGGCATTTCTACTGTAGTATCAGACACGTTGACGGCGGAAAGGGTTGGCAACCTAAACAGTAGCCGATCCGAGATACGCTGGGTGGCCTGCCGGGCAAGGCAACTTGCTAGGTGACCGGACCGGAAAAAACCGACAGTCCTGCGAGGGAAGGTTGGGGTTCGAAGCTGCGAAAGCAGCGGCTGCATCAGGAGCTGTAACGGTACATGTTCCACGTCGTAGGCTCTCTCGCAGGAGCTGGCGGCTAGAGCATAACCGATGTTACGGTTTCACAGTCAATGGCTGAAAGGGTTGGCTTCTATAATACGTTGCCAGTCCGAAATAAGCTGGGTGGTGCGTCGGGCGGGGTGACCCGCTAGGCGGCCGGACCCGAAAAAACCGACAGTCTTGCGAAGGGTCTGCCGGGGTTCGGAAGTGCGAAAGCACAGACTGCATCAAGGGCTGCGATGGTACATGTCTCCACGCTGCCAGCTCCCTCGCAGGAGCGGGTGGCTAGAGCATAACCAATGTCGCAGCCCTTTTAATTTTTTCCCGACAATAATTCTCGCCTGCGTCGAACCGCGCCCTCCATTTCAAATCAGTATTGGTTCGAACAAGTAATAAGTAACAAGTACTAAGTAACAAGCTTCGAGCCGTTTTCGTCGGATTCGGTGTGCCGACGGGTACTCGCGTTTTCTCAGTACTTATTACTCGGTACTTGTTACTCAGAAGATCTTCCCCGCCGCAATGTCCTTCACCAGGGCCGCGTCGGCTTCCAGAAAGTCATATTCCGGCAGGTCCTTGCGTCCGACCCACCGGACGTCGCTAAAGATGCGGTTCTCAATCTCGCCCTGGAAAGCTTCCACCATGAAAAAGCGGAGTTCCACGGCGCCACCGTTCTTGTATATGTGGCGGATGCGGACCATCTCGTCGCCGATTACCGCCTGAATTCCCAGTTCTTCTTCCAATTCCCGTCGAAGGGCGTCGCGCGGCTGCTCGCCTTCCTCGATCTTGCCGCCGGGAAACTCCCACTTTAGTGCCATGGGCTGGTGCTTGGTGCGCTGGCAGACGAGCACCTTGCCGTTCTGAACGATAAAGGCCGCCACCACCTGTTTCATGGCTTCTCGAGCGCGCGGCCGACCAACTCGGCGCAACGTTCCACCAATTGGCGCTCCTCGGGACCGAAGACGGCATGGGTGTGACTGTCGATATCGATCTCACCGACGATCTCGCCGCGGACGCGAATCGGCGCCACGATTTCGGATTTCGTTTCCAGCGAGCACGCCAGGTAGCGCGGGTCGGAATTCACGTCGTCCACGACGATCGTCTTACCCTGAGAAACCGCCGCCCCGCAGATGCCCTGGTTGAGGGGAATGCGGGTGTGCGGGGTGGGAGCGCCGACGAACGGTCCGAGGTGCAGTACCTTTTCACCGCCTTCCTCTGCCAACATGTAGAAGCCGACCCAGTTGAAATTCGGTAGCTGCGCCAGCCGCTCACAGATGCGTTGCATCAACGCTTCCAGCGCGAGCGTCGTGGCGTCGGATTCCAGTTCGCGCAGCAGGTCGGCGGTAGCGAGGGGCATGCGCCTATTTAAGCACAGCACTGCCGAGGGCCCGAATACCAGGCAGACGACACGTTGGGAGGGGGCTCACGATCGCAAGTGTCTCGGAAAATGTATTTCGGTATGCCGGTATATCGGTATCAAGATTCTAGATTTGCATTTGAGGCCAACATACTGAGATACCGATATACCCGGTTTCACACTGGCGCGTCGGTCACGAGGAACTGCTCGTACTCCGCCACGTCCGCTTCCGGCAGCTGTTCCCAGCGCGATTTCAGGTACGCCCACGGAATGTGAAAAAGCAGCGTCTTGGACGAAAACTTCGAGGACGAGTGAATCCAGCAGGAGTGCGTGCACCAGCACTGGGCCCCGGGGATGGCGGCGACCTCTTCGCGCATCTGTCGAGAGTGCAGCGCCTCGCCAAGGTCGAAGTTGAAGTCCTGTACCTTGCCCAGCTTCGAGCGCAGCTCACAGGAGCGGAAGTGGCCGTCGTGATCGATGACAATCGTGGTTTGTCCGGCAGTACACGCCATCGGCCAAGCCTTGCGGCTGTAATGGTTTTGCTGGTGAACATCAAAGTGAAACTTGATGTTCCCCAGGTAGTAGGCGCGGGCCAGCGCGCGCGGCACCGGAGCCAGGTGAGCGAAAAGTTTGTTCGCATAGCGCTCGTGGAACCACATCAGGCGCCGGTGCAGGTCGGCCAGGTCTTCGGGCGCGAGCTTCTTCAGTTCCGGGTCCATCGGATTACCGCGGATAACCTCGAAGTAGTGGCCGTCGGAGTCGGTATCGCGCATCATGCGCAGGCCCAGGTCCACCAACTCGCGGTAATTCTCCGTCGTCACGCACGTGACCACGTTGCGGCGCAAGCGCTTCACTCCCGCCCACTTCTGCGCGGCCATGTCCATGGTGGCCAGCGTCTTTTCGAAATTGTTCGGCACTCCGCGCAGCGTGTCGTGCGTGTTGGCCAGACCGTCGAGGGAAAAATTCAGGTCGATTACCAGCTCGGGGCAGCGCTCGAGCAGGTAGTCCATGACCGATTCGACCTTTGCGGGGAGCAGCCCATTGGTCGGAAGGTTGATGTGCCGCACGCCGTTATTGCGGTAGAAGAGTTCGACGATCTCCGCGAGTTCCTTGCGTAGGAAGGGCTCGCCG
>Ga0207926_1000575_pt1 | contig 18268 bp, 20 predicted proteins | sample NGESurdeep072012_8_FD_184454 | JGI IMG/M metagenome (GOLD analysis project Ga0207926, IMG submission 184454) | Arctic peat soil microbial communities from Barrow, Alaska - NGEE Surface sample 210-1 deep-072012 (SPAdes) | ecosystem: Environmental > Terrestrial > Soil > Wetlands > Peat ...
AGCCTGTAGGAGCTCGATTTATCGAGCGATTGATGGCGATGATCGCGCAATAAATTGCGCTCCTACAATGGCTCTTGGTTCTAACGGATTATCTGGGATAAATATAATTATATGGGGTGGAGGTTATGAGATTTGCATCATCGGCATTTTGGGTACTTCCCGGATTGATGTTGGCGGCAAACGGAGTATATGCGCAGGAGGCAGGGCAGAATGCACGACAGCGTGCTGAACCGGAAATTAAAAAGCCGTTAGAGATCGATGCAAGTGAAAAACCGCTGCGTGATGCCGAAGCCTTGATGAAAGCCGGCAAGCCAGCCGAAGCATATATCTTGCTGGAGCCGCTCGAGTTCGACCGTTCCGGAGAAGTGCGCTTTGATTATCTGATTGGTATTGCCGCGTTGGACAGTGGCAAGCCGGATAAAGCGACGCTGGCCTTCGAGCGGGTGCTGGCCGAGGATCCGTATTATGCCGGTGCGCGTCTGGACATGGCACGTGCCTATTATCAACTGGGCGATATGAGTCGCGCCAAGACCGAATTTGAAACGGTGTTGAATCAAAACCCCTCTGAAGCGGCGCGTGCCACTATCCAGAAGTATCTGGACGACATTGCAGAGCAGGAAACCGGGAAACAGACGCGCATCAGCGGCTATGTTGAGGGAATGGTTGGGCGTGATACCAACGTCAATAGTGCTTCCGAAATTTCGGGCAATATTATTATTCCAACCCTGAACCCGACCAATGGGGAATTGGCCGACAATTATTATGGAGTCGCTGCAGGAGGCGAAATCATTCACAGCCTGAATGCCAATTGGCGATTGTATGCGGGAGCAGATCTGAGTCAGCGCAATAACTTCAGACAAAAAAGTTTTGATATGCTTAGCCTGGATGAACGCGTTGGCATGATCTATGGCACGGAAGCTAACCGGTACCGCATAGGTGTGTTGGGCGGACAGAACACCCTGGGCGGCGCACGCTATCGCAACAACTCCGGCATCAATGCGGAATGGCGCCATGAAGTTGGCACCAACAATCAGCTGAATGTGTTCGGTCAGTCTGTGCGATATCGCTATGCCGATATCGCACTGCAGTTGAATGACGTTGATCAGCAGGTTGCCGGTGTCGGCTGGCTGCATGTGCTGGGAGATTCAAGGTCAACGCTGTCTGGCAACTTGTATTATGGAACGGAGAACGATGTCGGGCCGATCACATTGACCATGCCAAACGGCGGACGCCCCGATGGTGCCAAGCGTTTGGGCGGGTTTCGCGTCGGTGGCCAGGCGGTCTCAGGTGAAAGCGTGAAACTCTACTTCAGCGCAGGTGAACAATTCAGCAAATTCGACAATATCAATCCGTCAATTTCAAGCCAACGCAGTGACCACCTGGATGATTTCACGTTGGGAGCGGAGTGGTATCTGGATAAACTGTGGACAGTTCGCACGCAATGGCTGCGTTTTAATAACATGTCGAATGTTGAGGCGTATGCCTATGATCGTACCGATTACTCGTTAACGATACGGCGCAATTTCAAATAACCCGGCTTAAAAGGAAGTGATATGAAAAATTTATCTAAAGTGCTGTTCAGTCTGGTAGCGATGCTGGTGTTGCTAAGCAATAGCGGCAGTGTTTATGCGGCAATCGCAGGGCGGGTGCAGTTCGTGCACGGCACGGTCCAGCTGACCTCCGCAACCGGGGTAACGCATGCGATCAAAAAAGGCGAGGCGGTGAATGAAGGGGATACTCTGGTCTCTGCGTTAGGCGCCTACACGCAAATCAGGATGGAAGACGGCGGCATGGTTGCGATGCGCCCCGACACCAAACTCAAGATCGACCGATTTACGTTCAATGGGCAACAAGACGGCACTGAACGGAGCTTTTTCTCCGTGTTCAAAGGCGGTTTTCGCGCCATTACCGGCACGATCGGGAAGAAGAACAAGGTTAATTATCGAATCACCACCCCTGCAACAACCATCGGCATTCGCGGCACGGATCATGAGACATTTGTGGTCACCCCGGACAGTTCATTGGCAGCAACGACACCCGTCGGCACTTATAACAAGGTGAATCTGGGGGAGACATCGATGACGACCGAAAAGGGTGTGGTATTCGTGCTGCCCAACCAGATGGGTTTTGTCGGCGCGCCCGATCAAATGCCTCAACTGCAACCGATCAATCTCAATATCTTCACAGTAGCAGCCCAGCCTGCTGCGCAAGGCGGCAGTGACAAGCATGAGGGTAGGCTGGAGGGTAAGCCGGAAGGTGGCAGGGAAATGCGTGAAACTGCGACGATGGACAAGGACGGAATGCGTGACACCGCGACGGTGGACAAGATCGAAGTGCATGAAACTATGACGAGGGAAAAAGGCGGGGTGGAGAGTACAACCAGGTTAACTCCATCCACACAGGATAATGTTAAGGGCACCGTACCCATAACCACAGACGAGATGCTGGAACAGCATCACTGATCGCTCTCGTCGTTTAAAACCAACAAGCCCGCGATTGCGGGCTTGTTGGTTGCGGGCTTGAGGTGAGGATTAAATCCGCCTCGCCAACTCTGCCGCCTTGCCGATGTAGGAATCAGGCGAGAGTTTCAGCAGGCGCTGCTTTTCCTGTTCGGGGATTTCCAGTGTGTTGATGAATGCTTGCAGCGAGGCACGGTTGATACCCTCCTTGCCGCGCGTCAACTCTTTGAGCTTGTCGTAGGCGTTCGCGATGTTGTATCGCCGCATCACGGTCTGGATCGGTTCGGCCATCACTTCCCAGCTTGCATTCAGGTCATCCGCCAAGCATTGCGGATTGGCTTCCAGTTTGTTCAAACCTTTCAAGCAGGACTCATAAGCGAGCAGGGTGTAGCCGAGAGCCACGCCCATGTTGCGCAACACCGTGGAGTCGGTGAGGTCGCGCTGCCAGCGCGAGAGCGGCAGTTTTTCGGAAAGGTGGCGCAACAGCGCATTCGCCAAGCCGAGGTTGCCCTCGGAATTTTCAAAGTCGATCGGATTGACCTTGTGCGGCATGGTCGAAGAACCGACTTCGCCCTCGACCACTTTTTGTTTGAAATAGCCGAGCGAGATGTAGCCCCAGATGTCGCGGTTCAAATCGATCAGGATGGTGTTGATGCGCGCAAAGGCATCGAACAGTTCCGCCATGTAATCGTGCGGCTCGATCTGGACGGTGTAGGGGTTGAAGGTGATGCCACGCGCGGTGACGAAACGCTGCGCGAAATCCTCCCAGTCCACTTTGGGATAAGCCGCCAGATGCGCGTTGTAATTGCCCACTGCGCCGTTGATCTTGCCGAGGATTTCCGTCGCAGCCAGGCGTTGTTCGGCGCGCTGCAAACGGTACACCACGTTCGCCATTTCCTTGCCCAAAGTGCTCGGCGTGGCGGTTTGTCCGTGAGTGCGGCACAACATCGGCAGGTCGGCGTGCTGGTGAGCAAGGTTTTTCAAACGCCCGATCAGTACCTTCAGCGCAGGCAGCATCACCGCATCGCGCGCGCCCTTGAGCATCAGCGCGTGGCTCAGGTTGTTGATGTCTTCCGAGGTGCAGGCGAAATGGATGAATTCCAATACCTTCGCTGTTTCCGGATTGCCCGATAATTTGTCGCGTAGCCAGTACTCGACGGCTTTCACATCGTGGTTGGTGGTGGACTCGATGGTCTTGATCGCGAGCGCATCGGCTTCACAGAAGCTGGCATTGATCAAGTCCAGTTGTGCAATGGTGGCTGCGGAGAATGGCGGAATTTCGGCGATGTCAGCCTGCGCGCTGAGCGCTTTGAGCCATTCGATCTCGATCAGCACTCGATCGCGGATCAGTCCGAATTCGCTGAAGTAAGCGCGCAAGGCATCCACCTTGCCGTGGTAACGTCCGTCGAGCGGGGAGAGGGCAGTGAGTTTGGTGAGTGTGGTCATGGCAACACCTTGGATCGGGAAGCGCGTATTTTACGCGAATCGTGGCGTTCTTATATAGCCCGTTCGCCCTGAGGTATCGAAGGGTGCATATCAGCGGTTCGATACTTCCGTTGTGGTTCGATACCTCACCACAAACGGATGTGCCCTGTGCTTAAGTAGTGACTTAGCACGGGGTTATCATGCTTAGTCAATACTTAGTTGTTCTATCAGAGCTTGTCGAAGCATCACCGCGAACGGGTTTATATCTGTGCACCTTCGATGATTGCTCCCCCCAGGCAGATCGCGCCGTCATAAACGACCACCGACTGCCCGGGTGTCACAGCCCACTGTGCCTCGTCAAAAGCGATTTCACATGAACTGCCGGAGACGCGGGTAAGGTGACAGGACGCATCGGCTTGCCGATAGCGCGTCTTGGCCGCGTAGGGGTGATCGAGCTGGGGCGCAGTGCCGCTGATCCAGTGGCTGTCCAGCGCGGCCAGGCGCGGCGCGAGCAAGGCGGGGGGGTCGTGCCCTTGCACCACGATCAAGCGATTGTTCGCCATATCCTTGCCCGCCACGAACCATGGTTCTCCCGAAGCTTGCCTGGCTCCGCCGATTCCCAGACCCTGGCGTTGTCCGATGGTGTAGAACGACAGACCGATGTGCTGCCCGACAATGCTGCCCTCCGGCGTGCGCATCTCGCCCGGTTGGGTCGGCAAATAGCGACTCAGGAATTCGCGGAACGGGCGCTCGCCGATGAAGCAGATACCGGTGCTGTCCTTTTTTGCGTGATTGGGCAAACCATGCTGTTCGGCAATGGCGCGAACTTGCGATTTCAGGATTTTACCGAGCGGGAACATCGCATGGCTCAATTGCATTTGATTCAAGCGATGCAGAAAGTAGCTCTGGTCCTTGCTGCCATCATCGGCTTTGAGTAATTGGAACAGTCCATCCACCTCGCGCACTTGGGCGTAATGACCGGTGGCGATGGTGTCGGCGCCCAGTTGCATGGCGTGATCGAGAAACGCCTTGAACTTGATCTCGGCATTGCACAGGATATCGGGGTTGGGAGTGCGCCCGGCCTGGTATTCGCTCAGGAAAGAGCTGAATACACGTTCTTTGTATTCCCTGGAAAAATTGACCGCTTCGATGGGGACACCGATGGTATCGGCCACCGAGACCGCGTCCAGCAAGTCCTGGCGAGACGAGCAATATTCATCGTTGTCGTCATCCTCCCAGTTCTTCATGAACAGGCCGATCACGTCGTAGCCCTGCTGCTTGAGCAACAAGGCCGTGACGGAGGAGTCCACTCCGCCGGACATACCAACGACGACGCGTGATTTAGAATTGATTTTCACGTTTGTCCTTTCTCCTGCGTGCGGGGGAAAGTTAGATAGGGGGAACGAGCTTGCTCGTTAGTCATAATGAGTCAACAACTCCAGCGGGTAGCGCTTTCCCGCCAGGTAATCTTCAACGCAGCGCAAAATCAGCGGACTGCGATGGCGGGATTGTGTGGCGCCGATTTCCGCAGGTGTCATCCATACGGCTTGCAGGATGCCGGTGTCCAGCGGCCGGTCCGGGTCGTGTCCGGTAAGCGCGCCGGTAAAGGCGAAGCGCAGGTAAGTGGTGTCCGATTCGCTGGAATGCCAGCGATAGATGCCGAGCAGGTGTTGCGGGACGAAGTGATAAGCAGATTCTTCCAGCACCTCGCGCGTTACCGCAGCCAACAGCGATTCATCGGCTTCGAGATGTCCGGCAGGCTGGTTGTAGCGTAACCCTTGTGAGGTTTCTTCTTCAACCAGCAGAAATTTTCCATCGCGCTCAATGACGGCGGCGACAGTGACATTGGGTTTCCAGATCATTTTGTACTTTTAGAAATAAAAAAAGCAGGGTTGCCCCTGCTTTTTTAAGCGTGTGCCTATTATTACTTGGCAGCAGCGTCTTCTTTAGCCTTCTTTGCTTTTGCTTTCTTTGCTTTCTTTGCTTTTGCTTTCTTTTCTTTCTTTTCTTTCTTTTCTGCTTTCTTTGTTTCTTCCTTAGTTGGGGCAGCTGCAGGAGCAGCAGTGGTAGCAGCAGGAGCAGCAGCCTTGGCTGGAGCGTCAGCAGCAACAGCGGTGAAAGAAACAGCAGCGAATACAGCAGCGATCAGTACGGATAACAGTTTGCTCATTGTGAACTCCAATTTATAATTAGATTAATAAACGTTTTAAGACACTATGGTGCCGTTGCCTATAACGCGCAGCATATTTGTTCGGTTGACACCAAAACAACACTGGTTATATGGTGCCGGGGGGGGGACTTGAACCCCCACGCCATTTCTGGCACCGGATTTTGAGTCCGGCGCGTCTACCAGTTCCACCACCCCGGCTAAGCGGGCCGCATTATCCATGAAGCAACGCACCATATCAACTACAATCGAACCTTCATAAGGTTAGCCTGGTCCGATTCCCGCCGTGTGTGCAGCAGACCGGCAAACATCTCGGCGGCGACCTCGCCGAAGGCAAGCCGACCTTGCCGCTGATCTACACCATGCAGCAGGTTTGGCCAAACAGGCCGCCGTGGTGCGCAACGCGATTCGAGCAGGGCGAGGTGGGAAGATTCGCCGAGGTGCTGCAAATCATCCACGCCACCGGCGCGCTGGAATTCACCCGCCGGCAAGCGCTGCGCTAAGCCGTGTCGGCCTGTGCCGCTATCGCCGCGCTGTCTTTGCAGTGACTACCAACCACCAGATGTACAGCAGGTTACGGGCTCAATCGAGCGGGCGCAGTTTCAGATATAATCGGCCCGCGAGATATAAAAGGTTATTATGGCGAGCTGCGGGTTAGAAATTCATATATCGCCGGGATATCTGAATAATTACAGGGGGGCAGCAGTGGGTAAAGTTATTCGACGTACAGATTCGATCTGTGCCTGGATGATGGCATGGGTGCTGTTATCGGTGTTTTTCCCCCTGCAAGCAAAAGCCGAACTTTCTTCCGCTGCCGGGGGAATCGTCATAGGGGGCGGCATGTCAACCGGTGTGCTAGGGGGCGGCATGTCAACCGGTGTGGCAGGCGTCTCCGCCGGGATTCCTTCCGCGAGCCCGGGATTACAAGCCCCATCAATTGAAGGCGTGCCGCAGCAACCGCTGCTGACCAATGCCGATGCGGCAACTCCCGTCAGTCAAGACAACGTCAACCAGGTTGAGCAAACTCAAGGTAGCACGGCACTGAATCTGAACAACGAGTTTCAGACCTTTCTTGCACAGTCGGTTGGTCGGGTATTGCCTATGTACGGCTACAATCTATTCAGTCGGCCACCCAGCACCTTTGCACCGGTCAGCAACATTCCTGTCCCGCAGGATTATGTGATTGGCCCCGGCGACGAAATCGTCCTGACCGGCTGGGGGCAAGTCGATATCGACCTGCGCGTCATAGTAGACCGCAACGGCGCCATCAACCTTCCCAAGGTCGGCACCGTCAATGTCGCGGGGATCAAGTATCAGGATCTGGAGAGGCACCTCAAAAACCGGATTGGCCGGGTATTCCGCAATTTTCAGCTCAGTGTCTCGCTGGGCAAGTTGCGCTCCATGCAGGTGTTCGTCGTTGGCCAGGCCAAACGGCCGGGGGTTTACACCGTCAGTTCACTCAGCACCTTGATCAACACACTGTTCATGTCCGGCGGCCCGTCGCAAAATGGCACCATGCGCCACATACAACTCAAGCGTGCGGAAAAGATTGTGACAGAACTTGATGTGTACGAGCTATTGATCAAGGGCGACAAAAGCAAGGATGTTGCGCTGCTGTCCGGCGACGTCATCTATATCCCGCCGATTGGTCACCTCGCTGCCATTTCCGGCAGTGTAAAAAACCCCGCCATTTACGAGCTCATGGATGACAAGACCACTCTGGCATCCATGCTTGATCTTTCGGGCGGTTTCACAACCACGGCTGCCGGACAGAAAGTCCTGCTTGAGCGTATTGCCGATCACTCCGTGCGCAAGGTCGAGGAGTTTCAACTGGATGATCAGGGCTTGACACGTCAGGTCAGGGATGGCGATCTGGTGCAGGTATTTTCCATCGATGCGCACTTCGACAATGCCGTTACCCTGCGGGGAAGTGTGGCATCTCCGGGACGCTACCCATGGAAAGAAGGCATGCGTGTCAGCGATTTGATCCCCAGTGTCGATGAGCTCATTACTCCGCAATATTGGGCGCGCCAGAACAATGCATTCCGCGCCGAGCCTTCCAGCGTAGGCGCGTTACGCACACAGATCATGCGCAACCGGAACGAGATCAATTGGGATTACGCGCTGGTGGAACGGCTGAAAAAAGACGAGATGACCACTGCACTGCTGCCCTTTAATCTGGGCAAGGCGATTGGCGGCAAGGATGCTGAAAACAATCTGCTGCTGCAGCCGGGTGATGTCATCACCATCTTTTCCGCGAATGACATTCAGGTTCCTTCCGCCAAGCGCAGCGTCTATGCCAGCCTGGAAGGTGAATTCAACTATGCCGGCGTGTACAAGGCATTACCGGGCGAGACGCTGCGCCAACTGGTCGCCCGCGTCGGCGGCATCACGCCGCAAGCTTACCTGTTCGGCAGCGAACTGACGCGCGAAGCCACGCGCCAGATTCAGCAGAATCGCCTGGATGAGATCATCAACCGCTTGGAGGCGGATATACAACGCAATGCCGCACAGTCTTCCTCTGCCGCCCTGACCAAAGACGATGTCGAGGCTGCCAAGGCGCAAGCGGCGTCGCAAACCGCGCTGATCGCCAAGATGCGCCAAGTCAAGGCGACCGGGCGCATCGTGATGGACCTGCCGGAACAGAATCCGCAACTCAAGGACTTGCCCGACATCGTGCTGGAAGATGGCGACCGGCTGTATATCCCGGCGCCCGCTTCGACGGTCAGCGTGATGGGTACGGTGTACAACCAGAACGCATTCCTCTACAAGCGCGGTCATAGCGTCAGCGACTATCTCAGCAAAGCCGGCGGCCCGACCCGCGATGGCGACGAAGGCGACGTATACCTGGTGCGCGCAGACGGCGTGGTGTTCAGCAGCCGTCAGGGCGGCTCGATGTTCAGCGGCTTCGGCGGACGCGAAGCCATGCCCGGCGACACCATCGTCGTGCCGGAGAAGCTGGAAAAATACAGCTTCACCAAGGATTTCAAGGACTGGTCGCAAATCTTCTACCAGTTCGCGATTGGTATAGCCAGCCTGAAGGTTATCGGGGTGTTTTAATAACCATTCACTTTGCAAGCACCATGAGTAGCCGACCAGATAAAAATTTATCATTACAACCAAAGGATATCCCTGCTGATATGCGCCAAGCGTTAGGACAATTGTTGTCGGGCGAAACCGATATCGAGTTCGCAGTGCTGGTCGGTAGCCGGACAACCGGTACAACGCACTCAGGCAGTGATTGGGACATCGCCTTGCAATGGGATGCGCGGCTTGATTGGATTGAGGTCTTGGGTAAAACGGAAACTCTGCGCAGAAAGATGGCGGAAGCAATAAGCGTTGCGTCGGATAAGATCGACCTGATCGAACTGCGTCGTGCAAATCTGGCCATGCGAGCCGAGGTCGCCGAAGGTGGTTTGCCATTGCTGGGCGAGGATACGCTCGCTTGGGCATATTTTTTGACGCGCACTTGGCGGGAATTGGAAGACTTCTATTGGGAGCGTCAACATGCGGCTTGAGCTTTACCAGGCAGAAACAGCGCGCATCGCCGCCGAGCAAGCTGCACTGTTAACGCAGGCAAGGCAAATTCTGGCGCAAGGGCGCACGCTGACCGCATTGGAACAGAGCGGTGTGTTGCACGCATTGCAAGTGCTCATTGAAAATGCAATCGGCAAGGCAAAACAACTTCTTAAGGCGCACAACGAACCTGTGCCGGTATCAGCATATGATGCTTTTGCCGCGTTAGCGCGCAGCGGCGAAATTGAACAGATAGCCCTGCCGGCATGGAACGTGGTGATTGGATTGTGCAACCGGATCGTGCACGATTACATGAATGTTGATATGAACAAGGTGACGGAATTGGTTGTGTCAGGAAGCGACAAATTCATCACAGAGTTTTTGCTTAAGGCGGTTGCCGAAAAATAAAACAAGTTGTCAGCGCGGAGTAAAAGTGTTGAGACGGCCAATAAGAATTTGAAAATTTAACAGCAAAATTTGCCCTGTATACCTTTGGAAGTGGAAATGTCAGAAAACCAAACTACCTCGCAACGCACATCTTCAACGGAAGACGACGAGATCGACCTGCTCGACCTGCTGATCGTCCTCGCCAAGCACAAAAAAATGATCATCGGTGTGACCTTTGTCGCCGCATTGCTGGCGGTTGGCAGTGCGCTGCTCATGACCAACATTTACACCGGCACGGCGAAGATATTGCCGCCGCAACAAAACCAGTCTTCCGCCAGCATATTGCTGAGCCAACTGGGCGGCTTGGCAGGCATGGCGGGCGGATCGCTCGCCATCAAGAACCCCAACGACCTCTACATCGCCATGCTCAAGAGCCGCAATATCACGGAGAAAATTGCCAAGCGCTTCGACCTGCAAAAAGTCTATGAACAGGAAACGTTCACCGGGACTCTGAAAGCATTGGAGGGGAACACGTCCATCACCTCCGGCAAGGATGGCGTAATTACCGTCGAAGTCGATGATAAGGATCCGCAGATCGCGGCGAACATGGCGAACGCATTTATTGAAGAACTCGATAAATTGATGCAAACCTACTCGCTGACGGATGCATCGCAGCAACGAACCTTTTTCGAGCAGCAACTCAGGCAGGCCAAAAACAAACTGACTGATGCCGAACTGGTGCTGGATAAAACACCGAACACCAGCCTGCAATATCTGGATGCGGTGCGCAACCTGAAATACCAGGAAGCGTTGTGGGAGATACTCGTCAAACAATTCGAAATGAGCAAGATGGACGAAGCCAAGGCCTTTCCGTTGATTCAGATACTGGACAAGGCCACCCCGCCGGAAAAGAAATCCAAACCCAAGCGCAGCCTGATCGTCATTCTTGCAACGCTGGCCGCTTTTTTCATGGCCATTATCTGGGCATTCATCAAAGAAGCCACGCAACGTGCCAAGGAACAGCCCGAGCGAGCGGCACGGTTGACAGAGTTGCGTAGCGCATTCCGATTCAGGCGTTGATTGGGGGGTAAGCTTCATCCCAGGCAATCTGTCCTCTGTATCTGTCACTGTGGTATGAAATGAGCTTATCTCGTTGCTGGTTGAAGCCAGCATCTGCCGCAGTTCCTTGATCAACGCAGCCGGCAATATGATATCGTCATCGTTGATGCATCTCCGGCGTTACTGGTCTCGGATGTGGCGGTGATCGGCCCGAACATGGGCACGACTTTCATGGTGGTGCGTGATGGCGTTTCTACGCTCTCTGATCTGACCACGGCAGTCAAACGCCTTGGCCAGGCACGCGTCGAGGTAAAAGGAGTGTTGTTCAACGGCCAGATGATGCGTATTACCAGCCGTTATGGATATGGTTACGGCTATAAGTATGGCAGCGACAAACCGGGTGCCTGATATCAAATTGCGTTAATAACAAAAATAATTTTGCCGGTGTCCGAAAAGTTGTTCCTACACACATGCTGTTTTTATTGCAAATTGGAATGCCAGGATAACCGGCCGTGAACGCAACATACATGCAACAGCTGATAGACATCGCACATCGCGCCGGCGCAGCCATCATGGAAGTCTATCGCAGCGGTGATGCCGGCGAGACCAGCAAAGCGGACAACTCCCCGCTCACCCTGGCGGACCTGGCCGCGCATCGAACCATCGTTGAGGCGCTGACCAGGCTCACGCCGGAAATCCCGATCCTCTCCGAAGAGGCCGCTGACATTCTTTACCCGGTGCGTTCGCAATGGACACGCTACTGGCTGGTCGATCCGCTCGATGGCACCAGGGAATTCATCAAGCGCAACGGCGAATTCACCGTCAACATCGCGCTGATCGAGAATGGCGAACCTATAATGGGAGTGGTGTATGCACCGGTGCAGGACGTGTGCTACTACGGTGCTCGCGGTGCAGGCGCTTTCGTGCAGCGCGGCAACACTGCGGCACAGTCCATTTCTGTGAAACCCCGCGCTGCGGGCGAACCCATCAAAGTCGTCGCCAGCCGTTCGCACAGCGATGCGCGCACCGAAGCACTGCTCAAACAACTCGGCGATCACCAATGTATCAGTATGGGCAGCTCGCTCAAACTGTGCTTGGTCGCCGAAGGCGCGGCGCATTTCTATCCGCGCCTGGGCCCGACCATGGAATGGGACACCGCTGCCGCGCATGCTGTGGTGAACGCGGCGGGCGGCATAGTGTGCAACATGAAGGGGGAAGAGTTGCGCTACAACAAAGTGGATCTGCACAACCCCGAGTTTCTGGTATTGCCCGCCGCCGATGAGGCTTTATTCGGGCTCCTTGGAATCCGTCATTCCGGACTGGATCCGGAATCCAGTTTTAAATCTTGACCCTTTAACCCAGATAATCCGTTAGAACCAGGAGCCATTGTAGGAGCGCAATTTATTGCGTGATCATCGCTATCAATCGCTCGATAAATCGAGCTCCTACAGGCTAATGGATTATTTGGGTTTAACTTTTAACCTTGCCCCTTGCGCTGTGATTGCAATAATCAACCTAAATCACTATGATTAAACCTGATTTAAAAAATGTACTTCCATGAATACCAAGGTTTTTACCGCGCATGTGCCATTACCGCTTGCCGAAAAGGTTGATCAGATAGCTGCTCGCATGGAACGCTCGCGTGGCTGGATTGTGAAGCAGGCGTTAGTTGCCTGGATAGATCAGGAAGAAGAGCGCCGACGTTTGACGTTAGAAGCAATGGCAGAAGTTGATATTGGTCGCATTATCGACCACCAAGCGGTGCAAGCATGGGCGGATAGCTTGGGCACCGATAAACCATTGCCAGTGCCGCTCTAATGGAGTTGAAATGGACTAGCAAGGCGTTGTCTGATTTAGTAAGGCTCCATGAGTTCATGTCCCCGTAGAACAAGCAAACGGCTGCAAGTATTGTGCAATCTTTGACGAGCGCACCTGTACGGCTTTTAGTACAACCCCGTATCGGAGAAAAACTTGAAGAGTTCGAGCCACGCGAGGTTCGTCGCATTCTGGTCGGGCACTATGAAATACGATATGAGATCCAAGGATCCACTGTCTATGTGCTCCAACTCTGGCATACGCGAGAAGACAGGTAATTCCAATTTGCAATAGAAACAACATTAATTTTCTTGCGTAGGTTGGGCTTCAGCCCGACGTGTCGGGTTAAAACCCGACCTACAAAAATGCACTTTTTATTGCGAATTGGAATAAGCCCGACAACCATATTCGGCGGGCAGGCTTTGCATAGCCATTCGGCTAAGTCACCAAAATACGGTGACATAAGCCGCTGGTTAAGCCCGCCCTACAAAAATGTATGTTTGATCTGGAATTATTCTAAAGTGGGTTAAACCCAAATAATCCATTAGCCTGTAGGAGCTCGATTTATCGAGCGATTGATAGCGATGATCGCGCAATAAATTGCGCTCCTACAATGGCTCCTGGTTCTAACGGATTATCTGGGATAACAGCACCCGCAGGTGACTCTCAAAATCATGCCGTAATTATGCCGTGTTTACAAACCTGTTACCCGGTTTGAAATTAAAGGCATCCGGGAATCGGATTTATTGTGAATAGAATACGGGGACTTATTGGAAAGACTGCGATTTGAGGAGGGAGTGGACTGATGAGCATGGCCGGAATGATGCAGGGCGATCCGGTGAAAAGATCAGTGAAAGAATGGGGCTCCGAAAAACCCGGATCAGCACACTCCGTACCTATGCGCTCCTTGCCTGTAATTCCATTTCCATTTCCATTTCAAAAGTAAAATAATTTGTAGGTCGGGCAGAGCCCGACCTACAAAAATGTACGTTTGATCTGGAATCGGAACGGGGCTTTTGCCAGCCATGTTGCTTGCTCCTTATTACAGAACATCATCAAGTCGCTTTGCAAGCAGAAGCAAGACTGACCGGTTGTTCCTTAAGCCTGTGGGAATGCGCCGTTTAACGGCGCATTAAGGCTTAGGCCCTGTCTCCCTGGCTCTTTCGTCCCCAGACAACGATCGCGGCGATGGCTATGACCAAGCCGAGCAGCCATAGCCAGTATCGTTCCAGAAAGCCCGCTTCTGCAATTTTGGGGGGAGGGGCAACGGTTACGGGCGGGCTTGGTTCGGGCGGCAAAACCGCTGGTGCTGCAGGTACCACAATCGGGGCTGGTGCCACGACGGGTTCGGGTGGTGCGGCCTTGGGCGGGGTGTGTTTGGCCACATGTTTCCTGGCCTTCCGGACTGCGTGCTGGGGCGCCGGTTTTGCGACGACCGCAGGCTGTTCGGCGACGGTTACCGGAGCGGGCTCAACTGCTACCTCCGGCGCGGATGGCTTTTCGGCAACGACTACAACCGGGGCAGGAGCAGCAACAGGAACCGCTTCCGGTTTGGTCGCGCAAGCCGATAAAGCCAGGGCTGAGAGAAGAAGGACTGCAGGCATCGCAGCATTGAGTGTTCTTGACATGGTGTTCTCCCGAAATACGGTTGGTGACATGAGGTGAGTGGGAATCTTCCCACAGTTAGCAATGCTCAGCAAACAATTAAATGCTGCATCTAAATGGATGCCCAAGAAATGCAGTCGGTCATGTAGCTGAAAGTTTCAAGCAGTAAAACAAAAGGCGGTCAATCCGCCTTTTGTTTTACTGCTTGCCGCATCTCAGCAAAGCCAGCAACGCTACTAGTTAAAGGCTGGCGGCTATACTGGCTATTGTCACTGCCAACGCGCTAAGCCAACCGAGTTCGCCGATAAATTTGGTGTCTTCCGTCGATAGCTTTTCATGGTTTTTGATTTTTGAATTTATTCTTTCCAATTCAGATTGTAATTGTTTCAGGTTTTTTTGTTGGGCTTGCAATTCCTTCAGCTTTTCAACTTGCACGATTCTTAATTGTTGGGTATCCAAATGTGGTTCCATGATGGTGATCTCCTGAATGTTTAAACGAAAAGTGACGATAACTTGCCTGCCGACACTTTCTTTTGGAACGTTGCTATCAACATTGGTTTCATAATAGGCTAGATTTTTTTATTCGTCTATTTTTTATATTGGCCAAAGGGATATGCGGTTAAATTTGGAAATGTATCGCGGCATAATTCCTACTAAATTACTTTGTCTTGCAGGGTATTCAAAGGATGCCGGGAAGGTTGCATTCGATGCACCACGATTCCGGTAAATCACCGGAGCATACAGGCATCTCTCATCATGGGCGGTTGCGCAACGCTGTTTGAACAACAAGCCGCTGGTGTGCTGCCGTACAATGCCGCACATGCAAACCCAACCATTTTCCGAACTCACCCCCGATGCCGTGCTCGATGCTTTGGACAGCATCGGACTGCGCGGCGACGGCCGTCTGCTTGCGCTCAACAGCTATGAGAACCGTGTCTATCAGGCGGGCATGGATGAAGGGCCGCCGCTGATCGCCAAGTTTTATCGCCCCGCACGCTGGTCTGACGCGGAGATTCTTGAAGAACACGCGTTTGTCGCGACGCTGGCCGAGCGCGAGATTCCGGTGGTGCCTGCACAGGTAATCAACGGCCACACGCTGCACATGTTCAACGGTTTCCGTTTTTCGGTGTTCACCAGGCACGGCGGTCGCGCGCCGGAGCTGGACAATCGCGACACGCTGGAATGGATGGGGCGTTTCATCGGCCGCATCCATGCCGTCGGCGCGCTGGAGACTTACCGGCATCGCCCCGCGCTGGACATCGAGAGCTTCGGTGTGGAGCCGAGTGCTTATTTGTTGGCACACGACTTCATCCCGGCAGAGTTGGCCGAAGTCTATCGCGGCGTGGTCGCGCAGGCACTGGATGGCGTGCGGCGTTGTTATGAGCGTTCCGGCGCGGTGAAAAAATTGCGCCTGCACGGCGACTGCCATGTCGGCAATGTGCTGTGGACCGATGCGGGTCCGCACTTCGTGGATTTCGACGACAGCCGCATGGGACCGGCGATACAGGATCTGTGGATGCTGCTGTCCGGCGAGCGCGCCGACATGACGCGACAGTTCTCCGATCTGATGGCAGGCTATGAAGACTTTTACGACTTCGATCCGCGCGAGTTGCACTTGGTCGAAGCGCTGCGCACCTTGCGCCTGATCCATTACGCCGCATGGATTGCGCGGCGCTGGGATGATCCGGCCTTTACCGCTGCCTTCCCGTGGTTCAATACCCAACGCTACTGGCAGGACCGCATCCTGGAATTGCGCGAACAGATCGCGCTGATGGATGAGCCGCCGCTATTGATTTAGGAAAAACCGAATGCCGACCGAAGCAGAATCCATCATCGCCGCCACGCAACTCTGGCTGGAGAAAGCCGTTATCGGCCTGAACCTGTGTCCGTTCGCCAAGGCCGTGCACGTCAAGAAGCAGATACGCTATGTGGTCAGTGTGGCGACGACACCGGAGGCTTTGCTGGAAGAACTGATGAATGAGTTGCGCACGCTGCAGGATGCCGATCCCGAGAAGATCGACACTACGCTGCTGATCCATCCTTATGTGCTCACCGACTTTCTCGATTTCAATGATTTTCTGGACACGGTTGATCTCGCGGTAGCGGAACCGGAGTTCAATGATGAATTCCAGGTCGCCAGCCTGCATCCGCACTATCAATTTGCCGGTACTACGCCGGACGACATCGAGAATTACACCAATCGTTCGCCTTATCCCACGCTGCATTTGCTGCGCGAAACAAGCGTTGATCGCGCCGTGGCTGCCTTTCCCGATGCGGACCAGATCGTCGATAACAATATCGAGACGATGAAGAAGCTGGGGCACGAGGGGTGGAAGAAGTTGGGGTTGGATTAGTCGTAGGGGCGCCCTCCCTCTTGCACAAAGTAGCCGAATGGCTACAATGCGCATCATGTACACCATTAACAAAACCAACGAGTTTTCAGCTTGGCTGTCAGCGTTGCGCGATATTCGCGCTCGCGCACGAATCGTTAGCCGGATCAAAAGCGCGGAGCAAGGCAACTTCGGCGATTGCGAACCGATTGGCGATGGTATCAGCGAAATGCGTATTCACGTCGGTGCGGGGTATCGTGCATATTTTGTAAAACGTGAAAGTGTGGTGTAGCTGCTGTTATGCGGGGGCGATAAGTCCACGCAGAAACAAGATATAGCGCGCGCCAAAGCTATACGAAAAGAACTTGATGAGGAGTAAGCCATGACCAAGAAAAGCACGAAAAAAATCACCGTCACCCGGTTTGATGCCGCCGATTACCTCGACAGCGAAGAAATGATTGCCGAATATTTGGCCGCTGCATTGGAAGATAGCAACCCGGATGTTTTCTTATCCGCCCTCGGCGATGTTGCAAAAGCGCGCGGCATGGCGAAAATCGCCAAGGATGCCGGGCTGAGTCGCGAGAGCTTGTATAAAGCGCTCGCTCCGGGCGCAAAACCGCGTTACGAAACGGTGCGTAAGCTGATGGATGCTATCGGGGTGAAGATGACGGCACAAAGTGCGGTGAATGTTTGAAGGGCTTGCCATACTACGCAGGCTAGTAGTTTTGTAGGGCGGATTAACGCAACGTAATCGGCCGGATGATTGGGTTTGCATGCGGCGCATTACGCCTTCGGCTAATGCGCCCTACGCGGGCTTTGCTAGCCCCCAATTTTCCAAGTTGATTTCAGGTTGTCGGGGGTAGCCCGACAGCTAGTCACTTTTTCTTGCTTCGCCAAAGAAAAAGTAACCAAAAAGAAGGCGACCCCGGTTTCCCGCCCCTGCGGGGTACCCTGCGTTGCTCGACTGGTCAGGCGGCTGCCGGAATTCGCGCTACGCGCTCAGACATAACCAGCGACTTGGCTGGCGTCTTTTGCCAGCTTAGTCGAATGGCTAGTTGTTTCATCAGTCCTCGCCGACATCCCCTGACCAGCCTGCGCGACTCGGCGGCGCACAGGGGAGGTAAAGCGAAAACCCAAAACCAAAAAAACGGGTGAGCAACAAGTTGCCCACCCTTTGCAGACGTTCGCGAGTTGCTTCTAACGACACAGAGCAGACCTTCGAGCCTTGAATCATCCTTCTCAAAAGTAGTCACTCGCAGCATTCATCACGCGACGCTACACCTTTTCTTTTTGGGTTTCATGAATAAGGTCTTCCAGTTCCCTCAGCTTGGCTGCGATCGCTGGTTGGCTCGGTTTTGTTACCAATCGTCCGATTTGATCTAGTATCTCTTGTGGAGGAACCTGTCCATCCGAGCCAAAAGGGCCTCCACATACATATCCCGTAGCCACTACTCGGCCTTTGCGTTCGAAAGATTGTTTGAAGTAAAAGGTTGTGTCATCCCACC
>Ga0207926_1000576_pt1 | contig 18243 bp, 19 predicted proteins | sample NGESurdeep072012_8_FD_184454 | JGI IMG/M metagenome (GOLD analysis project Ga0207926, IMG submission 184454) | Arctic peat soil microbial communities from Barrow, Alaska - NGEE Surface sample 210-1 deep-072012 (SPAdes) | ecosystem: Environmental > Terrestrial > Soil > Wetlands > Peat ...
CGCCCCGTTTCCGCGAGATCCTCCACCTAACGGCTTCGGAGACCGCATTGCTGGTTGCCGTTCCTGTGCTCCTGGGATCACTGGCCAGAATCCCGATGGGCATTCTCACCGACCGTTTTGGCGGTCGCGCCGTCTTTTCGATCCTGATGGTTGCGGTGGCGGTGCCCGTCTGGTTGGTGCCGCAGCAGCCCACCTATCTGAGCCTGCTCACGGTCGCGTTCCTGCTGGGGCTGGCTGGCTCCTCCTTCGCTATCGGGGTAGGCTACGTCTCCCGATGGACGCCCCCTGACCGGCAGGGCAGTGCGCTGGGAGTCTATGGCTTGGGAAACATCGGCCAATCCGCCGCGGTATTCCTCGGTCCGGTGCTGGCCGCTCAGGTTGGGATGCCCGCCCCACCTATCGATCAGTTTTTGTGCTGCGCGCCGTCGAAGGCCTTAACGTGGCTGAGACCGCAGCGTGCCTGGACATCAGTCTGGAAGCTGTCAAAACCAGACTTCATCGGGCCAGGTCTTTGCTGCGGAAGGACCTCCACCGGCGTGCCGGCGTGACGGCAGCTCAGGCCTTTCCGTTTCACCTGTCACGGTGCGACCGCGTCGTGGAAGCTGTCTTTCGGCGAATCGGTTCCGGGCCGTGAGTGCGGCTCAACGGGGTTTTACTACGTTGAGGATTCTCATCATCGCACACTCCCTGCAGCACTCACGGCGTTGCAGTCCGGTTGCCACTGCGTTGCAGCAGCATGAACCACGCGAATTACTTCTTCCGCGCGGAATGGTTTCAGCAACAAATCGTAACCGCCGACGTTGAGCACCTCGGCCCACAACGCATCGTCCGCCAACCTGGAAGTCACAATGAACATAGGCGGCTTGGGCCCACGGGCCAGGATATCCCAGAGTTGACGCCAATCGCCGTCCGCCAACCGGCTGTCGCAGATCACGATCGCAGGGCTTGTCCGGTGGAATACCTCAATTGCTTCCTCGCACGTCCCTATCCAGTGCAGTTCCCACTTGCACGGGCCGATGATTCGCAGTAATGCGGTCCGGTCTTCCGGCGCGGCTAGTACCGCCATGAGGCTGGAAGGAGAGTCCGCGCCCTTACCCAAGCGTTCCACAATCCATTGTTTTCGGCCTTGCGGCGTCGTCGCGATCAACATTCTGCCTCCTCTTCCCTACTCTCGGCTCTTTGAGGGAAGATCACAATGATGCGTTTGTCACGTACCTAGGAACATTCGTTATGGCCGCAGGCGGCACGGAGGCTTCTATATGAGGGCGTTCTGCATGGCATGCATCACGGCCTCCAGGCGGTTGTGAGTGCGGAGTTTCTCGTTGATGCTGTGCCGCTGATTCCGCGGCGTGGGCAGAGTGATACCCAGTTCGCGAGCGATCTCGGAAGAGTTTTTGGCCTGCGCGAATAAGCGAAGGATTCGCTGCTCTTGTTCGGAAAACGGCGAGACGGGCGCCGCCCGAGTGTTGCGTTTGGCTGGAGGCGGCGACCATTTCTTTGGAGATCTCCAGCATCTTGGCAAGCAACTCTTCGCTCTTCTTACGACGGGAAATATCTCGAGTCAGATGCACAACCAGGCGGCGGTTGCGGCGGGGTTCTTCAAATGCCAGGGTGGAAACGTTCACCCAGAGCCTTTCGCCGGAGCGTGTCTTGACCTCGAGGTCAAAATCGGAAGTTTCCAGGTTCTGCGCAGCGCATTGCTGAACACTGCAGCCTCGGTACAAACCTGCGTTCCGATGCCGCCGTGGCCGTCTAGAACTTCATGGCAGATCCGGTTCAGCACATCCGCGGACGAATATCCAAAGAGCCGTTCTGCAGCGTGGTCCCACGAGCAGATCTCACCCTCCCTGGTTACCGCGAATGCGGCGTCCGCCGTCCTCTCCATGAATGCGAACAAGTTCGGTTCCAGCATCCTGGCCTTCCCGCCTCAGTGTCGAGAACCGTCATTTTGTCATGCGTCAATGCGCGGGAGCTTTCCGATAGTGCTCTTGGTTGATTTGCTCGAAGCGGCTCCATTGGGCTGGCAGGTCGTCGAGTGCAAAGATCGCGGATACCGGACAGACCGGCACGCAGGCGCCACAATCGATGCACTCCTGGGGATCGATGTATAGTTGTGGCGCACCTTCAAAATCGCTCTCGTCCTTCTTTGGATGAATGCAATCCACCGGGCAGGCATCCACGCATGCAGTGTCTTTTACGCCGATACAGGGCTCGGCGATCACATAAGCCATGATTCTCCCTCTCTGTGCGGAATCGACAATCTTCGGACTGGGCCGTTCGTCGGCTCTGGTTTCAGAGTGGCTCCATCCGGGTGGCCGATGCTATGACTTTTGTCACAAGAGCCCACGATTGGTTGGTTCGCAGAGGTGTGACTTAAGTCCTATCCACCGCAGCCGGTCGACGTCATTGTATGAAAATGACGCAACGTGACATCAACACAATCCACGATTCCACCGACGGCGAGATCTCCCGCCGGATCCAGATGGAGGATTCGCGCCTGCTGGCGACCATGATCAAGCAGAGCGACAGCTCTGCTTGGAACGCTCTGGCTCTCAGTGACCGGATACTGGATTTGCGACAGACCTCTCGTGAACGCCGCCACGGCACCGTATCTTATGCCTTCGACAAGCTGGGTATCGGCGGGTCCTTCCTTCTGGTCAATAATCGCGATCCGCAACCTCTACATGCCCAGATGAAACAACTACGCCCTGGCGAACTGGCTTGGGAATGCGAGGCACCGGGCCCTGACGAATTCCGAATCAAGGTTTCGCGGATGACACCTTTACCGATGCCGCCGCAGGAGACGGTGCTGGCCAGTCGTGGCCATTGATCTCAGCGAAGGGGCATCTCGCGAGGCGTACGTCGAAGCCATCATCAAGAGTGGAATTGGAACCTGAGTGGGCGCTTCGCTGGAAATGACCGGATACCTGGCTGCGGTGTTCCTCGTAACTGTGTTCATGTTGATGATTCATGTGGCCGAGTGGCGGACCGCGCTGGCCATGGCCACACTTCTCCGCTTCGGATCCAAGCCAGTGGCTGAAGCACGCAGATTGCGGCGGGCGATCAGGGTTGAAGCATTCTACTACCTTCTGGTCCTTCCTTACCTGTACTTCACTGCAAACACTATGCTTCGGGCACTTCTGGTTTTCGCAGCCGTCTGTCACTGGGGAGGTCTGGCCTTCGGTGAAGTGTCAGGCCGCTTCGACCAGTGGGGCGCTAGCGGTGACGTTGCCTCAGGCGATGGCAAGATCGGGGCAATTTGGGCAGTCGCTGTTTTGGACATCGCTGAGATGCTGCTGCTGGGATGGCTTTTGTGGATCCTCGTCAGTTCGTGGAACCCATCCCTCTCGCTCACGTGATTGCGTTCACATGAATCCCGTGGGTTCAGGCATAGCAGGAATAGAGCATCTTCTGCCCCCGGCGCTCTGTCGTCCGTGCACTTGTGACTGCAGCGGCACTTCCGGCGCATCCTATGGTGGTGTGACTCCTGTCACTGGCAATCCTCTCGGAGTGCTCTATGATCGAATTAAAGAGGCTGAGATACAAATGGAAACATCCATTCAGAGGCTGCAACTCACTGATAACGTGATCGTTCCGCATCCGGTGACATTGGAACTCTACCGCAAGATGCTGACGGTCTTCTACATCGAAGAGCGGATGAAGGCATTTGTGCGCCAGGGCAAGTGCGGTTTCCAGGCGTCCACGCGCGGCCATGAGAAACTCCAGATCGGCATGACGATGTTGCTGAAGCCTTGTCACGACTGGTTCTTCACCTACTACCGATCGAAAGCCGTCGCGGTGGGACTGGGCATGCCTATCAAGGACATCTTCCTCGGCATGTTGGGGCGCGAGGGCGATCCGAACTCCAACGGCCGCAACATGCCAGAGCAGTGGTCTTCCCGCAAACTGCGGCTGGTGGCTCCAACGGCGGTAACCGGCACGCAGTATCTAAACGCCGTGGGAATGGCCCGTGCAGTCAAAGCGGACGGCGGCGACGAGGTGGTATACGTCTCTTCCGGGGAGGGCGCCACTAGTGAAGGTGAGTTCTTCGAAGCGTTGAATTGGGCTTCACGTGAGAAACTGCCGGTGCTGTTTACGGTGCAGAATAACGATTACGCGATTAGCGTGCCCCAGATCTGCCAGACGGGGTCCGAGGTGCACCGAATCGCTCAGGGTTTTGGCATGCCTGCGCTGCGCCTGGATGGCACCTGGTTCGAGCACCTCTATGAAGAGCTGCCGCCGGTGATTGAGGCGATGCGGCACGGGGCAGGCCCCGCACTGGTGGAAGCGATGGTTGTTCGGCTTGATCCCCACTCCTCATCGGATGACCAGCGTAAGTATCGTGGCGAAACCGAGTTGCAGGCGATCACCGATCGCGATCCGATCCTCCAGACCGAACGGTACCTGTTGCGGAACGGTGTCGTAACAGATGAAGCAGTGGCCTCGCTGCGCGCGGAACTTAAGGCCGAGGTAGATCGTGCCGCGGATGAGGCGGATCGCTATCCGCAGCCCGATGAATCCACCGTCATGGCTCACATCTTTTCCAATGACGCCGCGTTGCTGGGAGAGGCGCAGCCGCCGCGCTACCTGTCCGGCCAGGAAGTTACCATGATCGACGCCATCAACCACGGCCTGCGGGAGGAAATGGAGCGCAGCCCCAAGATCGTGATGTGGGGCGAAGATGTGGCCGACCCGAAAGGTGGCGTCTTTGGCGTGACCCGCGGGCTGAGCACCGCCTTTCCCGGCCGCGTCTTCAACTCGCCGCTGGCGGAAGCCAGTATTGCGGGCGTAGCCGCGGGGATGGCGATCGGCGGCTACAAACCGATTGTCGAGATGCAGTTCGCCGATTACCTCTGGCCGGCGGCCTTGCAACTTCGCGACGAGATTCCCACCGTCCGGTGGCGCAGTCAGGGCGAATGGGAATGCCCCGTGGTGGTGCGCATCGCAGTGGGCGGATATATCAAAGGTGGCCCTTGGCATTCCGCGAACGTAGAGTCTTTCTTCGCGCATATTCCGGGCTGGTACGTGGTGTACCCCAGTTGCGCGGAAGACGCCAAAGGGCTCATCAAAGCCGCTGCGCGGTCCAAAGACCCCGTGATCTTCCTGGAACATAAGGGTCTCTACCGGCGTGTTCAAGCCAAGACTCCCGAACCGGATGCCGACTACATCGTGCCATTCGGCAAGGGGGTGATCCGGCGGGAAGGCAAGGACCTGACCGTCGTGACGTGGGGCAGCACTGTCTACATGGCCCTGGAGCTGGCGCGCCAAATGGAGAAGGATGGCGTATCCCTGGAGGTCATTGACCTGCGCTCCATCGTGCCTCTGGACGAAGAGCTCATCTACCAGAGCGTGCGCAAGACGAGCCGCGTCATGATCGCCCACGAAGATACGCTCACTGCCGGCTTCGGCGCGGAAGTGGCAGCGCGCATCGCGGAAAACTGCATCGGTTCACTGGATGGGCCGGTGGTGCGGGTCGCAGCCAAGGACACGTTCGTGCCTTCGGCTCCGAATCTCGAGTTGGCTGTACTGCCTTCGGTCGCCGGCCTGCGGCTGGGGGCTGAAAAAGCACTGGCTTTCTGAGCTGAGCCCGTTACCCCAACGTGTACCCAGTACAAAAGTGTTGATTCCCATGACAAACAGATCATTGCCAAGCGGTGCAGTTGGGACCACAGTAAGAATATGATTGCGCGAAGGCGATCACCCCGTGCAGGTCCGCTTGCTCTCCAGCAGGCCTCGGTCCACCACGCGATGGCTTATATCTGTGAATGCGGGAAAAAGTGGGTGTTTATGCGAAACGAAATAGCCACCAAGGAAGAGCATACCTTGAACTGCGCCTGCGGTAGAACGATCGTGACCCGGGGCGGGATTGTCTATGGCACCGGCTCTCCGTGCGCTGGTTCCCGCAAACAGACCACCTGACGCCGCCAAGTACACTACGTGCTGGCATGGCGGTACAGCTTTTGCTCCATGGGGCAAAAGTGGGCTGAGCGCCCGCTGGCCTTGATCCGGTGTACCGCGTGTCCCTTGGGACAGAGTTTTTGCTGGTACACCATCCGAACCCTGTCGTACCCGGCTGGAGAATCCCGAGAGCCTTCTATCCCCGTGCCGCGCAGTCTGATGGCCTTCCGCAGTACAGCTCTCATGCAGCGGTAAAGGGAGCTCAACCCTGGCTCGACCAGTTGGTCGACTCGGCCGAGGGGCTGAATTCTGGCCGCATACAGGATCTCATCGGAGTAGATGTTGCCGATGCCCGCGATGAATGTAGGATTCATGAGGAGCGCCTTGATGCGTCCTGTTCTGCCCTCGAACAGTCTTGCGAAATCTGAAAACGTAAACCTTGGGTCCAACGGCTCAGGCCCCAGGCGACGGATCTCGTCCAGGTTCAGTGAAGCGAGTTGATGCCGTGCCGCCATGATGGCCAGGTTCACGCCACCGATCCTCCATCAGGATCCGGCGGGAGATCTCGTCGTCCCTGAAATCGTGGAATGTCTGAATATCGGCTACGTGGAATTCACGTGCCGCATGTGACCGGCTAGCGGCTTCCGTCGCGATGGGAGATCTCGTCCTCAATCCACGTCATTGCCGCGTAGGCGCTGGGCCAGCCTATGGTAGTGATCGCCAGAATCGCGACGTGCTCGATCTCCTCCCGCGCCACTCCGGACTGCAAGGCATTCCGCGTGGCCGAGTGGACCGCTCCTTCGTGGCGTAAGCCCACGGCCATCGCCAGTTTGACCAACCTGCGGGTCTTCTCATCCAGCGGACCGGTTTCATGGCAGGCTTCGCCCAGCTTGGCGAATGCCTCCCAGACGGCCGGGTGCTTCTTTTCAAATGCCGATATCGAATTCGGCAGCGGTTCCTGCATCGCTTCACCTCTGCGCGCAACCAGCACGCGCACAAATCAGCGTATCGCAGTGTCATTTCTCAGCGCTACCCCTCTGTGCCAACATAGGTGAGACGCTCTTCGTTCCTTAATTGCAGTGCAGGGCGGAGAAAGATTCTCTTCGTGAACAACTTGAACGATCATATGGGTCCTGCTCCTTCCCCAGCCGGCGCCGCCGCGAAGCCCCGCCCCGATCCCTAGGTCGTGGCGCAAGCTAAGCGCCGCCGCTTCACCGCTGAATACAAGCAGCGCATTCTGGCCGAGGCCGACCGGGCCAAAGGCTCCGGCGGTGTCGGAGCGCTACTCCGCCGCGAAGGTTTGTAATCTTCTCTGTTGACGACGTGGCGCCGCGAGCGGGACGCCCTCATCCTCCTGGCATTGGCTCCCCAGAAACGCGGCCCCAAATCCAAGCGTGATCCCGTCGCGGGAGAAAACCAGCAGTTGCACCGCGAAACCGAGCGGCCTCACCCAGGCACTGTGCAAAGCTGAGATCGTCATCGATATTCAAAAAAAGTGGCCGCTCTGCGGCGACGCGCACCAGCACGTTGAGAAACCGGTCAATGCGGCGGTGGCAATCGCCCAGCATTCCGATAGGGTCCGTGAAATCGCTCTCCCGCTTCGCTCCGATAACGATGGGCATGAATTCAACTCCTTACGATCGCGTTTCCGACGGCTGGCCCGGGTGAGGATAGGCGTCGTGTTCCCGCTGGTTGAGCGGCCGGGTCAGACAGCGGAAGTCCTTTTCAATCGAAATCGCGAGGGCGCCGGATTGCGCATAAACGCCGACTTCCTCCGAAGCCGCCCAGGCTTGAGCAACTTCCGTGGCGACCGAGACGGTCACGGTGCCCTGGCGGAATCGAGCTTGCACAGCACCCGGCTCCAGATGGCTCAGCAGCCGGTAAGCCAACACCTCGCCGCCGCCGAAATCGACTGACTCCTCCACCAGCCCGATGTTCCTCAGCCGTTCAACCTCTGACCGTGTCAGCGAAGCCGCAGCGAATTGCCTTGCAGTCGCAGTTTCATAAACCTGGTCCATACTACGCCCATCCCTGGTTCTCTCCAGTGACTTCGGTCACCACCGCTGCTCCGCCGGCGAGCGATCATGAGGCGTGAACGTTTTCCGTTTGCCCGACCAATGGCGGTCCGCGTTCGAGCGCGATTCGGCAGAAAAGCCGGCCCTGCCCGATCCGGTACCAGAACGCAGGTTGGCGCGACTACTCGCCGCCTACGTTGTCTCGGGCCTGTTCTTCATGATTTTGCCGGGCACGGTGCTCGGCGTCTGGAATCTGGTCGGGATCAGTTCGCAGCGGGAGATGGCGGCCGTTTCGACGGCATGGATTCAGGCCCATGGGCACGCCCAGTTCTTCGGGTGGTTTGGGACTTTCATCATCGGGATTTCGCTATACACCTTTCCGAAGTTCCGGGGCTCCGCGTGCCGCTCCATTCCCCTCGCCTGGATCATGTGGGTTATGTGGAGCGTTGGCGTGGGGCTTCGATGGCTGGCGGGCGTTCAGAACGTCGCGATCCCAGCGGCGTTCCGCATCTCTTCGGCGCTGGAACTTGGGGTTGCGGTGCTGTTCCTCTGGCAGGTGACCGCCTCGGGCCCAAAGCAACGGAAGGGTCAGGCTTGGGAGGCCCCGATCTTCGCCGGTTTCACCGCACTGCTCCTGCTTCTGGGGTGGCAATTACTGCTCACCATGCGGCCGCTCAGTTCGCCCTCCCTGCCGGCCTTGCCGAACCGTATTCTGATCTCGTTGGCCGTCTGGACCTTCGGCTTTCCAGTGGTGGTGGGATACTGCGCCAAGTTCTTCCCGGGTTTGCTCGGAACTGCAGTGGCAAACGTAACGGGAATCCACCTGACGCTCGGGCTGGTAGCCATTGCAGCCGTTGGCTTCGCACTGGATTCGGCTGTTCTGGCTGGGTCCGCTACTTCCATCGCTGTGGCGCTGGCGTTGTGGTCGTTGCGCGTATTTCATCCGAAGAAGGGAAATCCGAAGACCACCGGGGTATACAGGCGCTATCCGCAATTCGCGCGACTCGCCTATGTCTGGCTGGCCGTCTCCGCGGTCCTCGGGTTCGGCGTGTCGCGGCCAGGTATGCTCGGCGCGTCGCGGCACGCCTTCACAGTTGGATTCCTCGCAACGCTGATCTTCTCAATCGGCCCGCGCATCTTGCCGTCGTTTCTGAACAGCAGAGAATTATGGAGCGCACGGCTGATGCGGTTCTCGCTTGTGCTGGTTACTGCGGGCTGCGCGCTGCGGGTCATCTCCGAACCCTTGGCCTATGGCGGCATTGTCGCCTCGGCATGGACGGTTCTTCCCGTTTCTGCCTTCAGCGAATTGGCGGCCGTCCTGTTATTCGGTTTCAATCTTGCGATGACTCTGGCGGCGCCGATTCCGTCCTGGTTCGGACGCAAGCAGGTAAACGATCGAATGAGCATTTACTGGCTGATCTCGAGTTACCCTGCCACTCGTAAGATCCTGGTCGATAACGGCTTGGTCACGCTCGGCGGAGCGGACAGGGTTCCCAAGAGTCTCTCCTTGGGCGAAGCGGCCCGAGCCGACGAGGTTCCGCCCGAGATCCTGATCGAAAAACTGGGCGATTTCTTTGAATCGCGCCTGCCGCGGTCGCTCCGTCAGAACTCTGGCGCCGTGTGATCACGGTTCCGGTTGCGTTGGCGACCTGCGGGACAATGGGTTGGGAGGGTGCGGAAATGCCAGCCGTGACGGCGTCGGCGAGTCGGCGGCGATCCCTGATCGTTCCCCGTGAACACGGAGCGTGGGGCATCCTGCTGGTTCCCATGTTGACCGGTGCATCCGTGGGGCTTTGGAAAGGGGGAGGGGCCGGGGGCCTTGCTCCCTTCAGCATCGTGACCCTCACGCTGTTCTGGTTGCGAACGCCCGTCGAAAGCTGGATCGGAACGGCCCCGATTCGTGCACGAACGCCCAACGAACTGCGGTTCGTGCGGAATACCTCGCTGGCGTTAGCGGCGGTCTCATTGAGTGCATTGTTCTGGCTATTTTGGGGATGGCAGAACCGGGCACTGCTGTGGATCGGCGCGACTGCTGGAAGCGCATTCCTCGTCCAGTCAGTTCTAAAGCGGACTGGGCGCCGTGCGCGGGCGCCGGCGCAGATGATTGGGGCCGCGGGATTGACTGCTACTGCACCCGCCGCGTATTACGCCGTGACCGGGCAACTGGATCTCATCGCCTGGTCTCTTTGGGCCGCCAACCTCCTGTTCGCCATCAACCAGATCCAGTACGTACAGCTTCGGATCCACGCGGCACACACCACAAATCGGAGCGAGAAGCTATCGGCCGGCCGGTGGTTCCTGATCGGGCAAACCATCCTGATGGCATTGCTGGCCGTCGCCTGCGCCGAGCAATACTTCCGCTGGTATGCTGCAGTTGCCTTCCTGCCGGTCTTATTCCGCGGATTCGCCTGGTTCGCGATCGAACCTCAACCGCTAGCGATTCCGGCCCTCGGTAAGAGCGAACTGATCTACGCAGCCATGTTTGGCGTTTTTCTCGTGGTTGGCACGCAATTGTCGTGACTTGCGTCACTGCCGCCGGTCTATCGGCACCGTAATCTGAAGGCATGGCGGCAATATTGGGTTCGGATCGCGACGCAATCGCATTCCGGCCGGAGAGATTCAACCCGGTGCTGGTGGCAAGCGGCTCACACATGAAGGCTGTGCTTACTTGCCTGGAACCGGGTCAGTTCATTCCGGTACACCACCCCGGAATTGACATGTTGCTGATCGTTCTGGAGGGTGAAGGTGAGGTGGTCTCAGGCGATCGGCAGGAGGCCGCCCACCCGGGAACGGTCATCTTTGCCCCTGCGGGCGAGGCTCGTGGGGTCAGGGCGGAAACCAGGCTGATTGCCTTGCATGTTGTGAGCCCGCCACCCACCGAGAAGGACCACGTCGAAGTTACGGCCGGGCTGAAAGAAGGGAAATGGCTATGAGAAGTTTCGATGAAGCACCTTTCATTGTCATTTGGGAGCTGACACAGGCCTGCGATCTGGCGTGCGTTCACTGCCGGGCCTGCGCGATTGAGAGCCGAAGCCCATTAGAACTGTCCACTGAGGAAGGTTTCCGCTTGCTTGAGGAAGTCCGCTCCTTCGGTGACCCACTGATGGTTTTCACTGGCGGCGACCCTTTGAAGCGGCCGGACCTGCTCCCGTTGATCGAGAAGAGCGTGCGCTTGGGGCTGCGAACCACCGTGACTCCGAGCGCAACTCCACTGCTGACGGAGGGTGCCATCGAACGGTTTAGGGACTGTGGATTGGCCCGGATGGCAATCAGCCTCGATGGGCCGGACTCGGAAAGCCACGACGGATTCCGCCGTGTCAACGGTTCCTTCAATTGTACGATTCTCGCGTTGGAACATGCACAACGAATTGGCCTGCAAACGCAGGTGAACACCACCGTCACCAGGCACAATGTCGGCCGCCTGGGCGAGATTGCGCGGTTGGTCGAGCGCGTTGGCGCGAAGCTCTGGAGCGTGTTCTTTCTGGTTGCGACGGGACGGGCGTCGGCATCGCAGGACCTGACTGCGGAAGAGTACGAAGAGGTCTTCGCCTTCCTCTACAATCTGTCGAAGACCGCCCCATTCGACATCAAGACCACGGAAGCCCAGCACTATCGCCGCTACGTGGCTCAAAGCAGAAAGGCCGATAGCGAGGGCGGCGGCGCAGCACGGCGGACGGCGCCCGAGATCATTCAGCGGCAGGCCGGCATTAACGACGGCAAGGGATTCGTATTTGTATCGCACACGGGGGAAATCTACCCTAGTGGTTTCCTGCCACTCACTGCAGGGAACGTCCGACGCGACTCGCTTACAGCGGTGTACCGCGAATCACCCCTCTTCCGGACACTCCGCAATGCCGACAATCTGCAAGGAAAGTGCGGTGAATGCGAATACCGTAACCTGTGCGGTGGTTCCCGATCGCGTTCGTATGCGCTCGCGGGGAATCCGCTGGCCGAAGAGCCGCGGTGCATCTATCAAACGAAGCCGATGGGCGCCGCTCTTCCTCGCGAATCAGCGCGCGGAACAGGCAGGTATCCCGCCTCTCGGGAACGACACACCCTTCGTCCAGCTATACACCTAAGCCATGTGATGCCGGGGGATTCTTGATCATGGTCAGGAGCATGACGACTTCACTCTGCGCTTTGATACCGTGTTCCAGGTTTGGCGGCATGTAAACGAAGGTTCCTTCCGTCGCCTGTTGTTCCTCACCGCCCAGCTTGAGATTGGCCTCTCCCTTCAGGAAAATCAGCGTGGCAGGAAAAGGGGCAGTGTGCGCTGAAAGCTCTTGTCCCGCCGCAAAGCCGAACAGAATCACCTTTGTTCTGTCATCATTCTGCAGCGTCTGGCTCAGTATCCCGTTCTCGGGTACCTTTGCCAGCTCGCGAATATCGCGTACGTAAACGTGTACGTCAGTCATTCTTCTATCATCCTCGCTAATGGCCTCGCGGTGGTTTTGCGTTGCCAGCCACCCTCACCTGCTCACGGACGCGCCGGGTGGCAGCTACCATGTTTCGGAGCGCGGCCCGCACTTCGTCCCACCCGCGCGTTTTCAGCCCGCAATCGGGGTTCACCCATAACTGCTCCGGGCGGAGCACCGTCAGCGCCTTCCGGAGAAGCGCCGCGATCTCCTCGGCGTCCGGCACGCGCGGAGAATGTATATCGTAGACGCCGGGCCCGATGTCGTTTGGATACTGCTTCTGATTGAAGGTGTCGAGTAGCTCCATTTGCGAACGCGCCGCCTCGACGGAGAGCACATCGGCGTCCATGCGCACCACGGCATCGAGAATATCGGCAAATTCGGAATAGCACATGTGCGTGTGAATCTGAGTCTCGTCGTTCGCTCCCGCGGTGGCAAGCCGGAATGCATCGACGGACCAGCGCAGGTATCCGGCTTGTTCCGCCCGACGCAAGGGCAGACCCTCGCGCAGGGCGGGCTCATCCACTTGAATGATGCGCACACCCGCGGCCTCCAGGTCCGCCACCTCGTCGCGCAGGGCCAGTGCGAGTTGCAACGCGACCTCGGATTTCGGCAGATCGTCCCGGACAAACGACCATTCGAGTAGGGTCACCGGCCCAGTCAACATACCCTTGACCGGGAGTTCGGTCAAAGACTGCGCGTAACGCGCCCAAGCCGTCGTCATAGGGCTTGTCCGCGACACATCCCCGAACAGCAAAGGGGGCTTCACGCAGCGTGAGCCATAGCTCTGCACCCAGCCGTTCCCTGTGAAGGCAAAGCCGTGGAGTTGCTCGCCGAAGTACTCCACCATGTCATTGCGCTCGAATTCGCCGTGCACCAGGACATCAAGCCCGATCTCTTCCTGGAAACGGATGGCGCGCTCGACTTCCGCGCGCAGCAGAGCTTCGTACTCCGTGCGAGCCATTCTCCCGGACCGGTAAACGGCGCGCGCCCGGCGGACCTCCGCGGTTTGCGGAAACGAGCCGATCGTCGTAGTGGGCAGAATCGGGAGACGCAGTTCGGTTTGTTTCTTGCGGCGGACCGGAAAAGGACTGGACCGATCGAACATTTCCGGTCGGACCGCCGCCGTGCGATCACGTACCGCCGAATCGCAGGCTCGCCTGTCGCGGTGACGCCGGCCGAGAATCGCACGGTTCTCCGCGAGCCGCTCCTCGACTTCCAGCGAGTCTTCGGTGGCCGCCCGCGCCAGGAGTGCGGTCTCGTCCAGCTTTTGCCTTGCAAACGCCAGCCAGGTTCGGAAGCCGGGATCGAGTTGATGCTCTGCTTCCAGATCGACCGGAATGTGGAGCAACGAGCATGATGGCGCAACCTGGATGCGCTCGGAGCCCAGGCGCCCAGCGGCCATGCGGATCATCTCCAGAGCCCGATCCAGATCCGACCGCCAGATATTTCGGCCATCCACCACGCCGAGCGACAACAGCAGGTTGTCGGGCGCCAGCGCCAGAGCTTGCGCGAGCTGGCCAGGACCGCGGACCAAGTCCAGATGCACGCCCGCAACCGGTAGCCGCAGAGTGAATTCCAGGTTCTCACCCAGGTCCGAGAAGTACGTCGCCAGGAGAATCTTGGGACTGCGGGCCGGTAGGATGAGCATCTCGTATACCCGGCCGAACAGGTTTCGGTGCTCCTCGGGCAGGTCCAGACCGAGGCACGGTTCATCAATCTGCACCCAGTCTGCCCCGGCCGCCGCCAGTTCAATCAGCAATTGCCGGTACACGCCAACCAGCGCTTGCGCGATAGTTGCCTGATCCCATCGCACTCCGCGAGCTTTGCCCAACAGCGCCAGCGAGACCGGGCCTAGTAGCACCGGACGCGTTGTGAGCCCGAGCGCCTTTGCTTCGAGGAACTCCTCGACTGGTTTGCGGCTGGCGAGACGAAACTCCATTCCCGGCTCGAACTCGGGGACGATGTAGTGGTAATTCGTGTCGAACCACTTGGTCATCTCCATCGCTGGAGCGGACTTGTTTCCGCGCGCCATGGCGAAATACGTGGGCAGGTCCAAGTCTTCGAAATGGCGGCCGAATCGCGCGGGAATGGCGCCGACCAGCACGGCCGCATCCAGCACGTGGTCGTATAGCGAAAAATCATTCGACGGGATATGAACGATGCCCGCCTCCGCTTGAATCCGCCAGCGGGCGGCGCGGAGTTCCCGGGCTGCCGCCTCCAACTCCTGGGAGCTCCATTCGCCAGACCAGAACCGCTCCAGGGCGAACTTTAACTCTCGGTGCCATCCGATTCGCGGATAACCGAGGTTGCCTGCCGCGATTGAATGTGTGTTCATGTTCGGACTTTGCTACAGAATTCACAATTGGAAGCGCGGGGAAACGGCGCCGCAGCTCCTATTCAGCTCGGCACAAGATTTCAGATGCCTGGTGCGGGTTGGCCTTAGCTGGCGGGGTTTGTGTCGCAGCACCATGCACCATCCGGATCACTTCTTCTGGGCGGAATGGTTTCAGCAACAGATCGTATCCGCCGACGTTGAGCACCTCCGCCCACAGCGCGTCGTCCGCCAACCTGGAAGTCACAATGAACATCGGCGGCTTGGGCTCGCGAGCCAGGATATCCCAAAGTTGGCGCCAATCTCCGTCCGGCAAATCGCGGTCACAAATCACGATCGGAGGGCTTGTCCGGCGGAATGCGTCAATTGCTTCCCCGCCGGTGCCCGTCCATTGCAATTCCCACTTGCACGGGCCGATGATTCGCTGTAATGCGGCCCGGTCTTCCCGCGTGGACAGCACGGCCATGAGCCTGGAGCGAGAGTCCGCGCCCTTTCCCAAGTGTTCCACGAGCCACTGTGTTCGTCCTTGCGGCGTCTTCGCGATCAACGATTTGCCTCCTTTTCTATACTTTCCGGCTTTTGAGGCAAGATCACAATGATCCGTTTGTCACAGGCCCAGGAACATCCGTTATGTTCGCAAGGCGGCACTCGAGTGTTGTGGTCAGCGACGGCCACCACGTCTTTGGAGATCTCCAGCATCTTGGCGAGCAACTCTTCGCTCTTCTTACGGTGCGAAATATCTCGAGCCAGGTGCACAACCAGGTGGCGGTTGCGGCGGGGTTCTTCAAACACTAGGGTGGAAACGTTCACCCACATCCTCTCGCCAGAACGTGTTTTGACCTCCAGGTCAAACTCGGGAGTGTCCAACTTTTGCGCAGCGCATTGCTGGACGCTGCAATCGCCGATACAGCCCTGCGTTCTCAGGCGTGACCGTCTAGAACTTCACAGCACGCCCGGTTCAGCACGTCCGCCGAGGAGTATCCAAACAGTCGCTCCGCAGCCTGGTTCCACGGGTTACCGCAAATACGGCGTCCGCCGTCCTCTGCAGGAATGCGAACAGTTCCGCCTCCAGCATCCCGGCCTTCCCGCCTCAGTATTGAGGGCTTCAATTCCATTATGCGTCAATGCGCTGGAGCTTTCCGATAGTGCTCGTGGTTGATTTGCGCAAACTGGCTCCCTTGGGTGGGCAGGTCATCGAGTGCAAGGATCGCGGAGACCGGACAAACGGGCACGCACGCGCCACAATCGATCCCCTCCTGTGGATCGATGTATAGTTGTGGTGCGTCTTCAAATTCGCTCTCGTCCTTCTTCGGATGGATGCAATCGACTGGGCAAGCAATCCACGCATGCCGTATCATTTACGCCGATGCAGGGCTCGGCGATCGAAAAGAAGTAGGCATCAAGGAAGCACGCACCTTGAGATGCGCCTGCGGTAGAACGATCGTCATCCAGGCCGGCAGTGTCTATGGCAGAGACAATCTCCGCTCCGGCTCCCGCAGGCAGCCGGTCTGACGCCGCCAGGTACACTACGTGCTGGCATGGCGGTACAGCTTTTGCTCCAGAGGGCAAAAGTGGGCTGAGCGCCCGCTGGCCCTGATCCGGTGCACCACGTGTCCATTAGGGCAGAGTTTTTGGTGGTACACCATCCGAACCTTGTCATACCCGGCTGGGCAATCCCGAGAGCCTTCTATTCCCGTGCCGCGCAGTCTGATGGCCTTCCGCAGTACGGCTCTCATGCTGCGGTAAAGGGACCGCAACCGTGGTTCGGCCAGTTGATCGACTCGGCCCAGGGGATGAATTCTGGCCGCATACAGGATCTCATCGGAGTAGATGTTGCCGATGCCCGCGATGAAGTTGGGATTCATGAGGAGCGGCTTGATTCGTCCTGTTCTGCCCTCGAACAGTCTCTTGAAATCTGAAAAAGTAAACCGTGGATCCAATGGCTCTGGCCCCAGGCGACGGATCTCGTCCAGGTTCAAGATGGCATCGCTTGGCCCGCAGAGTACCTTAGCGAATTTGCGGAGATCGGATAATGCGAGCTGGCGTCCGTCATCCAGTTCGAACACGAGGTGAATAAAGCGGCCCGCGGGTTGGTGCGTCGACGCGGCCGAGGTGATAGGTTGCCACAGGCTATGAGTTGAACCAATCAGGCGCTTTGTGCGTTCCCAGTTTCCGACCACCAAGCGGCCGGATATTTTCTGGTGCACCAGGAGGAGATAACTACCCTCAAGATGGATCAGCACATTCTTGGCCCGACGGTCCACGGCCGTAATGACCCTTCCGATGACGCACCTTCTGAATGCAACCTCCGACTTGGGAAGTTGAAAATACTTGGGCCAGTCGGTCTGGACGTCCTGAATTTTCCGTCCTACGAGTTCAGACCGGAGGTCATTCACAATGATTTCGACTTCAGGCAGTTCTGGCATCTCTTCCCTTACGAGGCGTGTACCACCACGGCTCACACGCTCACAACGGGACAGGGTGATTCGCGGATAATGCCGTATGCGTTAGTGCGCAAACGCGTGTTATCGGCGGCGCCACGGCCAATAACTACCAAGTCGGAATTCAGGCGGCCGGCGGCAGTGCATACGGCTTTGGAAACATCGCCCGATTCCACTACAGCTTCGACGTGTATGCCCGCGCTTTGCTGTACTTTCGCAATCTCCTCGCTGGCGTCGGCAAGGAGACGCCGTCGCCATTCGTCCGCGTAGTGGCCCTCGCCTGGCGAGTCGAGCCGTGGAACGACGTGCAGTAGCGTCAGCCTCGACTGGAATTCTGACGCCAAGCCGGCAGCCCAGCGTAGGACGCTCGCGCTATGCGGTCCCAAGTCGACTGCGCATACGATGTGATTCAGTTTGATCCATTCCGCGGGAGGGCCCTGCGCAACGTGTGCTCCGGTCCACACCGCACACGCGGTGTCGTGCAGAACCTTTGAAGTCGTTGAGCCCAACAGGAGGCGCCGGAAGGGACTGTAACCGTGGGTGGGCATCATGATCAGGTCCGAGCGGTCTTGGACTGCCTGGTCCGCGATGACCTCGGCGGGATCGCCCTCACGCAGTATTCGTCGAGTGTTGAGATGATTCAGTGCTGCACAGAGAAAATCGTCCAGTTCTTTTGACGCTTTCTTTCGGCGATCCTCGTTGAATGTCTGTACCTCTGGAGAGAGGTAATCCATCGGGGAGATCACGTGCAGGAGTGTCAACTCTGAATGAAAGTGCTCCACCAGAGGAATCGCGTAGCGTGCCCCACCAAGGCAGCGCTCGGAGAAATCAATCGGTAACAGAATCTTTTTAAGTGGAAACATCGTTTTTCCCTTTCAAGTCAACCCGGCTAGCGCATTGCGAATGAGACTCAGCAACGGCCCCGGAAACACGCCAAACCAGACTAAGAGTGCGGTCAGCAGTGCGAGAACCAGGCTTCCCGCCGGCGCAAGCGTGGACGGGCCAGCAGGGCTCTCGGAAGGCTGCCCGTACATCACAGCAATAATGCGCAGGTAGTAGAAGAGCCCGATTGCGCTCGTGATCACCAGAATGATAATCAGCGCCCACATAGTCGACGAAGCGCCAGCCGCCACAATGTA
>Ga0207926_1000583_pt1 | contig 18135 bp, 10 predicted proteins | sample NGESurdeep072012_8_FD_184454 | JGI IMG/M metagenome (GOLD analysis project Ga0207926, IMG submission 184454) | Arctic peat soil microbial communities from Barrow, Alaska - NGEE Surface sample 210-1 deep-072012 (SPAdes) | ecosystem: Environmental > Terrestrial > Soil > Wetlands > Peat ...
GAACCACCCCGGTGAACCTTCGACATCAGCCGACTCGACCCAGCGAAGACCGCACGGTCGGCTGGTCGCAACGCCGGGCGTGTTATCTGACGACGGAGGTGAAGGGCACCACTATCTCGATCAGGCAACTGAACTGGCACTTCGCCGCGAGGTCGGTCGACATCCGTTGAAGAGATCCTCCCCCACTACGAGCCATGCTGAATCCTCGGCTTGCAGAGGATTCAGCAAACCCATGGCTGCCAGCGGACGCTGTACGGGTGAGAAACAGCGCCTGAAGCTGGTTGCACAATACGGGTCCCGGCGCTTTCGAGGGACGGGCTCCCGCCCCGGATCAGCCGGGGACCGGCGCAGCCCCGAGGTGCTCGTTGTGGCGGAGGAGGATGATCGAGTGGGCGGTGAGGTTCACCGTCGACCGCTGGACGCGGCGCGCCCCGGGGGGCCGGGCCGTGTTGAGGAGCTCCTCCCAGGCCCCCGGCCATTCGATCCGGGGCAGGGTGTAGAGCCGTGACCGGTTCCCCCCGTTCAAGAGGAGGAGGATCGTATCGCCGTAGATGGGACGGCCCCGCTGGTCGATCTCGTCGGTGGCCCGGCCCGAGAGGATCATGCCGATGGAGCGGAGCTCGCGGTCGGACCATTCGTCCTCGGTCATCTCGTCGCCGTCGGGCCGGATCCAGGTGACGTCCTTGGTGCCCGCCGGGGTGAAGGGCCGGCCGTTGAAGAAGTCCCGGCGGCGGAGGACGGGGTTGTCGTTGAAGATCCGGATCAGCTCCCGGGTGTAGGCCAGGAGGTCCTGGGCCGCCTCGTCGAGGTCCCAGTTCATCCAGCTGATCTCGTTGTCCTGGCAGTAGGCGTTGTTGTTGCCCTGCTGGCTCCGGCCGAACTCGTCGCCGCCGAGCAGCATCCGGACCCCCTGGGAGAAGAAGAGGGTGGCCAGTATGTTGCGCTTGATCCGCTCCCGGCGGCGGACGATCCGGTGCGAGTCGGTGCCCCCCTCGACTCCCCAGTTGCGGCTGTAGTTCTCGCGGGACCCGTCCTGGTTGCCTTCGCCGTTGGCCTCGTTGTGGCGCTCCTCGAAGCCGACCACATCGGCCAGGGTGAAGCCATCGTGGCAGGTGACGAAGTTGACGCTGGCATAGGTCCGGCGGCCGCTCGGGCTGTAGATGTCGCTGGAGCCGGTGAGCCGGGAGGCCAGCTCGGGGATCATCCCCGGGTCCCCCCGCCAGAACCGGCGGACGCAGTCCCGGAAGGCCCCGTTCCATTCGGCCCAGCCCTGCGGGAACCGACCCAGCTGGTAGCCGTCGGGGCCGACGTCCCAGGGCTCGGCGATGAGCTTGACCTGGGAGAGGACCGGGTCTTGCTGGATGACCTCGAAGAAGGCGCTGCGGCGGCCGTCCTCGAGGCCCCGGATGAGCACCGGGGCCAGGTCGAAGCGGAACCCGTCGACATGCATGTCGGTCACCCAGTACCGCAGGCTGTCCATGATGAGGGCGATGGTCCGGGGGTGGACGATGTTGAGGCTGTTGCCGGTCCCGGTGAAGTCCAGGTTGAACCGCTTGTCGTCGGGTTGGAGCCGGTAGTAGACGGAGTTGTCGATGCCGCGCAGCGAGAGGGTCGGGCCGAGATGGCTGCCCTCGCCGGTGTGGTTGTAGACGACGTCGAGGATGACCTCGAGCCCGGCCCGGTGGAGGGTCTTCACCATCGACTTGAACTCGGCGACCTGCTGGCCGTGGCCGCTGGTGGCGTAGCCGACGTGGGGAGCGAAGAAGGCCATGGAGTTGTAGCCCCAGTAGTTGGTCAGGCCCTGGTCGACGAGGTGCTGGTCGGCGACGAACTGATGGACCGGCATCAGCTCGACGGCGGTCACCCCGAGGGAGAGGAGGTGGTCGACGACGACATTGGAGGAGAGGCCGAGGTAGGTGCCCCGGAGGTGCTCGGGGACCCCGGGATGGGTCATGGTCATGCCCCGGACGTGGCACTCGTAGATGACGGTGCGGTTCCAGGGGGTGAGGGGGGGGCGGTCCTCGCCCCAGGTGAAGGCCTGGTCGACCACCACCGACTTGGGCATCCCTCCGGCCGAGTCCCGCGGGTCGGGGACGAGGTCGCTGTCGGGCCCGGCCGGTTCGTGCCCGAAGTACTCCTCTCTCCAGCGTATGGGCCCGCTGACCGCTTTGGCGTAGGGGTCGATGAGGAGCTTGGCCCGATTGAAGCGGTGTCCCTGGTCCGGGTCCCAGGGTCCGTCGACCCGGTAGCCGTAGAGGCAGCCGGGCCGGGCGTCGGGCAGGTAGCAGTGCGAGACCCGGTCGGTGGCTATCGGCATGGTGACGCTTTCCACCGGGGCGGCGTCGTCAGCATGCTCGAAGATGCAGAGCTCGACGGCGGTGGCATGCTCCGAGAAGAGGGCGAAGTTGACCCCTTCCCCGTCCCAGGTGGCCCCGAGTGGGTGGGGCCCTCCCGGCCAGACCCGCATGGTCACGTCCCACCATCAGGTTGGTGCCGGAACAGCACCACGGCCAGCGGCGGGGCGGTGAGATTCACGCTCCCCGGCCGCCTGTGCCAGGGGACGGCCTGGGCCTCGACCCCGCCGAGGTTGCCGACCCCGCTGCCGCCGTAGACAGTGGCGTCGCTGTTGAGGATCTCCCGCCAGTACCCGGGCTCGGGTACCCCGAGGAGCATGTTGTGGCGGGGCACCGGGGTGAAGTTGCAGACCACCAGCACCGCCCCGCCGGCCTTGGACCGCCGGAGGAAGCTCAGGGTGGAGTTCGTGGCGTCGTCGGACTGGACCCATTCGAAGCCGGACGGGTCGGCGTCGAGCTCGTGGAGGGCGGGCTCCTCCCGGTAGATCCGGTTGAGGTCGGAGACGAAGCGGAGCAGGCCGGCGTGGGGGGCGTGGTCGAGGAGGTGCCAGTCGAGGGCGCGCTCGTGGCTCCACTCCTGCCACTGGCCGAGCTCGGCGCCCATGAAGAGGAGCTTCTTCCCCGGCTGGGCGTACTGGTAGCCGTAGAGGAGGCGGAGGTTGGCGAACTTCTGCCAGTCGTCGCCGGGCATGGCGCCGAGGAGGGAGCCCTTGCCGTGGACCACCTCGTCGTGCGAGAGGGGCAGGACGTAGTTCTCCGTGAAGGCGTAGAGGGCGCGGAAGGTCAGCTGGCTGTGGTGGTGGCGGCGGTGGACGGGGTCCCGCCGGAAATAGGCCAGGGTGTCGTGCATCCAGCCCATGTCCCACTTGTACCCGAAGCCGAGGCCACCGTGGTCGGTGGGCCGGGACACCCCGGGCCAGGCCGTCGACTCCTCGGCCATGGTCTGGACGTCGGGATGGGCGCCGTAGACCCCGATGTTGAGCTGGCGGAGGAACTCGATGGCCTCGAGGTTCTCGCGGCCCCCGAGGCGGTTCGGGATCCACTCCCCTGCCTTCCGGGAGTAGTCGAGGTAGAGCATGGAGGCCACGGCGTCGACCCGGAGGCCGTCGGCGTGGTAGGTCGACAGCCAGTGCTCGGCCGAGGAGAGCAGGAAGCTCCGGACCTCGTTGCGGCCGTAGTTGAAGATGTAGCTCTTCCAGTCGGGGTGGAAGCCTTGGCGGGGGTCGGCATGCTCGTAGAGGTGGGTGCCGTCGAACTCCCCCAGGGCGAAGGCGTCGGTCGGGAAGTGCGAGGGGACCCAGTCCAGGAGCACCCCGATGCCGGCCTGGTGGAGCTGGTCGATCAGCGACATGAGCCCCTGCGGCGTCCCGTAGCGCGCGGTGGGGGCGAAGTAGCCGGTGGTCTGGTAACCCCAGCTGCCATAGAAGGGGTGTTCCATGATCGGGAGGAACTCGACGTGGGTGAAGCCGGTCTCGACCAGGTGGCGGACGAGGAGGGGGGCGATCTCCTCGTAACCGAGCACCTCGCCGGGGCGCTCGGGGGAGCGCATCCACGAGCCGAGGTGCACCTCGTAGATGGAGACGGGCGCGCCGAGGGCGGCCTTCCCGGCCCGGCCGGCCATCCACTCCCCGTCGCCCCAGTCGTAGCTGAGGTCCCAGACCACCGAGCCGGTCTGGGGGGCGCACTCGGCGGCGAAGGCATAGGGGTCGGCTTTCTCCAGCCGCTCCCCGCTTGCGGTGGTGATGGCGTACTTGTAGATGTGGCCCGCGGTAGCGCCGGCCACCACACCCACCCAGATCCCCGAGGAGGCCCGGGGGCTCAGGGGGTCGGCGGCGAGTTCCCAGCCGTTGAAGTCCCCGATGACGCTGACGGCCCGGGCGCCGGGGGCCCAGACCGCGAACGCGGTCCCGGCCTGGCCCAGCTGATGGGCGCCGAGCTTCTCGGCCAGGCGGCGATGGGTCCCCTCGTTGAAGAGGTAGATGTCCTCGTCGGAGAGCTCCCAGGGCGCGCTGACGGGTGGTTCGGGTCCGCGTCCGGTCTGCTTGGCTGTCACCTGCCGGCCTCCTCTGGGGTGATGGTGCGGTTCTCGACCACGGAGTCTCCCTCAGCTTCGGGACCAACGCTGCCCGACCGGTCCCGCCGGGCGGCGTCGACGAGCCGGAGGACGGCCGCCGGCTGCCGGTTCCGGGGCCGGAGGTCGTCAGGCCAGCACCGGGCCCACCGTCGCCGGAAGTTGCCCTCCTCGGGCCCGGTGCCGGGCCGATTCTGCGGTTCCCGTTCCAGCCAGAGGTCCTCGAGGTCGACGAGGACCAGCCGGGCTGGGCCCCCGGCCAGGTGGAGGAGGAGGAATCGCAGAGCCCGGCCGGGCGCCGCCGGCCGGCCCAGGGCGTCGGCGACGGCGGCCCGCAGCGCAGCCCGCTCCGCACGCGATGCCGAGGCGGCCTCGGGGGGCTGCTCCCCCCGCCGGGCCCGCTCGTCGATGTCGAGGCCGGCCCACCAGGTCGCGAAGGGGGGGAGGTCGTGGGTGCCGAGCGACGCCAGTGAGTCGGGCGGCGGTTCGGGAAGGGGATCGTCGGGGCTGGCGGCGAATTGGTGGACATGGGACCGGAGCATCCCGTCGCGGCGCATGGCGGCCCGGACGGCCGGGGCCACGGTGCCGAGGTCCTCCCCCACCACGGCCACGCCGGCCCGGACGGCTTCGAGGACGGCAATGGCCCGGAGCTCCTCGGCCCGATAGCTGACGTAGGCGCCGTCGGTGGCGGCCATGCCCTCGGGGATCCACCAGAGCCGGTGGAGCCCCATCACATGGTCGATCCGGACCGCGGCGGCGTGACGCATGGCGTGGCGGAGGAGGGCGATCGGGTAGCGGTAGCCGTCCTGGCGAACCCCCTCGGGGTGGAGGGGGTTGACGGCCCAATTCTGGCCGGCTGCCTGGAAGCTGTCCGGGGGGGCGCCGGCGGTGGCGCCGGTGGCGAACGCGGCGGGATGCCACCAGGGATCGAAGCCGTCCGGGTGCACCCCGACAGGGAGGTCCAGGTAGAGCCCTCCGTGGGTGGCGGCCTCGGCCAGCTGGGTGTCGGCGACCCACTGGGCGTAGCGGTGGTACCGGACCCGGCGCTCGTCGGCGGACCCGGCCGGGATCCGGCCCGGTCCGGCCCCGGCCCAAGCCGTCCAGGGCCGGCCGAGCGTTTCGGTCGCGGCCCGGAAGCGGGCGTAGGCCTCAACCTCGGGCCGCTCGGCCAGAAAGGCTTCGAAGGCGCGGCGTCTTGGAGAGGAACCGGCGACCAGGGCCTCGGCCAGCAGTTCGAGGACCTGGCGCTTGACGGCCAGGGTAGCGGCCGGGTCGGAGCTGGGGGCGGAACGGAGCCGAGCCAGGCGGCGGCGAAGCCCGGGCGAGTCCAGTAGAGCGCGGGCCTCATGGGCGATCTCGACCTCCGGGAGCCGCTCGACGTCGACGTAGAGCTCGTTCCACGCCAGCCGGCTGGCCGGCCGGTATGGGCTCGGCTCCACCACCGGCCCGTCGAGGAAGCTGGCGTTGAGGGGCAGGGTGCCTACGAAGGCCCCCCCGAGCTCGCCGACCCAGTCGCCGAGCTCGGCCAGCTCCCGGTAGGTGGCCACCCCCCAGTCGGTCTCGGTCCGAACGGCGTGGAGGGGGGCCGAGACCCCCCAGCCCCGACCGGGGTCGGGGCAGCGCCGGGGGGCGGAGACGACGAGGGCCGAAGCGGCCAGGCCGGGACCCTCCACCTCGAGCTGGTGGTAGCCGGGGTGGGCGTCGAGGATGCGGGCCAGCCGGTAGCGGTGCCGGGTCACGGCGGCCCCGTCGATCCGCCCGGGCCGGGCCGGGCCGGCCAGGATCGACGAGAGGGGCCGCCGCTCCACGGTGCCGTCCTCGAGCCGCAGGGTGACCTGGACCCGGTCGGGGGCCACGGTGGTGGGGAGGGTAAGGGTGTGGGCGGCCGGGGCGCCGGGCCGGCGGACCAGGACCGGCTCGAGGACCTGGCGGCGCGCCACGGCGGCCGCCGCCGCCAGTAGCTCGGGGGCCTGGTCGCGGTGGCTGATGGGGACGCCGAGGGCGGCGAGCACCCCGACGAGGGACTCGTCGCCGACCCGGCTACGGGCGTGCCCGTGGGCCTCGTAGGAGACCTGCACCCCGTACCGGGTGGCCAGGGCCTCGAGGGCGCGGCGGCCGCGGGGCCGGCCAGGGCCGCCGGATGTCAAAGGTTCGTCTCCAGGAGGTCGAGGATCCCCTGGGCCGGCATGGCCACCCACTCCGGCCGGCTGTTGGCCTCGTAGCCCAGCTCGTAGATGGCCTTCTCGAGCAGGTGGAAGCCGAGGAGGTTGGCCAGCTGGTCGTGGTCGGCGGGCACGAAGGGCGCCCCCGCGGCCGTCTCCAGATAGGACCGGAGGAACATCCCGGCCACCGAGGGGTACCAGAGCTCGAGAAGGGGGTCGAGGACCTCGGGGGCGCTCGAGCTGGGCAGGTCCCGTGTCATCTGGGCGGCGGCGGCCCGGGAGGCGTAGTGAAAGGAGCGGATCATCCCGGCCACGTCGACGAGGGCGGGCCGCTTCAGGCGGCGCTGGCCGACGGAGCGGGCCGGCTCGCCCTCGAAGTCGATGAGTACGAAGTCCTTCCCGGTCCACAGCACCTGCCCCAGGTGGTAGTCGCCATGGCAGCGGATCCGCTCCACGGCGACCCGGGTGGTGGTGAGGACCCGGAGCTGTTCGAGGATCTCCTCGGACCGGTCCACCACGGCCTGGACGGCCGGGACGGACCGGGCCAGCGGCCGGATCTGGCGGACGGTGTGCTTCAGGAGGCTCCGGGCACCGTGGTACATGGCCTGGCGGTCCATGGAGGTGAGGGGCTCGGGGGCGAAGTCGGGGTCGCTGCGGTCCGAGGCCAGGGCCAGGTGGAGCTCGGCGGTCCGCTGGCCCAGCAGGGCGGCCCAGGTCTCGTGGGGGCGGAGGAGGGGGTGGTCGGGCTCGGCGCCGGCGTGCTCGGCGGCGGCCAGGATTCCCCGATGTGTCCGGCGGCGGGCCTCGTCGGGCTCGTGGCGGGCCAGGGCCTCCTCGAGACCGTGGCGGAGGGCGTCGACGACGTAGGTCCAGCCGTCACACTCGTTGGCGGCGTACTCCTCCACCGTCACCAGGGTGGCGGCCGCCGCCCCGGGCCGGTCGGGCCGGTACTCGAGGCTCCCCCCCACCGCCGGGGCGTGGGGGAAGCGGGCCCGCTCCGCCAGGAACCGGCCCAACTCCACCCCGGGGTTCGGCCCCTCCTCGACCCGGCGGACCAGCTTCATCATGAGGTGGTCGCCGAAGGCGATGGAGCTGTTGGTCTGCTCGGCGGCGATGGGCTGGGGCTCGAGCTCGGCCGGGAGCTCGGCGTGGAGCCGGCGCAGGGTGGGGGTGGGCAGGCCGGCGAGCCGTCCCGACCGGCCCGGCAGCTGGCGGCGGCGGCGGATCAGGTCGAGGAGGGCCCGGGCGAAGTCCGGGTCCCAGGCGGCGTCGTAGAGGACCCCGTCCTCCCCCCCGGCCCGCATGACGGCGATGACGGCTTCGGGGTGGAACCGGACAAGCTCATCGGCCCGGATCCCGGTGGCGTAGGCCAAGGGTAGGAAGTAGGTCTCGGGGTGGCCGACGTCGAGCTCGATCTGGGTCAGGGCCAGCCGGGCCGGTGCCGGCCCGCTGCGGCGCGACTCCGACACCGGGACGACCTCGGCCACCCGGACGCTCTTGATCCGCCGGGCCTTCTCCCGGAACCAGCGCCGGTCGGCGATGTAGGCCGGGAGGACTTCCTCCAGGCGGCGCAGGGAGGCCCCGACCAGGACCTTCTCCCACTGGTCGGTGACCTCAAGAGCGGGGCGGGGGGCCCAGCTGGTCTCGTCATGCCTCTCGAGGGAGAACCAGTAGAAGCCGTGGGGGCCGAGGGTGATGAAGTAGGGGAGGTCGCCGACGGCGGGGAACTCGCTGCCGCCGAAGAGCTCGACCGGCACGGTGTTGCTGTACTCGGCCAGGTCCAGCTCGACGGCCTGGGCGTAGCGGGACAGGTTCACGACGACGAGGATCCGCTCGTTCTCGAAGACCCGGAGGAAGGCCAGGACCTTGCGATTGTCCGGCAGGAGCAGCTGGAGCGATCCCCGGCCGAAGGCCCGGTAGCGCTTGCGGAGGGCGATGACCCGCTTCATCCACCACAGGAGGGAACTGGGGCTCTCGCTCTGGGCTTCGACGTTGACGGCCTGGGGCCGGTACTGGGGGTCGATGATCACCGGCAGGTAGAGCTGCTGGGGGTTGCCCCGGGAGAAGCCGGCGTTACGGTCGCTCCCCCACTGCATCGGGGTCCGCACCGCGTTGCGGTCGCCCAGGTAGTAGTTGTCCCCCATCCCGATCTCGTCGCCGTAATAGAGGATCGGGGTGCCGGGCAGCGAGAGGAGGAGCCCGTTCATCATCTCGATCATCTGGCGGTCGTTGCCGAGGAGGGGGGCGAGCCTGCGGCGGATCCCGGCGTTGACCCGGGCCTGGGGCTCCTGGGCGTAGGTCCGGTACATGTAGTCCCGCTCCTCGTCGGTGACCATCTCGAGGGTCAGTTCGTCATGGTTGCGCAGGAAGAGGGCCCACTGGCAGTCGGGCGGGGTGGGTGGGGTCTCCTGGAGGATGTCGACGATAGGGAAGCGGTCCTCCTGGCGGGCCGCCATGAACATCCGGGGCATGAGGGGGAAGTGGAAGGCCATGTGGCAGACGTCCCCGTCGCCGAGGTAGGCGACGGCGTCCTCGGGCCACTGGTTGGCTTCAGCCAGGAGCATCCGGTCCTCGAAGCGCTCGTCGACATGGGCCCGAAGCTTGCGGAGGAAGGCGAAGGTCTCGGGGAGGTTCTCGCAGCTGGTGCCCTCCCGGGCGTAGAGGTAGGGGACGGCGTCGAGCCGGAGCCCATCGACACCCATCTCCAGCCAGAAGTCGAGCACGTCGGTGACGGCCGCCTGGACCTCGGGGTTGTCGTAGTTGAGGGCGGGCTGATGGGAGTAGAAGCGGTGCCAGAAGTAGGCCCCGGCCACCGGGTCCCAGGTCCAGTTGGAGGTCTCGAAGTCTTTGAAGATGATCCGGGCCTCGGAGTACCGATCGGGGGTGTCGCTCCAGACGTAGAAGTCCCGGGCCGGGCTGCCCGGGGCGGCCCGCCGTGCCCGCTGGAACCAGGGGTGCTCGTCGGAAGTGTGGGCCAGGACCAGCTCGGTGATGACCCGGAGTCCCCGGCTATGGGCCTTGCGGAGGAATTCCTTGAAGTCCCGGAGGGTCCCGTAGGAGGGGTTGACCCGCCGGTAGTCGGAGATGTCGTAGCCGTCGTCGCGCAGCGGGGAGGGATAGAAGGGAAGCAGCCACAGGGCCGTCACCCCCAGGTCCTGGAGGTAGTCCAGCCGGGCGATGAGCCCCTTGAAGTCCCCGATCCCGTCGCCGTCGGAATCCTGGAAGGCCCGAACGTGGACCTCGTAGATGACGGCGTCCTTGTACCAGTGGACCTGGTCGGGGACCTGGTCGGGGACGACGGTCGCCGTCGGGTCGTGCCGCTCGGAGGCGGTCTTCGGTGTCACGGGCGTCAAACTCCGGGGCGCTCGACGTGGAAGATGTGAGCCGGGACGACCTCGGGGTCGAGTCGGATGTAGTTCTGGGGGCCGGCCCAGTCGTAGCGGGCGCCGGTGAGCAGGTCGTGAACGACGAAGGTCTCAGCCCGCTCCAAACCCAGGGCGGCCAGGTCGAGGGCGATGGTACCGCCTTGGGCCGCCCGGGGGTCGACGTTGACGGCGACCAGGACGGTGTCGTCGAAGCCGGCCCCGCCGGGCGTCGATCCGGCCGTCTTCGAGTAGACGAGGAGCTGGTCGTTGTCGACGCCGTGGAACCGGAGGGAGCGGTCCTGGTGGAGGGCCGGATGGGCGTGACGGATGGCGTTCACCCGGGACAGCAGGTCGGCGAGGCTGTCGGGCCGTTCGAGGTCCCAGTGGCGGACCTCATACTTCTCCGAGTCGAGGTACTCCTCTGATCCGGGCTGGCAGGACTCGTGCTCGAGGAGCTCGAAGGCCGGCCCGTAGATCCCGTAGCTGGCCCCCAGGGTGGCGGCCAGGATCAGCCGGGCCATGAAGGCCGGCCGGCCCCCGCTCTGGAGGAACTCGTGGAGGATGTCGGGGGTGTTCGGCCAGAAGTTGGGCCGGAAGTAGTCGGCTACCGGGGTGCGGGTCAGCTCGGTGAGGTACTCCTCGAGCTCCCGGGCCGAGTTCCGCCAGGTGAAATAGGTGTAGGACTGGGAGAAGCCCACCTTGGCCAGGTGCTCCATGATCCGGGGCCGGGTGAATGCCTCGGCCAGCATGATGACCTCCGGGTGGTCGGCCCGCACCGTGGCAAGCAGCCACTCCCAGAACCGCAGGGGCTTGGTATGGGGGTTGTCGACCCGGAACATCCGGACGCCGTGGCCGATCCAGAACTCGACGACGCCGTGGAGGGCCTCCCACAGCCGGCACCAGTCGGGCGTCTCGAAGTCGAGGGGGTAGACGTCCTCATAGCTCTTCGGGGGGTTCTCGGCCGGCCGGATGTTGCCGTCGGGGAGCCGCCGGAACCAGTCGGGGTGCTCGTCGACCCAGGGATGGTCGGGGGAGCACTGGAAGGTCAGGTCGAGGGCCACCTCGATGCCCTGGCCGGCGGCGGCGGCCACCAGCCGGTCGAAGTCGGCCAGGGTGCCGAGGTCGGGGTCGATGGCGGTGTGGCCCCCGGCGGCGTTGCCGATGGCCCACGGGCTGCCCGGGTCGTCGGGCCCGGCCTCGCTGACGCCGTTGCGGCCCTTGCGGGCCGTCACCCCGATGGGGTGGATGGGGGGCAGGTAGAGGACGTCGAATCCGAGGCGGGCCACGTAGGGCAGCCGGGCTTCGACGTCGGCCAGGGTGCCGGGGCGGTCCGGGTCGGGGGAGGCAGAGCGGGGGAAGAACTCGTACCAGCTGCTGTACCGAGCCCGGGCCCGTTCCACTTCGATCGGGTAGGCCTTGGAGGTGGCAGCCGGCCTCGGGTCGCGGTGGCGGGCCATGAGCGCTCCCAGCTCGGCGCGGCCGGCAAGCTCGAGGCCTTCGGCCGGCCCGGCCGCGGCGGCCGCATCGAGGGCATCGGCGAGGGCGGCGAGTCGTCGCCGGTCGGGGACCGCGGCTCGGGCGGCCGCCTGGCGGACCAGCTCGGCCCCGACGAGGAGCTCGACGTCGAGGGGTTGGCCGGCCCCGGCCCGGGCCTGGAGGGCCCGGCGCCAGCTGCCGAAGCGGTCGATGGTGGCCCGGATGGCGAACCGGTAGCGGCCGGCCCGGGTCACCTCGAACTCCCCCCGCCAGCGATCGTTGCCGAGAGGCTCGAGGCCGGCGGTCTGCCACCGGGAGTCCTCCTCGTGGCGGAAGCGGACCTCGCAGAGGAGCTCGTCGTGGCCATCGGCGAAGATGTCGGCCTCCACGGCGACAGCCTCGCCCAGCGCGCCCTTGGCCGGGTAGCGGCCGCCGTCGACGGTCGGCCGAACCTCGGCGATGACGGGCCGCGCCCGGCCGACCTTCTCCGGGAGGGCGGCGGCCGGCGAAGCCGCGCCCTGCCTACCCATCGGGGTGGAGGGCGCGGCGGTAGGCACGGGCTGCGTACTCGGCCACCATGCGCTGGGTCGTGAAAAAGGAGCCATTCAGGGCGATGGCGGAGCGGCGGACCGCGGCGAACTCGTCGGGGTGACCGTAGTGGAGGGGGGCCACCACCTGTTGGAGGACCCGGTAGAGCTCGGCCCCATCGGCCCGGTCGACCTCCGGATCGCCGATGGGCAGATCGGCCCCGGCGCCCAGGTCGGAGCCGATGGCCCAGCCGGTGATCCCCTCGATGTGGCCCTCGACCCACCAGCCGTCGAGGACGCTGAGGCTGGGGACGCCGTTGAGGGCGGCTTTCATCCCGCTCGTCCCCGAGGCCTCGTGGGGGGCGACCGGGTTGTTCAGCCAGACGTCGACCCCGGCCACGAGGAGGGCGGCCAGGTCCATCCCGTAGTTCTCGAGGTAGACGACGGTCACGGTGCCGGCCAGGGCCCGGGCGGCGGCGTTGACCCGCTCGATGAGGGCCTTGCCGGGCTCGTCGAGGGGGTGGGCCTTGCCGCTGTAGACGACCTGGAGGGGCCCGACCCGATCCACCAGCGCCCGGAGCCGGTCGGGCTGGGACAGGAGGAGGTCATTGCGCTTGTAGGGGGTGGCCCGACGGGCCACCCCGATGGTCAGGACCTCAGGGTCGAGGGCGACCCCCCGGCGGCTGGCCACCTCGTCGATCAGCGTCTGTTTGGCCTCGGCCTGGGTGGCCCGGATCTCCTCGAGGGGGATCCCCCCGGCATAGCGGAGCATGGTGTTCTCGCGGCGCCAGCCGGGCAGGTGCCGGTCGAACAGCCGGGCCGTGCTGGGCGCCGCCCAGGTGGGGACGTGCACGCCGTTGGTGATGGCCTCGATCCGGTACCGGGGGAACATGGCCCGGGAGACCTCGCCGTGACGCTGGGCCACCCCGTTGATGAACCCGGAGAAGAACATCCCGAGGACCGTCATGTTGAGGAAACCCTCGTCCAGGCAGCCGATCCGGGACAGCCCGCCGGCCAGCTCCTTCCCGAGGACCTCGGCTGTCACCTCGGGCGAGAACCGGTCGTGGCCGGCCGGCACCGGGGTGTGGGTGGTGAAGATGCAGTGGTCCCGGACCGCCTCGATCTCGCCCCTCGAGGCGTCCGCCACCCTCCCGTCGAGCTGCTCGGACAGGAGGGCCACCGGCACCAGGGAGGCGTGGCCCTCGTTGAGGTGGTAAGCGGCGATGTCCCCGTGGCCGAGCTCCCGGAGAATGGCCGGGCCGGCCAGCCCGAGCACCGCCTCCTGGGAGAGCCGCTCGATAGGGACTCCGGGGTAGAGCCGGTCGCTGATGGCCTGGTCGTTCGGGTCATTCTCGGGGAGCCGGGTGTCGAGGAAGTACACCGGGACGGTGCTGCCGCCGACGCCGGTGAGGACGCGCCGCCACACCCCGACGACCACGGTCCGGCCCGCCACGGTGACCTTCACCCGGGCGTCCAGCCGCTCCAGGTGATCGCTGGGTGCCCAGCGGACGGGATGCTCGACCTGGCGGCCCGCCTCGTCGATCTCCTGGCGGAAGAAGCCCTGGTGGTAGACGAGGGTGACCCCAACGGCAGGGAGCCCCAGGTCGGAGGCGGCCCTGAGGAAATCACCGGCCAGCACTCCCAGACCCCCACTGAAGGTGGGGATCTCGTCGCCGATGGCGATCTCCATGGAGAAGTAGGCGATGGTTTCGCGGCTCACCCGCCTGAGTCTGTCGCATCGACGCCGGGACCGCACCCCGGGCTCCGGTCCCATCGCCGCATACTCGGGGAGCCGGCGCGGCCGACGAGGGCGGCGCGGCCGACGAGGGCGGCGAGGGCGGCGAGGGCGGCGAGGGCGACGAGGGCGACGAGGGCGGGCGGGAAGCTGCGGTGGATGCTGATGGTGTGTCCGGGGTAGCACGCACACATCTCGATCGAGAAGAGCCGCAAAGGGTTCGAACGCATCGTGAGGACCTCCAGATGGAGGAACACCAACGGCTGGCTCAATTAGCCACCATCCCGCTTCCGTGAAGGGCTGAGACCTGTCCGGGCTCTCGACACCGGGGGAGGGGCTTTCCTCACGGCGCCAGTGCCCGCGCTGCGGTGCCCAGGAGCGGGTTCCGCGCGAACTGAACCACATGGCTCGTCAATCGGGATCCGGTCACATTTTGAAGGGTATTTGCAGGCCGGACCGGCTCATCCGGTCCTGAACATGGTGCCTGGGAGGAGAATCGAACTCCGGCCATTTTCCCGGCGTGGGCTAGGGTTCCTCGCAGTCAACAGTAGGGGGGGATTGATGGCGAAGACTTCGAGTCCTGTTTCGCGCAATGCGCCGTTGCGATTCGCCGACGCTCCTTGGACCTATGTTCTGACGGCCGTGATGCAGGGCGCCGCCCTGGTGGCCCTGCTGTGGGTCCCGTCCTACGCCAAGGCGACCCCGGCGCTCGGCGGTTTTCCGTTCTTCTACTGGTACACGCTGCTGTGGTTGCTGATCAACGCCGCCATGCAGTTCGGCGCCTACCAGCTGCTGGTGGCCCGGCCCCGTCGCCGGCGGGCCCGGGGGGCACGGACGGGGGTGGCGTTGTGAAGCTCGACGGCACCGCCCTCACCGTCTTCATCGTACTCTTCGCCTTGGTCACCATCCTCGGATTCGTGGCCGCCCGCTGGCGTCGTCCGGCGTCGCTCGACACCCTCGACGAGTGGGGGCTCGGCGGCCGCGGGTTCGGTGGTTGGGTCACCTGGTTCCTCCTCGGTGGTGATCTCTACACCGCCTATACGTTCATCGCGGTGCCCGGTGCCATGTACGCGGCCGGGGCCGTGTCCGGCTGGTTCGCGGTGGCCTACACCATCATGGTGTGGCCGATCGTGTTCGTGCTCATGCCCCGGCTCTGGTCGGTGGCCCACAAACACGGCTATGTCACCCCGGCCGACTTCGTCAGGGGCCGGTTCGACTCCTCGGGGCTGGCCCTGGTGGTGGCCTTCACCGGGATACTTGCCCTCATGCCCTACATCGCCTTGCAGCTGGTCGGCATCCAATCGGTACTTCAGGTGATGGGCCTCGGCGCGGGTTCGTCGGGGTTCGTGAAGGACCTCCCCCTCGTTATCGCCTTCGTCCTTCTGGCCGCCTACACCTACACCTCGGGCCTGCGGGCCCCGGCCATGATCGCCTTCGTCAAGGACGCCCTGGTCTACATCGTGATTCTGGTGGCGGTCATCTACATCCCGATCCGACTCGGCGGCTACGGCCACATCTTCTCCGCCGTCAACACCCATGCCCATACCCTCGCCGCCGCCGCCAAGGCCAAGCACAAGCCGCCGCCCTTCTCCTTGATCCCCGGTCACGCGGCCTACTGGTCCTACGCCACGCTGGCGCTCGGGTCGGCCATGGCGCTGTTCATGTACCCGCACTCGGTCACCGGCGTGCTGGCCAGTGGGCGGCGCAATACCGTCCGCCGCAATACCGCCGCGCTCCCGCTGTACACCCTGCTGCTGGCTTTCATCGCCCTGCTCGGGTACATGGCCATCGACTCGGGGATCAAGACCACCAACTACCGGCTGGTGGCGCCGCTGCTGTTCCGCCAGATGTTCCCGAGCTGGTTCGCCGGGGTGGGCTATGCCGCCATCGCCATCGGCGCCCTGGTCCCCGCGGCCATCATGTCCATCGCCGCCGCCAACCTGTTCACCCGCAACATCTACCGCGAGTACTTCCGCCGGAGCGCTTCCCCCAAGGAACAGGCCCAGGTGGCCAAGCTGATGTCGTTGGTGGTCAAGTTCGGCGCTCTGGCGTTCGTGCTCGGCCTCAACACCCAAAACGCCATCAACCTTCAGCTCCTCGGCGGGGTGTGGATATTGCAGACGTTCCCGTCCATTGCCATTGGCCTGTTCACTCGCTGGTTGCACCGCTGGGCGCTTATTGCCGGATGGGCCGTGGCCATGGTCTACGGGACCGTCGAGGCCTATCAGCAGTCCACCCCGACGGTGGCCCACTTCGCCAGCTCGGTCGCCAAGGTGCCGCTGCTCGGCCAGAGCGCCTACCTGGGACTGACCGCTCTGGTGCTCAACCTGATCATCGCCATCGTCGGCACCCTGGTGCTCCGGGTTGTACACCCGACAAGTGCCGGGGTGGACCAGACCTCCCCCGAGGACTACCTGGTCGACCGGGAAGACGAAGACGCCGGCCCTGATGTGGCGGTACCGAACCGTGCCCTCGCCGGCTGACAGGTCGGGCTCTCGGCTCGGTCGCGGTAACTCTCCTGACGGTACCGAGGGCGGAAGCGGCCGTTGGGTATCCTGTTCGGCACGCCCGCCCGGCTCGGCGAGGCGGAAGATCGAGCGCTCGCCCTCGCCGAATGCCTCCGGGTGCGACGTCCAGGCGGTGTCGTCTACGCGGCGGCCATCAGCAGGTACCTCGAACTTCTCGAACTAGGGACGAGCGGACGGTTGACGTCGGACCTGCGCGACGGCACCGCGGCGTTGATCGTCACAGGCACGTACGACGGCCATGTGGGTTTCGTCGCCGGGCACTGGCACACGGCCGGCGAGCCTGAAGCTGAGCTTCGCTCAAGCGGCTTTCGGGAGGTCACGGTGCACGGCATCGAAGGACCAGCGTGGCCGACACTCGACGCGGTCGGTGAGGGCGAATTCGAGGCACGGCGAGACGCGGCCCTTGGTTGTGCCTAGCCCGTCGAGGAAGATCCATTGCTGATGCATGCGAGTGCGCATCTGCTCGCTGTGGGAGTGGCGTGATCCGGAAGTGCTCGCAGGCGGCGACCAGAGACAGAACGCCGCTACCGAACGCCATGTCGCGCTGAGCCAGTAGCCGCCCAGACGGGGACACAGAGGGGTGCGCCCCTCAGCCGTTCGATCGCGACAACCGGTCGGCCGTGCCCGAAGACTCTCACGGCACCGCAAGGTCTCGGCGCACGAGCCGAGTACACTGGACGATAACCGGTGGGCCCCGCTGGTCCTGTGGCGCGCGTTGGGCCGCGGGAACGTGCTACTGCCAGAGGAGGCTGTCATGAGCGACAACCCGTACGACCGGCTGCCGAAGCTGCCCACACTGCAGGTGACGAGCCAAGACGTCACTGACGGTGCGCGTCTTGCGAACGACCAGGTGAGTGGTCTCATGGGTGCCGGCGGCGAGGACCTCTCGCCGCAGCTGTCCTGGATCGGTTTTCCCGAAGCGACGAGAAGCTTCGCGGTCACGGTGTACGACCCCGACGCGCCGACTGCGAGCGGCTTTTGGCACTGGGCGGTCGCCGACATCCCGAGAGAGGTCACCGAGCTGGCACGCGGAGTGGGCGGCGAGGGCGGCAAAGGCCTGCCGCCAGGAGCGCTGACCCTGCGCAACGACGCCGGCTTGAGCCGGTTCATCGGCGCGGCGCCGCCACCCGGACACGGCGTGCACCACTACTACGTCGTCGTGCACGCCCTCGACGTCGACTCGCTCGGCCTCGACCCGGAGGCGACCCCGGCGTACCTCGGCTTCAACCTTTTCAGCCACGCAATCGCCCGCGGCATGATCGTCGGCTGGTACGAACGCCGAGCGGCCCAGTAGCGGCCCAGTAGCGGCCCATGGCTCGCCGCGTCCCTGATCGACGGGGGACGACGCCTTGTCGGCCTCCCGAGCGCTGCGGCGCCGCTGGGCCAGTGACCTCCCGGGTACAGATTCGCGGTACCGAACGCTCACCGCTGAACTTTGGAGCGCTACCCCGATCGAGGCCTCTTTGTTGTCAAGATGCTTTCAGAACTTTTTTCTGAGTGGGTGCTGGCCGGGAAGGCAGTGGCGCCGGTCGGGTCGTAGCCTTGGGCCGGGTCCGGGAGTGGCTTAGCCGAAGATCCGGTGTTTTGGGGTGTGAGCCGGCCGCGCTGGCGACAGAGTCGTTCCCCGTTTGCCCTCCCGGACCCTCGTCAGTTGTCGTTGTGACCACGGCTCGAGCATCGGCTTGGAGGTGGGCGAAGAGTGCATCGCTGATCCGGCGCTTCAGTGCCCGGAGCGCCTCCCTCGGCCTCTTGCCCTCGGCGATCTTCTTGTCGTAGTAGGTGCGCCCTTCACTGTCGCGATGACGGATCTGGGTGACCGCGGCCACGTGGATGGCGTGATTGAGCCGTCTGTTGCCACGTCGGGAGAGCCGGTGGATCTTGCGGTTCCCCGAGGACACCTCGATCGGGGCCGTGCCG
>Ga0207926_1000594_pt1 | contig 17870 bp, 13 predicted proteins | sample NGESurdeep072012_8_FD_184454 | JGI IMG/M metagenome (GOLD analysis project Ga0207926, IMG submission 184454) | Arctic peat soil microbial communities from Barrow, Alaska - NGEE Surface sample 210-1 deep-072012 (SPAdes) | ecosystem: Environmental > Terrestrial > Soil > Wetlands > Peat ...
GTGCTGGAAGAGACCCGCGCCGAGCAGCGCCAGGAGCTGGTGCAGAATCTCGAAGAAGGCCAGGTCATCGACGGCGTCGTCAAGAACATCACCGATTACGGTGCGTTCGTCGATCTCGGCGGCATCGACGGCCTGCTGCACGTCACCGATATCGCCTGGCGCCGGGTCAATCACCCGACCGAAGTGCTGACCATCGGCCAGACCGTGAAGGTCAAGATCATCAAGATCAACCACGAGACCCACCGCATCTCGCTCGGCATGAAGCAATTGCTGGACGATCCGTGGCAGGGCATCGAGGCGAAGTATCCGCTCAACGCGCGCTTCACCGGCCGCGTCACCAACATCACCGACTACGGCGCGTTCGTCGAACTGGAGCCGGGCATCGAAGGCCTGATCCACGTCTCGGAAATGTCGTGGACCAAGAAGAACATGCATCCCGGCAAGATCGTTTCGACCTCGCAGGAAGTCGAAGTGCAGGTTCTCGAAGTCGATTCGGTCAAGCGCCGGATTTCGCTCGGTCTCAAGCAGACCATGCGCAATCCCTGGGAAGTGTTCGTCGAAAAATTCCCGGTCGGATCGACGGTCGAAGGCGAGGTCAAGAACAAGACCGAGTTCGGCCTGTTCCTCGGGCTCGAGGGCGACGTCGACGGCATGGTCCATCTGTCCGATCTCGACTGGAAGCTTCCGGGCGAGCAGGTGATCGACAACTTCAAGAAGGGCGACATGGTCAAGGCCGTGGTGCTCGATGTCGATGTCGAGAAGGAGCGCATCTCGCTCGGCGTCAAGCAGCTCGAGGGCGATCCGTTCGCCGAGCCGGGCGACGTCAAGAAGGGCGCGGTCGTGACCTGCGAAGTGCTCGAGGTGAAGGAATCCGGCATCGAGGTCAGGATCGCCGGCACCGAGTTCACCACCTTCATCAAGCGGTCCGAACTGGCGCGCGAGCGCTCCGATCAGCGCGCCGAGCGTTTCGCCGTCGGCGAAAAGGTCGATGCGCGGGTGATCCAGTTCGACAAGAAGGCCCGCAAGGTGCAGGTCTCGATCAAGGCGCTGGAAGTCGCCGAAGAGAAGGAGGCCATCGCGCAGTACGGCTCCTCCGATTCGGGGGCGACGCTGGGCGACATTCTCGGCACCGCGCTCAAGCAGCGCACCGACAAGTAAGCCGCTCGCTTCTCGTCGTTATCAATCGGGCCCCGGTTTCGACCGGGGCCCTTTTTTGTTATCCGCGATGTCGTCCCGGCGTTCGCCGGGACGACGAGTTGAAATGATTCAGGGCCTTGTTTTCTTCATATTGCATCGCAATTGATGTAATTGGGACACGGCATATTAGTGCTGTGCAGAGAAAACCGTGCGCTTCAAGACCGTTCCCGGGAGAACCTCGATGTCGCTTGATTCAGACGTGATCGTCGATCGCCGCAGGATACGCCGCAAGCTGACGTTCTGGCGCGTGGCCGCAGCGGTGGTCGCGATCGCTGCGATCGTCATCGTCGGCGTGGTTGCGACGCCGGGCGGACGCAGCACGTTCACGACATCAGGTTCCATTGCCCGCGTCCATATCGATGGCCTGATCCGCAGCGACAATGATCGCGTCGAGGCGCTGGAACGGCTGGAAAAATCGCGAGCCGCGGCGGTCGTCGTGCACATCAACTCGCCTGGCGGCACCACGGCCGGTTCCGAGCAGCTTTACGATGCGCTGGTGCGCCTGAAGGCGAAGAAGCCGCTGGTCGTGGTGGTCGAGGGACTGGCGGCGTCGGGCGGCTACATCACCGCCATCGCGGCCGATCACATCGTTGCCCAGCAGAGCTCGCTGGTCGGCTCGATCGGCGTGCTGTTCCAGTATCCGAATTTTACCGAGTTGCTGAAAACCGTAGGCGTCAAGGTCGAAGAAGTGAAGTCTTCGCCGCTGAAAGCGGCGCCTAACGGTTTTGAGCCGACCAGTCCGGAAGCGCGCGCGGCGCTCGATGCGCTGGTGAAGGACTCCTATGCGTGGTTTCGCGGCCTCGTGAAGGAGCGGCGCGGCATGGATGACGCCGTGCTTGAAAAAGTCGCGGACGGACGGGTCTTCACCGGCCGCCAGGCGGTCGATCTCAAACTGATCGATCAACTCGGCGACGAAAAAACCGCTGTCGCGTGGCTGGTCGCGCAGAAAGGCGTCAAGAGCGATCTGCCGGTGCGCGATTTCAAGCTGTCGCCGCGCTTCGGCGACCTGACGTTTCTGCGAGCGGCGGCTTCGATTACGCTCGATGCCCTCGGCCTGAGCGCGATTGCGCGGCAGGTCGAGCAGGCCGGCGTTGCGCAGGCCGTCGATCGTCTCAGCCTCAATGGCATGCTGGCGTTGTGGCATCCCGCGGGGGCCAATTGAACCGCGTAAGTCGGTTTCCGTCCCCTCCTCCCGCATTGCGGGTATTGTCACAATCCCCAATCCGGCTGTTTGTCACGCGTTTTCGCACCGCCCAAATTTCATTTAGCGTCTTGACAGTTCAAGGTATTTTCACGGAAATGGATACTGCACGTTCCCGGGTCCCAGTCTCGATGATCAAATCCGAACTCGTTCAGCGTATCGCCGAGCACAACCCGCATCTCTATCAGCGGGATGTCGAGAACATTGTGAACGCGATCCTCGATGAGATCGTCGCCGCACTCGCGCGGGGCGACCGGGTCGAGCTGCGCGGTTTCGGCGCATTTTCGGTGAAGCATCGTCCCGCCCGCGCCGGCCGCAATCCGCGCACCGGCGCGCATGTACCGGTGGATCAGAAGAGCGTCCCGTTTTTCAAGACGGGCAAGGAAATGCGTGAACGGCTGAACCGCGACGGCGGAGCTGCCGGCGCCTGAAGCTGATCCGATCTCCAGCAACGCGAGATGGTCATGCGCAAGTTTTTCACGGCTCTGGTGCTGATTCCGCTGGGTCTGATCTTCATCGTTTTTGCGGTCGCCAATCGTCATCTGGTGACGGTATCGTTCGATCCGTTCAATTCCACCGATCCGTCGGTCGCGGTAACCCTGCCGCTGTTCGTCATCATCATCGCGGTGGCGATCGCGGGCGTGGTGGCGGGTGGCTCCGCGACCTGGTTCCGGCAACGGCACTGGCGGCGCGCGGCGCGGCAGCACGAGGCCGATGCGCGGCAGGCACGGGCGCAACTGGCCGATCTCCGCACGGGCGCCGTTACGCCCTCACGGTACGATCCGCAGCGCCTTTCTGCCCCGCAGCAGGGCGGCGGATATGGGTCCGGCGGGCGAGACAAGCAGGGCGCGACGTTGTAGAACGCGGCCCATCGCCTCGCTTTTTCGGTCTGCCGTCGCCGCCCCAACCCGTGCCTTGAAACATGTCCCTGATCGTCAAAATTTGCGGCCTGTCCACGCGCGAGACGCTCGACGTCGCGCTGGATGCCGGCGCGGACATGGTGGGATTTGTGTTCTTTCCGCCATCGCCGCGGCACCTCAGCCTCGAGATGGCGCGGGACCTTGGCAAACGGGCAAAAGGCCGCGCGTCAAAAGTTGCGCTCACGGTCGATGCCGACGACGCGACGCTTGCCAACCTCATTGAGGCGCTGCAGCCGGACATTTTGCAGTTGCACGGCAAGGAAACCGTGGCGCGGCTGCGCGACGTCAAGCAGACATTCGGATTGCCGGTCATGAAGGCGATCGCGGTCGCGACCCCGACCGATCTCGCTTCGCTGCCCGGCTACGCCGCCGTTGCCGATCGCATCCTGTTCGATGCCCATGCGCCGAAGGGAGCCACGCGTCCCGGCGGCCTTGGCGCGGTGTTCGACTGGCATGTCCTGGAAAATCTCGACCTCAAACTGCCGTTCATGGTCTCAGGCGGCCTCAACTCCGGGAATGTCGCGGAGGCCGTTCGCGTCACCCGCACCGGCGGCGTCGACGTTTCCTCGGGCGTGGAGCGCACGCCAGGGATCAAGGATCCCGAGATGATCCGCGCTTTTATTCGCGCCGCGCGCGCGATCGACCTTACTTCACCTCTCCCCGTAAGCGGGGAGAGGTCGGCTTTAGAGCGAAGCGAGAAAGCCGGGTGAGGGGCTTTTCGACAAAAACAAGAGCCCCTCACCTCAACCCTCTCCCCGCAAGAGCGGGGCGAGGGAGCAGAGGCAGCGCGGCGATATGACAACAAGAGTTGATGAGTTGATGAATTCAGCATTACCCAATTCCTTCCGCAGCGGCCCCGACGAGCGCGGGCATTTCGGCATTTTCGGCGGCCGCTTCGTCGCCGAAACGCTAATGCCGCTGATCCTCGATCTGGAGAAGGCTTACGCCGACGCCAAGGCCGATCCGGCGTTCCAGGCGGAAATGGACGGCTACCTCAAACATTATGTCGGCCGGCCGTCGCCGCTGTATTTCGCCGAGCGCCTGACCGAACATCTCGGCGGCGCGAAAATCTATCTCAAGCGCGAGGAGCTGAACCACACCGGCTCGCACAAGGTCAACAATGTGCTCGGCCAAATCATGGTGGCGCGGCGCATGGGCAAGAAGCGCATCATCGCCGAAACCGGCGCCGGCCAGCATGGCGTCGCCACCGCGACGCTGTGCGCGCGGTTCGGGCTCGACTGCGTGGTCTATATGGGCGCCGTCGATGTCGAGCGGCAGCAGCCCAATGTCATCCGCATGGAAATGCTGGGCGCCAGGGTAATTCCTGTGCAGTCCGGCTCGCGCACGCTGAAAGACGCGATGAACGACGCGCTGCGCGACTGGGTCACCAACGTGCACGATACGTTTTACTGTATCGGCACCGTCGCGGGCCCGCATCCCTATCCGATGATGGTGCGCGACTTCCAGTCGATCATCGGCATCGAGACCCGTGCGCAGATGCAGGAGGCCGAAGGCCGCCTGCCGGATGCGCTGATTGCCTGCATCGGCGGCGGCTCCAACGCGATGGGGCTGTTTCATCCGTTCCTCGATGATCCCGGCGTCGAGATTCTCGGCGTCGAGGCGGCGGGCCACGGGCTGACGCAATTGCATGCGGCCTCGATCGCCGGTGGCCGCCCGGGCGTGCTGCACGGCAACCGCACCTATCTCTTGATGGACGATGACGGCCAGATCCAGGACGCGCATTCGATTTCGGCGGGGCTGGACTATCCCGGCATCGGGCCGGAGCATTCCTGGCTGCATGAAACCGGCCGGGTGACGTATCTTTCCGCGACCGACGACGAAGCGCTTGAGGCGTTTCAACTGCTGTCGCGGCTGGAGGGCATCATTCCGGCGCTGGAGCCCGCGCATGCGATCGCCAAGGTGATGGAGCTCGCGCCGAAGCGGCCAAAAGACCATCTGATGGTGCTCAATCTCTCCGGCCGCGGCGACAAGGATATTCCGCAAGTCGCGGAAATTTTGCGGCGGAGGAACAAGTGACTTTCGAACGCCGCCGCTCTCTTCACCTCTCCCCGCCGGGGAGAGGTCGGCTGCGTAGCAGCCGGGTGAGGGGTCTTCTCTTTCAATCTAACCGAAGCGTGCTTTCGATTATCTCGAGGACGCCTTCAAGGTTGTCATACACGTCAGAATTCAAGACGCGGACAATGTGGAAGCCACAGGCCTCCAATATATCCGACCGGGCTTTATCTCTGGCTAGCTCCGACGGTTCGGCGTGGGTAACACCGTCAACTTCGACGATCAGTTTTCCATCCAACGTCACGAAATCAACGACGTATCGGTCGATCGAATGCTGGCGGCGAAATTTCCACCGCGCCAGCCGCCGGTTACGCAGCGCTTGCCAAAGCTTTGCCTCGGCGCTCGTTTGCGACGAGCGAAGGCTTCGGGCACTCGCCTTAAACTTGTCCATCCCCCTCACCCGGCTGCTGCGCAGCCGACCTCTCCCCAACGGGGAGAGGTATAGCACAGCGACCGCCGCCTCATGACCACCCGCATCGACGCACGTTTCGCCGAGCTAAAGAAGCAGGGACGCTCGGCCTTCATCACCTTCCTGATGGCCGGCGATCCCGATCCGGTGACCTCACTTGAAATCATCAAGGCGCTGCCGAAGGCCGGCGCTGATATCATCGAGATCGGCATGCCCTTCACCGATCCGATGGCGGATGGTCCGGCAATACAAGCGGCGGGATTGCGGGCGCTGAAGGCCGGCATGACCCTGAAGAAAACGCTCGCGATGGTGCGCGCGTTTCGCGCCGATGACGCCACCACGCCGCTGGTGCTGATGGGCTACTACAATCCGATCTATATTTACGGCGTCGATAGATTTCTCGTCGACGCGAAATCCGCCGGTGTCGACGGCCTGATCATCGTCGACCTGCCGCCGGAGGAAGACACTGAACTGTGCCTGCCGGCGATGAAGGCGGGACTCAATTTCATCCGGCTGGCAACGCCGACTACCGATGACAAGCGCCTGCCCGCGGTGCTCGCCAACACGTCAGGCTTTGTCTATTACGTCTCCATCACCGGCATCACCGGCAGTGCCAGCGCCGACACGGCTCAAGTCGGCAAGGCCGTCGCCCGCATCAAGCGGCATACAAAACTGCCGGTCTGTGTCGGCTTCGGCATCCGGACGCCGGAGGCCGCGCGCGGGATCGCAGAGAATGCCGACGGTGCGGTGGTCGGCACCGCGCTGGTCGATGCCTTGCGCGGCAGCCTCGACGCCGACGGCCGCGCGACGGCCAAAACCGTCGATGCGGTGGCCGATCTTGTGGCCTCGCTGGCGCAGGGTGTGCGGGGCGCGAAACAGGCTGCGGAATAAGCCACAATTGCGGTGGAGATAGGCGACAAGCGGCGGCTTGCCGGGCACTCCCCTGGCCGCCATATATTGCAGAGCGCGATCAGCAAAAGTGGAATCCGGTTTTGCGTCCGATCGCGCTCTAAACTAATAGAGGCGATTTGATCGCCATTCGGAGCGAAAAATGAACTGGCTCACCAACGTCGTCCGACCGAAAATCCGCAACATCCTGCGCCGCGAAACGCCGGAGAATTTGTGGATCAAGTGCCCCGATTCAGGGCAGCTCGTGTTCTACAAGGACGTCGAGAGCAACCAGTTCGTCATTCCCGGCTCGAACTACCACATGCGCATGGGCGCGGTGGCGCGGCTGAAATCGATCTTCGACAACGAGACCTGGTTCGACGTGGCGCTGCCCGAGGTGACCGCCGATCCCCTGAAATTCCGCGACGAGCGCCGATATGCCGATCGCATCAAGGATGCCCGCGCCAGGACCGGACTGAACGACGCCATCAAGGTAGGCTACGGCAAGCTCGAGGGCGCCGCCGTCGTGGTTGCGGTGCAGGATTTCGATTTCATGGGCGGCTCGCTCGGCATGGCCGCCGGCGAAGCGATCGTGCGCGGGCTTGAACTCGCGCTCGAAAAGAAATCTCCGTTCATCGTATTCGCCGCCTCCGGCGGCGCGCGCATGCAGGAAGGCATTCTGTCGCTGATGCAGATGCCGCGCACCACGGTGGGCGTGCAGATGCTGCGCGAGGCGAAACTGCCCTATATCGTGGTGCTGACCAATCCGACTACCGGCGGCGTCACCGCCTCCTATGCGATGCTTGGCGACGTGCAGATCGCCGAGCCCGGCGCGCTGATCGGATTCGCCGGCGCGCGCGTGATCGAACAGACCATCCGCGAGAAATTGCCGGAAGGATTCCAGCGCGCGGAATACCTGAAAGATCACGGCATGGTCGACATGGTGGTGCATCGCCACGACCTGCGCCCGACGCTGGCGCGGCTGTGCCGGCTGCTGACGAAATCGCCTGCGCTGGAAACCGTCTCGAAGCCGGCGCCGACGATCGCCATTCCGGCCCAGATCCTGTCAGGTGCGGATGTGGCGCCGGCAGCGCCCCACGCGTGAACGCATCTGCGGCCAAACGAGCGCCGCCGCTCGGCGAATTGATCGCGCGGCTGTCCGCCCTGCATCCCAAGCGCATCGATCTCGGCCTGGAGCGGATGCATCGGCTGCTGGAGCGGCTCGACCATCCCGAACGCAAGCTGGCGCCGGTGATTCACGTCGCCGGCACCAATGGCAAGGGCTCGACGATCGCCTACCTGCGGGCGATTCTGGAAGCCGCAAACCTGCGCGTTCACGTCTATACGTCGCCCTATCTGGTGCGGATCAACGAATGCTTTCGTCTTGGTGGAACCGGCGGCGGCGTTCTGGTCGATGATGACGAACTGCGCGCCGCGCTTGAGCATTGCGAGCGGACCAATGCGGGCGCGCCGATCACCATTTTTGAAATTGAGACCGCGGCGGCATTCTGTCTGTTCGCGCAGCATCCGGCCGATGTGGTGCTGCTGGAAGTCGGTCTCGGCGGGCGGCTCGACGCCACCAATGTGATCGACGCGCCGCTGGCGACCGTGATCGCGCCGGTCAGCATGGATCACACCGAATTTCTCGGCGACACGCTGATGATGATCGCCTTTGAGAAGGCCGCCATCATCAAGCGCGATGTGCCGGCGATTTGCGCCGAACAAACCCCCGAGGCGATTGCCGTGATCGAAGCGCAGGCCAAGCGCATGCACGCGCCGCTGCATATTGCGGGGCAGGACTGGCACGTCAATGTCGAGCGCGGGCGCCTTGTTTATCAGGACGATCGCGGCCTGATGGATCTGGCGGCGCCAAAACTGTTCGGCCGGCATCAGTTCGACAATGCCGGCCTCGCCATCGCGACGCTGCGCGCCCTCGACGCATTCAAGATCGAACCGGCCGCGTTCGAGGCCGGTATCGTCAACGCCGAATGGCCGGCGCGGATGCAGCGCCTGGCGTCGGGCGCGCTGGTGGATCAGGCGCCGCCGGGTTGCGAGATATGGCTCGACGGCGGGCACAATGCCGAGGGCGGGCGCGTCGTCGCAGCCGCTTTGGGCGATCTCGAAGAGCGGGTATCGCGTCCTCTCGTGGTCATCGCCGGCATGATGGCCAACAAGGATGCCGGCGCGTTTCTCGCCAACTTCGCAGGGCTGACGCGCCACATCATCGCGGTGCAGATACCGGACCGCGACAACGCGATGCCGCCGGATCGGCTGGCGGATGCCACGCGGCAGCTCGGCATGCGGGTAGAGACCTCGGCCAGTGTCGAAGCGGCGCTGCGCTCGCTGGCGCGCCTTGCCTATGAAGTGCCGCCGCGCATCCTGATCACGGGGTCGCTGTATCTCGCCGGCCATGTGCTCGCCGCCAACGGCACGCCGCCGGGATAGGATCTCGCGTCCCGGACGCGGTGCCGTTTCGCAGGATGAGTACGCCAGCGTCGCGGCCCTTTACGCCGTCGAGCATATAGATGTGGATGGAATAAAGCCCATTCATCATTGATGATGTTGCAGCCGCTTCGGGCCAGAACGAGCCTTGTTCCGGCCTGCCTTGGCGTCAGCCATGGCCATTTCGGATGGTCCGCTCTCCATGGCATGCTACCAAGAATTCGCGCGCTTCCAGGCTGAAGACGCAAACGGCCGGCTATTCGCCGGCCGTCAGAACCACATTATTGCGCGTAGCTGGTCAGACCGCAGCTGATATCCACTGCTGCAGCTTCTGCTTCGGCGCGGCGCCGACCTGGCGCGAGGCCATCTCGCCGCCCTTGAAGATCATCAGGGTCGGGATCGACATCACGCCGTATTTCGAGGCCGTCTTCGGGCTCTCGTCGACGTTCAGCTTCACGATCTTGACCTTGTCGCCCATCGCGCCGGAAATCTCGTCGAGCGCGGGCGCGATCATGCGGCAGGGGCCGCACCATTCGGCCCAGAAATCGACCACGACCGGGCCAGTCGCGTTGAGCACTTCGGCTTCGAAATCGGCGTCAGAAACCTTGCCAACGGCCATCGGGTACCTCGTTTAGTTCTAAGGAAAGACGCGGCTGCAAGAATCGCCGCCGGGATCATGCAACAACCTATGAACGCAGAGTTGCCGGGTCAAGCTTGGTCACGCCGAGATGATGGATGCGAGCTGCGCGTCCAGCGCAGGAGCAGAAATCTCCATTAATTCAGGCGTTTCGGTCCAGAGCAGCGCGGCGCGGACCGGCAGCTGGGGATAAAGCTTCTGCAGCACCGCGCTGTAGAGCGCGAGCTGGAGGACATAGGCGGAGGGGGCCTCGGCCGGGAGAGCAGGCGGGGCGTGATTGGTCTTGTAATCGACGATCAGGACCTCGTTCAGCGTCACCACCAGCCGGTCGATTTGCCCGGAAACCAATGCGGGCGGACGCCCCAGCCGATCCAGCCTTCCTGCGATCGATACCTCGGCGCGGCTGCCGGTCGCAAATACCGATGCGAAGCGGGTGTCATCGATCAAGGCCAGCAACCCTTCCGCCAGCGCCTCGCGGTCGCCCTCGGTCCAGCCGCCAGCATTGCGGGTGAGGTACCGCAGCGTCGCGTCGCGGCGGCGCTCCGCTGCGACATCGGGCAGGGATTGCAGCAGCCGGTGCACCAGCGTGCCGCGCTGCAAGGCGCGCGCGCGCTGCTGGACGGACTCGCCGGTTCTGACGCTGCGACCTTCAGCCTCGGCAGGGTCGGAAGGGCGCAGCAGGCTGTCGGCGGGCGATTCGGCCGGAGCTGCCGTGCGTAACCATGGCGGCAGCCCGGCCGGAGCGCTGGTCGCCGGAGCTGCGGCTACGCTTGCGGGAGCCGTGACATCCTCGAGCCGGCAATAGCGCTTCACCGCGCCGTCCGGTGTCTTGATGCTCTGCTCGTGCAATCCGGAATTGCCGAGGCCTTTGACGATCAGGTCGTACCAGGAGAATTTGCGCACGGTATTCATGTTGCCGGGCATGCAGCCGCCGACGATCAGGCGGTCGGCCGCACGCGTCATCGCCACATAAAGCAGGCGGCGATATTCATCCTCGGTCTCGGCCAGCATCGCCGTGCGGGCTGCGGCGACCGCGGCCGGGTCGTCGGCCTTCTTGCCGGCCCAGACCACGACATCAGGCGCTGCATTGCCCTGCGGAAGATGAATGAGTTTGGGGCGTTGCGTATCCGAAGGCGACGAGGTGGTGTCCACCAGAAAGACGACGGATGCTTCCAGCCCCTTGGCGCCGTGCACGGTCATGACACGGACTTCATCGCGGGAAATTTCCATGTCGCGCTTCACCTCAAGGTCGGCCGCGCGCAGCCACGCCATGAAACCCTGCAGCGAGGCGGGCGCCTTGCGCTCATAGCCCAGCGCAAGTTCGAGAAACTCGTCGAGCGCGTCGTTGGCTTCATGTCCGAGCCGCTTCAGGATTCGCGCCCGGCCGCCGTCGCCGCCGAGCAGCCAGGCGTAGAACGCAAACGGTGTCTCGGTGTCGAAACGGCGTTCGCATTTTTCAAGGCGCTTCAGCGCATCCTTGAATCTGCTGTCGGTCGCGGCGTGCAGGCTCAGGGCGCTGCGCAGCGATCCCTTGCGCTGCCACGCCAGCTTGAACAGATCGTCGTCGGTAAGACCGAATAGCGGGCTCTTCAGGGCTACCGCGAGCGCCAGATCGTCCTGCGGCAACAGCAGCGCGTCGGCGAGATTCATCAGATCGATGATCGCAATGTGCTCGGTCAGCTTGAGCCTGTCGGCGCCGGCGACCGGAATATTGGCGTGCTTCAGCGCCTGGATCACGGCGTCGAAGGCGTTGCCGCGCCGCCGGACCAGCACCAGCATGTCGCCGTAGCACAGCGGACGGCGGTCGCCGGCGCGGCCGGTCATCGTGCCGCTTTCGACCAAAGACTTGATCTCGGCCTGAATGCGCTTTGCGAGCCTGACTTCCGGGCTCGTCTCCGACACCGCATCGAACGGCGCGCGCCAGCCTTCGAGGTCCTGCCTTGCGTCCGGCAGCTGCAATCCCCAGAGATCGATCAGGCTCGGCCCGGCGTCGGCGAGCGCCTCATGCGGGGGCATGCCGTCCAGGTCGGAGGTGATGCTTTGGTAGACTTCCTGGGTCTGGAAGGCGCTTTCCACCGCGCGCAGCACGCTCACCCCGGACCGGAAAGAGTAGGTGAACGAGACCGGATCGAAGCTCAGGCCCGCCGCCTTGAACCTGGTCTGGAAATGCTGCCGCTTATCGGCGAATTCGCGCGGCGCCGCACCCTGAAACGAAAAGATCGACTGCTTCTCGTCGCCGACCGCGAAGATCGTTCGCGTGACGCCGTCGCGCGCGCCTTCGCCTGAGGTGAACTCGGAAATGATATGGGCGACGATATCCCATTGCCGGGGGCTGGTGTCCTGCGCCTCGTCGATAAGCACGTGATCGACGCCGCGATCGAGCTTGTAATGCACCCAGCCGGCGGAAACGCGGTCCAGCATTTCCAGTGTCTTGTCGATCAAATCGTCATAGTCGAGCAGGCCGCGCTCCTGCTTTTCGCGCCGGTAATTCGCCGCCGCCGCGGTCGCGATCTGCAGCAGCGCTTGCGTGCGGTCGCAGGTCGTCACCGCGCGGCGCCGCTCGATCAGCGGGCCGATGCGGCCGCCTTCCAGATCGAACAGGCGCGCGATTGCCGGATTGGTGTCGCAGAATTTTTTCGTTACCACCGTTTTGCGGAGCGTGCGTTCGTCTGTGAGAAAAATCCCGAGATATTCCTCCACTTGGGCGCTGCCGATGGATAGCAGCGCTTCGCGAAGCCGGGCTGCGTGGCCTTGCTCGGACTTGCTGCCGGTGTCGAGGATAGCGGCGATTTCCTCCCACCGCGATCTCGGCAAGTGCGGCCCGTCGGCGATCGCGCGCTCGACGTCTTCGATGCGCTCACTGGGATCGACGCCGAGGGCTGCGGACATCTGCGCCGCAGCGGCATCGGCGCCGCCAGCGCTGTCGGTCCATGCCATGAAGTGATCGCGGCTCAGGCAAGCCTCGCGCACCACATCCTTGAAGGTGACGTCGGCGGCGCTGGCCATGGCGGTAGTGAGCGCGCGGCCCGCCGCGCTATTGGGATCGCGGGACGCGTCGAGCAGCACCTTGAGATTGGCGCGTTCCATCATCTCGTTCTGGTCGCGCTCGTCGAGCACCGCGAAACGCGCAGGAACATTTGCCTCGAACGGAAATTGCTGCAGCAGTCGGGTACAGAGCGCGTGGATGGTCTGCACCTTCAGGCCACCCGGCGTCTCCAGCGCGCAGGCGAACAGCTCGCGGGCGCGCATCCGCAATTTTACGTCAGGCCGCGCGACCCCCGCGTCAACGATCGCTTCATCGAGCGCGGTGTCGTCGAGCGTGACCCAATGGCCGAGGGTAGAGAACACCCGCTCCGCCATATTGGCCGCCGCGGCCTTTGTGAAGGTGATGCAGAGAATTTTCTCCGGCGGCACGCCGTTGAGCAATAGCCGGATCACCCGCTGCACCAGCACGTGAGTCTTGCCCGACCCGGCATTGGCGGAGACGAACGCCGAGGAGGCGGGGTTCGATGCGCGCGCCTGCGTGGCGCGAACCGCGTCGGGGATTGGGCGCGGCGCGGCTACCATTCTTCGATTCCCAGGCCGCCGGCCGCGGACCATTCCTTGATGCGGGCGAGATCGTCGTAACTGCCGTAGCGGTTCGACCACATCGACAGATTGAGCGAGGTATAGGCCTGATCTTCGCTCTCGAAGGCACGGATCAGCACGTCGAGTTTTCGTCGCGCTTCGTCTGCGGCCGCGTCGGGCGGCTGCGGCTGATCGCTCTTGTTGATCTTCAACTCCAATGGCCTTTGCTCGCCGGGCGGATTGTTGCCGCTCAGTCTGACATAGGTGAGTTCGCTGACCGAGGAGCCTGCCGGAATATCGGCAAAGCCGCCTTCCCTGAGGATCGCCGCCTCCAGCGTGAGCTGCGGCGACAGTCCCATGCGCACCTGTTTGCCGGTCGGCGGTTGCCCGGTCTTGTAATCGAGAATGGCAAAGGTCCCGTCGTGACGGCGTTCGATCCGGTCGGCGCGTGCCGACAGAATAAAGGTGCGCTCATTGTCGAGTCGGATCGGGATTTCGCCCCTGATTTCGGCGGCGATCGCGCTGACATTGCCGCGGCGCACGATTTCCCAATCCGCAAACCAATTGGCGATGCGCAGGAAACGCGGCCACCACAGTGCCCGCGCTTCGGGCCGCTCCATCAGCGGCGCGAAATATTTTTCGCCGATGCTGCGCAGGGTCAGCGCGGGATGGTCAGGAAGTGTCGTGGAGAAAGTTTGCGTAAATTCCCCGAGCGCATCGTGGATCGCCGAACCGCGGTCGGCGGCCGACAGCGGCATGTCGACGGGATCGAGCGGGGCCAGCTTCAGAATGTATTTCGCATAGATCGTATAGGGATCGCGCAGCCAGTCCTCGATCGCGGTCACCGACAGTTTTAACGGCCTGACCGAGCGCGGCGGCTTTGGCGCGGGCTGCGGGATCGGTTCGACCTTGTCGGGCCGGTCCAGTTCATCTGCGAAGCGAACATATTTCTCGCCCGCCGCGACAGCGGCGTTCCAGCGCACTTCGCCCGCGACCGCCTCCAGCCGGTGCAGGAAACGCGATGCCACGGCGGGCGCGCCGCCGACTTTTGCCGCGTGACTGAGGATAACGTCCTCGGTACCGAGCAATTGCGCAAAATCGTGCGCGGAGAGGCCGATGCGCCGTTCCGGCAGATCGAGGCCCAGCTCGTGCCGCATCGGCCGGCTCAGCCACGGATCGATCCGCGGCGCCGGCGGCCATACGCCCTCGACCAGCCCGCCAACAATGACGCGGTCGGATTGCGTCAGCCGCGCTTCCAGCGGGCCGTAAATTCTCAAATGAGCGTTCGCCGCCTCCGGCCGCCGCACGACGCGGTCGCCAAAGGCGGTCTGGAATACCTCGGGGTAGTCGCCGAGCTGGACCATCAGGCCGCTTTGCGCCTGTCCGCCGAGCAGATCGTCGAACGCGGATGCCAGCGCCGATCCCTGAGGGCCCTCGAAGGCCAACGCGACGTCATGCTGGTCGTGCGACAACTTTATCAAAACGTTGCGATGGCGTTCCGCGAGCTCGGCGAAATCATACGGCTTCGAGGAGCTGAGACCTTCAAGCGGTGAAAGTGCCGCCTGCAAGCACCCGATCAGCTGATATGCTCGATCGAGTTCCTCATCTCCGAGCCGGGTCCTGGGTTCGGAGGCGTGCAGCGAGGACGTCTCGCCGCTCCTCAGTCTTTTAAGCTCAAGGCGAAAGCGATCGAAGTCCCGCATGAGGCCGCTGCTTCCCGCCTGCGGTCGCGTGCCGCGCAATAGCGCCAGTTCGAGCACCTCGGCGGCGTCCTTGAATGCGCCTTGCGCGCCGCCCAGCCGGCAAAGCGGATGTTTCAGCAGCGCCAGCAGGGTCGGTGGCTCAAGCTGTTTCGCCACCGCCTCCGCGGCGAGCCGCGCGAAAATTCCCGCTGACGTGTCCATCAGCGCGTCGCCGCCGGAATCGTCGAATTCGAGGTTCCAGCGGCCGAGTGCCGCGATCACGCGGCGCGCCAGTGCGCGATCCGGCGTCACCAGCGCCGCCGATTTGTTAAGATGCCGCGCCTCGCGCATCGCGACCGCGATCGCGAGCGCTTCCATCTCGGGATTATCAGCTTCGATGACGGCGAGATTTGTCATGCCGCCCGAAATCTTCAGGGCGATCTCCGGCTGCGCCAGCCGACGATGCCATTGCGCTGACGCGTTCGAGGGCCGCATCGCCTCGGAGACCAGTACATCGCGTCCGTGCAGCGCCGGGTTCCCCAGGATTTCGACATCGCCGCGCTTGATCCCAAATCGACGCAGCAGCGCATGCATCGCGAACTGCGGATGGTTGGAGGCCGGCGGCGTAGTAAGTTTCCCTTGCGCGTCAGTGACGCCACCGATCAGTTGCCACGCATCGTCGTCGAGATCGGCATCGAGCCCCGGCAGCACCACCGCGCCTTGCGGCAGCGTCGCAACGGCGTGGAGAAATTTTGCGGTCGCCGGCATCGAACCGGTCGATCCCGCCGCGATCACCGGGCCGTCGTGATGCGCGGTCAGGCGCTTGGCTTCCGCCTCGATCAAACGGTCGCGCCGTGCTGCCGGCTCGATCTTCTCGATTTCCTCGAGATGGGCAGGCCACGCCTGTCGCGCAATTTGCAGGAATTCGAGCGAATGCTGCCAATATTGATCCAGCTGATCCGGCACCAGGCCGTCGAGCGCTTTCCAATCGACGCCGCGGGTGACCATGTCGTCCATCAGGCGCGCCAGATCGCCAGCCAGTGCAAGCGTCGACGCCGGGCCGCCGACGACCAGCGGCGCCGATACGGGACTCCTGGCCCACGCCGCGACCAGTCTTGCCAGCGTGAGCCTGCGGTCGATTTCGCCGAGCTTCGGCGGAATATCCAGCGGTGCCGCCCCGCCATATTGCTCGGACTCTTCGGCGAAGGCGAGCTCGTCTTCGTCGATGTCGCCGAGCGCGACGATGCGCGGCAGCACCACGGCGTCGGTTTTCAACTCATCGAGAAAGATTTCCCGCGCCATCCGTCCGGCGCGCCGGGTTGGCAGATAGAGCGTCGCCTGCGCCAGCCTCTCCGGATGCGTACGGGCATCGAAACCATCGACCAGTCTGCCATCGACCAACGCGGCGATGACGGTGCGCAAGAACGGTACTGAGACTGGGACGCTGAAAACGCGCATGGGCTTCCTGATTCGCGATCAGGCTGCATCATGGCATGGGCTGAAGCGGGGAGGGAGTCGACAAGGAGTCAGGCGACGCTGGCGAGAAAGGCGTCTTCCGCGGCGTGAACCGCCTCGGGGGTTCCCACATGCATCCACACGCCGTCCAGCCGCAGGCCGAACAGCCGCTCCTGCTCGTTGGCGCGGTCGAACATTTTCGTCAGCGAGAATTCGCCCGATGGGGCATCGGCGAACAAAGACGGCGACATGATCGCGGCGCCGGCATAGACGAACGGGACGACCTGATGTTCCCTGCGCTTGCGCAGCGCGCCATCGGGAAGCATCGCATAGTCGCCGCGGCCGCCGTAACCGATGCTGCTCGTCGTCGGCGCCATCAATAGCAGGATATCCATCCGCGCGGGATCGAAGGCCTCGGCCAGCCGCGCCAGATTGGGCCGCACGCCATCGATCCACATGGTGTCTGCATTGACATGGAAAAACGGGGCACGGCCGAGCAAAGGCAGCGCCTTGACGACGCCGCCGCCGGTGCCGAGCACCTCGTCGCGCTCATCCGAGATGGTCACGCGGGGCCGCGCGCGGGCGGCTGTGTGATCGATGATCTGGTCGGGCAGATAGTGCACATTGACGACGGCTTCGCTGACGCCGGCGTCGCCGAGCTTGTCGAGCACATGATCGAGCAGCGCGCGGCCCGCGACGCGCACCAGCGGCTTTGGCATCCGGTCCGTCAAGGGGCGCATGCGCACGCCAAGTCCGGCGGCGAGGACCATGGCTTTGGCGGGCTTGACGGACATTTTGGGAGTTTTCTCGAACCGCTGTTGTTGGATTCACAAATCATATCACGGCGATTCGCGCCGCGCATCGACCGTTGATGCCATAACCGGCCCACATGACGGTTGTGCGACCAGTGCGGTGGTTCAGACTTCCGCGCCCTGCGGCGCGCGCCGCGCGGTCTTTTTCTTCTTGTCGCCCGTTTTCAGGAAATTGACGCCGATTTGGTCGCCGTTGACCCAGGCCAGCTCGCAGCGGCGGTAGGCGAGGCCGGTGGACGACAGCAGCAGGAAGAATTCCTTGAGATGCAGCCCCTCGACGGAGCCTTCGACGGTGAGTTTCGCGCCGGTCTCCGAAATGTCTTCCATCGTGCAATCGCGCCGCCAGGTGCCGTCGATGCCCATCATATGCGCGCTGATGCCGCGTTCGAATGTGACGCGCTCACCCTTGCGCCGCTCTGCCACCATAGCTTCGCTCCGCCCTCAAGCAGCTGCCCCGCTCCAAGGCAGGGTCTGCCGCAGATTAAAGGGAAGTGGCTAATACCAGACTGCGTATGGACTGACTCTCGGGATTAGCGGCGGGTTGTGATTCATTATGAGCTTCACGATTTGATTCGGGGGCACGAAAT
>Ga0207926_1000597_pt1 | contig 17820 bp, 20 predicted proteins | sample NGESurdeep072012_8_FD_184454 | JGI IMG/M metagenome (GOLD analysis project Ga0207926, IMG submission 184454) | Arctic peat soil microbial communities from Barrow, Alaska - NGEE Surface sample 210-1 deep-072012 (SPAdes) | ecosystem: Environmental > Terrestrial > Soil > Wetlands > Peat ...
GGGTGCGGTCATGGATTACGGGGCAGTCTCGTAACCTACGCAATCACTTACTGCTCTGCAGTTTCCCGTCGCACGACGGGCGCCACTTCGGTGCCAAGGAGCTCGATTGCGCGCATTACCTTCGCGTGAGGCGTCGGTCCAACGGTAAGCTGGGCGAGGTAGCGCTGGTGCCGGAAGATCTCATGCTGGCGAAGAATCTTGTCGATTACTTCCTGCGGGCTTCCTACCGCCAGCGCGCCGCGAGGAGATCGCGACGCATCGAACTGCTGTCTCGATGTGGGCGGCCATCCGCGCTCCTGCCCGATTCGCGTCATCGCTTCGGCGTAGGGCGGAAAGAAAGTATCGACCGCTTCCTGGGATGTTTTCGCAACGAATGCGTGTGAGTTGATGCTCACCGGAAGCGTCGCCGGATCGTGACCCGCCTTTGCCGCTGTTTCACGATAAAGATCGATCAGGGGCGCGAATCGTTCCGGTGTCCCACCAATGATCGCAAGTGCCAGGGGAAGCCCGAGTTTGGCCGCCCGCATGACCGACTGCGGAGTGCCGCCCACGGCAATCCAGATTGGCAGCGGCTGCTGGAGAGGTCGCGGGAAGACCGCGAGGTTCTCCAGCGGAGCGCGGTGATCGCCGGACCAGTTGACCCGCACGCTGTCCCGCAGCTTCAGCAAAAGATCGAGCTTCTCGGCGAACAGCTCGTCGTAGTCGTCAAGGTCGTAGCCGAACAATGGAAACGACTCGATGAATGAGCCGCGTCCGGCCATGATCTCGGCTCGGCCTCCGGATAGGAGGTCGAGGGTGGCGAAATTCTGGAACACGCGCACGGGGTCGTCGGAGCTCAGCACAGTGACGGCACTCGTGAGTCGGATTTTCTTCGTTCTGGCGGCTGCTGCCGCGAGCACCACGGCTGGCGCCGATACGGTGTAATCCGGGCGGTGATGCTCGCCAATGCCAAAGACGTCGAGCCCGACCTGGTCGGCGAGCTCGACTTCTTCGATCAGGTCCCGGAGGCGTTGCGCCGCAATTGCTGGCGCGCCGGTGCGCGGGTCTGGTGCTATTTCAGCGAACGAGTATACGCCGATTTCCATTCCGGGGGTCAGGCTGCCCGGGAAAGTCTGACCGCTTTCGTATCCTTCCTCACCGTCGTGCCGCGACGGCCGATAACGCCGTCGAGAGACCACGCTCCGGCGCCGGTGACGGCGAGGAGAAGCGTCGAGCCGAGCAGCGAGAGCGGAAGCTCCACTCCGGTCGGGCTGAAGAAGCCGCCCCTCAGGTGAACAAGACTGATGGCAACGATCATCGTGGACATGAGGCCGAGTGAAGCGAGCCGTGTGAGCAGGCCTGTAATAAGTGCCATCCCTCCGAAGAACTCAACGAACGCGACGAACGGACCGAGGAGCCCGGGAGCCGGGACGCCCATCTGGGCGAAAGCGCCGGTTACGCCGGCAAAACCGAACACGAACAGTTTCTGGCTGCCGTGGACAAGGAAGATAACGCCGACAACAGCACGGAGAATTGTGAGTCCGATGTTGATCTGGCGGTCGGTGGCGGGGCGAAAGAGTGACATGGCGAATCCCTGTTGGAGTGGTGTCACCCATATTATATGTGTTATCACACCTATTGTCAAGACACGCATCGATCCCCCGAGGCCTCGGGGCCGGCTCCCTTTCCCATCTTCCGCCGACAGACGCCGGGGGACCAACTTTCCGGGATGAGCCACGATGATCTGCATCCGGTGGTCCACGTCGAGTACCCGGACTGGGTCGACTCCGTGGTCCAGTGGAACCGCATTTATTCCTCCGATCATGACCGGATGCGTCTCGCCATCGACGTGTCGCGCGCCAACGTCGAGCATTCCACCGGCGGCCCGTTTGGCTCTGCGATCTTCGAGTCGCAGTCCGGCCGGGTGGTGGCGGTGGGCATGAACAGCGTGGTGCGCCTCAACAACTGCACGCTGCACGGCGAGATGATGGCTTTCATGATGGCGCAGCAACGCCTTGGCTCATACTCACTCAATGGGCCGGGGTTGCCGGCTCACGAGCTGTTCACTTCATGCGAGCCGTGCGCGATGTGCCTCGGCGGCAGTCTATGGAGCGGCGTACAGCGCGTGGTGTACGGCGCCGGCCGCGAGGACGCTTCGCGTCTCAACTTTGAAGAAGGGCCCGTGTTTCCGGAATCGTATCAGTATCTGGAAGACCGTGGCATCAGGATCGTCCGCAACGTGCTTCGCGACGAAGCCCGCGCGGTGCTCGAGCTGTACCGCGCGAAGAGCGGAAGGATTTACAACGGATGACCACCAGCCTGGATCCGACAATGCTCGCCGAAGCGTCGGCGGCACTACGCGAAGCCAACGTCGCATTCGCCGCCGCGCACCCGGGCGAAGGTCCGGGACGCCAGCCGGTGCACACGGTTTATGGCGGGGCGCAGCTTTTCTCCTCGGATTCAGTTCCCAAGCTCGGCACAATCGCTCTCCGGGCGATGGACGCTTACGCTGGAGACCCTTCCACGCTCGGCCGCGCCCTCGGGATCTCCGATCATCCCGCCCTCGGCACAATCGATCAACGAGTGCGCGACAAGCTTGCCCGTGAGCCGATCGAGGATTTCCGGATCGACTTCGAGGACGGGTACGGCAACCGGCCCGATGCGGAAGAAGACGAGCATGCGCAGCTCGTCGTGAGCGCGCTGGCGAAAGGCATGCATGACGGCACGCTGTCGCCTTTCATCGGCATCCGCGTCAAGCCGCTCAACGAAGAGATGCGCGTGCGGGCTGTCCGGACGCTCGATCTCGTGCTGACCGGAATCGTCGAAGCCGGCGGCATTCCGGGATGGGTCGTGACGATCCCCAAGGTCACGATCATCCAGCAGATTGACTACACGGTGGCCGTGCTGCGGCGGCTCGAGCACACCCTTGGCATTGCCGACGGGATGCTTCGCTTCGAGGTGATGGTCGAGACGCCCCAGATAATTCTCGATGAGAGCGGAGGGTCGCTCCTGCCGCGAATACTCAGCGCTTCGGACGGGCGATGCCGTGGCGCCCATTTCGGCACTTACGACTACACGGCGAGCTGCAACATCACTGCCGCCTACCAGCGGATGCAGCATCCGGCGTGCGACTTCGCCAAGCATTTCATGCAGGTGGCGTTTGCCGGCACCGAGGTCTGGCTCTCGGATGGGTCGACGACAGTGATGCCGGTTCCGGTTCACCGCCAGGCAAAGGACGGCGCGCCACTCACCGACAGGCAGCGCGCCGACAATGCGGCGAGCGTGCACAACGCATGGCGGCTGCACTTCGACGACGTGCGCCATTCACTCGCCGGCGGATTCTATCAGGGATGGGACCTGCACCCGGCTCAGCTCGTGACACGCTACGCCGCACTGTACAGCTTCTTTCTCGACGGCATCGACGCTGCGGGGGTGCGTCTCAGGAACTTCGTCGGAAAAGCTGCGCAGGCGACGCTCGTCGGTGATGTTTTCGACGACGCGGCCACCGGGCAGGGCCTGCTCAACTTCTTTCTGCGCGGAATTAATTCCGGCGCGATCACCGAGGAAGAAGCGCTGACGATGACAGGTCTCACTGCCGAAGAATTCCGCGGACGGTCATTCGTGAAGATCTTGCGCGGCAGAACGTGAGCGGAGGCGTATTCGAGCTGCTCGACCTGGTTGCCCGCTGGATCCACGTGATCGCGGGAATCATGTGGGTGGGGAACTCACTGCTGTTCAACTGGCTGGACCGAAGTCTCGATTCCCCTCGTGGGCAGGGACAGACACCCGAGCCCCTCGGCACCATCTGGCTGCTGCACAGCGGCGGCTTCTACTATGTCGAGAAGACGCTGCTCGCCGGAACGCACCTGCCGCAGCCGCTCCATTGGTTCAAGTGGCAGGCGTACACAACATGGCTGAGCGGCATGGCGCTACTGGTGGTCGTGTACTACCTCGGCGGCCGCGCCGTACTCGGAGATGCAACCGTCGCGCCTCTGAGTCACAAGCTGGCGGTCCTGGTGGGCGTGGCGGCGATTGCGGGTGGAGTGGCGCTGTACGAATCCATGCAGCGATTCGTCGCGCCACGCGCGCCGCGCGCCGCTGCCATTGTCTGGGTCGCCGGGCTGACGGCAATTTCCATCGAGCTCACGCGGCTTCTGAGTGGACGCGCGGCTTTTCTTCACGTCGGCGCGATGCTCGGGACAATCATGGCGGCCAACGTGGCCCACACCATCGTGCCGTCGCAGCGCGCGCTCGTCGCATCGGTGGCGGCAGGAACTCCGGGTGGTGCTGCCCTCTCGGCGCGCGCCAAGCGGGTGTCGATCCACAACAACTACTTCACGTTCCCGGTGATCGTGCTGATGGTGAGCAATCACTTCTCCGGGATATACGGACACCGCCTGAGCTGGCTGCTGCTGCTGTTGCTCGTTGCCGCGGGCGTCGCCGTGCGGCATGTGCTGAACGTGCGGTGGAAGTTCCAGCAGTGGAAGGCGGCACTGGCAGCGACGATTGCGGTGAGCGTGATGGCGCTGTATGCGGTAATGAGCTTCGGCGCGGCGACGGGTTCTAACGCGGTCGAGAACTCGTCGGCTTCATCGGCGCCGGTGACATTCGAGGAAGCGCGTCATGTCATCGACCGCCGCTGCGCGGCATGTCACTCCGAGCATCCGAGCGACATGACGTTCGGTGGAGCACCGGTTGGAGTGATGTTCGATACACCCGATCAGATAGTCGCGCGAGCAGCACGGATTCGCGAACGGGCAGTTGTGACCCGGACGATGCCGCCGGGCAACAAGACCAACATCACTGATCCTGAGCGGGCCATTCTTGGGCGGTGGATTGCTGAGGGGGCGAGGAGGTAGCAACAGTTGGGAACCGGGCGCCTCCCGGAGTGTGCGTCCACGCCCACTCGACATCCTCATCCTCGGCAACGACAACCGTGGTGAAGCGGTTGATCACGCCCTTACCAACTGCCGGTGGCGCCTCAACAGTGCGGAACCGTTTCGGCTGGGGAACGATCATGGTGCTAGGTCTGATCTCTTTTCTTGAGAGGGATAACCTTGCTCGGGGGAATGTTGCGATCCAGTCCGCGTTCCATGGCCAGGTCATACGCCTTCTCCATGATCGCCTGGAGCGTTTCTCGTGCGCGCTCGATTGCCAGGCGATCCTCCTCCGGAAGATGCGCGGCCTCCGCAATGGATGCGGTCTCTTTCAGCGCGTCGGCGTTGGCGCGCAGACTCTCGATGACGGAGTCGATATCAGACATTCGCTCGTGGTTGCAACGGTTGAGGCGCGAAAGGATAGTGTTGAAACCATCTGTCAGCAAGAAGTGCCGTCAGCTCCCTCGATAAGTCGAATACCCGAATGGACTCAGCAGGAGCGGCACGTGGTAGTGCTCCTCACCATTGGCAATGCGGAAGTTGACCACGATCTCGGAATAAAAAGTCTCCCGTTCGCTCGCTGAGAAGTACTCGCCGACGGAAAATCTCAGCGTGTAGTCGCCTCCGCCAAGCTGCGCGGTTTTTTCATGAAGATCGCGAACACGCCCATCGGCGTCAGTGATTCCGGACCCGATCAGGGCTCCGTCGTGCTCCAGCGTAACCCGAATCCCGCGCGCAGGCCGGCCCAGCGCCGTGTCGAGGACATGAGTGCTGAGCGTGCTCATTGTGCATCCTCCTTGTCGAGCAGTTTGTCCAGCCTCAACCGCGTGATCTTCCGCTGCTCTTCCGCAGCAACCTTCAATTCGCCGGCGGGACTGTTCTGGAGTCGCGCCCGTGCCAGTGCGAGCATCTCATCCGCCGTCCTGCCGGTGGCGCAAACTATATAGATGTGGCCGAATCGCTCCTCGTACGCCCGATTCGCGTCCGCCAGCGCGGCACGCACACCCTTGCCGGCGCGATCAACTCCCGACTGCTCATCGGCTGCCCATTCCCCTCCCTGGCCCTGCTGTGCTGCAGCGGTAGGCCGCTCGCCGATCCGCGGATGACTCGCGAACGCCTGCAGCCAGTCGTTGGCGTCGAGCGACTTCCAGACTTCGTCCGCCACGGCCTTCACCGCCTCACGCGATGCGAACGGCCGCCGAGCGATCATTGCCGACACCCACCGCGGCGACCCGCAACACTCGGCCAGCAGTCCAGCCGCCCTTGGCGCCGGCATCGCGTTGAGCCGGCGGATGCTGATCGCCACGCAGCTCAGCCCGCGACGCGGCCGAACAGTCGCAGCCGGGCGACGCCGCCGTCGGGATAGATGTTGAGTCGCACGTGCGTCGCCGCCTTCGCCGTCAAATCCTCCCACCGATGGTGCGCGTCGGGATAGAGCGGAACGTCCGGCACGAGCTCGTGCCATTTGGCCGTGTCGGGGTCGAACGATGCGGCTGCATCGCAGTACTCGATCATGCATCGGCCCGGAGCATTCCCCTTGAAGTGATCGGTGTCCAGCCTCACCCGGTGAATCACGCCACGTCGGGCAAGCCGGACGATCGCCCAGTCATGACCGGGCCCGCGCCGCCGCTTCGTCTCCCAGCCATCGCCCATGTGCGTCGAGCGTCCGGGCAGGATCAGGTTCTGCCTGTTCCCGTAATGCATGTCGCTGCACATGACCACGAAGCCACCGTTTTCCATCGCCCCGAGATCCAACTCGTTCTCCGAACGGAAGATGGTTTCGCTGGGAACCACCTCGCCATGCACGCGCAGCCGGGCAACGCCGCCGTCGGGGAAGATATTGAGCCTCAGGTGCGTGACCCGGTTCAAGCCCTCCACAAGAAAAGCATTCAGGCTGTTCCCTTTGAGCTGCACCGTGGGAAGCAGCGGATCCCAGAAGATGTCGCGGCTCGTCAACCGTTCAGTCGATGGAGTGCCGTCGTACGTGATCGCGTCGATGCTCGCTTCCTCCGGGTAGTTGCCGGTGAAGTAGCTCGTGTCTACGACAATTCCGCGAACGACTCCGCCCAGACCCAGCTTGATGATCGCCCAGTCGTTACCCGGCGTTCTCCGGCGACGCGTTTCCCAGCCGTCCATCCACTTGCCGCGATCGGTGTATTTCCCCTCCCGCCATCGCGGACGACTGGCCTTGATCAGGTTCTCCTTGGGCGCGAAAAAATCGTCGTTTGCGGCAACGACGGCACCGCCGAGTCGCTCGGCGGCAAGGTCTATGAGGTCGGCAAAGGCCGGCGTCGGCGAATCAGGGCCTTCAGGGAGCGCTGCGGTCATCGGAAAAGGGTAACACTCAGCTGTCGGTGGCGCTCAGGACGACGGGACGCCCGCCGACATACGTCGCCAGAACCTTGCCGTAGAGCTTGCGCCAGGCGTACGGCGTTACCGCGTGCCTGTGCTCGAGGGCCGCCGGGTCGACGGTGAACGCGCTTTCCGGGTCCCAGACAACGAAGTCTGCATCGTATCCCGGCAATAGCCGGCCCTTGCGACGGTCGAGGCGCGCGAGCCGCGCCGGACCCGCGCTCATCCATTCAGCAATTTTTTCCGGGGCGATTCCCCGCGCACGCGCGCCCGTCCACACGGCGGCGAGGGAAAGTTGAAGTGATGCGATTCCGCCCCACGCAGAAAAGAAGTCTCCGCCTGGCTCCTTCAGTATTGGCGGGCATGGCGAGTGGTCCGAGGCAATGAGATCGATCTCTCCGGCCACCAGCGCCTGCCACAGCGCCTCCCGCTCGGCTTCGTTGCGAATCGGCGGTGCGCACTTGTACTCGGTGGCCCCATCCGCAACTTCTTCCGCCGAAAATGTGAGATAGTGAGGACAGGTTTCGACGGTCAGCGGAAGTCCTTTCTTACGCGCGGCACGCACGACGTCGAGCGACCTTGCCGACGACAGATGCACCACGTGAACAGGTGTTGGACACCACTCCATGAGACGGACCAGTAGCTCGATGGCCGAACGCTCGGATTCCACGGGCCTTGACGCGAGATAGTCCGCGTACACCTTCGAGCCGCCGGGCGGACCCGCGCGCAGGCGGGCAGGATCCTCGGCGTGAACCATCAGTGGAAGCCCGAGCCGCGCCAACACCGGGAATGCCTGCCGCAGATCCTGTTCGCTCACCGCTGGGAATTCATCCACTCCCGACGGCGCCAGAAAGCACTTGAACGCTCGAACGCCGGCGTCGCGAAGCGCCTCCAGCTCGCCGCTGTTGCCCGGAACGACGCCTCCAATGTACTCGACATTCACCACACATTTCCCGCGAGCCGCGCCGCGTTTTACCTCGAGAGCCGAGATGGTAGTTGTCGCCGGGATGGAGTTGAGAGGCATGTCGAGAATTGTTGTCACTCCGCCTGCTGCGGCGGTCCGCGTCGCCGTCTCGAAACCCTCCCACTCCGTGCGACCCGGTTCGTTCACGTGCACGTGAGTGTCGACAAGTCCGGGCATGACGATGTTCTGTCCGGCGTCGTCAAGCGGAACGCCCACCGGCACATCATCCCAGGCGCCGACGCGGGATATCCGGCCACCGTCAACATGCACTGACGCAGCGCGGATTCCGTCTGGCGTCACAACGCGCTGGCTGCGAATTACCAGTTTCATGGACCGTGGCGGCTGGTGGAGTGAGCCGGCCTGGCTACTCTGTCTCGGCCCAGAATCGCCGCAGCAGGTTTACCGAAACCTGGAGCCGGTATTCGGCAGACGATCTGAGATCGTCGATCGGAGCGATTTCGCCGGCCAGCACCAGCGCGGCTTCGTCGATGCTGGCTCCATCGGCGAGCGCGCGCTCCGTCTTTGGAACCCGCACGACTGTCGGGGCGACGCTGCCGAACGCAATTCGCGGGGCTTTGTCACGCACGGCGGCTACGACAATCTTCGAGATTGCCTGCGCGGCGCGGGTTCCCACCTTTCGAAACCATTGCTTGCCATGTACCGGACCCACCTCGACGGCTACGATGAGCTCGTCGGGCCGCATCACTGTCGTCCGATACCCGGTGTAAAATTCCGTAATCGGCGCGCGACGCTCGGCGTCCGCGTTTCGAATCACGATCGTTGCATCGACGGCTGCAAGAACGGGAAGCGAATCGCCTGCCGGTGAGCCGTTGGCGATGTTGCCGCCGATTGTCCCCCTGTTCTGTATCTGGACGCCACCCACCAGGCGCGATGCCTCGACGAGCATCGGCAGCCGGTTCACAACGTGCGCAGAGTTGATGAGATCGGTGTACGTGGTGAGCGCGCCGATGACGAGGGTGTCCTCCCGCAAGGAGATGCCGCGCAATTCCTCGAGCGCCCATATGTCCAGAAAGCGCTTCTGCGGCAGCGTGCCGAAGTTGAGCGCCACGTACACGTCAGTGGCGCCGGCAACGATCATGCGCGGCTCGTCGTGCATGATCGTCAGCGCTTCTTCGAGCGACGAAGGGCTCCGGAGGTCGAGCTCGGAGACGGCCGTTCTCAATCTGCCGCCGTGTGCGCCATCACTTCCGGCAATGGCATCCCCTTCCACTTGCACACCGCCCGGTAGATCGCCGAATAGCCGGTACAGCGGCAGAGATTTCCGGCAAGCGCAGTCTTGATCTCGTCGAGCGTTGGCTGCGGGCCCAGCGTGATGGCGGCCATGATCATTCCCGGTGTGCAAATGCCACACTGCGCCCCTACCTCGTTCATGAACAGGTGCTGAAGTGGATGATCGTTGCCGAGTCCTTCGATAGTCATCACCTCGGCACCGTCGACTTGCGCCACCGGCACGAGGCACGAGCAGACGGGCTTTCCATTGACGAGCACCGTGCAGGCTCCGCATTCGCCCTCGCCGCATCCTTCCTTGGTGCCTGTGAGGCCGTGTTCCTCGCGCAACACGTCCATCAGGCGGCTCATCGGGTGCGATGCGACTTCGGTGCTCGCACCGTTCAGGGTGAAGCGCATCAGACGGCTCCGCTGAGCGCGATGAGCTCCGGCGTTGCGGGAATCTCCCGCACGTCGAGTCCCAGGTGGCGAAGTGCGTTGACGACAGCGGGCGCTGGTCCATCCATCGGCAGCTCACCGAGTCCTTTCGCACCGAAAGGGCCGCCGGGATACGGATTCTCCATCATCACGACATCGAGCACCGGCATGTCGAGCGTGGTCGGGATCGTGTAGTTGGTGAGAGTGGAATTGGCCATTGCGCCATTCCGCATTACGACTCGTTCGAGCAGCGCGTAGCCGAGGCCCTGTGCCGTGCCTCCCTCTATCTGCCCGCGCGCCAGCGCCGGATGAATGGGCCGGCCAAACTCCTGCACAGTGGTCAGCTTCACTGGTCGCACCTCATAAGTGTCGGTGTCGAGCTCCAGCTCGATCACATCGCAGCCCCAGCCGAATGTGGCGTACGCGTCGCCGCGGTATGTCTGATCGTCCCAGGTGATCCAGTCAGGCGGCTCATACATCCGCTCGACAGTAAGTGGCCCATGCTGCGCGTAGTATTCCGCGGGAGAGAGGGCGCCGAGCTTGCCTCTCATCTCGTGTGCACATTCCTCGAGAATCTTGCCCACCACCATGCAGGTGCGGGACGCGACTGTCGGGCCGCTGTCGGCAACCAGAGCGGTGTCAGGCTGGGCGACGGTCACGTCCTCGTATGGAATGCCAAGAGCGTCGGTGACGATCTGTGCGTGCATCGTGCGAGTGCCCTGTCCGATCTCGGTGCTGCCGGTTGCGATCCGTACGCCGGTGGGAGTCAGCTCGAGCCTCGCCCGGGATTTCAGCGTGCGCTCGCCGCCGCCGGTGAAGCCCGCGCCGTGATAGAACAGCGACAGCCCCATCGCCCGGTTGGTTCCCTTGCAGGCGTCACGCTTCTTCAGGAAATCCGTTCGTCGCACAGCTTCGTCGAGCACCATCAGAGCGCTGCAGTCGTCGCGCAGCGTCTGGCCCGTGGCAGTGGTGTCGCCTGGCCGCAGAGCATTCTTCCGTCGCACCTCCACCGGGTCGAGCCCGAGCGCCTCGGCGATGCGCTCCATGTGAACTTCAACCGCGAACTCGGTCTGCGGTGCGCCGAACCCGCGGAACGCGCCGTTGGGCGGAGTGTTGGTGAACACAGCACGCCCGTGGATGTGAATGTTGTCGCACCGATAGGGGCCCGCGGCGTGGATGCATCCCCTTGAAAGAACGGTTGGACTGAGTGTGATGTACGCACCGCCATCGAGGAGCACGTCGATGTCCATCGCCACGAGACGGCCGTCGCGAGTCACGGCGGTGCGATGCTTCACTATCGCCGGGTGCCGCTTGGTGGTGGCGACCATGTCCTCCACTCTATCGTAGATGATCTTCACCGGCTTTCCGGATTTGATTGCGAGCAGCGCGGCGTGCCCGGCAATCATCGACGGATACTCTTCCTTGCCGCCGAAGCCGCCGCCGGTTTCCGTCTGTATCACGCGCAGCGGCGGATGCTCGCCGAACAGGCATCGCAGCGCCTTGATCACGTAGAAAGGGCACTGCATCGAGCCGTGGATGACGACGCCCGCACCTTCCGGCACGGCAATCACGCCGTTCGGCTCGATGTAAATGTGCTCCTGGTGGCCTGTCCGGTAGGTTCCTTCGACAACCATGACGTCATCGCCGGCAAGCGCCGTAGTGACGTCGCCCTTCTCGATGTCGATCGTCTTGAAGACCTCGCCCGACAGCTCGGGGTCAAACAGCGGCGTCTCTTCCTCGTAGTCGATCACGACGTTGGCGGCATTGAGCCGTTCGCGATCAGCATGCGCCAGCAGCATGATCGGCTCGGCCATGTGCCGCACTTCGTCTTCGACGAGAAACGGCTGGTCTTCCGCGATCAACGCAACGGCGTTCTTTCCAGGGACATCGCGGTAGTCCACGATGGTGAAGCCTGTTGTGTCGAAGTCGAGCCGGATGGATTTCACCCGGCCGCGCGGGATGGTCGACCGGATGGTGCGACCGAACAGCATCCCTGGAAAAACGATGTCGTCGGCGTACAATGCCCCGCCCGTGGCCTTCCCTATTCCGTCCTTTCGCGCAACGCTGCTGCCGACTGCGGCCATGTTCTCTCTCTGATCGTGATGACTCGCGCCTGAAAGTTCGTGCGAAGTTGTCGCTCGTCGCGACGCCGAGGCGAAGATGCCCGATCGCGCGCCACGGGGCAAGATTTGCGACCCGTGCTGTTGCGCGGGCGTTCCGGCGAAGTTACCTCCATCATACCGGGCGAAGCTGCAGTCGATATCGACCGCCGGCGGATGCGGCGCAGCTCCGCGGGAAGCTTGCGGAAGAGTCCGGGATTTGCGGAAAGTTTGAACGTCATGGATGGCAGGTGCCAACCTTCTCAGTCGGAGCAACAATGGACATTGCATTGCTGATCGCGCGCCTTTTCCTAGGGCTTGGTCTCGCCGCTCACGGAGCGCAGAAGCTCTTTGGCTGGTTTGGCGGCGGTGGCGTGAACAAGACCGGCGAGTTCTTCGTCAAGCTCGGCTGGAACCAGGGACGCTTCTTCGCCGCCGGCGCAGGACTTGGCGAGTTCGGCGGCGGTGTGCTCGTCGCATTGGGATTTCTCGGCCCGGTTGGACCGGCTTTGATGATCCTGGTGATGCTCGTTGCGGCCCTCACCGTTCACATTCACAACGGTTTCTTCCAGACGAGCAGCGGCTGGGAGATGCCGATGCTGTACGCGGCCGGAGCGTTGCTTCTCGCGTTCACCGGTTCGGGGGCGTACTCGCTCGACCACTTTCTCGGGCTGGACTGGTACGCATCGTCGAGATGGTCGTGGATGGCCGTTGCGGCCGCGGTGATTCTGGCGCTGATCAACGTAATGCTGAGGCGCGCGCCGAAAGCGGCGGGCGCGTGAGACAGTGACGGCTGGCGAGCGATTGAAGTGACGATTCACGGCGCAGCGAGGGAAAGATTCCTTCGCTTCCGCCGCGCACAGCCGAGGGCGCCAAAGCTCGACCACGTCTCCGTTCGTGCACGGGGCCTTGACTTCGCCGTGTACACGTCGCCACCGGTGCCCGACGTGTCTCCATTGTTGTGCGTCAACGGCGGACTTCATTTCGGCCACGACGTCCTGTGGCCGGCGCTGTCGCCGCTTTCCGTTGGCCGCCAGCTCATCTTCTTCGACCAGCGCGGACGGGGCCGCTCGCAGTCTCCGCCCGGACCACGCGCTGCACGCGTGGAGCACGACGCCGGCGACATTCCGGCGATAAGAGAAGCGCTTTCAATTCAGCGCTGGGACGTTCTCGGACATTCGTGGGGTGGCGGAATCGCCATGCTCGCAACGGCAATCGACCAGCGAAGCGTGCGCCGGCTGGTTCTCGTCGACTCTGTGGGACCCGACAGCGATTGGCTTTCCGCGCTTCACGCGCGCGCTCTCGAGCGGCTGAGCGGTGATCGCAAAGCGGCTCTCGCCGCGCTCGATCCGGAATCGCTTCACACCGACGACCTCGCCGCGCACGCGGCGTATACCTCCGCACTTTATCCGGCCTGGTTCGCCGACAGGGATTTCGCGTCGATCTTCGCCGCCCCGCAGGCCGACAGCCCAACCGGCGCGGCGGTCGCTGCACGCCTCCGCCGCGAAGGCTATGACTGGCTGGATGCGATCGGATCGATAACAGTTCCGACACTCGTCGTACACGGCGAGGACGATCTGCTGCCGGTCGCTGTCGCCCGCCGCATTGCCAGCGTAATTCGCGGCGCCCGGCTGGCCGTCATTCCCCACGCGGGCCACATGCCGTTCTGGGAGGCGCCCAAAGTGTTCTTCGGGGTCGTGGAGCGATTCCTCAGCTCCGGGACGTAACCCTGGACCGCTACCAGCGCAGCGTGATTGTCTGCGGTTTCTTTCTGCGGACGATCTGAAGCCGGATCGAGTTGTCAGTGGCGGCACGCATCACGCGGATCAGCTCGCCCGGATCACCCACTAGCGACGCGTCGGCCTTGATGATCACATCGCCGGGACGGAGGCCCGACTCCTTTGCCGGTGTGCCCAGCGCCACGTTCACGACGAAGATGCCGCGCGAGCTGATTCCAACAGCAGACCCCAGGTCCGCGTTCAGGCCGGTGAGCTCGGCTCCAGCCACGCCCAGTGTCCTCGGGCCGAAGCCGAACACCAGCGGGGCAATGGTGACAGCGGGAGGTCCGGGAATTCTGGAGCGTATTTCCACGCTGCCCCGCTCTCCGCGTCCCGGTGGCAACGGCGTTCTCACTGCGGCCGGTGCCAGGCCAGTGCCCCGCTCGCCCGCTGCTGCCGCCCCCTGCTCTATCAGCGTCAGCGACAATCTCTCCGACGTGCCAGTCGGTCGAGGCGCAACGATTACCGTGACTTCGCGCACTGAATCATTCCGCCTGAACCGGAAGACAATCCTCTGCCCGGGTTGAATCATCGCCGCCATCGGGAGAGGGCTCCGCCTGAGATCCTGCGAGTTCATCGCGAGAATCGTATCTCCGGCGGCGAGGCCCGCGCGCTCAGCCGGTGAGCCCGGCTCGATTGATTCGATTACGGGATAGTCGTCGAACACCAGCCGTCCGCCGCGGTCGGTCTCCCCGCTGGTGGTGTAGGCAACGCCCACCCAGCCCTTGAGTCCCTCGCGCTGTGCCCGGGCGGTCGCAGGCGCCAGCGCCACAAGCAGCGCTCCTCCGAGAGCAATCGACCAGGTCTTGTGCATTGCGGTCATCAGAAGCGATTGAGCTTGGCGCCGGCGGGAAGTGTCGTCCCGAGCTGCCGCAGAGTGGCTTCGCGAGCGCCAACTGTCGCCAGATAATACTGATTGATCACCGGATCGTTCGGCGACTCGTGAAGCGCCGCCCTCATGTCGCTCATCACGTTGTCGAGCGCGGCGAGACGCGTGCGATATGCGCCGGGGTTCGTGGGCATCGGCACGTCTGTATTGCTTGCCGACAGATATGCGGAAGCGCGCTGATACTCCTCGCCGGCGCGGTTGAGCGTGGCCCAGGCCTCCTCGGGAGAACGGAACTCGGAGGCCGAAGCCGTGGTGGCCGAGGCAGTCGTGGCATTCTCGGGCGCCGGGGATTCTCCAACACTGGTGACGCCATCATTTGAAGCTGGACTCCCGGACACGTCGGCCGACTGGGGAGACGCGCTCCCTGCCGGCGATGGGTTGGCTGTGTAGCGCCCAACCGCCATTCCGCCTGCGACGAGCATGACGGCAGCGGCCGCCTGCATCCATCGGCGCGCGGCAAACCTGCCTGCGCCATGCGGCACGCTGATGAGACCCTCAGCCCTGAGCTGAACGGCGAGAGAATCCCAGTCGGTGAGCGGAGGAACGCCTCGCTCGCGCTCGCGAGCGACGAGGTCGTCCAGCTCGCTTTCAGATAGGGGCAACATGTGTCCTTCCTGCTTCGGGAGTTGTTTCATCCATGAGGTGCGCCAATAGCCGGCGAAGCTTGGCGCGCGCCTTGAATAGCTGTGATTTCGAGCCGCCCGACGTGATGCCGAGCTCTCTTCCAATCTCGTCGTGCGTGTAACCTTCGATGTCGTGCAGAACGAAAACCATCCGTGCGCCCGGCGAGAGCTGTGTCATCGCTTTCTCGATCGACTCGGCGAGGAACGTCCTGTCACTGTCCCCCTCGACAACTCCACTGTCGTCCTCGATCTCCGTCTCGATCTTCGCAAGTCGCTTCACCTTCCGGAGCGCATTGAGCGTTCGGTTCACCGCTATCCTGTGCGCCCACGTTCCGAACTGCGACTCACCGCGATAGCCGGGCAGCGCGCGAAAGATCTGAATCCACACTTCCTGCGCGATGTCGGCGGCGATGTCGTGATCGCCGCAGAGCCGGCGCACGACAGCGTCGATGTGCGGCGAATGCCGCATCCAAAGCTGCCGCATCGCCAGCTCATCGCCTTTCATGGCGCGCTGGAGCTCCAACTGGTCGGTTTGCATCCCGTCTGGAATCTTAGTCACGCGTACGCCCCAGAACGTTGCCGGGCGGTTCGACCCCCTGTTCACCTGATCCGCTGAATCCGTTTTCCAAAAAAAACGGCGCGAAAACTGCCTTTGATTATTACTATGACACAGGGGTGACTGTGCCGGTGATCGGTCGTCAGCTCTAATGTTGGGAGTGGTGCGCCGTTTTGACAGTACCGGGCATGCTCCGGTTGGAACATTCGGCGGCGTTTAGCAGTAGGTACAGGTAGCAAGGAGCAGTGCGTGTTGAGAGTCATTTTGACCATCCTTACGCTTTCCCATGGTAACGACGGTCTTCCGGCTAAGGCGCCGGACGCGGTGGGGATGTCCTCCTCCCGCCTCGAAGCCATCGACCGCGTGGTCCAGCGCGGCATTAGCGCTGGCGGTTACCCGGGTGCGTCCGTTGTCGTGGGGCGAAAGGGCGCCGCGGTCTGGGAAAAGGGCTTCGGAAGACTCTCGTGGTCGCCGGTCAGCCCTGCAGTCGATGCCGACAAGACCATTTACGACATTGCATCGCTCAGCAAAGTCGTCGGCACGACAACCGCAATAATGCTCCTGTATGACGAGAAGAAGGTTGACCTCGACGCTCCCGTCTTCCGCTATCTGCCGGCGTTTTCCGGCGGTCTCAAAGACGATGTCACTGTCCGGGAGCTGCTGACACACCGCTCCGGGCTTCCCGCCGGGCGCGATCTGTGGCGCATTGCCCACAGTCCGCAGGAAGCACGCGACATGGTTCTTTCGACACCGCTCGAATACACGCCCGATCACGCCTACATCTACTCCGATCTCGGCGCCGACGTGCTCGGCATGATCGTCGAAGCCGTCTCGGGCGAGCGGCTCGACCGGTTCCTCGAGCGGCGCGTGTTCGGCCCGCTTGGCATGCGCGACACTTTCTATCGCCCCGCCGACTCGCTGCGATATCGCATCGCGCCAACGGAAGTGACGCCACCCCGCGGCTATCCGCTTCAGGGCGAAGTTCACGACGAGAACGCCTATGCTCTCGGAGGAATCGCCGGCCACGCCGGACTGTTCAGCACGGCCGCCGACCTGTCCATCTTCGCCCAGATGATGCTCAACGGCGGCACGTACGACGGTGTTCACATCATTTCCGATTCCACGGTCGCCCTGTTCACCCGTCGCACCGCGGGGCACCGCGCACTCGGCTGGGACACCGCCGACGGCGACTACGGCTCCGGCAATTACCTCACCGAGCGCGCGTACGGCCATACGGGATTCACGGGAACGTCAATCTGGATCGATCCCGACCGCGAAATGTTCGTGGTGCTCCTTACAAACCGTGTCCATGCGTCGCGAGCGCAGCATCCGGGCAAGGTCATTGCCGACGTGCGGGCTGATCTTTCGGACGCAGCGGTGCTCGCCGTTGTCGACGGTCCGACGCCGACACTCGCAATGCCTGAGGCGTTCCGCGCCGACCGTGAGATTGGTTGGAACACGCAGCTCCAGCCGGTGCGTTGCAGCGCTGCCAGGTCACGTCACAGCAAGACAGTCCGCAGCAAGAGAACGCGGGCGCGTGTGAGCTGTGCGCTTGCCAGCCGCCGCTCATCGAAACATTCGAGCGTCAAATCGCGGACCGCCTCGAAGCGTCACTCCACCGCCAGCTCGTCGAAGCGCTCGAGCAGCCGGAAATCCGCCAGCCATACTTCAACCCGCCGGTCCTCGAAGTCGAAGCGTAGGTAGATTTAGAGTATGTCAGACCAGCCAGAAACAGCGCCCCCTTCGGCCGAGCTGAAATCCAACGGCGCAGTCACCGAGGACCAGGTTAAGCTCGCCCTGCGCCGCGTGAAGGATCCCGATCTTCAGCTCAACATCATGGATCTGGGACTCGTCTACGGAATTCACGTTGACGGCGCCGAGGTCACCGTGGACATGACGCTGACGTCACCAGGCTGTCCGTCGGGCCCGGAGATAATGGGCGAAGCGGAGCGTGAGATCATGACGCTGCCGGGTGTCGAAAGAGCGGTGATGAACCTGGTGTGGGCGCCGTTCTGGACGCCCGAGAAGATGGAGCCGA
>Ga0207926_1000613_pt1 | contig 17635 bp, 15 predicted proteins | sample NGESurdeep072012_8_FD_184454 | JGI IMG/M metagenome (GOLD analysis project Ga0207926, IMG submission 184454) | Arctic peat soil microbial communities from Barrow, Alaska - NGEE Surface sample 210-1 deep-072012 (SPAdes) | ecosystem: Environmental > Terrestrial > Soil > Wetlands > Peat ...
TGGGAGTAGGTGGCAATGCCGCTCGGGTCGTCGTCAGCCACGCCAGTGATAAGCCCTGGACCGAGCCGCGACAGCGGATGCTCCTTCAGGCGGCCCCAAAGGAATTGAAGAGCTTTCGCGCGCCAAGCTTTCTTGTCGCCATCCTCAGACAACTGCACGGCGCTTCACCTTATTCTAGTGGGAAACAAGGACAGGTATCTTCGACGACAGCAGCATCGATTGGGTCATTCCTCCAAAGATGAATTCCAGCCACATCGGATGCGAATAACCTCCCATGACCAAGAGATCATAGTGAGCTTTCTCCATCTGTTTCCGCAAGGCTATGGATTCTTCTTCTGCCCTGATCTGGACCACGCCTCCTTCGATTTTGATCCCATGATTGGCGAGGTGTGCTGACAGGTGCTTTGCATCGTCGTCGCTTTCGGCCTCTGACGGAGGAATTATCGTCACGATTTCGACCGACTGCGACAGGGCCAGCAACGGGAGGGCGTCATGCACGGCCCTGACGGCCTCGCGGCTGCCATCCCATGCAATCCCGACTTTAGCGAACGCATTTGGTCCAACGGCTGCGGGCACCACAAGTACTGGGCGACCACAACGCAAGACGACAGAGTGAGCGATCGGCAACGGGTGGGCTACCTGCGGGCCTTGCCTTTCGTACTGGCCGAGGATGACCAGGTCGGCATAGCGAGCGCTATCGCTGATACCACGGACAACATCGTCATCCGACTCGAACCACCGTGTATCAGCTAATCGCTGACCTACCTCTTCGTAAAAGGCCTTTTTTGCATCGCGCGCATTCGAGGCGAGCTTCAATGACATATTGGCCGTTGCCTCGTCCACTTGACTTGGCTTGTACAGGGGTGGCACGTCCGGCGGTGGCATCACGTGCAATCCACTCAGCCGGGCACCTGTCCGCAGCGCAAGATCGACGGCAAATTGCACCCTTCTCCGACCGGCCTCACTGCCGTCCACGTGCACCAGCAAGTCTCGATACATGTTCAAATTCCCGATGGGTTACTTCTTAGAATTATTCTCAATAGAAAATAGAAACCTCAGATCAGAGGCGCAGTCGGTTCATCCCGAAACATCGATAGCGCCGACGAATCTCGACAGATTGCGGCAGATCAACAATTTCGAGCCAGGAAGCGAACATGCCCACAATTCCTCATATCAAGATGCAGTTCACCGCGATGGAGATCGTTCGCGACGGGGTCATCGGCATCGCCGACAGTTTGACTGTTCGCGCTCGCGGCCCGGTGCGTGGAACCAATCAGACATTGGGTGGGCTTAAATTCGCACCGTCGGTGATCTGGGCTCCACTCTGGAGCCCCAATCGGCGCATCGATGCCGCTTTTGACCTTCTCCAATCGGATACCTGGACAATTTCGACGCTTGAGCGACGATCGCTCGCCAAGGCTCGGCCAAACCAAAAGAAAAGCACCAACCCGAGTACCGCAAGAAAGGCGCCTTCGTGCCAACGATTAAGGCCAGGACCTGTTGGCCTCTCGGCGCTAAGGTGGGCTGTCCACAAAACCGCCGCCGCGAAAAGGAAACAGAGAACACCCGCCGCTCGTGCCGGTGAGTCCCCGGACCAAAGAATAGAAAGGACAAGCACGATTGCTAATCGAAAAGCCAACCGACCGAGTGTGGTGGCGGACCGATGACCGCTGGCAAGCATTGACACCTCGAAGCACTATCCGGATCGCGCAGCACAGACCTTCTCAAAGCCCCCACCTGCGAATGAACCAGACTTTCACGAGGTGAGTGAGTATAGCGTATGTCACCAACATGGCCGCAACCAGCGGCCAGTAGAGCCAAGGAAGCGGCACGAAACCGAGGGCGGAACCCGCCCAGGTGAAGGGCAACGTCATTCCGACCGTGCAGATGATTACGGTCGTCGCAATCAGCGCGGGGCTTGCATGGCTCTCGATGAACGGGATCCTCGCCGTTCTGATAATGTGGATGATGAGGGTTTGGGTCAGAAGAGATTCAACGAACCATCCGGTTTGGAACAACGACGGATTGTTCCAGGCATCGAAGACATAGAGCATCATGCCGTATGTCGCGTAGTCGAATATTGAGCTGATCGGCCCGATAAACACCATGAATTTGAATATGTTGCCGATATCCCATTTTCGCGGTGACGCCAGGTACTCCTCGTCGACATTATCCGTTGGAATCGTTGTCTGCGAAAAATCGTAGAGGAGGTTGTTCGTCAGGACCTGGATCGGTGCCATCGGAAGGAACGGCAGGAAAATGCTCGCCCCAATCACGCTGAACATGTTTCCGAAATTCGAACTCGCGCCCATCTTGATGTATTTTGTAATGTTCGCGAACACCTTGCGGCCTTCCGTTACCCCTTCCTGAAGGACGAGCAGGCTCTTCTCGAGCAGGATAATGTCAGCAGACTCTTTGGCAATGTCGACCGCCGTATCCACCGAGATCCCCACATCAGCTACCTTCAAAGCGGGACTGTCGTTGATCCCGTCGCCGAGGAATCCGACCACATGCCCCTTGGCATGGAGAGCCCGTACGACGCGTTCTTTCTGCGCCGGAGTTAACTTTGCGAAGACAGTGGTGCGATCGGCAATCTCCGCAAGTTCACTGTCGCTCATCGAGGCGATCTTGCTGCCGAGCAGGATTTCGCCTGGTTCTAACCCAACCTCGTGACAAATCTTTCGGGTGATGATTTCGTTGTCGCCGGTAAGAACCTTGACCAGAACGCCCTTGAGAGCCAGTGCTGCGATGGCCTCGCGGGCACTCTCCTTCGGCGGATCGAGAAAGGCGATGTAGCCGAGGAGCGTGAGGTCGGCCTCGTCTTCGATCGAGTATGTTGTTTTCGACGGATCCATCTCCTTATAGGCAACTGCGACAACGCGAAAACCGTCGGAGTTAAGCTCGAACGTTTGCTGTTTGGCGGCCTCAAAATGACTTTCGTCAAGTAGACCCGTCTCCGCGTCCAGGGAATATTTCGAACAGACAGCAAAAATCTCTTCAACGGCGCCTTTGCAAATGAGAATGTGCTTGCCGTCCTCCCGCGCGACGACGACCGACAGGCGGCGACGCGAAAAGTCGAACGGAATTTCATCGAGTTTTGAGTATCCGGCGCCGATCCTCAAAGTTTCTTTTAGTTCGACATGGGCTAGAACCGCTTTGTCGAGCAGATTCTTCAGCCCCGATTGGAAGTGGCTGTTCAGAAAGGCGTACTGAAGAACCCGTTCGGAGTCGTGCCCTTGGATGTCGAGGTGCCGCTTGAGGATGATACGGTCCTGCGTCAGGGTGCCGGTCTTGTCGGTGCACAGCACGTCCATCGCTCCGAAGTTCTGGATCGCGTTGAGGCGCTTCACGATGACCTTCTTGCGCGACATTGCCATCGCACCCTTGGCCAAGTTCACCGTGACAATCATCGGTAACATCTCGGGCGTGAGACCGACTGCTACCGCAACGGCGAACAATAGAGCTTCTAGCCAATCGTGTTTTGTCAGGCCGTTGATGAGGAAAACTGCGGGGACCATGACCAAGATAAAGCGGATCATCAACCAGGTGAATTTGTTGATACCCTGATCGAAGGCGGTCGGAACGCGTCGTCCTGCAATCTCGTGAGCAAGCTGCCCAAAAAAAGTTTTCGAGCCGGTTTGCACGATTACCCCGGTCCCATAGCCGGATACGACGTTTGCGCCCATGAAGCAGAGGTTTGGCAGGGCGAACACATCCTCTGAGCCGCCATCGCATGCCGGAGCATGCCTTTCCGCAGGCATGGACTCGCCCGTCAGAGCAGACTGATTGATGAAGAGATCCTTGGCCTCCAGCAAGCGGAGGTCGCCGGGTATCATATCTCCTGCTGAAAGCCGTACGACATCGCCCGGCACGAGCCGCTCGATCGGGATTTCGGAGAATGGATCCTCTGAACGACTGGGGTTGCGCCTGACGCTTGCCGTGGTGTGGACCATGGCGCGTAGCTGGGCAGCGGCCTCATTTGACCGGTGTTCCTGGACGAAGGCTGTGGTGATCGCGAGGATTACCATTACTGCGATCACGACGGCGGCACGGACGTCTCCCAAAAAGTAGGAAGTAGTCGCCAGGGTCAGCAGCAATGCGTTCAGCGGATTGCGGGCACGGCCCCAAAGTTCTTCCAGGATTGTCGCCTTGCGTTCCCGGGCAACGATATTAGGCCCGAATTTCTTCAGGCGTGCGTCAGCCTCTGTCTCAGATAGGCCTTCTAAAGTAGAAGCCAGTTTCGCACAGGCTTCGTCGGGCTGAAGTCGGCTAATTGTCGCGAGCAAACCGTCGTGATCCACTGATTCCGCGTTCGTGCGATCAGTGCTTTTCGGCTTTGTTAAAATATTCATACGCGGCACGACAAGATTGTAATCGGCGCCATACGACATCTCCACGGTTTACGCGATACGGCAATGAATTAGACTGTTATGCCGTAGTTGTCCGATGCCGGCAGAGTTGCGTTTGAATGTTGGATCGGGAGAGTCCACACAGGCTGCTCATTGTCATGCAGGCAACGTTTCCTATGCTGCTTGCTGGTTTCCTTATTCAGATCTCTGGACCCCATATCTAATCACGTCGGCCACGAACGATAATAGATATCGCTCCAAGACTACGGCGAGGCCTTGCGGTAGATCAAAACCTTGGGAAATCAATAGCGAGAGCAGTTATTCGACGCCTGAAGCCTAGCGCAACTCGCGCAGTCGTGTGGTCACAATCCTAGAAATGGCACTCCAAGTGTCTGCAGGATCAGGAAGATGTTGAGCACCAACACCAACGCAGTCCCAAGCAACGCAGCTATCTGTATTAAACGGCTATTGACGAACTGACCCATGATGTCGGTTCGTCGGGTAAAGATCAGGAGCGATATCATAGGAAGGGGGAGAGCAAAGCTGAGCACGACTTGGCTAATGACGAGAGCATGCGTCGGATTTGCACCAAGTGCGACCACAACGAAGGCTGGCAGCATTGTCACGAGCCTTCGGATCCAGATCGGGATTTGGAAACCGACGAAGCCCTGCATGATCATTTGACCGGCCATCGTGCCGACTGTCGAACTCGACACCCCCGACACTATAAGTGACAGCAGGAACACGCTTGCCGCGCCGACGCCGAGCAATGGCGCCAAGCTGTAGTAAGCGGTTTCGATCTCCGCGACATCACTGTGGCCTGCGTGAAAAGCGCTCGATGCCATGATTACCATCGCCATATTCACGAGGCCAGCAAACGCGAGCGCAATGATGACTTCACGATTCGAGAATCGGAGCACTTTTCGCCGTTCGTTCATGTCGCGGACTGGCGTGCGAGCCTGCATCAAGCCGGAATGAAGATAGATGGCGTGTGGCATGACCGTTGCACCAATCATACCAACGGCCAGCAACAACGCCTCGTTATCGGCTATCTGCGGTACGACTGTATGCACTGCTGCAGAAATCCAATCGACCGGTGCAATAAACATCTCTACGAGGTAACAGAGGCCGATGAGGCCGACCATGCTGCCGATGATCAACTCGAGCGGCCGGAAGCCCAAGCCTTCAAACATCAATATGCCGTAAGTCGCGATCCCCGTCACAACCATTCCGGCAAAGAGCGGCATATGAAACAATAGCGAGAGTCCGATGGCTCCCCCGAGAAACTCGGCAAGGTCGGTCGCCATGGCAGCGACCTCGCTGATGACCCACATCGCCCAGACAACTGGATCTGGAAAGTGCTCGCGGCATAATTCCGCCAAGTTTCGCCCGGTGACGATGCCAAGCTTGGCGGAAAGTGCCTGGAACAGCATTGCAATCAAATTGGCAAGCAATACCACCCAGAGCAATCCATACCCGTACTTTGCGCCCGCCTGAATGTTCGTCGCGAAATTCCCAGGGTCGATGTAAGCGATCGAGGCGATCACGGCTGGGCCGGCGAACGTCAGATATGCACCCGCGCCAGCGCGCTGACTTGCCAACACCCGGCGGGCCGCGGACACGTTCCGCTCGGTTATTGACCCCTTATGGGGCACGGTGTCGGAAATAGTCGGGGCATAGAGAACACACACCAAGTTGTAGACAAGGCTACATTATAAGCTAAGCAGAAACTCTGACTTGTCAATGTTCATAGTGTATACGATGCTACAAAATGATATGGGGATTGCAAACGTTGCCGGGTCGGCGCAAGATGAGTTTCCTGCCAGTTTAAGGGGCTCGATGTTGCGCAACACAAAGGATAACCGGACTTCTGCGGATCTTCCGCCCGAATTGACCCAGGCTCGCCGATTTGGAAAGACCCGCACCGCGCAATCTCGAGCTCTGCTAGAGGACTACGTCGAGCTCATTGCGGATCTGTTGGCAACGGGTGGGGAGGCGCGGCCCACCGATGTTGCTCGCCGTTTAGGTGTCTCCCATGCGACCGCTATCAAGACGATCACTCGATTGAAGCGCGAGGGGCTGGCAACTGGGCTCCCATATCGCGGAGTGTTTCTTACGGATACTGGACAAGCGCTGGCCGAACGGATGCGGACTCGTCACAGGATCGTTGTTAACCTCCTCGTCGCGCTCGGTGTTCCCACAGAAATTGCCGAAGCCGACGCCGAGGGCATTGAGCATCACGTTTCCGACGCTACGCTGAAAGCATTCGGCCATTTCCTGCAAACGTCAGCCGCTAGTCGCACGTCCCGAAAAAGCTGAGGTCCTGGACGACGGACATTTGGACCGTGCGGCCACAGAGGTCGCCAAGTCCATGCATCCCCTTGCCTACAGGTATTTCGCAATCAGCTTGAATTCCCGAATCGCAGCCTTTCCTTTTGATCCGCTGCTGATGAGGGATCGATCGAGGCTATGGCCGAGATGATCCAGAATCAGCGCCTTCTTGGCGTTTTCAATAGCACCCTCGACGGCCTGAAGCTGTTGAGCGATTTCCAAGCACGGGCGGTCTTGCTCGACCATTTCGATAATCGTTTGCATGTGGCCATGTGCGCGTTTTAAACGTCGCGAAATCGCGGCATGGGGATGGTCCGGCATATCAATCTCCTATCCTGCCGACAGGATACTTCGTATCCTCCCGGGAGGATAGGACAATTCGCTTGACATGGTGATAGGCCGGGCGTAGTCGGCCAATATTGTCTCGGACATTCCGTTCGCGGCAAGCCTGTCACTCTTAACGAAAAGCACATGGGCAGTACCATCTTTGGCAGCGTCAATCCGATAAGACTGATCGGGATCCCTCTGCCGCAGGACATTAATAATCGCGCAGGCGTTGGCCGCGTGAGGTCCGGTGATCGCACCTAGCTGACCACCTCTCGCTCACTGGCCTGCCGCGCGGAGCGGAAGTGGAGGTGAGCGATGTTCACAAGACTCGCAAAATTCCGGCCTTTTGAGCCACAGCGCGTGATGCCGCGGTGGCGCAAGGCTATGTATTCCAATGACAATCTGCCGGGTCGTCGCCGCCTGGCAGGCGAGCTTCGGTCTCCACCGCCGGCGCTCGCTTGTCATTGGTCCTTAAACGAGAGCGATGGCCGTCTCGAGTGTCATTGGGAAACGGCGGACCTCGAAGAGGGGTCCGTCGGCCACCCAAAGGCGCTATCTTTGGGCTACCCAAGCCGGCCGTCGCACACCGTTCGTTAGCGCGAGCGGGCGCATAAACAGATGACCCTTGGGAAGCGCGTTTGGTCTGTTGAGAACCAATCCGAACTAAGTGTCTCGAGCATTCGTGTAACCGGCTCATCGAAGTCCTGATCCCTTGAGTTACGTCAACAGAGATTTTCGAACGCGTTTTAGGAATAGGCCATGAACGACATGAGTGAACTGAAGCCAGGAACGATCCGTACGGCTGTGCTCGACGACGCACATGTCGGCGATATCCATGGTGCGCTTGGCACAATTCGGCAGCACGACCATGGTCCGCGCGTGGGACTTTTTACCCGATGGAAGACGCTCATTGCGATCATCGGTCCCGGATTGATCGTGATGGTCGGCGACAATGACGCCGGAGCATTCGGCACCTACACCCAGGCCGGCCAGAACTATGGCACCACGCTGCTCTGGACATTGATGCTGCTGATACCGGTTCTCTATGTGAACCAGGAAATGGTGGTGCGGCTCGGCGCCGTGACAGGGGTCGGACACGCACGCCTGATCTTTGAGCGCTTCGGCAAGTTTTGGGGCGCTTTTAGCGTGATCGATCTATTTCTGCTCAATGGGCTGACAATTGTGACGGAGTTCATTGGGATCAGCCTTGCGCTCAACTATCTCGGATTATCCCAGTTCTGGGGGGTGCTTGCCTCTGCGGCCATCGTCATGGCCGCAGTCAGTACCGGCAACTTCCGTCGCTTCGAGCGATTCGCGATCGCACTCGTCTTTGGCAGCCTGCTGCTAGTCCCGATCATTCTCTTGGTGCATCCACCTATCGGTCAAATGGCTAGGGATTTTGTCGTCCCGACGATGCCCGAAGGCGCGAAGCTGAGCGAAGTGATGCTTCTGATCATCGCCATCGTCGGCACGACGGTGGCGCCTTGGCAGCTTTTTTTCCAGCAGAGCTATATCGTCGACAAGAGGATCACGCCGCGCTTTATCCCATACGAAAGGTGGGATCTTTGGCTCGGTATCGTGCTTGTGATCCTCGGTGCCGTCGCGATGATGGGCTTTTGTGCCGTGATCTTTGCGGGCCAGCCGGAGGCCGGAAACTATACGGACGCGCTTGGGATCATGGCGGGACTGGAGAGGTATGCCGGAAGGTTGCCGGCCATTCTTTTCGCCTTGGCATTGCTCGATGCAAGCATCATTGGTGCTTCAGCCGTCTCGCTTGCATCTGCCTATGCTATCGGCGACGTCCTTTCCATTCGCCATTCCTTGCATCGCAAACCCCGAGACGCGAAGGGTTTCTATGGCATCTATTTTTGTCTGATCCTTGTAGCCGCGGTCCTTGTGCTGACGCCGGGAACACCGCTTGGTCTCTTGACAAACGCAGTTCAGACCCTCGCGGGCGTGCTGCTGCCAAGTGCGACTGTGTTTCTGCTGTTGCTTTGCAATGATAAGGCGGTACTTGGGCCTTGGGTAAATTCCCGGATATTGAATCTGTTTACCGGGGCTGTGGTTGCCGTGTTGGTGATGCTGTCAGTCATTTTGACGGCTTCGGTCCTGTTTCCGGACATGGGCGAGAACGTCATTTTTGGCATTCTTGCAGGCGGTAGCATTCTGACGATTGTCACCGCAATTGCCGTATCGACGCTTGGCCGTAATAGAAGCGATGACAAGTCATTCGCGTCTGATGCGGCGCTGCGGTCGGTTTGGCGGATGCCGCCACTCGACGAATTGCCAGTGACACGTCTGACCCTGCTTAGCCGGATCTGGATGTTTGTCTTGCGCGGCTATCTCTTCGTCGCGGGCGGCCTAGTGCTGTTTCGAATTTTCCAGCTTGCAACGGCGGGCGCATGACTTGGGCTCCATGCGAAAAGGCGCGCTGCTGGGGCGCAGCCGGAGTTCTCCGGCTCGCCGGCGGCCTGTTGCGTGTTTCCATGAAGCTGCGCCGACAAGGCTGGATTTTGCGATCTGATATTCGAACAGTCCTGGCGGTGACGAGACTTCTGGAGCGTTCGGCTGGGATGTTATTTCTGGGCCGTCGCCGACGCAGGCGTCAAAAAACTCCTAATGGCTTATCACAATGACCGGTTCGATTGATCAAGCAGCTATCGGTCTGGGTCTGGCGACGCTTTTGGGTGCAAGCATCGGGTTCGAGCGCCAATGGCGTCAACGGATGGCCAGCAACGACCAGCTTAGCTTGCGGCGCCTCGACAGCACCGACCTGGAGGACAGCGGGCGCGTCGAAGTCAGCGCACTGCTGACAGCGCAGTCGAAGAGTGACGCTGTCCTTGAACAGGTGGACGGACGTCTCAGTCTAGAACAGACTGTTTCCGCAGCCAGCTGGAGCGTCGAATCGGTTGTTGAATAACTGTCACAAACCAGAGTTAGCAGAATGGGGAGACAGGGCGTGTGATTGTTACAAAGTCGATCGGCATATTCGTGGGGGGCGTCAGTCTTGTGCTGGCAACCAGTGGATTCGCCGTCGCCGCCGATCTGCCTTCAGGCTTTGCTGTCAAGGCTCCTGTAGCTGCAGCTTTCTTCGATTGGACGGGGTTGTATGTTGGTGGCCATGTTGGATACGGCGCCGGCACGTTTGGTCCGGGCACGAATCCTCTTCCCGCGCAGGGGATATTTTTTCCCCAGACCCCCACGGGGCTGATCGCCGGGTATCAGGTAGGTTATAATCTTCAATTGCCAAATAGAGTAGTTCTCGGTGTCGAAGCGGACGTGTCGTTCATAAGCCCGATCGATCGTGCGAAGCTGGAGCCATCACCCTTCAACACGACATTTGACTATTTCGCGACGGCGCGCGGACGTGTTGGATATGCCTTCGGGACCTGGCTGCCGTATGTCGCCGGCGGATTGGCTTGGGGCCAGACCAAGGTCAATACCAACGCTGCTGACGGCAGCCAACTATCCTCAATGCGGCTCAGCCACGTCGGCTGGACGGCCGGTATAGGCATCGAAATCGCGCTCGGCGGCAATTGGTCCACAAAGATCGAATACGACTACATCGATCTGGCGCGCAGAACTTATGGTCTTGGCGATGCAATGCTTCCGAACCTCAGCGTCGATCCCGGGTTTCACACCGTTAAGGTCGGGCTGAACTATCGCCTGTGGGACACACCGCCATGGGCTTCATCCTCTTCCATACAGAGAATGCAGATCCCGGTGTCTACCGATTGGAATATCCACGGCCAGACTACGTTTATCGCGCAGGGATATCCGCGTATTCGGTCTCCCTATGAGGGGGCAAACAGCCTTCCCGGAGGTGGCCAGGGCCGCGACACGTGGACCGTGAATGCGTTCCTCGGATGGCGACTCTGGGAAGGTGGTGAGTTTTATTTCAATCCCGAACTCGACCAGGGGTTTGGTCTGAACGCGACCTTGGGATTGGGCGGCTTTTCCAATGGCGAGGCACAGAAGGCCGGCTCGGAGTTTCCAAAATTTCGCGCGCAGCGCTACTTTTTGCGTCAGACCTTCGGTCTCGGCGGCGGACAGGAGGATGTCGCGGATGGGCCCAACCAGCTTGCTGGAAAACGCGACATTGATCGGGTCACGATAACTGTGGGTCGAATTGCAGTTGGCGACATCTTCGATGGCAACTCTTACGCCAAGGATCCGCGTGCGGATTTCATGAACTGGGCGATCTGGTCATCCGGCGCCTACGACTTCCCGGCGGACCTGCCGGGCTATACGCGTGGTGGCGTCGTCGAGCTCAACCGAAAAGATTGGGCGGTGAGAGCCGGCGTGTTCCAAGCTCCATCGGCGCCCAATAGCGACATCCTGACATCTAAGGGTGGCGGCGCAGTCGTTGAGCTGGAAGAACGCTACGCGATCTTCGAGCAAGGCGGCAAGCTTAGTTAGGCTTGGCTTATTTGGAAACCAGGGTAACACCGGCAACTATAGCCAGGCGCTCGCCATCGTGGCGTCCGATCCTTCGCTTGACATCAACACCACGATGGCGAGCATCCGTCATACCCTTCCCAAATATGGCTTCTACGCCAACCTGGAGCAGGCGATCACGTCTGACGTTGGCATCTTTGCCCGCGCGAGCTGGAATGATGGCCAAACCGAAATCCTGTCGTTCACCGATATCGATCGCAGCGTGTCAGGCGGCGTCTCAATCAAGGGCGGCTCTTGGGGGCGGGAGAATGACACGATCGGGCTCGGCGGTGCCATCAATGGTCTCTCTCAGGCGCATCGGGACTTCCTTGCAGCGGGTGGAATAGGACTACTGATCGGCGACGGGCAATTGAACTACCGCGAGGAGAAAATCATTGAGGCCTATTACGCTTATAAGCTGAATCAATGGAGCACCTTGACCTTCGACTACCAATTCATCGCCAACCCTTCCTATAATGCGGATCGTGGGCCCGTCTCAATCTTGTCGGCGCGTGCCCATGCCGAGTTTTGACAGGCTTGGCTGGTGCAGTGCACCCACCCAAGCCTTGGCGCGCAAACGCATCAGTAATGTCGAAACGGCCATCGGCCTATTTGCGTTTGCTGCATCGCCAGATGAGGATCGCGTCAGATTTGATCTGCCGCAAAGCGGCCATCGCTGAGCGAGCTTATATTAGCCTTATTGTTTCTAGAGTGAACTGCATCGATGATCATTTCATTTCATTCGATCCGCCCTAGTCTAGATGATGATTTCAAAGCGGAATCGGAGTTCCGCGCAAGGACAACGCAAGTGGTCTAGTGCTCGACCGGTATGGTGACAGGCGATGCAGTCGACGTTGCATCAGACCGCAGTCAAGAGAAGCGACCCCAATTATTGTAAGTGAGAGAAGTTCAAATCTTGGAGCCGTCGGAGAGCCATCATGTTACGCGCCGTTCTGGCATTGATGCTCGCTCTGTTCGTTACTGGAGCCCACGCGCGAGCTGCGAGTCCGGCTCAAAACGGATGGTCATTCGTCTCTCCCCAGCATATGGAACGGATGCCGGTCGTCGCTCGCGTGGCGATTCAAGAGGCGCGGCGCCTCTGTGGTGGCGAGGACATAAGGGTTCGCAACGGCTTTCTGCGTTATTTGAACGGCCCCACAGATGAAGAGTTTGTGGTGGTGCATTTCGATGAATTTCACTGCACCAACGGACATGCACTCTGCTCGTCGCAGGGTTGCATGCATCGTGTATTCTTTGCAAAAAGCGGCGATAAATATCGCGAGGTTTGGCGGGGCAATGTTCGACAAATCGATATGAAAGTTAGTTCCGGACATCCTTCCATGGATATCGACTGCGGACACTATGGCGCCCATTGCAACCATCACCTCCGGTGGAATGGCACCCAGTTTCGGCCGAATCTCGATCTGTGTTCTCAATCCCTCGGTGGTGACTGCTGAGGCTTAGCGCAAGCAACCCGACCGCCTCGCGCGTGCCAGGACTTGCTAGTGCCGGACTTCGAAAGGACAACCTGAATGAGTTTCCAAATCGGAGTTGCACGGAAGGACAACGGGCTTAGACGCGGACACGAATTCGACGAAGTTTGTCGTCCCTGGGCGTCAACATGTTGATCGTCGCGATTGCTGTCCGGTTTTTCAACCGGATTCGGATCGAGGTGGCGTGCTGGTTAGTTCACACAGCAGAAGCAATGATGAAGGCGTTGTTGCGTCGACATCTCGATAAACAAACAAATTCTGCCGAACTTCGGCAGATCCGTGCAGCGGCCCATCTTATTCGGCGTTTTGCGATCTTCGTCGCCTTCGGACGAACCGCCAAATCGCAATACCGCAAGACCTTAAGAGACCGCCATCAATGAGCTTGATTGACAACAACTAGCGGCTTCAATACGCAGTTTCGGGGTTGGTCTTCCCCCGGCGTCACACCAATGTCGTATCGATCTGGACAAAACTTCGTCCGATTAACTAGTCGGGTGGGGTGGTATCTGGCCCGTGGCTCGAATTCCATTTTGAGGCGCTGCTCATGACTGTCCAGACAATTTCGCCGCCGTCAATCGGTCGGACGTTTCTGCCGAATTTATGGGACTGCGTTGGGCTGATCCTGATCATCGGTGCACTCGTTCTGATTGTTTACGGCGGGGAGCAGACCACCGCCCCCTTGTCAGCGCTCGACGTTGCTCCGGTCTCGCTCGATCCGGGCAATTTGCCCGAATATTCGCTTCGGACGACGCTGCGTATGCTCCTCGCCATTGTATGCTCAATAATCTTTACGTTCGTGTATGCCGCGCTGGCCGCCAAGAGCCGCCGGGCGGAAATGGTGCTGATCCCGCTTCTCGATATTCTCCAGTCGGTACCGATTCTGGGATTTCTCACTTTCACCGTCGTCTTTTTCATGAATCTATTTCCAGGCCGCGTCTTTGGTGCGGAGCTTGCGTGTGTGTTTGCTATCTTCACAAGCCAAGCCTGGAATATGACCTTCAGCATGTATCAGGCTCTACGCAACGTGCCGAAGGATTTGGACGAGGTATCTCAGAGCTTCCATCTCACGGGCTGGCAAAGATTTTGGCGACTGGACGTTCCGTTCGCGATGCCAGGCCTCGTCTGGAACACGATGATGTCGATGTCGGGCGGTTGGTTCTTCGTCGTGGCCTCGGAAGCCATCACCGTAGGAAATACCACGATAACTTTGCCGGGGATTGGTTCCTACGTCGCTCTGGCAATCCAGAAACAGAATCTCCCCGCGATCGGCTATGCCGTTTTGGCGATGCTGTGCGTCATCATCGTCTATGACCAATTGCTGTTTCGGCCCGTCGTCGCATGGGCGGACAAATTTCGTTTTGAGCAGACCGCTTCCGGCGACGCTCCAGCGTCCTGGATGCTTGATCTCTTCCGCCGCACCCGAGCATTAAGAGCTTTGTCCTATCCATTCGTGAAACTGAATACAGCCGTATCCTCTTTGCGTATTGCGGTCCCGCGGCAATTCAGACTAACGCGAATCGACAGTGATCGGCGGTCTCGCGTGATTGACGCGATCTGGCTCTTTTTTATCGTCACGACGACTGCTTATGCCGGATGGAAGGTCGTGGTCTATCTCGCTGCGACGCTCGACCTTTCTGATGTCTCGACCGTCATCGGTGTTGGGTTGATTACCCTCGCGCGCGTTGTCGTCTTGATCACACTCGCCACCCTGATCTGGGTTCCGATCGGCGTGTGGATCGGACTGCGTCCGAAAGTGGCGGAGAAGATACAACCCCTCGCGCAATTCCTCGCTGCGTTTCCGGCAAACCTTGCGTTCCCTGCCTTCGTCGTCCTCATCGTACATTTTGGGCTGAGCGCGAACATCTGGTTGAGCCCTTTGATGATTCTCGGCACTCAATGGTACATCCTCTTTAATGTCATTGCCGGTGCGAGTGCCTTCCCAAACGATCTCAAAGAGGCGGCAGGTAGCTTTCATCTCAGGGGGTGGCGCTGGTGGCTCAAGGTCATCCTGCCGGGTATTTTTCCTTATTATGTGACCGGCGCCATCACGGCGTCTGGCGGTTCGTGGAACGCCTCCATCGTTGCGGAGGTCGCAAGCTGGGGCGACACTCAACTTACGGCGACGGGTCTGGGCTCATACATCGCAGCTGCAACAGTGGCAGGGGACTTCCCCCGAGTGGTGCTCGGCATCGCCGTCATGTGCATCCTCGTCACTCTCTTCAATCGACTGCTCTGGAGGCCGCTCTATGCCTTCGGAGAGCGTCGCCTCCGTCTCGGCTGATCACGGGAGATACTATGCTCGACGTCACAAAGGAGATTCGACTTCTCGATATCCACAACGTTTGCCGATCCTTTCCAAAGGGCAGCGGTGAAGAGCTTTTGGTACTCGAGAACGTCGACTTGACGATCCGTTCCGGCGAGATCGTCGGCCTGCTCGGCCGCTCTGGATCGGGAAAGTCGACTCTGCTGCGCATCATTGCTGGTCTTATCGCGCCCTCCTCAGGGGAAGCGAAATGCCGCGGTGAGACGATTAATGGACCACCAAACGGCGTATCGATGGTGTTCCAATCCTTTGCGTTATTCCCGTGGCTGACAGTGCTTCAAAACGTCGAACTTGGACTGGAAGCTCTCGGTGTCGACCGCGCCGTACGCCGCAAGCGGGCACTCGCCGCCATCGATTTGATCGGCCTCGACGGCTTCGAGTCGGCCTATCCAAAAGAATTGTCCGGCGGCATGCGCCAGCGCGTTGGTAGTGTTTATCATTTGCTACCGCGGCAAGCAGTTCTGCCTTTATGATCATGCCGACAACGGCTGCTCTGGCAACGACCGGCAATTGTGCGCCATGATGATTGTCCATGAGGGTCGCCGCCTCGCTCACGTCCGGCCTCATGTATGGCGGACGGCCGGACAGCTCGAGCCCGTTGTCAGCTCCCAAGAGGCGTCACCGGTCAAACGGCAAGTGTGGGCCAGGCCACAAGTATCCGCACTAACCCGTTCATGGAGGTCTCCCGCTAGTGTCTCTCCCTGAAGTTCGGAAACCGCGATGATGGGCAGCCGACGTTGAGGAGCTACCATCAACGTTTTCAACGTCTCAACATCCTTCAGCTCGACATCAAAGCATTTCGCAAAAATTCTTTCCGCACCCGGAGCTACTTGCCATTCGTTGCCCAAATTAATGATATCTCGAATGAATCGCGGTGACCGAATTTCTACCTGCGGCGTCAGGACACCGCTATTCGATCCGAGCGCGAGCGCACATTGAAAGTTCAGGCTTTCCGCTGTCTCAAGTATCTTTGCCTGCGTCTGCAACTCCCCGTCTGGGACCGGTTCTAGGATATCAAAAACAATTTCTGTAGCAGTGCCGGCGGTATGCTCTTGGCGATCGAACTGCGCTGCCACGCCGTTGCGCCGAATAGTCGTCGAACCTGATGCATCCCGCGCAAACTTTCCGTCACCCCATCTTTGGATCACTTCAGAAACTCGCTGGGCACCCCCAGAGAAGTTTGATGTGGCGACAAATTGCAGTTTGGCTACTGTACGCATCGCCCCTCCAAATTGGACTCGCCGCGTGAAAATTCGATTTTGTCCGTGCCTTAGGCAATTCTGACCCGGTAGATTTGAGACGGGCTTCATAGAATGTTCAAGCAACTCTAGCTAGTTCCAAGAATTAGTCGGAGTCTCGTTTGGGTGCCTGTTGCAATGCGAAACGCTTCCGGAAATAATTCCGTCCCGATATCCAGATGCGCTTAATTGGTTTGAAGTTAGCCACAGACATCGCGCGGCCCTATCATTCATTGCCGATTCTGCTGATATGACCGTCCCTCAAGTGACGATAACGAGCTTCCAAGCAAAAGCTGCGATCACGATACAATAGACCGAACTGGGAGACTTCACGCATGAAAACCAGGCTCGAATTTCTAAGTGCGGTGAAAAAGCTGCCAGCAGAGGCACAGTTCGGCTCATCACGAATAAAGGAGAACTTCGAAGGTTGGCTTTCCGAGTACAAAAATCCACTATGGCGTGAAAACCCTAATCGCGACGCTCGCTTTATTTACAATAAGCTAACCGCGCCGCTTACAATTTTGTGGCTCGCGGCGGCTGCTGGCGTTGAGGCACCAACAATCGCAAGCGCTCTAAAGCGGATGAAATGGTCGGGTAGACGTGAGACAAGCGCAGCCACTCTTCGCGAGGTGCTAACTTGGGATCTTATTGCTCAAAAACTCGATAGTTGGCGGCCAAATGCAAGCCATATAGCTAGAAACTTTGTTGCCAACCACAATCGAGAGGAAAACGGACCTTTCTCTCGAGATACCGATGGATCCGGCGTCGAAGAGGCCACGTTTTTTACCGCAAAAACGTTTAAGCCCGAAACACTTTTGGGAAACCGTTTGTGGGCCTTCGAGGGCGCAGGCTCGCCGCGTAGATACAAGCTAATCTGTCAAGGAACGTCGAAGTTAAAAAGAAGGCGCGACCAGCATGGTATCAGAAAAAAGGACGGGAAGACGGGACATCGGTTGTATTCCGACTGGACGAAGAGGCTGCTCCTGTCGATGTTACTGATCTTCCGTGGTTCGAACGCCTGCGGCTTCAGCAGCAATCATTTCGAAACGGTCTGAATTTAGGCTCATCAGGAAATCGAGTGGATGAATCTAATGGGAAATGTGGCTTGAAGCGACATGGATATTGGGTTTTCGAGGT
>Ga0207926_1000654_pt1 | contig 17100 bp, 15 predicted proteins | sample NGESurdeep072012_8_FD_184454 | JGI IMG/M metagenome (GOLD analysis project Ga0207926, IMG submission 184454) | Arctic peat soil microbial communities from Barrow, Alaska - NGEE Surface sample 210-1 deep-072012 (SPAdes) | ecosystem: Environmental > Terrestrial > Soil > Wetlands > Peat ...
CACCACCGCGCGCGTGCTGCAAGCCTTGCTGGCGCGCTGGCCGAACGTGCCCAAGGTCGACCTCGTCACCACCGACGGCTTTCTTTTTCCGAACTCGATCCTCGAGCGCGAAGGTCTGATGGAGAAGAAGGGCTTCCCGGAAAGCTACGACTTGCCGGCGCTGCTGCGCTTCCTTACCGACGTGAAGGCCGGGCGCCGTCCGGCGCGCGCGCCGGTCTATTCGCACCTGATCTACGACGTGACGCCGAACCAATGGGTCGAGGTGGACCGGCCGGAAATCCTGATCGTCGAAGGCTTGAACGTGCTGCAAACCGGACGCCTGCCGAAGGACGGCAAGGCGATCCCGTTCGTGTCCGACTTTTTCGATTTCTCGGTCTATCTCGACGCCGACGAGGACGTGCTCAAGGCCTGGTACGTGGATCGCTTTTTAACGCTGCGCAGCACCGCGTTCCGCGACCCGAAATCCTACTTCCATCGCTATTCGCAGCTGTCCGATGCGGAGGCGACCGAGACCGCGTCGTCGATCTGGGAGCGCATCAATCTCGTCAACTTGCACGAAAACATCGTTCCAACGCGTCAGCGCGCCGATCTCATTTTGAAGAAAAGCGAAAGCCACCTGGTCGAGCAAGTCTCGCTGCGAAGGCTGTAGAGCATCATCCCGAAAAGCGGGAACCGGTTTTCGGAAAAGATCATGCTCAAAGAAAACAGATGTTACGCCGCCCGCCGGCTCAGGTCGAAGTGCTCGATGTAGCGCTTCTTGATCGCCGACACCGGCAATACGATCAGCACGTCGGTGGTGCCGAACTCGTGGTCGACCACCGCGCCGTCGCCGATGTAAGCACCCAGCCGCAGATAGCCTTTGATCAGCGGCGGCAGCGCGCGCAGCGCTTGCTTCGGATCGATGGCTTCCTTCGAGATGCGGTTCATCTCGACATAGCGCGCGGGCAGCGCCCGCGCGCGCCAGGCTTCCGGCGCCCGCGCATAGTGATGCAGGAACGACAGCGGCAGCGCCAGCTGCTTGGGCTCGGTGCCGTCGAGACTGGCGCAACCAATCATCACGTCGAGCCGGTTTTGCGCCACATAGGCCCAGATGCCGTGCCACAGCAGCTCGACCGTGCCCTTGTTGCGATAGGGCGCCAGCACGCAGGAGCGGCCGAGCTCGAGGAATTGCAGATTGTTGTGGCGCGCGACCAGGTCGCCGATGTCGAATTCGGCCGCGGTATAGAAGCCGCCAAATTCCTCCGCCAGCGGCTGACGCAGTAGCCGATAGGTGCCGACCACCGCCGGCCGGTTGCCCGGATGGCCGTCGGCTGTGGCATGATCGAGCACCAGCAGATGGTCGCAGATCGCGTCGTAGGCATCGATGTCGCGGCGCGCGAACAGCCGGCCTGGGTTCGGGATGGCTGAGCCCTCCTGGTAGAAAACCCGATAACGTAATTTCTGGGCCTGGCGCACCTCGGCGGCGGTCTGCGCCAGCCGCACCTCGAGCGAGCCGATGCGCCCCAAGCTCTGCGTCGGCCGATGCGCGCGCGCCGCCCAGGCTTGCAAGCCGCCATAGGCCTGCAGCGTGGAAATCAGATTGGGGGCACCGGAGGCGCCGGGGCCGGAGGGCACCGCGCGAAACCGCTCGAACAGGCTGCGCGGCGGATCAAGGATATCGCGGCTTGCCATGGGGATTTCGTGTCCTTTGCGGCGCGATTGCGATGAAATTGGCTGAAATTTTAGCTTGAGCCGAATCGACGGTCGAGTTCCGCTCATCCCTACACTATGGTTGGGATACGGAATTATGACAATGTGGGGAAGGCCCGGTCAGGCCGCAAGCGGACGCGCAACCGCCGCGAGCGCCTCGCGCAGCCGCTCGCGATCCAGCGGCTTCACCAGCAAGCCGTCCATGCCGGCGGCCAGGCAGGCCGCGCGGTCTTCCGTCTGGGCATTGGCGGTGAGCGCCACGATGCGGGTCGGCTTGCCGGGCGCGTCGGCCTCAGTAGCGCGGATGCGGCGGGCGGCTTCCAGTCCGTCCATGCCCGGCATCTGCACGTCCATCAGGATGAGATCGTAGGGCACGCCGGCAGCGCGCGCCGCTGCCCAAGATTCCACCGCCGCTTCGCCGTTGCCGGCGATGGTCGGGCGATGGCCGAGCCGCACCAGCAGCGCGCGTGCGAGCAGCGCGTTGATGTCGTTGTCCTCGGCCACCAGGATCGACAATCCCTGGCCTGTGCCTTTGCCATTCGCATCCGCGGCGTTGGCGGCTTCATTGCTTTCGTCGACGGCTTCCGCGACCAAGTGCTCAAACGCATCTTCGCTGCGCATCCTGGCCGCGAGCGAAGCGGCGCGCACCGGCTTGACCAGATAGCTGGTGAAGCCCGCCGCCTTGAGTGCGGGCAACTCACACCGGTCGCCCGGCCGGATCAGCACGATGCGGCGCGGCACGTCGAGTTTGCCGAGATCGCCGCTGGCGATCATTTTCGGCGCCAGCGGATAATCGACCAGCAGCGCATCCCAGCGCCGCTCCGGCAGCAGCGCGCATGCGATCTGCTCGTCGATCACCGCGCAGGTTTTGGCGCCCCAGCGGCCGAGCCGGCGTACCAACAGCGATGCCTCGATTTCCGCCGTCGCGACGATCAGCACCGCCGCGTCCTGCAAATCCGGCGCGACGAATTCGGCGTGGCCGTTATCTTGGCTGGCATCCGCCGGCGCCGGCTGCAGTGGCACGGTGAAACTGAAGGTGGCGCCGGCGCCCGGCTCGCTCGCGACCGCGATGCGGCCATCCATGCGCTCGACGATGCGCTTGGAGATGGCGAGGCCTAGGCCGGTGCCGCCGAACTTGCGGGTGGACGATCCGTCCGCCTGCTCGAAATCGAGAAAGATGCGCGCCTGATCCTCGCCCTTCAATCCGATGCCGGTATCGCGCACCAGGAAACGAATTTCACTCTCGTGCTCGCCTGCTTCCACGATCACGGCGACGCCGCCGACTTCCGTGAATTTGATGGCGTTGCCGGCGAGATTGAGCAGCACCTGCCGCAGCCGCGCGGCGTCGCCTACGACTTGCACCGGCAAGCGTTCGTCCACGAACGACGCGATCTCGATGCCTTTGGCCTGCGCGCGCGGCGCCAGCAACTCGACGGCTTCCTCGACCAGCGTCGAAAGCGCGAACGGCCGCGCCTCCAGATCGAGCTTGCCGGCTTCGATCTTGGAGAAATCGAGAATCTCCTCGATCAGCGACAGCAGCGTTTCGCCCGAGGTCTTCGCCGCTTTGGCATAGGTCACTTGTTCGGGCGTGAGCTCCGTGTCGAGCAGCAGATCGGCCATGCCGAGAATGCCGTTGAGCGGCGTGCGGATTTCATGGCTGACCATGGCGAGAAAACGCGACTTGGCGCGGTTGGCGGTTTCCGACTGGTCGCGGGCTGAGCCAAGCGCGCGCTCGGCCTCGACCCGGTCGGTGACGTCGCGGCCGACGCCTTGCACTTCGCTGCCGGCCTCGGCGCGTACCGCCACCTCGCGCCAGGCGATCCAGCGCGCGCCGGCGCCGCTGGCGATCTTCTGGTCGTGCACGCGGGTGCCGTCGGCGAGCACGGTCAGCGTGCCCCGCTCGAGAACGGGCAGCTCCATCGCTTTGCCGATCAAGGCCTCGCGGGTTTTGCCCGCGAGCGCGCAGAAGGCGTCGTTGGCGTAAGTGACGCGGCCGCCGCTGTCGCGGCGCACGATCAGATCGCCTTGCGCTTCCAGCAGGCTGCGCGCGCGCTCTTCCGCTTCGCGCAGCTCCCAATTGCGGTCGGCTAATTCCTCAATGCGCGCTTCCAGCGTGCACATCTTCTCGGCCGCCAGGCGCCGGCGAATCAGCATGTAGGCGATGACCGCGCAGGCGGCGGCAAACAGCGCGCCGGCACCTATGGCATAGGCGTGCGGATCGTAGGTCGCGCTCTGCATGCGAATGCCGGCGAGGAAACCGAGCGCGCCGGAGATGATCGACAAGGTGGTCACGACCGCGCGGCCGAACAGCACCAGCGCCGCCTTGTTGCGCGCCGATGTCGTGATGGCGGAAACGGTCTTGGAGCGTGATCCGGATCGCATGGTTGCAGCGCCCATTTGGCGCCTGGAATCTTGCGATTTTCTTCCACGCCGCGGGCCAAGCCTAGGCGGGCGCGAACGTGGTGAAGGCGAAGTTAAAGGCTCAGTGGCGTTCGGCGAATGCGCGCCGCAAGCCGGTCTTGCGGGAATCTTGCCAGATCACCGCGAACAGGGCGGCGGCATCCTGCTCGGAGAAATTCGCCGAGCGCACGTAGATCTTATAGTCGGCCGCAGCGCGCGACAGCGCGATCGTCAGGTCGGCGTGACTGGCGGCCGGATCGATGCGGATGCTCTTGATGGCGGGAGCCGTGTTGCAGGCATCGGCTGCATCGCCGTCATCGACCAGCACGAAATCGGCCGCCGCCGGATCGTCCACCAGCTGCATGCGCAGGTTTGGGCTGGGCGTCGTATTGTCGATGCGCACGGTGTAATCCGCTGTCGTGCTGCCGGACAGCTGGTAGCCGGCGGTGCCGGCGATGAAGCAGGGCTTGGCGTTCGAAGTCTTGGCACTCGACGCGAAGAACGAGCTGGCGGCTGCCGCCGGTACGGCGACGATCAGGACCAACAGCGAAACGATGTGTGTGCGCGTCATGGGCCCCCCGGGGCGGCGCGGCCAAATCGGCGCGCGTTGCAACGAGGCTAGGGCCGACTGCTTACTGGTTTATTAAATTGCCGCGCATCCTTCACGCCGCCCGGCGCACTTCGTCGGTGAGCGCGCGGTAGGACAGCGCCTCGGCCAGATGCACGCGGCCGACCTTCTCGGCGCCGTCGAGATCGGCCAGCGTGCGGGCGACGCGCAAGACCCGGTGGTAGCCGCGCGCCGACAGATGCATGGAATCGGCGGCATCGCGCAGCAGTGCCATGCCGCTGCCGTCGGCGCGCGCCACCTCTTCCAGCACCGGTCCATTGGCCTGCGCATTGCTGCGCACATGCGGCAAACCCCGCGTGGCGTAGCGTTCGGCCTGGATGTCGCGGGCGCGCGCCACGCAGGCGGCGACTTCGCGGCTGCCTTCCGACGGCGGCGGCAGGATCAGGTCAGCGGCGGTCACCGCCGGCACCTCGATATGCAAGTCGATGCGGTCGAGCAACGGGCCCGACAGCCGGCCCTGGTATTCGGCCGCGCAACGCAGATTTGGGCCCCGTTTGCAGACAAAACCGGGATCGCTGGCGCGCCCGCAACGGCAGGGGTTCATCGCGGCCACCAGCATGAAACGCGCCGGATAGGTGATGCGGTGGTTGACGCGCGCGATCGCGACTTCCCCGGTTTCCAGCGGCTGGCGCAGCGAATCGAGTACCTGCGCGGAAAATTCAGGCATCTCGTCGAGGAACAGCACGCCGTTATGCGCGAGCGAGATTTCGCCCGGCCGCGCGCGCAAGCCGCCGCCGACCAGCGCCGGCATCGAAGCCGAGTGATGAGGGCTACGGAACGGCCGCCGGTTGGTGAGCGCGCCGCCTTCGATTACGCCGGCGACCGAGGCGATCATCGACACCTCGAGCAATTCCGTCGGCGACAGCGGCGGCAGGATCGACGGCAGCCGCGCCGCCAGCATCGACTTGCCGGCGCCCGGCGGGCCGACCATCAGCAGGTTATGGCCGCCGGCGGCGGCGACTTCGAGCGCGCGCTTGGCGCTCTCCTGGCCCTTGATGTCGGCGAGGTCGAGCGGCACGCCTTCGATCTCGCGGATCTTCGGCTGCGGCCGCGCCAGCACTTGCGTGCCTTTGAAATGATTGGCGAGCTGGATCAGCGATTGCGCGGCGACGATCTCAATCTCGGAGCTGGCCCAGGCCGCCTCCGGTCCGCACACCGCCGGACAGATCAGGCCTTGCGCGCGCGCATTGGCGCCGATCGCTGCCGGCAGCACGCCGGCGACGGGTGCGATCGAACCGTCGAGGCCGAGCTCGCCCAGCACGGTGAAGCCGGCGATGGCGTCCGGCGGGAGCGCGCCGATCGCCGTCATCAGGCCGAGCGCGATCGGCAGGTCGTAATGGCTGCCTTCCTTCGGCAGGTCGGCGGGCGCCAGATTGATGGTGATGCGGCGCGCCGGCAAGGCCAGGCCGGAGGCGATCAGCGCCGCGCGCACCCGCTCCTTGGCTTCCGACACCGCCTTGTCGGGCAGGCCGACGATGTTGAAAGCGGGCAGGCCGGGCGCGACCTGCACCTGCACGTCGACGGCGCGGGCGTCGATGCCCTCGAATGCCACCGTGGCGACGCGCTGGACCATGGGTATTGCCCCTAACCCGCTACCCGTCAGAGTAGCGGAAGTTGTGTCGGCAAGAACATTTGCAGAACAAAACGACTCAATTACAGTCGGCCCAGCGATCTTGCAGAGACCGGATGGACACCCATGATCGACCGCAAAGCGATGGCGAATGACCTGCTCCAAGCGCGGCAGGCCCGCATCGATGCGGAAGCGGCCAGCGCCCACGTCGAGGAGCTGATCTGGCAGGTGCAGCACGTGCAACTGGGCCGGCAGCGGATCGTGTTCTCGATCGCCGGCTTCGATCAGGAGCCGGCGGGCCCCGCCAATTAGCGGGTCCGGTCCGGCGGCCCGGACCCATTTGGCCTGTTCCTTAGATTGATCTTGCCCGGAAAGCCGCCGATCATCGGCTTTTCCGGTCATCGAGCGAGGTTGCGGCCATGGCGATTCGGTTGCCGACCATCTGCCTCTTGACGTTGCTGGCGGCGGCATCCCTCGGCGCGCCGGCGCAAGCCCAGGACCTGAAACCGTGGAAGCACGGCGTGATCGAGCCCAAGGGCGATGCCGGCTTCTCGCTGATGGTGAGCCGGCACGGCTTTGCCGAAAAGCACGGCCTCAAGCTCGAGATCCTCACCCTGAAGAACGGCGCCACCGCGCACAAGGCGCTGCTTGCCGGCGAACTCGACAGCATCGAATCGAGCCCGGGCGCCGCCATCCTCGCCGGCGCGCACGGCGCCGACATCAAGATCATCGGCTGCGACTGGCCGGGTGTTCCGCACGGACTGATGGTGCGCTCGAGCATCACCAAGGTGGCGGACCTGAAAGGAAAAACCGTGGCGGTGGCCGCGCCCGGCTCGCTGCCCAATCTTTTGATCAACGCGATCCTGGAGAAATACCAGATCGCGCCGTCCGACATCCGCTTCGCCAATCTCGGCGGCGATCTCGACCGCTTCAAGGCGGTGGTGGCCGGCATCGCCGATGCCGGGATCGTCGCCGCCGAATTCATGTCGATCGCGCCCAAGGACGTGACCATGCTGGTCGACGGCCACGACGTGCTGCCGAACTATGTGCGGCTGTGCCTGACCATGACCGGCAAGACGCTTTCCGGCCGGCGGGAGGACGCGATCAATTTCGTGGCGGCGGAAATGGATGCGCTGCGCTACGCCCTCGACAATCGCGATGCGACTATCAAGCTCACGCAGGAAGTCATCCACGCCAAGCCCGATGATCCGCGCCCGGCCTACGCGTTCGACGATACGGTCAAGCGCCACGCGGTCGATCCGGCCGTCGCCTTGCCGTTGGACAAATTGAACTGGATGCAAAGCGAGCTGGTGAAAGCCGGCAATCTGAAAGCGCCGATCGACTTGCACCTCATCACCGACGCAGACATCCGCGCCAAGGCGGCCGAGCGCGCCGGAAAATAAGACTTATTTATTTGCGCATGATCTTATCCGAAAACCGGTTCCCACTTTTCGGGATCATGCGCTAGATTTTCACCGACGCCATGATGCTAGCGGGGAAAATGTCTTCCGGCTTGACGAGCTTGTGCGCGATGCCTTGCTCGTGGGCGTAGCGCAGGAACAGCTCTAACGTCGGCCGGTTGGCTTCGATGCCGTAGGGAAACAGCTCGCCGCCGAACATCTCCCGCATGCGCGCGGCGTAGTTCGTCAGCCACGGCAGCGGATAGCGCGACACGGCGGGATCGAGGATGCGCTCAAGGCTGCGGCGTTTGGATTCCTCAAAGGCATTGACCAGATTGCGCGCGACCCACGGGTTGCCGGCGAGGATCGCCTTGCGCAGGGCGATCACATGCATGATGGGATAGACGCGCGTTTCCTCGTAATAACGTTGCTCCATCGCCTCATAGTCGGGGAACAGCCGCACCACGTCCGCGTGCTTGTCGAGGAACGAGCGCGGCGGCCGCGCGATGATGACGCAATCGAGCTCGCCGGAAGCGATCATGGCACTCAGCGTGTTGGCGGGCGCAGGTGTGAGCGTGACGCCTTTCGGCAGCGTCAGCTCGACCTTTTCGATACGGCCGGCTTCGTTGGTGCCGGCCTGCACCCAGTCGATCTCGGATAGCGCGATGCCGATCTCGTGCTGCAGCCAGCCGCGCATATAGACCGCAGCGGTATGCGCCCATTCCGGCACGCCGATGCGCTTGCCGCGCAGGTCTTTGGCGGTTTTGATGCCCTTGTTGCGGTTCACATAGAACGACGAAAACCGAAACAGCCGCGAGGCATAGACTGGCAGACCGATAATGTCGGAATTCTCCCGCGTCACCTGCGCTGCGAACTTGGCGAAGGACAGCTCCGAGATGTCCCATTCGCGGTTGAAGGTGAAGCGCGAGAAAATTTCGTGATGGCCGAGCGTGAGCCAGGTCGCCTCGATGCCTACCGCGCGAACGTCGCCGAGCCGGAAATCGCGGAAGTGATCGTAGTCGCTGGTGGCGATGGTGAGTTTGACGGTCATGGTGTGACTCTTGGCGTTACGCCGATGTTTTCCGCTTCGCTTCGATATTGTCCCAGATCATGGCCGCGATGTCGGCGCCGCCGAGATTCTTGATGGCGCGGATGCCGGTGGGCGAGGTGACGTTGATCTCGGTGATGAAGTCGTCGATGACGTCGATGCCGACGAACAACAGTCCGCGCACGCGCAAGGCCGGCCCCAGTCGCTTGCAGATCTCGCGCTCGCGCGGCGTCAGGTCGGTCGCCGTCGCCGCGCCGCCACGCACCATGTTGGAGCGCAGGTCGTCGGCGGCCGGAATGCGGTTGACCGCGCCGGCAAAGTCGCCGTCCACCAGGATGATGCGTTTGTCGCCTTGCTTCACGGCGGCAAGAAACTTCTGCACCACCCACTGCTCGCGGAAGGTGACCGAGAACATGTCGAACAGCGAGCCGAAATTGAGATCGTCATGCGTTATACGGAAAACTGCTCCGCCACCGTGACCGTAGAGCGGCTTCATCACGATGTCGCCGTGCTCGGCGCGGAACGCCTTGATCTCGGCCAGATCGCGGGTGAGCAAGGTCGGCGGCATCAGGTCGGGAAACTCGGTGACGAACACCTTCTCCGGCGCGTTGCGCACATGCGCCGGGTCGTTGACCACCAGCGTCTTGGGATGGATGCGCTCGAGCAAATGCGTGGTGGTCACATAAGCCAGATCAAAGGGCGGGTCCTGACGCAGCAGCACCACGTCGAATTCGGCCAGCTCCAGCCGCCGCGGCGGGCCCAGCGTGAAATGGTCGCCCGGCTGGTCGCGCACGCTCAAGTCTTCGACGGTGGAGAACAGGCGGCCGTTGAGCAGCGCCAGCCGGTCCGGCGTGTAATAGGCGAGCTTGTGCCCGCGTTGTTGCGCTTCCAGCAGCAAAGCGAAGGTGGAATCACCCTTGATGTTGATCCGCTGGATCGGATCCATCTGCACCGCGACTTTCAGGCTCATGAACGACCTTTTTTGGCGGACCTTTTAGGCAAGGGCGGGACTAAGGCAAACAAACCGTTAACATTTTACCGCCACTATAGCCGCTCGAGGACCTGTTTGGCACGGGTGGGGGCCGCTTGTGACATTGCCGAAGCTTTCTATTGCCGCCAAGGTCTATGCAATCTTCGCATTAATGGCCACCACGACCATCGCACTGTCGGTGGTCGCGGTGTCGAATGCGCGCCACCACGCGGCGCTGACCGACGAATTCGAATCCGCCAATGCCGGCACCTGGAACGTCGAGCGCGTCAATGGCCTCATTTACGCGGTCGTGATGGAATCGCGCGGCGTTTATATGTCGTCCGACCTGGTGACGTCGAAAATCTACGCCGATGGCATTATCAAATTCAACAAGCAGATCGCCAAGGTGGTCGACGACTGGAAGAAATCGGTGCGCGGCGATGACGCCGAACTGTTTGGCCAGTTCTCCAAGCGCATCGCCACATTCATCGAATTCCGCAACGAGCTGGCGCGGCTTGGCACCGCAGTCAGCTCCGCCGCCGGCCGCGAATGGGGCGACAACGAAGCCAACCGTTCGGTGCGCAAGGCGCTCAATAAGGACATTGAGAAACTGGCGGAGCTCTATCAGCGGCGCGCGAAGCGCGTGTATGCCGAGATCGACGCCGGTATCGAAAAGACGGCCATGTGGCTGAGCGTGCTTGCCGCGCTCGCGGTCATGCTGGCGATCGCCGGCGCGGTGGTGATCTCGCGCAGCGTGGCCAAGCCGCTCGCCGATATTACGCGGGTGACCGAACAGGTCGCCGCCGGCGATGCCGCGGTTTCGATTCCGTTCAGCGATCGCGGCGACGAGATCGGCGCGCTGGCGCGTTCGATCGGCGTGTTCCAGCACGCTATGCGCCATAACGAAGAGCTCAACCGCACCGTGGTCGACGACGCTGAAACGCGCGCGCGGCGTCAGGAGCAGATGTCGGGCGAAATCGCGCGCTTCTCCGCCGAGGTGGAAGCGACACTCTCCGAGCTCGGCCGCATTTCCGATCAGATGCTGGCGGCGTCGTCGCAGCTCGCCTGCGCCGCCGACGACGCTTCGGCGAAGACCGCGCGCGCAGAAGCCGCCTCCTCAGAGGCCTCCTCCAATGTGCGCGACATCGCCTCGGCCGCCGACGAGCTGTCGGCCTCCGTCAACGAGATCGACCGGCAGGTCGCGCAGTCCAACGCCATCGCCACCAAGGCGGTGAGCGAGGCCGGGCGCACCAATCTCGCGGTCAAGGAGCTGGACGAAGCAGCCGCGCGTATCGGCGACGTGGTCAAGCTCATCACCGATATTGCCGAGCAGACCAATCTGCTCGCGCTCAACGCCACCATCGAAGCGGCGCGCGCCGGCGAGGCCGGGCGCGGCTTCGCCGTAGTCGCCGGCGAGGTGAAGGCACTCGCCGGCCAGACCAGCCGCGCGACCGAGGAGATCGGCGCGCAGATCGCCGGCATGCAGCGCGCCACCGTGCGCTCGATCGAGGCGATCACCGCTATCGAGCACACCATCCGTGAAATCGGCAATATCAGCAGCGCCATCGCGGCCGCGGTCACCGAGCAGGGCGCCGCCACCAGTGAAATCGCGCGCAGCGTGGAGACTGCGGCCAAACGCACGGTCGAGACCGCCAACGAGGTCAATCTGGTGGGCGCCGCCACGCAAGACACCCGCTCCAGCGCCGGCGCGGTGAAAAGCGTGGCCGACGATCTCGGCAGCGTCGCTGGCCGCATCCGCAGCCAGGTCGACCAGTTCTTCGAGCGCCTGAGCGCCTGATTATTTCTCTTGGAGCATGATCTTTTCCGAAAACCGGTTCCCACTTTTCGGGATCATGCTCGTCAACGCGTCTCGAACGCCGCCGGGATGTGGCGCGGCCAGCGTCCCGGCGCGACCAGGATCGCGTCGAAGCGCATATCGCAAGTGGCGTCGTCGGGATTGTTGGCAAGCCAGATTTCCGCCGCCGCGGCGATCCGGCGCCGCTGCCGTTCGCTCAAGGATTCCGCCGCATCGTCCAAGCGCGCCCGCGCCTTCACCTCGGCGAACACCAGCAAACGTCCGCGCCGCGCGATCAGGTCGATCTCGCCGACCGGGCTTTTCCAGCGCCGCGCCACGATGCGGAATCCCTTGGCCATCAGGAAGACGGCGGCGCGGGTTCGGCCGAGATGCCGACGCGGAATGCCGCCTGCCGTTCCGGCCGCGGCGCGGGCTTGCGCGTGCCCGGCGGCGGACGATCACGCCGTGCCATCGCCGCCGTCCAAATCTTTTGAATTGCTGGCGAGCGCCAGCGCGCGCTGATAGACCTCGCGGCGCGGACGCCCGGTGGCGAGCGCCACCTCGCCGACCGCGTCCTTGACCGAGACGCGCGCCAGCGCACGCCGCAGCAAGTCGTCGACATCGTCGGCATTCGCATCGTCGTCCGCGGGCGGCGCCACCACGATGACGATCTCGCCGCGCGTCTCGTGGCCTGCGGCGTAGTCGCGCGCCAGACTTTCCAGATCGCCGCGCCGGATTTCCTCGTGCAGCTTGGTCAGCTCGCGGCAAATCGTGGCCGCGCGCGCCCCAAGTCCTTCGGCGAGATCGGCGAGCGCGGCGGCCAGCCGCGGTCCGCTCTCGAACAGCACCAGGGTTGCCGGAATGGCGGCGAGCACGGCGATGCGCTTTTGCCGTCCGGCTTGCTTCGGCGGCAGAAATCCCTCGAAGAAGAATCGATCGGTCGGCAAGCCGGCGAGGCTAAGCGCTGCCAGCACCGCGGACGCGCCGGGCAGCGCCGTGACCGTGAAGCCGGCCTCGCAGGCCGCGCGCACCAGCTTGTAGCCGGGATCGGAAATCAGCGGCGTGCCGGCGTCCGACACCAGCGCGACCGCCTGGCCTTGTTGCAAGCGGGCCAGGATCTTCGGCCGCGCCTCGGCGGCGTTGTGCTCATGATAGGCGGTCAGCCGAGTCGTAATGCCGTAGCGCTCGGTGAGCTTGCGGGTGACGCGTGTGTCCTCGCAGGCGATGACGTCGGCCGCGGCCAGCAGCTCGAGCGCGCGCAGGCTGATGTCGCTTAAGTTTCCGATCGGGGTGGCGACCAGATAGAGCCCGCCCGCCGCTTTCGGAGCCTCGATCGCGTCGCTTGCGGGCGCGTAACGGTGCGGCCGGCCGCCGGCGGCGATTTTGTTGTCTTTGGCCATGGTCGGCACTGTAGACGGCGCCATGCGGCGCGTCATCGGGGGCAAATTCTCTTTCATTTTCATTGCCTTAACTTTTCAGGGACAAAATGCCCGTTTAAAGTTACGACTTGCTGTGGGCTATCGCTGTCGCAGCGTGGGGAGCGACCATGTCGGGGACGTCGCCGGACGATGAGCGGATGCTGACCCGTGGCCTGCGCCGCGCGCGCACCGCGTTGTCGGTTGCCGCGGCGGCGGTCGCGCTGGCGGCCTGCGCCAACACCGCCGACCAGTTCGGTGGCGGCACGCCGGTTCCGCAGGCGACCGAGCAGCCGTCCGCCGCGATGATCGGCGCCGGCCAGGTTCGCGTCGGCTTGATCCTGCCGCTGTCGGCGCCGGGCAACGCCGGCGTCGCCGCGACGTCGATGAAGAACGCGGCCGAAATGGCGCTCGCCGAATTCAAGGAACCGAACATCCAGCTGCTGGTGAAGGACGACGCCGGCACGCCGCAAGGCGCGCAACTGGCCGCCCAGCAGGCGATCGACGAAGGCGCCGAAATCATCATCGGTCCGCTATTCGCGCAATCGGTGAGCGCCGTCGGCGGCGTCGCGCGCACCCGCAACATTCCGGTGATCGCGTTCTCCACCGACGCCAGCGTCGCCGCGCGCGGCGTCTATCTGTTGAGTTTCCTGCCGGAGTCCGACGTCAAGCGCATCGTCGATTACGCCATCTCGAAGGGCAAGCGTTCGTTCGCAGCGCTGCTGCCGGACAATGGCTATGGCGCGGTGGTGGAGGCGGCACTCCAGCAAGAGGTGGCGCGGCGCGGCGGCCGTGTGGTCGCGTTGGAAAAATATCCGATCGATCCGGGCAAGATGGCCGAACCGATCCGGCGCGTAGCGCAGGCAGCGAGCCGGGTCGACAGCATTTTCATTGCCGACGGCGCCGATGCGGTGCCGCAAGTCATTCAGAATCTCGCCGCCGGCGGCGTCAATCCCAAGCGCGTGCAATTGCTCGGCACCGGATTATGGGATGACCCGCGCATCTTCTCGACCGCGGCGCTCGATGGCGGCTGGTTTGCCGCGCCGGAATCGGCCGGCTTCCGCGGTTTTGCGGGCCGCTACCGCGCCCGCTATGGGCAGGAGCCGGTGCGCACGGCGACGCTCGCCTATGATGCGGTGGCGCTGGTCGCCGCGCTGGTCAAGCAGCAAGCCGCACCCCAGCGCTTCAGCGAGCAGACCCTGACCGCTCCGTCGGGATTCGCGGGCATCGATGGAATTTTCCGCTTCCGCACCGACGGTACCAACGAACGCGGCCTTGCCGTGTTGCGCGTCGCGCCCGCGGGCGGTCAGGTTGTCAGCCCCGCGCCGCGCTCGTTTGCGCCGGGCACTTAACCGGAAGGCTATGCCGCCAGATCGGCGACCACCGCATCGAGCAATGGAAATCCGGCCAGCGTGACGCGCAGGCGTCCGTTTTCCGTGGTCTCCACCGTGCCGCCTTCGCGCAGAAACGAAATTTGCACCGGATCGAGCGTGCGGCCGGCCAGCGCCGAGTAGCGCGTGGGATCAATGCCTTCGGCGAGCCGCAATCCCATCAGCAGGAATTCGTCAGCCACTTCGCCGGGCGCGAGCTTCTCGTCGACAATGAGGCCGTGACCATTTGCTTCGACGCGCTGCAACCAGGCTTCCGGCTTCTTCTCGGTTTCGGTCGCGTAGCGGCGGCCGTCGATGTTGAGCCGGCCGTGGGCGCCCGGCCCGATGCCGGCATATTCGTGCCCGCGCCAATAAACCAGATTGTGCCGGCATTCCGCGCCGGGCCGCGCATGGTTGGAAATCTCATAGGCCGGCAGGCCTGCGTCGGCGCAGATCGATCCCGTGAGATCATAGAGATCGCGGCCTAAATCTTCGTCTGGCACGGCGAGCTTGCCGGCCTTGTGCAGACCGAAGAAGGGCGTGCCCGGCTCGATGGTCAATTGATAGAGCGACAGATGCTCGGCCGCTTCCGCGATCGCGCGCTTGAGCTCGGCGCTCCAGGCTTCCAGCGTCTGCCGCGGCCGCGCATAGATGAGATCGAACGAATAGCGATCGAAGATCGAGCGCGCGACCGCGACCGCATCGAGCGCCTCTTGCGCCGTGTGCAGACGGCCCAGCTCCTTGAGTGCGGTATCGTCGAGTGCCTGCACGCCGAGCGACACGCGGTTCACGCCGGCTGCGCGATAGCCGCGGAAGCGCGTGGCCTCCACGCTGGTTGGATTTGCTTCCAGCGTCACTTCGACGTCGGGCGCGACGGTCCAGTGCTTGCCGATGGCATCAAGAATCGCCTGCACCGACGCCGGCTGCATCAGCGACGGCGTGCCGCCGCCGAAAAAAATAGTCGACACCGTGCGGCCCGGCACGCGCGCGGCAGCAGCGGCGATTTCAGATTCGAAGGCGCGCACGTAGCGCGCTTCGTCGACGCGGCCATGGCGCACGTGGCTGTTGAAATCGCAATACGGGCATTTCGACAGGCAGAACGGCCAGTGCACGTAGACGGCAAATTGCTGCGCGGGTGCTGTTAAGCTCATGTTAAGCATCATAGACCGCGCCGCACGTGAGCGGCCAGGGTGAATTCGATTTGGCTGCGGACAAGTACTTAAAATTGTAACGACCCGGAACAATTACAAGACGTGCCGGGTCTCCTATGCATGCACTTCAAGTGCGCAGGCAAGCATCCGCCAGCTTCACGAAGGCGCGAGCGCGGTGTGACAGCCCTTGGCCTTTCGGCGGCAAGCCGTGCTTTTCGTCCGCGCTCATCTGTCCGAAGGTGCGGTCGAAACCGTCGGGCAGGAACAACGGATCGTAGCCGAAGCCCTGGTCACCGCGCGGCGGCCACGCCGCCGTACCATCGACGCGCCCCTCGAACGTCTCCACATGGCCGTCGGGCCAAGCCAGGCACAGCGCGGCAATGAAATGCGCGCGCCGTTGCGATGGCGCCTTGGCGCCGCGTTCGATCAGCAGCGTCTGGATGCGGTTCATGGCGGCGCGGAAATCCTTGTCCGGTCCGGCCCAGCGCGCCGAGTGGATGCCGGGTTCGCCGCCGAGCGCATCGACGACCAGACCGGAATCGTCGGCGAAAGCGGGGCGGCCGGTCGCTTTCGCCGCGGCCATCGCTTTGATGCGCGCATTCTCGGCAAAGGTGGTGCCGGTTTCCGTCGGCTCGGGCAGGCTAAGTTCGCCGGCGGATTGCGCGGCGATGCCGAAGGGCGCGAGCAGGTCGCGCATTTCCGCGAGCTTGCCCGGATTGTGCGTGGCGATCACCAGCGCCCCGCTGAGCCTTCGGTGTCGGGAAGTCGCGGCGCGCATTTGATCGGCCGAACTCACGCCACCGCCATTTTCTGCAAGTCCACCAGTTTCTCGATGCCCTTGCGCGCCAGCGCCAGCAGCACCAGGAGCTGTTCCTCGCTGAACGGGTCTTTTTCGGCGGTGGCCTGGATTTCAACGATGTTGCCGGCGCCGGTCATCACGAAATTGGCGTCGGTATCGGCTTCCGAGTCTTCGGCGTAATCGAGATCGAGCACCGCGGTGCCCTTGAAGACGCCGCAGGAGATGGCGGCGATGTGATCGCGCAGCACTTCGGCGCGGAGCATGTCGCGCGCCTTCATCCAGGTCAGGCAATCGGACAGCGCCACCCAGGCGCCGGTGATCGCCGCGGTGCGGGTGCCGCCATCGGCCTGGATGACGTCGCAGTCGATGGTGATCTGCTTCTCGCCCAGCGCCTGCAAATCGACGACTGCACGCAAGGATCTTCCGATCAGCCGCTGGATCTCGACCGTGCGGCCGCCCTGTTTGCCGGCGGAGGCCTCGCGGCGGGTACGCTGCGAGGTCGCGCGCGGCAGCATGCCGTATTCGGCGGTGACCCAGCCGCGCCCCTGGCCCTTGAGCCAGGGCGGCAGCCGCTCTTCCAGGCTGGCGGTCACCAGCACATGGGTATCGCCGAATTTCACGAAACAGGAGCCTTCGGCGTATTTGACCACGCCGCGCTCGAGCGAGACGGCGCGCAATTCATCGACTTGTCGGCGGCTCGGCCGCATCGGCTTTATCCTTATCGATTGGGTTTTTCTTGGGTTCCGCGCACACCATAACCATATGCTTGGCCACTGCTGTCCGGCAATTAGTCGAACAGGTTCAATTGGGTAGGAGTTTCTCCGCGCAGATTTTGCAGGGTCCTGTCATTCAGTAGCTGATCCAC
>Ga0207926_1000661_pt1 | contig 16943 bp, 18 predicted proteins | sample NGESurdeep072012_8_FD_184454 | JGI IMG/M metagenome (GOLD analysis project Ga0207926, IMG submission 184454) | Arctic peat soil microbial communities from Barrow, Alaska - NGEE Surface sample 210-1 deep-072012 (SPAdes) | ecosystem: Environmental > Terrestrial > Soil > Wetlands > Peat ...
GCCGTGCTGGCCATCGTGGCCGTGGCCCTCCTCATCTGGCACCGGGTACGCACCGTGCGTGAGGAACGACGATGAGCCGGGGCGGGACGGTCGGGGCCACGTCGGATGATGAGGCCGCCAGTTCACGATGACGTCACCTGCCGGTTACCTTCCGGTAACGTCACCGAGCCGAGCCGGTCGAGCAGAAGGGACCGCCACCCGATGCTCCCGGCTCGGCACCTGATTCTGACCGAAAGACCACGTCCCGGACCGGCCGTGCAGGAACTGGCCGGTGGCGACGGTCAGTCGTCCGCCGCCGCGATGGCGTCCCGGATGGCGAGGACCCGCCGGGCCTCGTCGACGTGCAGGTTCTCGATCATCCTCCCGTCGACCGTCACCACGCCCCGCCCGTCGGCTTTAGCCTCCTCAAAGGCGACGATGATTCGCTCGGCGAGGTCGATCTCGTCGGCATCGGGTGAGAACGCCCCGTTACACGGCTCGACCTGGCTGGGATGGATGAGTGTCTTGCCGTCGAAACCCATCTGCCGGCCGACCTGGCACTCCCCGAGAAAGCCCTCGGCGTCTTTGATGTCGTTGAACACTCCGTCGAGGATCACCTTGTCGGCGGCCCGGGCGGCAAGTAGGCAGAGTTGGAGACCACCGAGCAGTGGGAGCCGGCTCGGGACCCGCTGGGCGTGCAGCTCCTTGGCCAGGTCGTTGGTTCCCATGACCAGTACGGCGAGTCGCTCCGACGACGAGCAGATCTCCTCGGCGTGCAGCATGGCGATCGGCGTCTCGAGCATGGCCCAGATGCGCGTACGGTCCGGTGCCCCGTTCCGGTCGAGGGCCGACTCGATGGCCCGAACATCCTCGACGGAGTTGACCTTGGGCACCACCACCCCGTCCGGGCCGGCCTTTGCGATGGCGGCGAGGTCGTCGTCGTGCCACGGGGTGCCGATGCCATTTGCCCGGATAGTGACCTCCCGGTTGCCGTAGCCGCCGCCGGCAAACATGGCGCACGCCCGTTCACGGGCCTCGGCCTTGGCATCGGGCGCCACTGCGTCCTCCAGGTCGAAGATCAGGGCGTCGGCGGGGATGGCCTTGGCCTTCTCTAGCGCACGCTCGTTGGCGGCGGGCATGTAGAGCACGCTCCGTCGGGGCCGCAGGTTCGTCTCGCTCATCTCAGTCCTCCAGGGTGATGCTGGCGTAGAGCTCGGCGAGCTCGGGATCACGGGCAGCCAGTTCGTCGGCCAGCTCGATCATGACCCGGCACTGCTTGACCGAGGCGTCGTCCTCCATCTTGCCGTCGAGCATCACGGCACCGGTGCCGTCGCCCATGGCGGCGATGACCCGACGGGCGTGCCGTACATCGGCGACGTCGGGCGAGAAGACCCGGCGAGCGATGTCGATCTGGGTCGGATGGAGCGACCAGGCACCCACACAGCCGAGCAGGTACGCGTTCCGGAACTGGTCCTCGCACGCCACAACGTCGGCGATGTCGCCGAATGGCCCGTAGTAGGCGAAGACACCGTTGGCCTGGCAGGCATCTACCATGCGGGCGATCGTGTAGTGCCAGAGGTCCTGTTGGAACACCGCCCGTTCGCCGTGGATGTCGCCGTGTACCGGGTCCTGGCGCACCAGGTAGTCGGGATGCCCCCCGCCGACGCGGGTCGTCTTCATTCGACGGTTGGCTGCCAGGTCGGCGGGGCCGAGCGAGAGACCCTGCATCCGCGGCGAGGCACCGCAGATCTCCTCGACGTTGGCCACACCCCGGGCGGTTTCGAGGATGGCGTGCAGGAGGATCGGGCGGTCGAGCTTCGCCTTGGCTTCGAGCTGGGCGACAAGTCGGTCCACATAGTGGATGTCCTCGGCGCCCTCGACCTTGGGGATCATGATGACGTCGAGCGCATGCCCGACTTCGGTGACGGCCGCCACCAGGTCGTCGAGACCCCAGGGCGAGTCCAGAGAGTTGACCCTGGTCCAGAACTGCGTCGAGCCGAAGTCCACGGACCGGCCGACGCCGACGAGCCCCTGCCGTGCCGCCTCCTTGTCGGTGGCCGGCACCCCGTCCTCGAGGTTGGCGAGCAGCACGTCGACTTTCGGCACCAGATCGGGGAGCTTGGCCACCATCTTGGGGTTCGACGCCGGAAAGAAGTGGATCATCCGTGAGGGCCGGAACGGTATCTCGCGCACCGGCTCGGGTGCACCGACAGCAAGCGGGCGGAAGAAGTCTTTCGGGGAGCGCACAGCACCTCCAGGATGAGCGGACCCCCACAATCTAGGAGGTGGGGGAGGTGCCCCTCGTCGTTGGCCTCACAGTTCGCCGCTCACTTCGCCAAATGTCCACTGGTCAGGGCACCGGTGTCTGCGAGGATTGCGCATGGGAACTGAGCAGGGGCTGCACCGGCTGGTGAACTTCAGCGACGCAGTCGTGGCGATCGCCATCACGCTGCTGATCCTCCCCTTGGTGGACGTGGCGGGCACGATCGGTCCGGGCGGACTGGCCCACTTCATCGACAATCACAGCGCCCAGCTCCTCGCCTTCTTCCTCAGCTTCGCGGTCATCGGCACCTTCTGGTGGGGCCACCACCAGATGCTCGAGCATGTCGTCGGTTACGACCGGCTCCTGGTCAGCGGGATGTTTCTGTGGATCATGAGCATCGTCTTCCTGCCCTTTCCGACTCAGCTTCTCAGTGCGGCCAAGGACGGCGGACAGGAAGTCCATGGTCTGTATGTCGGTACCATGCTGGCGGCCGCGGTGGGTGTCCTCTTCCAGTCGTTGGCCATCGCCCGACGGCCCGAACTCCAGGCGGAGGGTCATCGTGGTGCTATCGAGCTGGCACCGGCGGTGATCCTGACAGTGCTGATGACGGTGGTCTTCGTCACGGTGATCACCCTGCCGGCCGTCGGACTCTGGGCCCTCCTGATCCTCCTGGTGTCCCGACCGCTGGAACATGTCGCCCGTTCACGCCACACGAGCTGACTACGCCGGTCCGACGGGACGGGGCATCCTCAGAGAATTCCAAGGTGACACCCGTACCGTGCGTCCGCCGGGCCCGTCGAGCGGAAGGTCCGCCACCTGATGCTCCGGGCCCGGCATAGTCAAACGCGGACCTTGCGACCGGTACCTTGCCAGGGCGGGATCCTCGTCGCGATCCAGCGCCTGTTCCGGGGTACCGGCAACAGGTGCTGCGCACGGCTGACGGCTCCCTCGTCGCGATCAATTCAGGTGGCGGCGGAACGTGGGAATTTCGCAGTGTTATACCATTTGATGGTGGCCGAGCCAGTTGAAGACCTCCTCACCGCTATTGCCTATCTCCGGAATGCAAACGGGCACCTGCGGGCGAATCTGGAGGTCAACGAGCAGGTGTTAGCTGAAGCCGAGCTCCGCCTCAAGCAAGGTCAGAGCATCACGGCGACCCTCCGACTTCTCCCGAGCCTGAGCGACCGAATGGCCGCCGAAAACGCCGTCTCGGAGCTGTACGGTGCGCGTCACACCATGCGACGGGCGGTGGTGGCAGCCGCCCTCAAGGACGGGATGTCGGTGGGCGAGTTGGCCAATCGTGTCGAACTCACACCCGAGCAGGTGCAGACGATCGCCAACGACAACGCGTGGCCGGTCGACTAGCTGCTCGGTGTCCGGGCGGTCGGCTCGACCCCGACGCCACCCAGCGCGTCGCAGACCAGGTCATGGACATGGTCACGGAGTACACGCCGGTCGTCCGTGGTCAGGCCGGACGTGTCGATGGCGTCGAGGAATTCGACGGTCACGACCCCCGACCGCACCACGAGTCGCCCTCGGGGAGGAAGCACACGGTCGGATCCGTGAATGGCCACCGGCACCAGCGGGCTGGTCGTGCGGATGGCCAGTGAGAACGCCCCTGACTTGAACGGGAGTCGCTGGCCGGCAGGTGCGATGCCGCCCTCGGCGAAGACAACCACGTCTCCGCCGGCACCCCGGAGCCGTTCGTCGACCATTTCGTCGAGCTGGTCGTGGGCGCGGTCATGGTTCCGTCGGTCGATCGGGACGGTCCCGACGGCCCGCATGGCCGCGGCCAGCACCGGGATCCGGAACAGGTCGGCCGCGGCCATGAACCGAACGTCGGGGTCGGCCCACAGCAGGGCCGGGATGTCCATCGGGCTCGAATGGTTGGCCACCACAACGGATCTCGGCAGATCGAGGGCAGAACGCCCCTGGACGTCGAACCGGACCCCACACAACGTGGCCACGATCGAGATGCCCCAACGGAGGAGACGCCGCCCGGAACCTCGTCGGACCCGTTCGCCGGCCACGACCACCGGGAGGAGCACGAGCAGAGCGGTCACCACGAGGACTCGGTTGTACTGCGCTCGCACCGCGGTGCGTAGCTGTCGGCCAAGTCCCCGCACGTGATCCGACTGACTCAGGCGGCGACGGCGCCGGTCAGGAGATGGAGCCCGTCGAGGCCGGGGAGCCGGTCGACCCGGCGGTCGATCCGCTCGGCCATGGTCAGGCCGTCGGTGTCGCCGAACAGATAGGTGCGCAGGAAATCGACCTCCTCGTCCTCGACCACGCCGGAGTCAACCGGGGCCCAGAAGCGCTTGAGGGCCCATCGGGTGACCCGCTGGGCGGTCCGGCTGTTGGCCAGCCGACCACTGGCTCCGGTCGTGTAGAAGTCGATGTGTCGACCTTCCTGCTTCATGATGCGGCGAAGCAGGACCGACAGCGTCGAGTGGTCGGCGAGCTTCGCCAGACGGGCGTAGGCAGCCTGGGTGGTCCACTCGTTGACGGCGCTCCACATCATGTGCACGGCAGTGAGGTGCGGGGTCAGCGCCGACGCCAGCTGGAAGCCGACCGGTCGCCAACGGTCGCCCTTCGGCAGTCGTTGGCGGAGTGCGGCGATCCGGGTGGACCCTGCCGACTCGTCGTGGGCGGCGAGCACCTTGGCGATGGCGTCACCGTGCCAGAACTCCTCGTAGTTCCACATGGTGAGGAATGCGGTGATGTCGGGTTCACGGTGGGCCCGGGTGACCAGCACGTCACGCAGGTAGCACACGGTGTGGCTCTCGACGTCGTGCATGTAGCGGAGGTAGCGCAGTGCGTCGGCACTCAGCGGGTGGTCACGGAAGGCATCGAAGTCGATGTCCTCGGTCTCCAGCCGAGCGGAGAGCCTCTGGAAGGTCGTGGCATTGAAGGTCATGTCTGGTGTTCGGTGCCGGAAGATTCCGGGATGACGCCGACATGTGAACGCGGCCCCTGCGATGATGGCGGTATGGATGCACTCGTCACCTGCGTTATTGATGGACATGTGGCAATGATTACGATGGACGACGGCAAGGCCAACGTGCTGTCGCCGGCGATGCAGTCGGAAATCCACGAGGCGCTCGATCGTGCGGAATCTGAGCAGGCCATCGTGGTTCTGAAGGGGCGGGACGGCTGCTTCTCCGGTGGTTTCGATCTTGCCGTGCTCCGGTCCGGCGGGTCGGAGGCGTCGGGCATGCTCCGCGGCGGGTTCGATCTGGCCGAGCGGATGCTCACCTTTCCGAGGCCCGTCATCGCGGTCTGCACAGGACACGCCATCGCCATGGGCGTGTTCCTCCTGCTGTCGGCCGACTACCGCATCGGTACGGAGGGGATGTACAAGATCACGGCTAACGAAGTGGCCATCGGGATGACCTTGCCGCGATCGGCGATCGAGATCCTGCGCCAGCGGCTGACACCGGCGGCGTTCACGAGGGCGTCGATCCTGGCCGAGGTGTTCTCGCCGGCGAACGCCGTCGACTGCGGCTTCCTGGACGAGGTCGTAAGCATCGAGGAACTGGCGGCGGCGAGCCTCGAGCTCGCCAACCGGTTCTCCGTGCTCAACGCCCGGGCCCACGCCGACACGAAGCTACGGGTTCGGATGGCCAACCTGGAGGCGTTCCGAGCCGCTCTGCAGGCCGACCTGCACGACTTCGGAATCACAGGCTGACGACTACGACCCGCAGTGGCCGCCGGGACTGCCGTCCCCTCGGTGGATGCGGTCGGTACGCTCGGTCCGGGAGCGCGATGGGGCGCGATGGCGGTCCTGCCATCACCCACAGTCGATCTGCCGGGAGGCCGAGTGGAGTACGAGATCCTCAAGCCACCACCTCGAAGGCATCGGACGGCATGGCTCGTCGCCCTGGTCGTGGTCGTGGTGGCGGTGGCGTCGGGCGCCTTCGTGCTCGGACGGCACGACAGCGCGACGTCCTCGGGGCATGCATCGACGACGTCCAGCCCGTCGTCCCTCGCTCCGGCACGGCAGCTGGCCGTGGTGTCGACCGTTCCGGCCAGCGGAGCGACGAACGTCCCGTCCGACCAGACCGTGACCGTCACCCTGTCGGCCGCGGTGGCTTCCGCCACCGGTCTGCCGATGTTCAACCCACCGGTGGCCGGGACGTGGAAGCGCTCGGGTACCGACGTGCTGACATTCGTGGCGACGGCGCCGTTCATCCCGACGACCACCGAGACGATGACCGTCCCCGCGGGTTCGGACGGTCTGCGCAGCACGTCGGGCGGTGTCCTCGTCGCTCCCTTGACCGTCACCTTCTCGGTGGCCCAGGCCAGCACCGAGCGGCTGCAGCAGCTGCTCGCCCAATTGAACTACCTGCCGGTGTCGTTCACGCCGTCGGGAGCGGCACCGGCGCCGGCCGGGGCGGCCACTGCCCAAGCGGGGACGTTCGCCTGGCGGTGGACGGGCCTACCGCCCGACTTCACCTCGGAGTGGATCGAAGGTGCCGAGAACCCCATCACCAAGGGCGGCTTGATGTCGTTCCAGCGCCAACATTCGCTGACGGTGGACGGGATCGCCGGCCACGTGGTGTGGACGGCATTGTTGGGCGATGCCTCGGCGCAGAAGATGAACACCGAGCCCTACGTCGACGTCCTGGTGTCCAAGCAGGTGCCGCAGACCCTCACCCTCTACGAAAACGGCGCGCCGGTCATGACTGGGGTGGCCGTCAACACCGGGGCGCCCGGTGCCGACACCGTCGACGGGACCTTCCAGGTGTTCGAGCACGTGCCCAGCTCGCGGATGCAAGGAACCAATCCGGACGGAAGCACCTACGACGACCCGGCCGTTCCGTGGGCCAGCTACTTCAATGGCGGCGACGCGCTGCACGGGTTCGTCCGATCGAGCTACGGCACGCCGCAGAGCAACGGGTGCGTCGAGATGCCGATCGCCGTGGCGGCGCAGGTTTGGCCCCTGACTCCGGTGGGCACCCCGGTGACCGTCATCGGACCTCCGTCCTGAGCGGTCGGGTTGCGGTTGACAGTCGTCCGGCGAGCCACCAGGGTGCCACCATGACGAACCCGTTCGCCCGTGTCACCGAGGCGCGCCCTTCCGGCGTGGCCGGCCGTGTACTCGGCGAAATCGACGAGTCGTGGAGCCTGCGTCCGTTGCCGCAGGGGGGAGTGGTCAGCGCATTGGCGGCCCGGGCGATGACCACCGAACTGGCCGACGTCGACCAGTCGCTGCGGCTGTTGCACACCACGTTCGTCGCCCCAGTGTCCAACGGACCGGTGGAGGTGGAGGTGGAGGTCCTGCGACGAGGCCGGTCGATGTCGCATGCCCGGGCCGAAGTACGCAACCCCGGTTCGAGCCACGGGCACCTCTCGACCGCGGTGTTCGGCGGTCCGCGCCGGGGCTTTTCGTTCACCGACGTCGATCCACCGGTCGGCATCATTCCTTTGGGCGAGGCCCGGTCCTTCCGGGACCCGCTGCCGGCCGGGGTCGAGGCGTTTCCACCCAATCCGTTCTGGGACACCCGCCTCCAAGGCCGGGGCGCGCTCGGGCACGCCCCATGGGAGGACTACGTGCCCGACCGGGCCGAGCACGCCATCTGGTACCGGCTGGACGACCCGCCCGTGGACGCAGACGGTGTGCTTGACCCACTGGCGCTCATCGTCTGCGCCGATACGATGCCCGGGGCCGTTGCCGAGAAGCTCGGACCGGACCTGCGGATGGGCTGGTTTGGGCCCAGCGTCGATCTGACACTCCACATCCTCGACACCTGCCGGACCGAGTGGGTGCTCGCCCACAACCGCGCCCGCTACGCCGGCGACGGCTACGCCTCAGTAGATATGGCACTGTGGGACTGCGGCCCAGACGGGACTGCGGCACCCCGACTGGTGGCCTATGCCACCCAGATGTGCTTCTTCACATTCGCCACCTGAATCCGATCGACGGACTCATGCGCCGCCGCTCCCGGTGAGCTGGCGGACGATGGTGCCCTGGTCGAAGTAGACCCGCTCGCCGATGATCCGGTCACTCTCCGGCCGGAACGAGAAGATGGCGCACATCCGACAGCGGAACGAGCGTCCGGTCGGCGGGATTCCGGCGAGATCGCCGTCATGGGTCCCAAGCAGGTCGAACTCGGCGATGACCGCGTCCTCGGCCGAGGTCAGGACCACCTGCTCGTTGCGCTGGTCGGGAAAGGCGGCCCGGGAGCTCCGGTAGTAGCCGGAGACCTCGTCGGCCCCGTCGAACACCTGACCGGTGGCGACCAGCTCGTAGCGGGGATGTTCGAAGGTGGCGAGGGTGGTGGCGAAGTCGAGCTCGTTCTCCGAATCCATGTGGCGGCGGACGACATCCAGCCGGCGATCGCGAAGGGACTGGTCGACAGTGGTCATGGGACCTCTCTTCTGGAAGGCGTGATTCTGAAGACTACGCCTCGGCCATGCTGGGTCGACGTGCTGGTGAGGGCCACACCTGGGCGACGTCACCGCCCGCTCCGAACACTCCGTCAGATCGCCGGATGCGTCAGGCCGGCCATTGGTGGAGGTGGGAGGAGCGGATGGTCGGCCACGGGCCACTGGGCGGGTAGACCGAATGCCGTAGCGGTCGGGGAACTGCATCGACGGAGGAGGATCTGATGGTCGAACAGGTGGACGCGGTCGTGCTCGGACTGGGTCCGGGCGGAGAGGACCTCGCCGGTCGGCTGGCCTCGGCCGGCCTCGACGTTGTTGGCATCGACGCCGAATTGGTGGGAGGAGAGTGCCCCTACTGGGGATGCATCCCGTCCAAGATGATGATCCGGGCGGCCGACCTCCTGGCCGAGGCCGGGCGTGTCGACGGGATGGCCGGCACCGTCTCTGTCCGTCCCTACTGGGCGCCGGTCGCCCGGCGCATCCGGGACGAGGCGACCGACGACTGGGACGATACGGTGGCGGTGGACCGCCTCATCGGCAAGGGCGCCCGCTTCATCCGCGGCTGGGCGCGGCTCGATGGTCCAGGCCGGGTGGTGGTCGATGACCGGACGTTCGAAGCGTCCCGGGCGGTCGTGCTGGCGGCCGGCTTGAGGCCGTGGATCCCTCCGATCGCCGGACTGTCGGCCACGCCGTACTGGACGAACCGGGAGGCGATCGAGACCGAGGACGTGCCGGGTTCGCTCGCCGTTCTCGGCGGCGGCGCCATCGGAGTCGAGCTCGCTCAGGTCTTCCGCCGGTTCGGGTCCGAGGTCACTGTGCTCGAGGCCGGTCCCCACCTGGTCGAACCGGAGGAGCCCGAGGCCGGAATGCTCGTGGCCGAGGTGTTCGCAGCCGAGGGCATCACGGTGCGGACCGGGGTGACCGTGGAGTCGGTCCATCACGACGGTGAGCGGTTCGCGGTGGCGACGGACGGGGCGTCACTGGTCGTCGACCGCCTACTGGTGGCCACCGGTCGGCGGGCGGACCTGGCACGGGTGGACGTGGCGTCGGTGGGCCTCGACGCGGCCGCCCCCTTGGAGGTGGACGACCATCTCCGGGTGCAAGGGGTCGAGCGCCTGTGGGCGATCGGCGACATCACGGGAAAAGGCGCGTTCACCCACATGTCGATGTACCAGGCCGACATCGTGGTCCGGGACATCCTCGGCCAGCAGGTCACACCCGCCGACTACCGGGCCGTGCCCCGGGTCACGTTCACCGACCCGGAGATCGGCTCGGTCGGTCTGAGCGAGCGGGAGGCACGGAACCGAGGGCTGCAGGTGCGGGTCGGGACCGCCCAGGTGCCCGACTCGGCCCGGGGATGGATCCACAAAGCCGGGAACAAGGGATTCATCAAGGTGGTCGAGGACCAGGACCGGGGCGTGCTGGTGGGCGCCACCTCGGCCGGACCGTGGGGTGGCGAGGTCTTGTCCATGCTCACGCTTGCCGTTCACGCCGAGGTTCCGGTCAGCGTCCTGCGGCACATGATCTACGCCTACCCGACCTTCCACCGCACGGTGGAGGATGCGCTGCGCGATCTTGACGCCTGAGTGCCGGCGGGTCATCGACCCTGGTCAATCGGCCGTGGTCTTCGCCTCCTGCTCCTCCTGGTGCTTGGCGAATGCCGAAATGATGGCGTTGCCGGCCGCGCCGATGAATTCGGGGCGATGTTCGGCCGCCCAGTCCCGGCTGGCCGTCAGCGGGGTCGACGAGCCCTGGAACCGCGGCATGACGTAGCGGGCCACGAGTTCGTAGGAGTGACGGGTAGCGGCGGTATCGGCCCACTCATGTCCCATGAACAGGTAGCTGCCGAACCCGCCCGACTGATCCTGGAGCCGCTCGATCTGGGCGACGGCATCGTCCACGGTCCCGATCACGGCCATGCCGGACGCATTCAAGGCATCCACCAGGGAGGCGTGGTTGGTGGTGTCGGGGGCGAGGGGGAGGGCGGCCACTCGCTCGAAGTAGTCGATCCACTCGGCCAGTCCGAATTCGACGTCGGCGATGGCCTGCTCTTTGGTATCGGCCAGGTGCATCGGTCCGACCAGCCGCCACCGGCCACGGTCGGCGGTGGTGCCGAACTCTTCGGCCCGCTGCACCATGACGTCCCAGTGCGCGCCGAGTACGTCGAAGCCGCCGGCCGACGTGGCGCCGAGCGAGAGGAGGCTGCAGCCGAATCGTCCGGCGGCCCGCGGACCGGCCGGCGAGATCTGAGCGGCCACCGCCACCTCGGGGTGGGGACGCTGGTAGGGACGGAGCTGGAGCCGGGCCCCGCGCAGGGTGAACCAGTCGGTCTCCCGGTCCACCGGCTCGTCGGTGCGGAACAGCGCCAGGATGGCCTCGAGCGCCTCCTCCATCATGTCCCGTTGCCGGGCCGGGTCGATGCCCATCATGAAGGCGTCGGATGGGAGTGCTCCGGGTCCGACCCCCACCATCAGCCGGCCGTACGTGAGGTGGTCGAGGAGTGAGAGGCGGTCGGCCAACATGAACGGGTGGTGGTAGGGGAGCGAGGAGACCCCCGTGCCCAGTCGGATGTGGCGGGTGCGGGCGGCAGCTGTCGCGATGAACACCTCGGGCGAGCCGATGATCTCGTACCCGGCCGAATGGTGCTCCCCGATCCAAGCCTCGTCGAAGCCGAGCCGGTCGAGGTGCTCGATGAGCTCGAGGTCGCGCTCGAGAGCCAGCGTCGGGTTCTGGCCCACCGGGTGGAACGGGGCGAGGAACATGCCGAAGCGCAGATGGCCCGGGGCGTCGATCGTGGACATGGTCGGTCCTCTCGTGGAGCGCACCGGTCCCGGTGCGCCCCCTTGGCTAGCACCTCGGACGACCTCCGTCACGGGACGGATATGCCACCGATCGGCGACGGCCGTCACCTAAGGTTCACGCAGCGCTGACATTCCCGTAACCACGGAGCAGCGGAATCCTGGTAGCAGTGGGTGACGCCGGACTGGAGGCCACCAGGTCGCGCGGCCGCACGTCCCCGTTCGAACGGAATATCACGAACCACGGGGGTCTCGCACAGCCGTGATGCCACAGACGTTGGGCGACAAGCTCGACGAGTCGATGAGGATACGCAAGCACAACTCCGACGAAGCGGCCCGGGCGATGGGCGTCGCCACTTCGGAGGTCCTGCTGTGGAAGCACGACATGCAGGTGCCCGAACCGCTCCATTTCGACGCGGTCCTCGACTACCTCTTCATCGAAGATCGGCATCTGCGCGCCCTCATCCTCCGGAGCCAGATGCGCCGCATGCAGTGGCGCATCCGCTCGTAGTGCCGCGGCCGACAACGTCAGTACTGCTTGCCGCGTTCAGTCGACTGGGCAACAGGGACAACGAGCGCCCTCTACGGTTCTACCAAGGGCGCGATGGAAACCCTGACCAAGGCATGGGCAGCAGAGTTCGGACCGGCCGGTGTCCGGGTCAATACCATCTCTCCAGGCGTCAGTCGTGAACCCAAATCAGACAGGTCCGACAACGGCGCTGATCCGGCCGAGGTGGCGATGCGGGCCACTCCCACTGGCGGGAGTGGCCCGCCCGACGCAATCGCCCACGCTGCTGTCTACCTGGCCTGCGATGAGGCCGTGTTCGTCCATGGAATCGTGATCGATGTCGACGGTGGACGGACTGGCGTAGCCGTCAACACCATCTGATTGGACACTCCGCACCCAGCTCGTCACTACGGGTCATACGTTGCCGGTCGCGGCACCAGGACTCCGGAAACCCCTCGACCGTTCCCGTACCGATGCCGGACCACACCCGATACGTTGGGTCACGAAGCACAGGCGCCGGGTCGACGGCCGACCGGCGACAGGCGAAAGGTGCCCAGCATGCGGATCGCGGACGACATCACCCAACTCATCGGCGGGACACCTCTCGTCGGACTCCGACACGTGACCGACGGGGCCGGCGCCCGGGTCGTCGCCAAACTCGAGTTCTTCAACCCGGCCGGCAGTGTGAAGGACCGGATCGCCATCTCGATGATCGAGGCCGCCGAGGAGGCCGGCCTGCTGACGGCGGGCACCACCATCGTGGAGCCGACCAGCGGAAACACCGGTATCGCTCTCGCCATGGTGTGCGCGGCCCGTGGTTACAAATGCATCTTCACCATGCCAGAGACCATGAGCGAGGAGCGTCGGATGCTGCTGCGGGGCTACGGCGCCCAGCTGGTCCTGACTCCCGGACCCGACGGCATGGTCGGGGCCATCGCCAAGGCCACCGAGATCGCCAAGGGAGAGGGTGACTTCTTCATGCCCCAGCAGTTCGAGAACGCGGCCAATCCGGCAATCCACGAGCGCACGACCGCCGAGGAGATCTGGGCCGACACCGACGGCGAAGTCGACATCTTCGTGGCTGGCGTCGGCACCGGCGGCACCATTACCGGCGTTGGCCACGTCCTGAAGGAGCGCAAGTCCGGGGTCCAGGTGATTGCCGTGGAGCCGGCTGCATCGCCGGTGTTGTCCGGTGGGGTGAAGGGGCCACACCCGATTCAGGGGATCGGCGCCGGGTTCGTCCCCGCCATCCTCGACACCCACGTGTACGACGAGGTCGTCACCGTTGAGAACCAGGACGCCTTCGACGTGGCCCACCGGATGGCACATGAGGAAGGGCTCCTGGTCGGCATCTCGTCGGGTGCCGCCACCTGGGCCGCCGTGCAGTTGGCGTCCCGACCCGAGAACGACGGGAAGCTCGTCGTGGTGATCATCCCGTCTTTCGGTGAGCGCTACCTGAGCACTGCGCTGTTCGAGGGCCTCGGCGACTGACCATGTTCGAGTCCCTCCGACGCGATGTGGCCGCTGTGCGCGAGCGCGACCCGGCGGCCCGCTCGAACGCTGAAGTGGTGCTCTGCTACCCGGGGCTCCACGCCGTGTGGGGCCACCGTGTGGCCCACCGCCTATGGCAGATCGACCACCAGCTGGCCGCCCGCTTCGTATCTGTTGTCGCCCGCGCCTGGACGGCGGCGGACATCCACCCGGCCGCCATCATCGGCCCGGGATTGTTCATCGACCATGCCATCGGCGTGGTCATCGGTGAGACCGCGGTGGTGGGCAGCGACGTGACCATCTACCAAGGGGTGACCCTCGGCGGCACCAGTCTGGAGGCTGTAAAGCGCCATCCGACGGTGGGGGACCGGGTCACGATCGGCGCCGGTGCCAAGGTGCTCGGCCCGGTAACGGTCGGGTCTGGCAGCCGGATCGGCGCAAATGCCGTCGTCGTGCGCGACGTGCCGCCGGACTCGGTGGTGGTCGGCGTGCCCGGTCAGGTGATCGCCCGCAGCAAGCCGCGGAGTGCCACGTCGGCCACCGATGTCGACGACGCCGTGCTGCCCGACCTGGTCGGGGTGACTCTCGGTGCGCTGCAACGCCAGGTCGACGAGCTCGAGCGCGAAGTCGGTGTTCGGGTCCGGACCCCGGAGTTCCGTCAATCGGAGTCGGGCGTGTGGAAGGGCGAGGACTTCTCGATCTGACGGTCCGGTGGTCAGCCGGCCAGGTGGACAGGTCCGGTGGTCAGCCGGCCAAGGCGGCCGTGGTCCTGGCCAAGCAGTCCGGGTCGACCGTGCCGGGTACCAGGATGAACTCGTCACAGCCGGCCGCTTCGGCTGCGGCCAGCGAGTCGACGAGCCGAGCCGGGCTCGACAGCCCGACCAGCTCCGACAGCGCGTCGGACGCTTTGGCGCCGAACACCGCGAGGTAGGCGCGGGCGAACCGCTTGAGTTCGGCATCGGCGCCCGGACCGCCCAACAGGTAGAAGGAGCCGCTCACCAGACGGGGTCGCTCGGACCTGCCCTGGGCCTCCCAGGCGTCGAGGGCCATCCGGTTGACCCGGGCGATCTCGTCAGGGTCGGCCCCGATGGAGAATCCGGTGATCCCGTCTGCCCACTTGGCGGCGCGTGCCATCGATTTCGGACCCATGGCCGCGGCCCACAGTGGTGGCCCACCCTGCGAATAGGGGGCTGGACCTACGGGTTCGCCGCCTTCGTAGGCCGGCTCGCCCGTCCACAGGCGTTTGAGTTCGGCTACGCCGGTGTCGAGTCGCTCGTGACGTCCGTCGAAGGGCACGTCGAGCGAGCGGTAGTCCTGCTCCCGACCGCCAACGCCGACCCCGACTACCAGGCGCCCCTCGGCCAGAACGTCAAGGGTGGCCAATTGCTTGGCCAGGAGGGCGGGCCGGTGGAGGGGCAGGACAGTGATGTTGGTGATCACCTGGACCCGTTCGGTCAGTGCCGCCGCCGCGGTGGTGGTCACCAGCAGCTCGGGGTTGAGAAAGGTGATCCGCTCGCCCGCCGACACGCTCGAATACGGCCCGTCGTCGATTCCGCGGCACCACTCCACGAAGGTGTCCCTGGTGAACCCCGTGGCCATGGTCGGCAATGCCATCCCGATCTCCATGGCGCGAGACCATAGCGAACGGCCGTCGGGCCGGATCGCCCCTGCCGTTCAGCGCAGATGCTCGGCGGCTTTGCCCGTGTAGGCGGGAAGGTCGAGATAGGTGCGGATGCCGGGAGGAGCGGCCACGACCGACGGCACCGCGCTCACACAGTGAGTTGCCGTGGCGACCACACCAGCGTTGCGGGCGAGGCCGGCGGCGATGGACTCTGGGTGCCACCCCCGGAAGGTGACCTTGGCCGGCGGGTCACCTGTTACCTCGACCTCGAACCGCTCGCCTTCAGGGCCGAATCCCCATGCCGGCTCGAGATGCTGTTCGCCCATGAACCAGTTGGTGGCGACGGTGATGACCGGCTCATCGCGCACCGTCGCCACCCACCGGAACTTCTGTGCGGCGATGCGGCCGGGGGCGATCGGCCCGATGGGAGAGTCGATCGGGGCTGTCGCTGTGGCCACTTCGTGGGATACCGACAGATCGGGATCGAGGGCGAATCCGAGGGCATGACCCACCATCCGAATGGACTGGCCGAACCCGTCGCCCAGGATGGCCGGCATCATCGACGCCTCGGCTTCGGCCGGCGTCTTGCCGAACAGCATGATGTCGCCGACCACCCCGGGGGCGTCGTAGGTCCGGATGTCGGAGAACTCCTCCGCTCGAATATGGGTGATCGACTGGGACAGGGCCGACACCATCAAGGGGAACCGCTCGGTGATGCCGCCGGGATGGATGCCAGTGCCGTGGACGGAACTTCCGCCCGCCTTGCAGGCCGCCTCGATCGCTGATTCGTCGCGGCCCTCGGGGAAGAACCAATTGAGAGGTGTGACCACGTTGGCCCCGGACGCCAGGATCCGGACCACCACCGACGGGTCGGCCATGATCGGCGAATAGACGACGCAATCGGCCCCGAGGGCGAGCAGACCCTCGACGTCGTCGGTGGCTGCCACTCCGAGGGGGCCGATTCCGCACAGCTCACCGACGTCGACGCCGACCTTGTCCGGGCTGTGGACCCAGCACCCGACGAGCTCGAGGTCCGGGTGTGCCACGATGCCCGCCACCGCGGCGCGGCCGACCCCGCCCGTCGCCCACTGAATCACCTTGATGGCCATGTGGTCTACCTCCCCCAAAACAAGCTGGTGCCAGGTGCACCGCCGCCCGAGCGTAGGGCGCGCTGCTGCCTCGGCCCCGGTTTCGAATCCTCCCTGGTCAGGACGGTGCCCGCCTCGTGAGCCTCGTCAGCCGCAACCCAGTGGGTTACAGTTGCGGGGTCAGAGGTCCGCGGTTCGGGCAGGGCGCACGGGGGGTTTCCTCGACGCTGCACCCGGCCACGTGGGCAGGGCGCGTCCACCGGTCCCGGTGGAGTCGCCCAGGTGCGAAGGGGCACGGGAATGAACAGCTGGCTGCAGGCGATGAAGCAGTGGACCAAGTGGCTCATGGGTGACGCCCCGGTGCCCGATGGTCGCTCCAAGGCCATGCTGACCGGTACCGTGGCCGCGGTGGCCGTGATAGCCGTGGGCGTGCCCGCCGCCATCCCGTCCAGCTCCTCGGCCAACGCCGCCGCCCACCAACCGACCTCCGCAGGCGCGGACGCGTCGTCCACGCAGTACACGGTGCCGCCCACGATCCCGAAGGTCGCCCCCCGGTCGGCGGTCTTCGGCTCGGGTGCACCGACGACGACCACCATCGCTAGTTCCTCTGGCTTCAACCCGTACATTTCGGGGGCCGCCACCGGCACCGGAAGCAGCAAGGGCGAAAAGACGACCCCGGCGACCGGCGCCCTTCCGGTGGGCGCTCCGCTGACCGCCGCGCCGGCGACCACCTCGGCCTGCAGCCAGAAGAGCCGGCGCGAGCGCGGCGCCAGCCGCTGTCCCAGGAGCTCCGGCAGGCTGCGCCCGG
>Ga0207926_1000663_pt1 | contig 16914 bp, 16 predicted proteins | sample NGESurdeep072012_8_FD_184454 | JGI IMG/M metagenome (GOLD analysis project Ga0207926, IMG submission 184454) | Arctic peat soil microbial communities from Barrow, Alaska - NGEE Surface sample 210-1 deep-072012 (SPAdes) | ecosystem: Environmental > Terrestrial > Soil > Wetlands > Peat ...
CCCTCATCGCGGAGCTCACACCGCCATTGCGGAAGCAACAGGCTACCTGAAAGCTGGTTATCAAACGGTGGTTGATTTGGATTTGGCCAAATTTTTTGTTGCATCAGGACAAGGACGAGGACGATTTTGGCGCGCCGATCGTTTCGGTTTCGCTGGGCTTGCCCGCGATCTTCCAGTTTGGCGGATTGAAGCGTAGCGACAAGGCGCGCCGGTTTCGGCTGGAGCATGGCGACATCGCGGTGTGGGGCGGGCCGGCGCGGCTGGCATTTCACGGCGTCGCACCGCTTGCGGACGGCGAGCACGCCTTGATGGGCCGGCAGCGCATCAATCTGACTTTCCGCAAAGCGCGCTGAGGCTCTGAGACAACTGGCCGATCGCAGATCACATTGCCATCTCCGGCTCAGTCGGGCGCTCTCTTTTCGCCTCCGGAATTTCCGTCATCGTCGCTTCGGTGAGCAGCAGCACGCTGGCGACTGAAACTGCGTTTTCCAATGCGGTACGAACCACCTTCGCAGGATCGACGATGCCGGCCTCGACCAGATCGACATATTCCTTGCGGGCGGCATCGAAACCAAAATTTCCCTGGCTGGCCAGCATGCGCGCAATGACTACGCCGCCGTCCACGGCGGAATTTTCCGCGATCTGACGAGCCGGCGCTTCGAGCGCCCGCTTCAAAATCTGAACGCCGGTCTTCTCGTCGCCTTCGCAGGCGGCCTCTTCCCGGGCGACGGCTTCGGTACACCTCAGAAGGGCAAGACCGCCGCCAGGCACAATTCCCTCGGCGACCGCCGCCTTGGTGGAACTGATGGCGTCGTCCAGCGCTTCCTTCCTGGATTTCATTTCCGCTTCCGAGGGGGCCCCGACACGGATCACCGCAACGCCGCCAGACAGCTTGGCGAGGCGTTCTTCGAGCTTCTCGCGATCATAGTCGCTGGTGGTCTTTTCGATTTCATGGCGAATCTGCTGAAGCCGTCCTTCGATCCGGGAACGGTCGCCCACGCGACCGATCAGCGTCGTATTTTCCTTGTCCGCGACGACTCGCGCTGCATGCCCGAGCTGCTGCAATGTCACGTTCTCAAGCTTCAATCCCAGTTCTTCGGAGATGACCTGGCCGCCGGTCAGGATCGCGATGTCTTCCAGCATGGCCTTGCGCCGATCGCCAAAGCCAGGCGCCTTGACCGCGCAGCCCTTGAGAACCCCTCGAAGCTGGTTGACGATGAGGGTCGCGAGCGCCTCGCCTTCGATATCCTCGGCCACGATCAACAATGGGCGGCCCGACTTGGCGACCTGCTCCAGTACCGGAATCAAGTCGCGCAGCGCCCCGATCTTGTGGTCGCAAAGCAGCACGAATGGATCCTCCAGCACGGCCTCCATGCGCTCCGCATCGGTGACGAAGTACGGAGATATAAAGCCGCGATCGAATTTCATGCCCTCGACCACATCGAGCGTGGTTTCCGTCGTCTTGGATTCCTCGACCGAGATCACGCCTTCGCCGCCAACCTTCTCCATGGCGTCGGCCACAAGCTCGCCGACCGCCGGATCATTGTGAGCCGAGATAGTCGCGACCTGGGCTTTCTCTTTCTTCGTGTTCACCGGGCGCGACATCGCGCGCAGGGCTTCGATTGCGATCTTTGCAGCCCGGTCAAGCCCGCGCTTGAGATCGATGGCGCTGGCGCCGGCGGTGACGTTACGCACTCCCTCGGCCAAGATCGCGTGCGCCAGGATTGTTGAGGTGCTGGTGCCGTCGCCAACGACGTCGCCAGTTCTTTCCGCAGCCTGCCGGAGCACCTGGGCACCGAGATTTTCCTCGGGATCCTTGAGGTCGAACTCCTTGGCGATCGTCACGCCATCGTTGCAGACGATCGGCGCGCCCCAGCTCTTTTGGATCAGCACTGATTTGGATTTCGGACCTAGTGTTACCCGCACAGCGTCGGCAAGGAGCGTTGCGCCGCGCAATATTTTTTCACGAGCGGCGGAACGAAACAGGATTTGCTTGTGGGCCATTCGCCGCTTCTCCCTTGTGTCAAGCCGTCACGATGGCTCGCGTAGCGCGCTACGCCCTGCCGCGCGGCCTCGCCGATCGATTTGATGCGGCGAGGCCGGCAGTTTGCCTATTTCACGCTTACGGGGATCGTCTTCTTCTGCGCATCCGGGGACTTCGGCAGGGTGACAGTCAGAACGCCGCCCTTGTAGTTAGCTTCGATCTTCTCGGCGTCGACGCCGCCGGGAATTTGCAGCGAGCGGCGGAAGGAACCATAGCGACGCTCGGAGACGTAGCGGTCCTTGGTCTTCTCTTCCTTCTCTTCCTGCTTTTCGCCCTTGATCGTCAGGATGCCGTCGGAAAGCTGAAGGTCGATGTTCTTGGCATCCAGGCCCGGCAGTTCGGCGGTGACCTCGAAAGCCTTTTCCTTCTCGACGATATCGATGGCCGGCGTGACGTTGAAGCCAAGGTCACGGCGCCAGAACGACTCTATGTCGGGTAGCGTACGATAGAATGGTGTCTGCAGGAAACCGGTCTGGAAATCATGAAACAGCCGGTCGACCTGATTGCGCAGAACTTCAAAGGGCTGCCAGTCTGCGACTTTAGTTGGCTGCGCAGCTGGAGTCGCCTCGGTTTTGATGGGTAGTTTTGTTGCAGCTTCCGCCATGACAAATACTCCTTCAATGTTGGCTTGAGAAAAAAGGATATGCCTGCGGCAGCGGGATTCATTGATCTCAATCAAACAAATCGGCGGGGCTTTTCTGCGCTATCAAATCTTTGCGCTACTTGACGATCTCGACCGTCGTATTCTGCGCTCCGTGGCTCTGCACCAATTCGAACAGTGTTCTCGCATTGGCGGGGCTGAGCCTGACGCAGCCGTGCGACACGGCGCGCCCGAGGTTGCGGACTTCAGTTGTGCCGTGGATGGCGTATCCGCCGTGAAAGAAAATCGAATACGGCATCGGCGTGTAATCGTAGAGCTTGGAGTAATGCATCCGCTCCAGCAGATAGGGCTGGTAGTTGCCGACCGGCGTGCGGTAGCCCCTTCGGGCCGTCGACACTCGCCAGGTCGCAAGATCAGAACCATCGACCGCGACGCTCATGGTTTGCGCCGAAAGCTGGATTCGGACGGCAACGCTTCGTATGCGCTGTCGATCACCGAACCGGCGAACAGAAGGCACAGTGCAAAGAGGAGAGGAATACGAACATTCACAATCGGGCGGCCGCTGCCCTGCCATCGAAAGCCTGTTGCGCTGGCAGCGCGGTTTCCGCCGCTCCGATCGAGGTAACCGCGTCGTCGGCCTCCGAGCCTGACGCAAGTTTGTCTTGGTCATCGTGCGTCAGTTGCTGGCTGGCGATGACTTTTTGCCAAAGCTGCAGAATACTTTGTTGGGTTTCCATCGCGATGAAGCAGCGGCCGTCGCGGTCAAAACCGCAGAATTTGGCGGTCGCATCTTCGCACACGCGGCCGAACGCCTGGTTGATGATGTCGAGGCAGGCAACGACCTGGGCGACGTTCTGCAAACGGGTATGATGCGCGATGTCGAGCAGTCGAAACGCCTCGACGTTGGGCTGCCCAAAGATCGCGCCCTGCCGGCCGAACTCAAAGAACACGTTAACGGCAGGTAACACGCCCTGGATCTGCGACAGGATCGCCGCCACTTGCTCTTCGCTGCAGGCCGCCAAATGCTCGCCGTGGGGTTTGCCGCCATCATCCGCCGACAAAGCTTGCTGACCGATGGACATCATCACCTCCCGCTCGATCCACCGCCGAACGTCCGCAGGCGCGTTGCGGATCTGTTCCGAACTCAATGTTATTCCAATCATGGTTTCATCCCCTGCGAAGTTTCTTGGTGGCACCGTTCCGCGACGCCAATATTGATCGGGATCAATCGACTTGGGTGCGCGGCGCCGCCGGCTGTCGGTTCGAGCATTGCGCCGCCGCCTCAGTCGGGCTCGCGCGGGATCCATCGGTCGCCGGATTTCTGATATTTATGTTTCACCGCCGCCCAGGCGACGCGATGTGCGGTGCTTTCGCGTTGTACAGAGCCGCGAGCCGCGTATTGCGTCCAGGCGTTGTTGAAGGCGCTCCGATAGATCTCCTGCGCATGCAGCGGCAGATGTGCTTGAATCGGCGGAGGAAGGTCTTCGACTGACCCGTAAGGCAAGCGACATCCCTCCGCGTTCGAAGCAGGGCTGGCGTCGTGAAAAACGGTCCAATGATTGCTTAAACCCTGCACGATCAATGCGAATTGATCCAGAGCAAGCCGGAGCGCCCCAAGCCTGCTAAAAATTTCGCGACCGTTGCCACGTTATCCGGTCATCCCATAGTCTCGTGGTTCCGATTTGGCCGGAGAATAGAATGGAGCCCGACTCGTCATCGCGAAAACAAAGCATAGCGATCAGCTATATATTTGCGGCCGTCATCGGCATGGTGCTGCTGCAATGGGTCCTGGCGACCTACAATACGATCGATACCATTCCCTTTAGCGAGTTTGAGCAACTCGTCGCCCAGGGCAACGTCACCGAGGTCGCCGTCGGTCAGGATACGATCCAGGGCAAATTGAAGAACAAGCTGGCGAGCGGAAAGTCGGCCTTTATCACGGCACGCGTCGATGCGGCGCTGGCCGAAAAGCTGGAGGCCAAGGGCGTCGTCGTGACCGGCGTACCATCGGGCGGGCTGTTCCAGACTATTTTGTCATGGATCGTGCCGGCGTTGATGTTCTACCTGATCTGGATCTTCCTGGGGCGCCGGCTGGCGGATCGCCAGGGCTTTGGCGGACTGATGTCGATCGGAAAGTCGCGGGCCAAGGTCTATGTCGAAAAGGACACCAAGGTCACCTTTGCCGACGTGGCTGGCGTCGATGAAGCCAAATTCGAACTGCAGGAGGTGGTGTCCTTTCTCAAGGACCCCAAGAGCTATGGCCGGCTCGGGGCTCATGTTCCCAAGGGGATCTTGCTGGTAGGACCGCCGGGCACCGGCAAAACCCTGCTCGCGCGCGCCGTGGCCGGTGAGGCCGGGGTCGCTTTTTTTTCCATTTCCGGCTCCGAATTCGTGGAGATGTTCGTCGGTGTCGGCGCGGCCCGGGTTCGCGATCTGTTCGAGCAGGCGCGCAATGCGGCGCCGTGCATCATCTTCATCGATGAGCTTGATGCGCTCGGACGCAGCCGTTCCCCCGGCGCGTTCGGCGGCTACGATGAAAAGGAGCAGACCTTGAACCAGCTGCTCGCCGAGCTTGATGGCTTCGATCCCAGCGTCGGCGTCATCCTGTTGGCGGCCACCAACCGGCCCGAAATCCTCGATCCCGCGCTGCTGCGGGCAGGGCGCTTCGACCGACAGGTGCTGGTGGATCGTCCCGACAAAAGCGGTCGGGTCGCCATCCTCAAGGTGCATGTTCGCAAGATCCGGGTCGGGAATGATGTCGATCTGGACAAGGTCGCGGGGCTTACCACCGGCTTCACCGGGGCCGATCTTGCCAACCTGATCAATGAGGCTGCCATCGCCGCGACGAGGCGCAATGCCGATGACGTTTGCTTTGACGATTTCACGGTCGCGATTGAGCGGATCGTCGCCGGAATCGAAAAAAAGAGCAGGGTGCTTAGCAGGGAAGAACGCCGCAGGGTCGCTTATCACGAGATGGGCCACGCACTCGTCGCCGCGAGCTTGCCGGGCGTTGATCCCGTGCAGAAGGTATCCATCATTCCCCGCGGCGTCGGCGCGCTCGGCTACACCATGCAGCGTCCCACCGAGGACCGGTTTCTGTTGGCGGCAAGCGAACTTAGAAACCGGATCGCGGTGCTGATGGGAGGCCGGGCTTCCGAGCGAATGATCTTCGCTGGCGATGTCTCGACCGGTGCGGCCGATGACCTGCAGCGGGCGACGGAGATCGCCGTCGAGATGGTAACGAAACACGGAATGGATGCAAAAGTCGGGCAGCGGACCTACGCGCCGCGGCCCCAGGCCTTTCTTCCGGCCATGCAGGACACGATCGTTAGCGCCGCGGAGGCGACCGGGCGGGAGATCGATTTGGCGGTGCGCGATCTGGTTGAGGCCGGCGACGCTTGCGCGCGCGCCATCCTCGAAAAGCGCCGAGGCGATCTCGATGCAGGCGTCGAACTTCTGATCGCAAGGGAGACGCTGACCGCGGAGGAGTTCGCGCCGCTGCGCCCGGTGGCGGCGCGAGAGAAGGCGTCGGGCTAGCGGGCGCTGCTTTTTCTGGCGCTGGCCGCCTGTCTCGCGCTTGATGTCGATCAAATCGGCGGGCCCGCAATGGTCATAGGATGTTTGTTGATTGGAGAATTGGTCATCGATCGGACCAGCGGAACATATCTCTGGGTCAGACGGCACTAATCGTTCGCCGGCATTCTGCACGAGATGTTCGAGGTAGTTGAGATGTGGGAACCGTTGTCATGGGATATCCGGCGTCGAAAGAAATCCGTTCCGATGAAGTGAAATCGTTTCCTTCGCTCCGCAAGCAGATGGTCGAGCGAAATATCGTGGCGCGCGGCGTTCGCGACGACCTCGTCCTTGAGGCGATGCGCAAGGTTCCGCGCGAGTTGTTCCTGCCGAAGAATCTTCGCGAATTCGCCTACGAGGATTCGCCGCTCCCGATTGCCGGGGAGCAGACCATTTCCCAGCCCTATATCGTCGCGTTCATGGCGGAGGCCTTGATGCTGAAGGGCGGCGAGAAGATCCTCGAAATCGGCGCAGGTTCCGGCTACGCCGCCGCGGTGCTGTCGGAGATCGCGGCCAATGTGTACACGGTCGAACGTCTCGGCCAGCTCGCGGACAAGGCCGCGGCGACGCTGGCCGACCTCGGCTACGACAATGTTCACGTCCTGCATGGCGACGGCACAAGAGGGTGGCCGGAACATGCCCCCTATGATGCCATTGTCGTGGCAGCCGGCGCCCCGCAGGTTCCAGAGTCCCTCAAGGAGCAGTTGAAGCTTGGCGGCCGGCTGGTGATACCCGTCGGCACGGATCAGCGCAGCCAGGAACTGGTTCGGGTCGTCAGAGTTTCTAAAAACGAATATCGCAGCGAGGATATTGCGGACGTTCGCTTCGTTCCATTGATTGGCGAGGAGGGCTGGGCGATTCCGAAAGGCGAGGGCGGCGCCCCCGTGCGCCGGGCGCTGCGGCCGGTTTCTCCGGGCGAAGATACGCTGCTCCGGGACCTCGCCGACGCCGCGGAATCGTTCGCGTCGATTGAAACTGCCGATCTCAATCCGCTGATGGAGCGTATCGGGACTGCGCGCATCGTGCTGCTGGGCGAAGCGACCCACGGCACCAGCGAATTCTACAGGATGCGTGAACGCATCACTCGCGAGCTGATCGTGAAGAAGGGCTTTCGCTTCGTTGCAATCGAGGCGGACTGGCCAGATGCCGCGCGGGTCGATCATTACGTGCGGCATTTCCAGTATCCGCCGTCCGAGTGGACCGCCTTTGCACGGTTTCCCACCTGGATGTGGCGAAATACCGAGGTGCGCGATTTCGTGAGCTGGCTCCGCAAGCACAACGGCACGGTAGAACCGAACAAGCGCGTCGCATTTCACGGGCTCGATCTTTACAGCCTTTACGATTCGATCCGGTCGGTTCTGAACTATCTCGACGAGGTCGATCCGGAGTCGGCGAAGGTCGCTCGCGAACGCTATGGCTGCCTGACGCCGTGGCAACGCGATCCCGCGACCTACGGTCATGCCGCGCTGACTGGATCCTATCCTACCTGCGAATCCGACGTGGTGCATACGCTCACCGATCTCCTGGCAAAACGCCGGGCCTACGCCGAGCATGATGGCGAGCGGTTCCTCGACGCCGAGCAGAATGCCCGTCTGGTGGCCAACGCGGAGCGCTATTATCGGATCATGTATTATGGCTCGCGCGCGTCGTGGAATCTGCGCGACGGGCACATGTTCGAAACCCTGAAGAACCTGCTGGCGTTTCATGGCACCGACAGCAAGGCTGTTGTGTGGGCGCACAACTCGCATGTCGGGAATGCCGGAGCGACCGAGATGGCTGCGCGCGGCGAATACAACATCGGTCAACTCTGCCGCAGGGAGTTCGGCGACCAGGCTTATTTGATCGGCTTTGGCACCCACAGCGGGACGGTTGCCGCGGCATCCGAATGGGATGGCCCGATGGAGGTCAAGAACGTCCAGCCGTCGCTTCACAACAGCTACGAGCGATTGTGTCACGCGACGGGACTTGCACGCTTCATGCTGGGTCTGCGCGGTCGCGGCGATTTATGCGGCCCGAAGGGGCTTGGCAGGGAACGTCTTGAGCGCGCGATCGGCGTGATCTACCGGCCTGAAACCGAACGCGCGAGCCATTACTTCCAGGCCAACCTGCCGGAGCAGTTCGATGAATATGTCTGGTTCGACGATACCCACGCTGTGACTCCGTTGGATACTGCCGAAATAAAGGGGCTTCCGGACACATATCCGTTCGGGGTGTAATCCAGTCATGAGCACAGACGCGTCATATGTTCTCGGAAAAATGGACTGGATGCGTGTTGAGCGAATATGGCCCAATGGCCTGCGCTATTTGTGGACCGATGCCTTTGGACTCGTTTTGCTGGTTTCGCTCTACGCGCAACTTGGCGACAAGGAATACCTCGACCAGGCAGAGTGGCTGGTCGCCGAGGTGGACCGGGTTCTCGGGCGTGCTCGCGGCGTTCGTATCGGTGAGGCGTCCGATCGCGATGGGCAGTATTTCCACTATTTGGCGATCTGGTTGTTCGCTCTGTCAGTGCTTGCCCGCTATGTGCCCGCCTACCGCCGCAAAGGAATCGATCTCGTGCGCCAAACTCATAGAGCCTTTGTCCTGCCTGGCAGGGGCGTGGTCTGGAAAATGAAGGAAGATTTGTCTGGGCCTTATCCTGGCTCCGGCTTAGGCGCCCTTGATGCTTTCGATGGCTATATTTCGTACCGATGTCTCGGCGAGGAGCCGCTGAGCCAGGAAATCGCGGAGATGAAAGCTCTGATCGATCTGTCTGCTCCGGAACTGTTCATAACTCAAGATTTGGGTCTTGGGATGATGTTGTGGATGACCAGCATTTTCCCAAATGAGGAATGGGCTGTGATACAGCGGCGCCGTTGCCTCAAGCAGCTCGACGCAATGTGGCAGGAAGACAGCTATTTTTGCCGCGAACCGGAATTGCCCGAGGTAAAAATTGCCTTTACGAATTATGGCGTCTCGATCGGACTTCAGGCGGTGGGGGAAATGCCCCAACGTGTGCTGCGGCTGAATGAATTCTTCGATGGCTTCCAGTCTGGCGACGAGTATGATCGCGACGCCATCACGCATGTGATGTCCTGCAATTCGCACTTCCCAGGGTATTTCCAGCGCGATTTTTGCGGCTCGATTCATCATCCATAGCGGCGCGAAAGGCGATCAAGAGCCGGGCACTTCGGCAGAACTCGCATGAAGCGGACCCAGAATATCGGCGAACAAGACTGACGAAAACCAGATCAATTACGAGGACCACATGAACAAACTCAAAATTCCGCATAATGCTTACGTGTTTGTCGGCGACGGCCGAAAAGCCTTGTTCCTGCGAAATGATGGCGACGAGAAATTTCCGAACCTCAAGACTGAGAAGGTTATTGAGGAGGAAAATCCATCCAGCCACGAGCAGGGCACCGAGCGGCCGGGGCACCTTGGCAAGGGATCGCAGAGGAGTGCCGTCGAGCCAACCGATTGGCATGACATCGAGGAGCATCGCTTCGCACGAAAGGTCGCTGCCGCCATGGAGCAGGTGATCCGGGCGGGCAAGGTGAAAGCCCTCGTTGTAGTTGCTCCGCCGAGGACGCTCGCTGAGTTGCGAAATGCATTCCACCCCGACGTGAAGGCATGCATTATTGCCGAGATAAACAAGGATTTGACCAAGCATTCGGTCGGGGAAATCGAAAAGCATCTCACAAGCGATGCCTATTCCCACTGACGCCTGATGAAGACATGGTCAATATCCGCTCATGGCGCTCATCACTACTCGCAGAGGGAAGGCTTGTCGCTAATTGGGCCGGCCGCAACTTGCCGTCACCAGGCAAAGCCGCATAGGGCCTTGATTTGGGTCAAATCGTCTCGCCGGGACGTGCGTAATGGCTTTTTCTCCGCACACTGGAGGCCGCCATGTCTTATGCAACGCTTTTGGTCTACGTCAACGTCGACCGGGTTTCGAAGCAGCTTGTTGGCATTGCGGCAAGCCTGGCTGATAAATTCTCGGCAAAGCTGATCGGGTTGTCAGCCTTGGCGATCATGCCGCCATTTGTCGCCGAGGGTGTGGTGATCGTCGACAATGCGTCGGAACTCGATATCGCGCAGATGAAGGCGAAGCTTGCGGACGCCGGGAAAAAATTTGGTGCTGCCGCGGGAGCCGAGCGACAGACCGAATGGCGATCGATGCTGGAATTTCCAACAGATACCTTGGTCAGCGAAGCGCGGTGTGCCGATTTGATTGTGGTCGGACAAAATAAGTCCTCTGGAGATATCTACAGGTTCGCGGACAACGGCGCAGCTATCCTGGGTGCCGGGCGGCCGGTCCTGGTGGTGCCCGCGGCTGTTACATCGCTCACGGCGGACCATGTTGTAGTCGGATGGAAGGATACGCGCGAGGCACGGGCGGCGGTTCAGGATGCGCTGCCATTCCTCCACGAGGCGAAGCGCGTGACGATCGTTGAAATCTGCGCGAGCGATCAGATGGAAACCGCGCACCATCATGTCGATGACGTCGTGCACTACCTGGCGCGACACAGGGTCAAGGCGGAAGCTCGGGTCGAAATGCAGCTTCACGGGTCTGGCGCGGATCAGCTTGTCGGATTTGCCTTGGACGAAGGGGCGGATCTGCTGGTAGCCGGGGCATATGGTCATAGCCGGCTCAACGAATGGGTATTCGGTGGAATGACCCGCGATCTGCTGACTTCAAGTCCGGTCTGCTGCCTGATGTCTCATTGAGGGGATGTGTTGTTGGCAGCGACACCCTAAGGCCGCCGCGATCTCATCCTAGCGCGCGATCGCTTTGGATTGAATCATGATCGTATTCCAAATCTTCCTTGAGCATGATCTTCCGGAAGCTGGTCCCACTTTTCCGGACCAGGCTCTAGTCGGCGGCCAACGCTGCTTGTGCGTTCATCGCCTCCGCGATTGCATCATCGATCCTTTCGAGCCAGAGGAATTCCAGCTTGTCACGAGAACCCTGTGGAATTTCGTCGAAGTCCCGCCGGTTCCGCGCGGGAAGCATGACCCGTGTTAAGCCGGCGGCGGCCGCGGCGACGACTTTTTCCTTGATGCCACCGACCGGCAGTACCAGGCCGCGCAGCGATATCTCGCCAGTCATGGCTGTATCACTTCTGACAGTGCGGTTGGTAAGCAAGGACGCGAGAGCAATAAACATCGCGACGCCTGCGCTCGGCCCGTCCTTTGGCGTGGCGCCTGCCGGCACATGGACGTGGATATCGCTCTTTTCAAATACCGAAGGTTCGATTCCGAGCTGAGAGGCGCGGCTCTTCACCAGGGTGAATGCAGCCTGTGCGCTTTCGCGCATCACGTCCCCGAGTTGGCCGGTAAGGATGAAGGCTCCTTTCCCGGGAATGCGAGTAGCCTCGATAAAGAGGATGTCTCCGCCGACCGGTGTCCACGCCAGGCCGGTTGCAACACCGGGTATGCTGGTGCGCATGGCGATCTCGCTTTCGAAGCGGGGTTGACCAAGAATGGCTGTGAGATCCGACGTGCCGAGAGTAACGCGTTGCGAACTCCCTTCGGCGACCAGCACGGCCGCGTGACGGAATGCCTTGCCGATTTCCCGTTCCAGCGAGCGAACACCTGCCTCACGGGTATAGCCCTTGATGATGACTCTGAGCGCTTCAACGTCGATCTCGGCCTGCTCCGGTTTTAGGCCGTTTGCTTCACGCTGGCGGGGAACCAGATAGCGCCGCGCGATCTCAAGCTTCTCATCCTCCGTGTAACCCGCCAGGCTTATGATCTCCATCCGATCCTGCAGCGGTCCAGGAATCGTGTCGAGCATGTTGGCGGTGGCTACAAACACGACGCGTGAGAGATCGAATGGCACCCCGAGATAGTTGTCGCGAAAGGTTGAATTCTGCTCGGGGTCGAGGACTTCAAGCATCGCCGCCGACGGGTCGCCCTGAATTCCGCGTCCCATTTTATCGATTTCATCAAGCATCATGACGCAATTGCGCGATCCTGCCTTCTTGATCGCCTGGATGATATTTCCGGGCAGGGCGCCAATGTAGGTACGCCGGTGGCCCCGAATTTCCGCTTCGTCATGAACGCCGCCCAAACTGACGCGCACAAATGGCCGTCCCATTGCTCGTGCGATCGACTGCCCTAGCGATGTTTTGCCGACTCCGGGTGGGCCAACAAAGCAAAGGATGGGCGCTTTGCCCTGTGGCGCCAATTTTCGAACCGCCAGATATTCAACGATCCGGCTCTTGATTTTTTCCAGGCCGTAGTGATCCTCGTCGAGAACTCGGCGGGCTTCGGCGATATCGATTGTCTTCTCAGCGGGCAGACTCCAGGGCAGGTCAATCAGCCAGTCGAGGTAGCTGCGGGCCATTCCGGCCTCGGCCGCCGCCTCCGGCATTCGCTCGTAGCGACGCACTTCCTTTCGCGCCTGGCTTTCCGCTTCGGCCGGCATCTGGGCTTTCGCGATAGCCTCGTTCAACTCGGCGACCTCCTGCGTCTTGCCGTCTCCTTCTCCCAATTGGCGTTGAATTGTCGCCATTTGCTCGCGAAGGATTGCCTCTCGCTGGCGCTCGTCGAATGTCGCTTTGGTCTTTTGGCCAATCTCATTGGTCAGCCGAAGGACTTCGAGTCGTTCGGCCAAGCGGCGTGAAACCTTTTCCATTCTCAGCGAGAGATCGATCGTCTCGAGAATCTCCTGCTTTTCCTGTGGCTTGATATCCATATAGGAGGTTGCAAGGTCGGCGAGAGAAGCGGGAGAAGTGATCGCCTGAAACGCCGCAACCAGCTCCGGCGGCGCCTGAGGAAGCAGTTGGATTGCTTCGATGGCCTGCCGTTGCAGATTGAGAAACCGTGCCTCGATCTCAGGCGAGCTTGCTGTCGGCTCCGGTATATGAAGAACTCGGGCTACCAAAAATGGAGTGCCGGGAAGGAAGTCAAGAACGCGTGCACGTTGAACCCCTTGGCAGACGATGTGGTGACTTTCATCCGGCCCGGTAATGTAACGTACGATATTGGCGACGGTGCAAATCCGATTGAGGTCGTCGGGACCGGGATCGCTCACTTCTGCGTCGCGTTGCAGCAGAATTCCGATCGGCCGCTGCTCGCGCAATGCCTGTTGTGCAGCAGCGATCGATTTCGGCCGCCCGATGGTAACCGGAGCCACAACGCCCGGAAACAGCACCATATTGCGAACCGGCACGATAATGAGGGCATCCCCCGGAATCGGCACCGACTGGGCTTCGGATGTGGCGTGTGACGACACTGAAGCAGGTTCTTCGTTGATTGGCGACATGGCCATCCCTAGACAGATTTTGACAGGCGCAATGCAACGCATCCGTGTACTGCGAAGCGGCTCACGACGTAACGCCCAATAGGCAGTACTATGCGACGTTCGAACCGGCCTTGCGGAAGCTCAAGACGGTGAATCCGGGCATTACGTAGCTCTGCGGGCAGCACCCGCCGTCCGCTGATCACAAGCGTTCCGCTATCGATCACGGCCTCGACCTGATTGGGATCGACGCCGGGCAGCGCAACGAGAATGAGCACCTCGCTATCGGTTTCCAACACATCGATCGGCGGTTCCCAGCTGGGCTCTCGCGAACCAGCCGAGGGCTGCAAGCTGAAGAACTGCTGATGTAGCCGTTCAGCACGCGCAAGTGACTCGATTGCCTCGGACAACATCCAATTTATGGGATCTTTTGTCGACATTTGGTTTCTCGCGTTTACTGCAGAGAGTCCAGTTACGCTGCAGGAGTGGTGTCAGGCTTTGCGTCTCCGGTGAATCAGGAGCGATCGCGTTGCAGCTATCAAGCGGGCTATGAAGCGGTGCGGCGTTTGTTCCTGGGCATCCGCGCGCTCGCTTACGCCGCTGACGAAAACTCCTCTCGATTTGATAACCTGCCAGATCAGCGGGTTCCATGCACGGAAAACAGCTTCAACGTCGTCTTGCAGAAAGCCTGACAAGATCGTTGGAGCTGGCATAAAGACCTCCGGAAGCACATCGGACAAGACTTTTTCGGAAAGTATATTCCATCGTGTGTGTCCGCCCATCAGCGGCGATCGAAGACCGTAGACGACTTTGCCAATTCGAGCCTCGCGAATGGCATACGAACAAAGCGCGCAGGGTTCGACGGTCGTGTAAATCGTGCAATCGGCCAAATAGCCGCCTGCAATCAGTTGGGCCTGGGCGAGAGCAAGTATTTCGGCGTGGCTAATCGCGTTATGATTTTGCCTCGTCCTGTTGATCGATTCAGATACGAAGTCGCCATTCCTTGCAATGATAGCCGCAAAAGGATACTCGCCTGCATCAGCCGAAGACTTGGCTAAGGCAATACAACGCTTCATCATCGTGACGTCATAGTCGTCCTCGCCCTCAATCATTGTGGCTATCTCTCTGTAGCTGACACACTTATGCCCGGGGCAGCGGACTTTATTGACCTCGATCAAGCAAATCAGCGCCGTTCCGCCGTCAGGGGTGAAAAGCCGGCGTGACCCGGTCGTCGCGTTGCAGGTGGCCATCGACGATATGAATCTGGCGGTGCATTTGCGAAGCGAGATTGAGATCGTGGGTGACGGCGACAACGGTCTTTCCGCGCAGCGCCACCAGGTCGCGCAGGATGCCGAACACCTGAGCGGTCGAGACGGAATCCAGGCTGCCGGTCGGCTCGTCCGCGAGGATGACAGGGGGATCCGTTGGCCAGCGCCCGGGCGACAGCCACGCGCTGGCGCTGGCCGCCTGACAGTTGGTCCGGCGTCTTGTGACGATGATCGCCAAGCCCGAACGAAGCCAGCAATTCCTCGGCGCGCGCGGTGATGGCGCGCGGCGGCAGTTTGCCCAGCGCGCGCATCGGCAGCGCGACATTTTCGGTGATCGAGAATTCGGGAAGAAGAAAATGGAACTGAAAGACGAAGCCGAGACGGGTAAGCCGCACTTCCGCGCGTTCGACCTCAGTCATTGCGGTCGTGGACCGTCCGTCGATCAGAACGTCGCCGCTGGTCGGAAGGTCGAGCAGCCCCAGCAAATACAGCAGCGACGATTTTCCGGAGCCGGAGGGGCCGATTATGGCAACAAATTCACTCGGCACGATGTCCAGGTTGATGTCCTGCACCAGCGTCACCGGCACGATCCCGCTGAGCACCTTTGTCACCTGTCGCGCCTCGATCAGGGCGGCGCTCATGTCGCCCCCCTGATGATATCGACCGGGTGCAGCCGCGCCGCGGCGCGGGCCGGGAAATAGCCCGCCACCAGGCTCGACAGCAGCGCGACGGCGGTGGCCAGCAAGTAATGTTTCGCCGAGTAGAGCACCGGCAGATGGTTGTAATCGGAGAACGGCGTCTTGAATTCCAGCGCCGCCAGCCCGCGGGTGAGCAGATAGCCGAATATCCAGCCGAGCACCGCGCCGACCAGGCCGACCAGCAGCGCCTCGACGATGAAGATCGCCCTGATGGTCTGGTCCCTGAATCCCAGCGATTTCAGGATGGCGATATCGCGCGTCTTCTCATGCGTGATGGTGGAAATGATGTTGTAGGTGCCGAAGCTGGCGACCAGCAGGATGGCGCCGACGATGGTATACATCAGCACGTTGCGCAGCGTGATCGCGGACAGCAGATCTTCCTGCGCTTCCTGCCAGGAAATCGATTTATACCCGGTCTGTTCGCCGATCCGCTCGCTGATCAGGCGGCCCTGCAATCGGATCGCGGGTGCGCACGCGAATCTCGTTGATGATGCCGGTCTGTCTTTCGAGAATCTGCGCGGTCTTGAGCAGGACATAGCCGGTGGTCTCGTCGGTGACGCGGAAGCCGGAGTGGAAGGTGCCGACAACCGTGGCGCTCATGGTGGCGCCTTCGGCGGACGCCAGCGTGATATTGGAATTGACCCGCGCGCCGATCTTGTTGGCGAGACGGTCGCCGAGCAGGATGGCGTTAGAGGCGCGATAGAGCGATGTCAGCGTTCCCAGCCGCATGTGGGTCGCCAGATTGGAGACGCCGGCTTCGGTGCGGGGATCGATGCCGATGATCGAAGTGGTCAGGTTGCGGCCGGCGAACCGAAGCACGGCCTTCGACTGCACCGACGGCGTCAGCGCTCCGGGCACCCAGCTTTGCAGCGAAGCGATGGTCGCCATCGGGTTCTTGATGCCCGGGCGTCGGACCTCCGGCGTGAGGCCGTGAAATTCGGCCGCCGTATAGACCGCGTTCGCCGGTTGCCGCGTCGGCTCCCGCAATTCGTCCGTTACTGAAATATGCGGCAGCGCGTCGACCAGGGTCTTGATGAAGTCGTCCTGCGATCCCTCCATCATCGCTGCCATCATGATGGAAAATCCGACGCCGGTCATGACCCCCGCGATCGCCACCAGCGTTTGACGGGCGCGGTGGCGGACATGGGTCCAGGCGATCGTCAGGATCAGGTTCATGGCGCCGCCGGCTCCGCCAGCAATGGCCGGACCCGCGATCCGTTCTTGATGTTGGTGGTCGCCGGTGAGGCGACAAGTTCGCCCTCGCTTGCGCCGCTGACAATCTCCACGAAGCCGGTTCCGCGGATGCCGATCGCGACCTTGCGAAGGCGGGCGCGATCGTTTTCGATCGTCAGCAGGCTGTTGTTGACCACGGCATTGGCGGGCACGAGAAGGACGTCCAGCTTTTCCCGGCTGACGATATTGGCCTCGACGCTCATCCCCACCCGCAGCGGCGTGTCATTGGGCAAGCCGATCCTGACGCGGAACGTCTTGGAGACCGG
>Ga0207926_1000666_pt1 | contig 16864 bp, 13 predicted proteins | sample NGESurdeep072012_8_FD_184454 | JGI IMG/M metagenome (GOLD analysis project Ga0207926, IMG submission 184454) | Arctic peat soil microbial communities from Barrow, Alaska - NGEE Surface sample 210-1 deep-072012 (SPAdes) | ecosystem: Environmental > Terrestrial > Soil > Wetlands > Peat ...
GGGGCTCACGAACGACGAAACGGTCACGCTGATGAATGACGTGCTGGTCATGGCCCCGGCGGCCGTCCTGGACTTGCCATTCACGTTCGAGACCACCGGTGAACGGACCCTGCGGGCCACCTTCCACAACGCGGGGTACACCGTGTCAGCCGTACTGACGTTCGATGGAGCAGGCGATCTCGTCGGGTTCGAATCCGCAGACCGGGCGCACGACCGAGAGGGCGGCGCCGCGACGTGGTCCACGCCGATTTCCGGATATCGACAAGTTGATGGAATCCGGATCGGCGCTCTCGGCGATGCGAATTGGATCGAACCGTCGGGCGAGTGGACATACGGTCGTTTCCAGATTATGTCAGTTGCGTACAACGTGACGCAGTGAGTGGCGGGCCCGCCAATCCGTCGGGCCGGTTTGCGTCCGGCAAGTTGTCGGCGAGACGTTTGACGGCTGAGTGGGGAGTTCTGAGCAAATCCATGAATCGACTTGGTGTGTGGTCTGCTTCGGCACTCTTCATAGTGGGTGTCGTCTACGCGGGGGTCGTGGCGCTTGGGATCCACGCCAGCGGCTTCTCCGCGCCAATTGTTGATCCAGTACTTGCCGTCATGGAGGCCCTGACTCTACTGTCGGCACCCCTCCTCGTCCTCGTGATGATTGCAGTTCATCGATCTGCTTCATCCGCTGACAAGCCATATGCCTTGGCCGCACTTGCGTTTGTTGTCATCGCCTCCGGATTGACGAGCGCGGTCCACTTTGTTGGCTTGACCGCCCTCCGCCAGAGTGGGTCAGGTGAGATCGTGTGGCCTTCGCCGCAATACGCCATCGAGCTGCTCGCATGGGACGTGTTCCTGGGTCTCTCGTTGCTGTTTGGCGCACTCACATTCCGGGGTGGCGGGCTCAGGCGGGCCATCCGGATCAGCAGCATTGCCACCGGAACCCTTTGCCTCCTTGGTACCCTGGGCCCGGCAACGGGTGAGATGCGGCTCCAGTTCATCGCGGTGGTTGGTTACGGGATCGGCCTGCCGGTGACATGCCTCCTGCTTGCGCGGATCTTCAGACGGGCTCCTGTCGGGTCCGATGGGGAAGTCGTGATCTCACATTGAAATCACTCGGTCTTTCACAGATGGCGCCGAGGTCGCGCTTCTCGGTTCTGCCGGGGGAACCTACAGTCGCGATAAGCAAATGAAGTCGGCGGATGCTTGGCAGACGCCAGCTGCATGGCACGCAGTCGTACGGGACGGTCTCATCGCGGAATGGCAGGTCTACGCCGACAATGAGCCGATTCGACAGCGTATGCGCAAGCCTGCCTGACAAACGTTGCAGTTGCCAAGCATTTCTTTTGGATGCGGCGTCGCCGCAATAACGGGTATGCAGCGGACGGCGCTGCATTCCGCCGCGTACTCGGGCGGCCGTGCTCGCCCAGAAATGAGGGAATGATTTCCTTGATTGCTCTTTATCACAAAGTACTTTATGATTGTATCGAATAGCGTCCTCCGGCAGCGAAACCATAAGGGTGGTGAAAATGAATCCATTGACGATACTGAAGCACCCGAGCGCCTTCCTTCCCGTTGCAATGTCCCTCGGTGCCCTCGCCACCGTGTTGCTTTTCATTGCCTTGCACGGCACGGCGCCCCAGGCAGACGAGGGTGCAGCTGCCCACATCTGGCAGCTCCTCATGGCTGCCCAGGCACCCATCGTATTGTTCTTCGCGATCAAATGGGTGCCGCAGTCACCCAGACAGGCAGCGCCCATCCTGGCACTGCAAGTCGGCGCCGCACTGGCAGCGATGGCGCCTGTCTTCCTGCTCCACTGGTAGGGTACTGCATCGCTCTTGTGTGAACAATCTGAAGTCCGCAATCAGACCAAACCAAAACACGAGGAGAGACAGCGTTGAAGCTCTATACGCAACTGAACTTCGGCGGGAATTGCGAAGAGGCATTCCGCTTCTATGAAAAACATCTTGGCGGCAAGATTACGATGATGATGAATCAGAGCCAGGCACCAGGCGCGCCTGGTCGAGCGGGGAAAGCGATCATTCATGCACGGATGAACATCGGAGATACGGTGTTGATCGCGAATGATGTTCCTCCCTCCGTTTTCCAGAAAATGCGCAGCGTCTACATGTATCTTTCCCTGGATTCGGTGGAAGAGGCAGAGAGGGTCCACGAGCTGCTTGCGGAGGGCGGTGAGATTTTCATGCCCATGGAGGAGACGTTTTTTGCGACTCGCTTCAGCATGCTGCGTGACCGGTTCGGCGTGTCATGGTCGATCATTCACGAACGTCCCAGACCGTGAGTGGAGGCCCGCGCAGGTCTTGTGGACTATGCTGACCGTGCTACATAATCGCCGTTCAACAATCAGGAGGGCTCCATGAGTCGTCGCGCTGAAGCACTGGCTGCCCGCATCGAGGAAGGCGCTGCCGGATTGGCTGCCTTTGCGGAAGGGCTCTCAGAGGCGGAGTGGCATACTCCCGTTGTGGGTAGTGGGCGGGACAGCCGGTCGGTCGGTGTCGCCGTGCACCATGTTGCCAGCGTTTACCCCATCGAGATCGATCTCGCGAGAGCGATCGCCAGCGGCAAGGCCGTCACTGACGTCACGTGGGAGGCTGTCGCCGAGATGAACGCCAAGCATGCCCGGGACAACGCGGGGGTAACGAAGGCTGCCGCGCTCGAACTCCTGCGCCAGAACAGTCGGCAGGCGGCCGCGGCGGCTCGCGCGTTTACGGATGACGAGCTGGATCGCGCGGCGCCCTTCTCACTGAGCTTCGCCGCGCCCGTCACCGCGCAGTTTGTCCTGGAGGACCACGCGGTTCGGCACAGCTGGCACCACCTGGCGCGCATCCGCACGGCCTTGGGCCGGTGACGTCCGGCGTCTGGGCGTTCCGCTTGCTGCTGCGCCGTCGGGGGTAGTCGCGTGACAAACCTTACGAGAAAAGACTCCGAGTGACGAGCATCAAATTCGACGGCTTTTCTGCGAGCCGTCGCATGAACCAGGGATACCACGCTTTTCCATAGCTGATCAGTACACGCGTGCGGAGGCCCTCGGCCGCCAGCCGGCGGCGGCCCTCATCCTGAATGCCATAGAGCATCTGCACCTCAAACGCGGACTCAGCGATCCCCATCTCGTGCGCGTCACGCCGAACGGCGTCGACCAGCGCCAGATCGTGAGTGCCGAAGACGACGCCCGCACCCTGGTGGACCGCGCCCAGCAGGGTAGTAGCGATCGCGCGATACCGCGCGTCAACCTCGGGACGCTGCTGCAGCGCAACGGTGGCCGGCTCGCGATACGCCCCTTTCACGAGGCGAATGTACGGGCGTACCGCCAACAGACGCTGCACGTCCGACGGAGTGCGGTGGAGATACGCCTGCACGCAGAGCGCGATGTTGCTGGCCTCGCCCGCGAGCTCCTCGTAGGCACTGACCGTGGAGTCCGCGTACTCGGACGATTCCATGTCAACAGCGAGGATCGTTTCGTTCGCGGCGGCGATGCGAGCGAGTCGACGCACGCGATCCAATGCGCGTTTCCGATCGAGGTCCCAACCGAATTGCGTCAGCTTGATCGAGACATGCGCATCGACGCCCTCATGTCGGAGCGCCGCGAACAGCCGCTCGTACTCGGCGACGGTTTCGTCCGCCGCGGCATCCGTCGCGACGTTCTCGCCCAGGTACGTCATGATCACGGGAGTCGCTTCGGCGTGCAGGCGCCGCACTGCTCCCATCGCCGCGTCGATGGTTTCGCCCGGCATGAAGCGCGTGACGAGCGGGTGCATCGCACGGCTCGATCGTACGATGTTTTCGACGCGCTGGTTGCGCGATGCCCACAACAGTGCAGAGCGCAGCAGCTGCACTACGGCTGATCCGCTCGCAGCTTGGCTTTGGCGTCAGACATCCAGGGCCTCCTGCATTGCAGTGAGTTCGCCGCTCAAGGCGTCTATCAGTTGCTGAGCGAGAGCAACGACGACAAAGTTCGATAACTCAATCTACATTGGAGAAGCGAAGGCGCTATCTGTCCGCCTTGAGCGCCACATCGCGGATCGAGACTTCGAGTCAGTTGTGTGCTAGAGAGCCTGACCACGCTCCAATCAGAGGTCGCCGAGGCCTGCAGGCTGTGCTCGAGCATCGCTGTTTCATATGCCCACCTCACAACTTCCCGACCAGCCTTTCTATTTGATGCGAGTGCCGGGTGAGGTGGACGATGTGAATCCTGAAGCCATCGCCGAGGTTCATCTTCGGCGCCCATGAGGGCAGAGCGGGCGATCGGATCCGCAGCGCTCGCCAATCGAACGACGCAGCGTCGTCCATTGCCTTCACGAAATTCAACTCGCGCGTGAGCAGCGCTTCCACCACGCCGTTGCGCGGGGTGGGACCAGGCCGAAAGACCCTGGGACTCTTGAGTGGCTTGGGCTTGAGCAGCGAACCGGCAATGAGCCGGCCGATGAATGACGGCTTCCACTCGCGCGCCGGTGCGCCCGCATCCGGGCGCGTGTTGCGCAGCAATGTGGCGAGTGGCTCTTCGTATTTTCCGTCAGCCACGCAGAGGTGCTCGAGCACCTGGCCCACGCTCCATCCGTTCGGCTCGGGATGCTCGTTGAGCTTCGATGGATCGAGCGGCCGCACCATTGCGGCAATTCGCTCGCGCGTTGCAGTTGCCTCGGCGCGCAGTTGCTTGTGCAGTTCTCGTTGTGGCAGGCGCATTGGGCGGGTGGAGGGGGTTTAAGCGCAGGACCGGACAGACAACAATATCGCTCTAATGACGGCACTCATGCCGAAGTGCACATATACGACGTATGCGAGCCCAGGTAACAGTAACTCGCGGGCCCTGAGTAGTAGCTCGCGGGCCCCGCGTTGACTTCCCCGGTGGCGACATTTACGTATCAAGAAACGAGCATCCTCATTGCCCTGCGGAGCCGGTTAACGCTCGGCAGTCTCGATGTTCGACCGTGCACGGCAGGTGGGCGGCCCCGGGGGGTGTTGTCATGCGCAAGGCCATTCCGTTCCTCTTCGCTTCGTGCATGGCACTCGGTTGCAGCGGCAACAGCCCCACCACCCTATCCGCGCTGACCTATTCGCTCACCCTGAACGCTGGGTCCAACGGCACCCTGACGGCCAACCCTGCTGGCCCGACCTACTCCCCGGGAGGTGAGGGCGCGCAACTGGTGATAACCGCGCGGCGCCAGGACCGGCTCGACGCCCTGGCGGACGAGCTTCGCTCGAGCGGCACGCAGGTTACCGTCGTCGCCGGTGACGCGCGGGAGGAGAGCACGGCGGAGCGAGTCGTACGCGAGGCGGTAAAGGCGGCGGGGCGCCTCGACATTCTCATCAACAACGCCGGGGTCGGTATCTACAAGAACCTCGCTGAAACCACTGCGGCAGACTACGATGATATGATGGATTCAAACATGCGCTCGGGTTTTGTATTCACGCGCCATGCGGTGCCGGTGATGCTCGGGCAGGGCTCTGGAACGATTCTCATGATCTCCTCGATGGCGGGTCTCTACGGTTTTGCGGGAGAGGCCGTGTATTGCGCCACGAAGTTTGCCCAGGTCGGTTTCGCGCAGGCGCTCGACCGCGAGCTGCGCGGTCACGGAATCAAGGTCGGCATCATCTGTCCCGGCGGCGTGAAGACCGAGTTCGCGATCGGTCATGGCCGCACCGAAGAGTCGGTCGCCGCTTCCGGGATGCTCGAGGCAGACGACGTGGCGGGTGCGGTGCTTCTGGCCTGCACGCAGTCAGCCGGCGCTCGCATCATGGAAATCCAGATGCGCCCGATGGTTGAGTCTCTGGCCTAGGATCTTATGCACCCGGATATTCCCGCTACGGGCGGGATATTTGAAGGATTCGCTATCGAGCTGGCGGACGCGGATGCAAAGTCCCATGTCAGCCGGGAGCTTTCGGCGATTGCCGGCCCCGACTGGGCGGTGCGGCAATTCGGCGACCGCCACACCGACTACGAGCTCATCCAATCAAAAGGTCGCCTGTCCGCGCAGGACGGCTGGAATGCCGCGTACGCACTCCGGGCGCTCCCCGGAGTTGCCTACGCCGAGCCGCTGTTTGCGCTCTCGGTATTCGACAATCCGAAATGGGTGGCAGGACGAGGCGCGGCGACTGACTCACGCGACAGTGCTCATTTGCCGGAGTCTGACTCACCGGAATGGAGCCTCGACGCAATTCGCGTGAGGGAAGCATGGCAGAAGTTCTTTCCGGACTCCGCGAAGCCGCCCGGGCATGGCGTCGTAATCGGACACCCTGACACCGGTTATCAGGATCACCCCGAGCTCGACGGCCGCATCCTCAGCGAAGCGGGCTATGATTTTCTCCACGAAGACCCGGACGCCCACGATGATCTCGAGCGCCCACTGGCCGAGCCGATACCGAACCCGGGGCACGGTACGGGCACGGCGAGTGTGATCGTCAGTCCGGGCGGCGGCCGGAGAAAATACGCCGGCAACGGCTGGGTCACCGGCGTTGCGCCGGGCGCGCAGATCATTCCGCTCAGGACCTCGTACTCGGTGATGCTGACAAGCGCCGGCAATCTCGCGCGGGCAATTGAATACGCGGCAACTCACGGCGCGCATGTCATCTCGATTTCAATGGGCGGCCTGTTTTCCTGGCGTCTCCGGCGCGCCGTGATGTTTGCGCAGCAGCACGGCGTGATCATCTGCGCCGCGGCGGGTAACTACGCGCCGTTTGTCGGCTGGCCTGCCGCTTACGACGACGTGATTGCCTGCGCGGCGAGCAATGCGCGAGGCGGCACCTGGCGGTGGGGGTGTCGGGGCCAGGCGGTTGATGTAACTGCGCCCGGCGAGTCGGTGTGGCGGGCTACAGTGCGAAAAGAAGAAGACGGTCTCAAGTACGATGTGAGCCGTGGCTCCGGGACTTCACTTGCGACAACCTGCACTGCAGGCGTTGCCGCGATGTGGCTTTCGTATCACGGTCGCGATGCGCTGATCGTGCGCTACGGCAAGGAGAACCTGCCGCGCGTCTTCCAGCGCGTTCTCCGCGAGAGCTGCGTGAAGTTTCCCGGTTGGAAGGAGGGGAAGTTTGGCGAAGGTCTCGTGGACGCATTCAGGACGCTCGATGCGCCGCTGCCCGATCTCGTCGCTGACGGTGGCACCCCTTCAGATCGCGATGCAGATGGACATCCAAAGATCGATCGCGGGGGACTCAGGACATTCGCGCACCTGTTCGACATGAGCGATGGGCGCTCAGAGTCTGCAGTCGAGGCACGCGACATTGCCGAACGCGATCTCCGCCGAGCGCTCGCTGCTCTCCTCGATACGTCTCAGGATGAAGTGCCGGCAAGACTTCGTGAAACAGGCCCTGAGCTGGCGTTCCATCTGGCGACAGATCCGAGCTTGTACTGGTCGTTCGCGACGATTCTGGAGAAGTGGGAGAAGGCAGCGAGGGAGTCGTCCACCGTCGAGGACTCGAACGCGGTTATCGCAGTCAACTTCGAGATAGAGGGGTTGCGGCAAAGTCTCTCGTCCCGAGCGTCGGCGCCGCTGCAATCTCAACTGACGGGGCCGAGGAAGGCGAGGGTTGGCTTGCCCGGGACGAGCGGCTCAGCTGCTCCTCACCTCTGAACAGATGCTATGGCTGGCAAGGCCTCACCCGAAGACAAGGCCCTGCCGGCCACCAGTTACCGATCGCGCCACATCTTGAGCCAGCCCAGCTTCATCGCCACGTAGACAGTGAGATCGGCCGCTACCAGTATCGCGGCCATCTGCCAGAACGTGCCGAACGCCATAGTCGGAACGAGCGACAGTATTGCTGCCAGCAACACGCCGATTATTACGCTTACCAGTGCAAAAGCCTCAGGCGACCTGGGCGTGGAAGGCGAAATCACAGTGGCCTCTCCGGTTAGAGTTCGTCGCGGGTCAGCTTCCAGGAGAATAGGTAGAGCAATTTTTCTGGAAGGCAATCCTAATCAAAATCCCGCAACATTCATTCAGTCATATCGCCGCGAGCATCGAGGCGATTACGGCTCTCACCGCAGAAATCTCGATGTCCAGCGCACCCATCCACCAGCCGGCGAGAAGTGAGCTGAAGAATGCAAAGGCATCGGCTCTGCCAATGCTCGCGTTGCTGCTTGCTGCGTGGCGTGGTGTGCCACCGGTGGGGTTCGCGAGATTCACCGAGGAGTGAATGGTCGCAGGCGCTCGATTGTTTGCAGGTCCCCCAGCGGATGAGACTCCGCGCCAGTCCGCCAGATTCGCATCCCAGTACTGGGCCGAGCTGATGGCAACGGAGCCAAGGCTGACGACTGCCGCCGCCTCGTCAGCATTCAACGTTCCAATTGCAGAGTTCTCGATGCCGTTGACGCTCGCCACAATGGATGCCGACGATGCACCGGAATCGAACAGGTTCGGGATTCGCTGAAGAATCGCCTGAGCTTTCGGCGAAAGATCGGAGGTCGCGCCAACCTGTGTCTGTACTGCAACCTGACCATTGCCGCTGCACAGATCGTCCGACACGAAACTGTCAGAGAGGCCTTTTGACTTGCCGTCCTTGCTGAACGTCTTGTTGAACTCCTTCAGCGCAGCCAAGGCGACGTGGCACCTCTCCGCCCTCGACGAAAGTGACTTGCCGCGGGAAAGTTTACTGTAGACGTGAGCCAGAGCATCGGTGTGGTACTTTCCGGTCCAGCCGTACCTGGACTGCAGGTCCGCCAGCTTCTGTTGCGACGGCTGTGGCGCCTCACGAATCACGGCCGACGCCACAGGCGACGTGGAATCCTTCGAGCAACTCGCCACCGCTGCGGCAACCGCCATCAGCACGCCAATGAAGGCCGTGTATTCCCATTTGAATCGCATCTTTCCTCCTTCGTTGATCAATTACCGCCGAGTGTGTCCCGGCGCTGATGCGAACGATGGAGGGGATGTGCCCTGATGCCGTCAGCGTTCTCTTGCAGGAATCACCGCTTTGACGACGCAGTTGTCATTCGGAGACGGCGTCCGGCTCGAGCATCAGAATCGCAACGACTCTGATCGGCTTCGCTTGACCATTCAATCCATTTCCTGGTTCGGCTTCGATTGCTCCGCTTGCGTTATCTCCAATGGCGAGCAACCAGTCCTCATCGCGCTGGTTGGCGTTCACGTGCCGCAACAACTCAGCTTCGGCAGCGATGCCAAGCCGGCCGAGTATGGCTTGGCGCGCTGCGGTCGCCAGCTCCAGTATCCGACCGCGTGCATGTGGTCGCGCACGGTGAACGATCGCTGAGACTCGACGGAGCGCTGCCCGCCGGGCGCGCGCTGAAACCGTGGATTGAGAGTGCGTGAGCGCAACCGTGCGCTCCGTTCGCAAATGTGATTGGAGACGACTGAGCGCCTCGATGATCGTCTCATGACTCGGGGGCACCTCAACGCCGCCTGCATGAAGCAGAAGGTTGAGTAGCTTCGACGGCTCGTTCTCGATGCCGTGTCCGTCGGATGCAACGAGAGTGAACGTTGAACCCTCCGCGCACATCGCCAGAAACCCTCTGTTTCGCGACGCCACCGTTGCCGCGCGCGGGACAGTCGAAATCAGCGGCAATTGTTTCCCGGGCGAACGCGCGTTGTCCGGCAACCATCGTCGCAGCACGGAACGGATCCGTTCGTCGACGACTGCCGGAGCTTCGGCTGCATAATCGGGCTCGCTGCAGGTTGTTGCCTCGACGTCGTCACCGAATGGGTTCCGACGTATCGAATGAAAGAAGCCGACAGTCGCTTCGGCCTCGTGCAGCTTTGCAACAATCGTTGTTTCCAGCCGAATCAGAATCTCCGCGGCAGCCGGTGGGCGAATGCCGTAGGCATAAACGTGGCGATGAGCTGAGCCCATCCGGGCGACTCGTCCCATCCGCTGTTCGAGACGCGCGGCAGTCCATGGAAGGTCCAGATGTACGACGATGCCGGCGTCCTGAAGGTTCACCCCCTCGCTAAGGAGATCTGTGGCGAGCAGAAGGTCAACACGGTCTATTGTGCGCGGAAGCGGCGCGCCGGATGCGCGCGGGGCAAAGCGTGAGAGTGCCTCGCGGCGCGTCAGCGATCCACCGGCCACTCGTGCGCCCTTTCCCGTCAGTACAGCAATGCCCGGCTCATTGCGAAGCTCACGAAAAAGGGCGCCAACAGTCTCGGCGTATTGCGAGAAGGCGACCACCGGAACGTTGGGATGAGCGCGACGGATGTCTCTCAGAAACGCCGCCGTCGTTCTGTCGCGGGGGTGCTGTCCGTCGAGCGAATGGAGCAATTCACGCAGCGCCTGCCGGTGTTTGCCTACGGCGTCCAGGAGGTCCGTCGTGTTGGCCTGAGGAGTCGAGACAAATGCCGGGAAAGCCAACTGGACTGAATCGTCCGTAACTGTCCAGGCGGACAGCTCCTCTTGCGACGGATAATGCCCACTCTCCAACGCTGAGATGAGCGCAATCGATCGCGCCAGCCGACGCCTGAGCGCAGCCTCGAGGGCAGCGTCGCTCGAGCACCATTGCCGAATCAACGAGCGCGCAACCAGCAGGTCTCCGATGCCTCCGCCCCTTGTCGGTAGTGCCGGCGGAAGGGAAAGCAGCGCAGCCGGCACACTCGCGTCGTCGGCGAGGTCTCTCCAGGCTATCTCGCCAACCTGTGGAATGCTCTCCCGTAACCCGGCGGATTCAACCCCTCGGCGTATCACAACGCGCGAGAGCTCCGACGAGGACAGGGAATCCGCCTGCGATCCCAGAAAGATCGCCAGCAGCGCCGTGAGATCATTCCGCCTGTTATGTACCGGAGTCGCGGAAATCAGCAGCACGCGCGAGCGCCTTGCGATAGCCGACAGCTCCCGATATCTACGAGTGGCAGGATTGCGGAGGTGATGTGCCTCGTCGATCACCACGAGGTCGAACGAGCCGTCGACACAATGTCCCCGGCTCAATGACTCAAAAGACAGGAATGGAATCTCCACGCCGGCGAGCCGCTCCTGATGCATCCACATATTGCGGAGAACCGCCGGGCCTGTCACCAGCGGTTTCATAAAACGCCTGGCGAGGGAGAGCGCGACGAAGGTCTTGCCCATTCCGACGTCATCGGCCAGAAGTGCTCCACCAAAGTGATCCAGCGCAACGCCAAGGCGACTGACGGCCGAGATCTGGTGGGGGCGCAATGCCACCGATCCCAGTCGTTCTGCGGAACCCCGCCCAGTTGAAGGAGACGGATCAGACGACGTTTCATCGCCGAGAACGGCGCGCGCAATCAATTCCCTGACCGCGCGGGCGGAGACGATCTCTACGGGAAGTTCCACAGCAACAGCGGCTCGACCTCACACTCGCGCAGCCCGTACGCTCCGAGCACCGCGTGGAGCAACGTGTCCGCGTCAGGTGGCCGGCCCTTCACAGCCTGTTCGGCCAGCGGAGCAAGTCGTTCGCAGGCGGCATCCCAGTCAGCGGGCAGCGGCAGCAGAGATACGGTCCAGCCGAGGTACCGGTGATAGCCGCCGCGCGCGGGCTCGGCGAGGGCGTTCAGCCACGCCGCGACGACTGGCGAATTGAGAAGCGCCGCAAGAGTGCAGGCGTCGGTGATGTCGTCACAGCGGGTGACGTAACAACTGTTCAGGAGAACGGTCGGATCATTCGCCTCGATCACCGCTGCGCGTGGGCATCGCCCAAAGTCGGACCATGCCACGCGTGGGAGGTCGGATGTGGCGCTCTCGGTGCGGAAGATCGTCCACCACGGAGAATTGCCGTGTGCGTCACTTCGTGCCTGCAGGTGTCGTTTCCATTTGGCGAGCCAGTGAAAGGCGTGCGGCGGCAATCGGGAGAGCGGTCCGCGATCGTCGTGGGTCCAGATGATTTGCTCCGGTGAGTCGGAAAGCTTCCACTGACGAAGCGACTCACCGCGGTGAAGCGGTCTCAACAGACGTCGCTCGACCGGCCCCGCCGCTTCGCCCGAGCGGACCGCCCTCAGCTCGTTCGCATCGTCGTCGCTCGAATTTGACTCGCGCGTCACGACGAACGCCTCGTTGCAGCCGGTTTTCACCCCGAGCATAGGTCGGTGAATCCGTGATTCGGATAATGGGACTCCGACATGGACCAGGCGATCGAAGGCTTCGCGAACCGGAGGTGGCATGATGAGCCAGGGGCTTCCCGGCGATGTGTCGAAAGAGAGTCGCTTGCTGTCGAGGGGCCAATGCACCGCTGAAGTCCGACGATGCACCACGGCGATGCCAGTGCAGGAGCGTTGCTCGTGGCATGTTTCGGCGGAAAGCGTTTCTTCGGTAAGCGCCAAATCGAGAGGAGTCGGCCGGGAAGGTCGCAATTTCCGCCGGGCGACAATTACCGACGGATAGACGGCCGCGTCAAAGAGCTGCCTCGATTCCGTCATGTCGTGCAGCTCGGCGATCTCGGCGTGCTGGAGGAGATGGGTGCGGACTCCGCCGCCGGAGAGGGATCTCCAGAGCTTGGCGGGCACGAGGAGGGCCACCGTTCCGCCGCTTCGAGCCAGGGCGATGGACCGCTCGATGAACAACGCTGAGAGGTCTACCTGGGCGGCAAAGCCACGACCGGCAGCCGCGGCCTGTGCGCCGGCGAGCCACGCTGCTTCCCTGAAGACGACGAACTCGCGCGCGAAAAGATCCTTCGCCCGCTGTTCAACGTGATGGAGTCTCACCCAGGGTGGGTTGCCGATCACTATGTCGAATCCGCCGCCCGCGCCGACGTCCGCAAACTGGGTGTCGAAAGAAAAGGGCAGGGCTCCGCCACGCAGAAGCGCGCGTCGCGCGGCCTGGGCAGAACGACAGGATGTGCGAAGATCGGCGAGCTGGCGCGCCACCAACGGCATGGCCCGGCGCCTTTCTCCAAACAGATCCGGCGATCGCGCTGCCACGATCAGCTCCCGCCGCTCGTGTGTCAGCCCAACAATCGAACGATCCAACGCGGCGACGGCGCAGTCGCGTTCGAGCTGGTCCAGCATGCGCGCGACGATTCTCTTTCTGCGACCAACCGTTCGCGAGTAACGCGCACGAAGCAGCGTGATTTGTTTCGACTGCGGAATGCCGTTCGAGACCGCAAATGACCCTCCGGCCAACGAGTCGCCAACGCGGATATTGCGATCGAGGTTTGGAAGCGGAGTCACCTTCATCGGATTGCGCTCGGGATTTTCGATAGCCATCGAAAGCCAGAGGCGCAGCTCGCAGAGCCAGACCGCGGTGTGATTCACATCGACACCGAAGATCGAGCGCGTGAGAATCTCACGTCGCACGACATGGACGGGTCGCGGGTCGCCCATATGGATGCGAAGCGCCGCCAGCCGCTCGAGGAAATGGACGAGGAAAGCACCGGATCCACATGCCGGGTCGAGCACCCGAAGCTGTTCCGACGCCTCGAGGATCTTCTTACGATGATCGACTGATGGCAGCTCGCCGCCGAGGGTGGCGGCTATTCTCTCCGCGGATATTCCCCGCGCTCCGATCGCGCTCGCGAGCGCCGACGTCGTTAGCTGCTCCACCAGCGTCTGCGGCGTGTAGAACGCCCCGGTCGTCTTCCGGTCGGGTGCGGCCATGAGTGACTCGAACGTCTTCCCGAGCATCTCCGGATCGACCGCTGCCTCGGACCACACCGAGCTGTCTTCCCGCGCGGTGAATCTGTATCTGGCGAGGAGCTGGCCAAAGACGTCGCCAAGCGCTTCGTCCGAGAAAAGGCTTCCGGAGTGCGACCGCTCGAGGGTCGAGCGGGCGAAGAGGCCTCCGTTCAGGAAGGGCACCTTTCCAAATGCGCGGGATCGTTGCGCCCGTCTGGCCGGACGCGTGTTCAGCGTGCCAAAGAAAAGAGGAGCGAGAACTCTCGCGTGATATCGGCCGCCCGACACCATGCAATCTGCAAACTGGTTGGCGAGAAATGCGTGATCTCCATTGAGCCATCCCTTCGTCTCGATGAAGGAGAGGAAGACGAGTCTCGAGAGACAGAGTACCGAGAGCTCGGTCGCGGCCTTGGAGGGAACGACGGGCGTCAGTGACGCCGCCAACTGACTAACCGACGTTTGCATTGCGCGAAAGAAGTTCCGGCTGACAGTCTCCCGTCCCAGAATCTCGAGCCACCGCGAGTGAGTCGCGATGTCGGAGTCGCTCGCTGCCGCGCACAACGCGCAGAGTGTCTCGGAGTCGCTGTCGACGACGTGCTGCTGCGAGGCGACGAGCGCAACCGCGCGCGGCGCGGTTCGGCCTGGATACCAGCAGGCGATGCCGATTTGCCGCAGATCGCGGTGGATTATTACCAGGACCCAGAGAACATGAGGAGTTCGCGATGAGAATCGCGCGGCAAGTCGAGTGACAGTGTCGCGAACCGAGTGATCGCCGGAGAGACTCGCCACCAATCCCCTCATCGAGCCGGGCCCCAAAGCCATGTGGGCCGACTCGAGCTCCGCAGTCACTCCAAGCCGTTCGCGGGTATCGTCATCGAGAAGAACCGTCTCGTCGCTGAGCCCGAGCTCGACGAGAAGCGGGCCGGCGCATTCGACCGACGTGGTGTTGGCGAGAAGGACTGCGGCCGAGCGGAGCGTTCGCACTCGCGCAGGCTAGGCGCGGAGATCCACTCGGCCGGCATCCTTTCAGGGCGCATGCAACCCGGCGCTCGCAGTTGTCCCGAGTCACGTGGGGGGGGCGTGTTCTCAATGGTCCCCTGGGCCGGATGGCGAGCCGATGTTGACATCGCACTTCCCGAACCGGAATATCAGGGTCCCTCCAACCACGTCCAGTTGACCGCTCCCGCCCCGCAAACCGCACTCGGCGACCGCTATACCATTGAGCTCGAAATCGGCCGCGGCGGGATGGCGACTGTCTATCGCGCACGCGACCCCCGCCACGGCCGCAGCGTCGCGGTGAAGGTCCTCAACTCCGAAGTCGCCGCCGCCCTTGGGACCGAAAGATTCCTCCAGGAGATCAAGACGGCCGCCAGCCTCACCCACCCGCACATCGTGCCCGTCCACGACTCAGGCGAGACCGGCGGCGTGCTGTTCTACGTGATGCCGCACATCGTGGGCGAGACTCTCCGCGAGCGGATCAATCGCGACCGGCGCATTCCGGCAGCAGAGACGGTTCGCCTCACACGGCAACTGGCGGCAGCTCTCGACTTCGCACACCGCCACGGAGTGGTGCACCGCGACATCAAGCCGGAAAACATCATGCTCTGCGAGGGCGAGCCGCTGATCCTCGACTTCGGAATAGCCAAGGCCTTGAGCGCCGCCGGCGGAGCCACGCTCACCCGCACCGGAATCGCCATCGGGACTCCCGCATACCTGAGCCCGGAACAGGCCAGCGGCGGAGATCAGATCGATGGCAGAAGCGATCAGTACAGTCTCGCCTGCGTCGTCTACGAGATGATGGCCGGCGCGCCACCGTTCGTCGCGAACACTCCGCAAGGCGTAATCGCCAAACGATTCAGCGAGCGACCGGCCCCCTTGCCGTCGAGCGCAAACGTACCGGCGGCCGCATCCGACGTTCTGCTCCGCGCGCTTGCCCTCGACCCCGCGGACAGATACGCGACGGTGTCGGAATTCGCCCAGGCGCTTGCCGATGCCATCCCCTCTTCGGGCAGCACCTCCGCAACGGACAGCGGGCGCCGGTCAATCGCCGTGCTGCCATTTACCAACATGAGCGCGGACGCCGAGAACGAGTTCTTCACCGACGGCATCACCGAGGAGATCATCAACGCCCTCACAAAGGTCCGCGCCCTCGACGTCGCATCCCGCACGTCCGCGTTCTCGTTCAAGGGGAACAAGGAGGACATCAGCGCGATCGGCCGCAAGCTCAAGGTTCATACCGTGCTCGAGGGAAGCGTGCGCAAGGCAGGTAACCGCCTGCGCATCTCCACACAGCTCGTGGATGTCGCGACGAGCTTCCAGCTCTGGTCGGAGCGGTACGACCGCGAGATGCAGGACGTGTTCGCGATTCAGGACGAGATCGCGACGAGCATCGTCAATGCGCTGAAGGTGGTGCTGACGGAAAAGGAAGAAGCGGCGATCAAGAAGATCCCCACGCAGAGCGTGCGCGCCTACGAATACTACCTTCGCGGGCGGCAGCTCTTTCACCAGCGGCGCCCCGAGACGCTGGACGCGGCGGAAGACCTCTACCGCCGCGCGATAGCGCTCGATCCGGACTATGCGCTCGCGTACGCCGGCCTCGCCGACTGCTCGTGCTTTCGCTTCTTCGAGCACGCCGGAGGAGATGAAGCGCTTGCCCAGGCGGAATCCGCCAGCCGCCGCGCTCTCAAGCTGGATCCCGAGCTTGCGGAAGCGCACGCGTCCCGCGGCCTGGCGCTCACCTATCAGAGAAGATTCGACGAGGCCGCGCAGGAGTTCGAGCGGGCAATGGAACTCGACGCCGTGCTTTACGAGGCGCCGTGGTATTATGCGCGCGCGCTTCAGGCGCAGGGGAAGATGGAGCGGGCAGTGGAGCTATACCAGAAGGCTGCGGAGCTGCGGGTGGACGACTACCAGGCGCTCGTGTTTGCCGCGAACTGCTATCGCAGCCTCGGCCGCGAAGACGAAGCACGTGTGGCATCCCTTCGAGGCATCGCCGCCGCCGAGCGCGCGCTGGCCATCAATGCCGGAGAATCGCGCGCTCTCTCACTTGGCGCCGTCGAATTGCATGCACTCGGCGAAACAGCACGTGCCGAGGAGTGGGCGCGCCGCGCGGTTCAGTCCGACCCCACCAATCCGCTGATGCTGTACAACATCGGCTGCCTCTACGCGCGGGCTGGCAACCCCGGACTCGCGCTCGATCACCTCGAGCGCGCGATGGAGCTGGGAATGCGCAACCGGGACTGGCTGATGACGGATCCCGATCTCGAGTCGCTGAGGGCCGACCCCCGTTTTGCGGCGTTGCTCACCGAAGTCCACCCTGCGGCGTGACTGGATTTCACCTGCTGGGA
>Ga0207926_1000673_pt1 | contig 16779 bp, 19 predicted proteins | sample NGESurdeep072012_8_FD_184454 | JGI IMG/M metagenome (GOLD analysis project Ga0207926, IMG submission 184454) | Arctic peat soil microbial communities from Barrow, Alaska - NGEE Surface sample 210-1 deep-072012 (SPAdes) | ecosystem: Environmental > Terrestrial > Soil > Wetlands > Peat ...
GATCGCCGCGGTGCGCGCCGGAACGACGACCGGCTCCGTCGACGCGGCGGCACGGCAGCTGATCGACGCGGCCGGCATGGGCGACCTGTTCTTCCACCGGGTCGGACATGGTCTCGGCCTCGAAGCTCATGAAGATCCAAGCCTCGACCCGGGCTCGGCGACGGTTCTCGAGGCGGGGATGGTGTTCACCATCGAGCCGGGGATCTACATCCCGGGGTGGGGCGGCGTGCGGATCGAGGACGACGTCGTGGTCGAGCGGTCGGGCTGCCGGCTGCTCACCAAGGCAGATCGTTCGCTTCGGGTCATTCCGCTTAGCTGATGCTCGCCCCCGGGATGCGCCGGACGGCGCAGCGGACAGAGGTTTACAACGCGATCGTTGCCCTCGGCGGGCACTGCACGGCGGAGGAGATCACAGCGGAGCTCCACAATACGAAGCCGGCCTTTCCGCGCAGCACGGTATACCGAGCGCTCGACGCTCTCACCGCCTCAGGGTCTGTTTACGCGGCCCATCTTGGCGAAGGTGCGACCTACTACGAGCTGGCTTCCGGTGATCACCACCACGCTGTGTGCCAGGTGTGCGGGGGAGTGCTTCACATCCAGGAGGAGCTCGTCAGCGAGCTCGAGTCACACCTGCAGGAAGGTCATCACTTCAAGCCGCTGCGGACGGAGGTCCTCGTGGTCGGGATCTGCGACTCGTGCTCGAGGAACCCGAGCCCGCGGGCGGCGCGGCGGCGCACGATCGACGCGCACATGCATTTCACCTAGGAGTTGTTGGAGTTGTCTGCCCCGGCGCGCAAGCGGCGATGAGGAAGGGACTTGCTGATTGCTCCCTAGCCCTCCCCCCTGAACGGGGGGAGGGGACGCGTGCTGCCTTCCTGTTGATGGTGCCCATCGCAATCACGGTCTTCAATTCGGTTCTCCTTTCCGGCCGGGGGATAATGGCGCGGACGCGGCCGGTTCGATTCAACTGAGAGGAAAGATGGAATCCAAGATCGTCGGCACTGTGATGCCCGTGCTCGAGCTGAACATGCAGCCCAACGACAAGGTCTTCGCCGAATCGGGTGAGCTCTCATGGATGTCGATGGCGATCCAGATGCAGACCTCCACGTCGGCCGGCGGCCAGCAAGGTGGGTTCATGGGCGCGCTCGGCCGTGCAGTGGCCGGGGGCACCCTGTTCATGACGGAGTACACGGCGGTGGGCGGGCCGGGCCTGCTGGCCTTCGCCGCCAAGCTGCCAGGGCAGGTCTTGCCCCTGGAGATCGCGCCGGGAAAGGGATACCTGGTCCACCGCCACGGTTTCATGTGCGGCACGATCGGGGTCCAGTTCTCGATCGGGTTCCAGCAGAAGTTGGGCGCCGGAATCTTCGGCGGCGCGGGGTTCCGCATGCAGCGCCTGCAGGGACAGGGCCAGGCGTGGGTGGCGCTCAACGGTGAGGTCGTCGTCTACGACCTGCAGCCCGGCAACACGCTGAGGGTGCATCCTGGGCACGTGGGCATGTACGAGGAGTCGGTCCAGTTCGGCATCACGACGGTGCAGGGGATACAGAACGCGCTGTTCGGCTCTGGGATCTTCCTGGCCGCGCTGACCGGACCAGGGCGCGTCTGGCTGCAGTCCATGTCGATTCAGCAGCTCGCGCACGCGATCGCGGAGTACATGCCGGCGAAGGGCTAGGGTCCGGGCGCTGTCAACCGGTTAGTTCAGGAGGGCAAGAGCGATGGCCAAGTATTTGATCGAAGCCGCGTACTCGCATGAGGGCCTCAAGGGCCTGGTCAAGGATGGCGGCAGCGGCCGCCGGGCTGCTGTGGAAGCGGCGACCAAGGCGCTGGGCGGCCACGTCGAGGCGATGTACTGGGGCTTCGGAACAGACGATGTGTACGCGATCGTCGAGGCAACTGACAACGTCGCGGCGGCGGCCCTCGCGCTCGCCATCGGAGCTACCGGTGCGCTCGCGCATTACAGGACGATCGCGCTGCTCACCGCCGAAGAGGTCGACCAGGCGGCGAAGAAGTCCGGCGGGCTCGGCTACCGAGCGCCCGGCCACTAAGACAACCGATGTCCGGGCGCTGGTTGACCTTTGACTGCTTCGGCACCCTGATCGACTGGCGCCACGGCATCGGGACCACCGGGGAGCTGCTTTTCCCGGGTCACGGTGCCGCCTTCCTCGACGCGTATATCTCCAACGAGGCTGAGGTCGAGACCGACGGGTCGTTCAAACGGTACCGGGCGGTGCTCACCGAGACGACGCGACGCGTCGCCCGGCAGCTCTCGCTCGACCTCAAGCCAGACGACGCGACCGCGCTCGTTTCGACCATTCCTCATTGGCCGCCGTTTGCCGACGTTGGGCCCGCGCTGGGTGCGCTGCGCAAGGAAGGCTGGAAATTTGCACTCCTGACCAACTGCGACCGCGACATCATCGCCCTGACGCAGCGCCGGCTTCCGGTGCCGTTCGATGCGGTGGTGACCGCCGAGGACGTGTCCGCGTACAAACCGAACCCGGCGCACTTCTTGCTTTTCCAGTCGACGTTCGGGGCGTCGGCGGATGTGTGGATCCACGTCGCGCAGAGCTACTTCCACGACATCCGGCCGACCAGCGAGCTCGGCATCGCGCGGATCTGGGTCAACCGACAGGGTGAGAAGGACGATCCGTCATTGGCGGACTCCGTGATTCCGGGCCTGGCGGGTTTGCCGGAGGCGGTCAGAGTCCTCGCTGGTAAGGAGGCTTAAGCCCCTGCGCGCAAGCGGCGTTAAGGATCTGACCTACTGATCGCACCCCGACCCTGCGCGTAGAGCGGCGATGAGGACGGGACTAACTGATCGCTCCCCGAAGGGGAGAGGGAGTAGGCGGGCCCACGACTTCGGTCGGTAGTCTCGTCGCCCACGCAGCGCCGATCCTATTCCTCGAAATAGTCCCCGAGCTCGACCGTGGCCCAGTAGACGCGGCGCGCCGGACCCGACTGGACCAGGTTGCCGCGCTTCTCGCGGCGGATCGCCAGGTCGCCGCCTGGCATCTTGACGGTGACGTGGTCGTCCACAAGCCCCGCCCGCATGCAAGCCGCGGCCACCGCGCTCGCGCTCGTGCCGGAGGCCAGCGTGTAGCCGGCGCCGCGCTCCCAGATCTCGATACGGACGCGGCCGCGGTCGAGCACTTCGAACAGCTGGACGTTCGTACGTTCGGGGAAGGCTGGGTGTCGCTCCAGGTGAGGGCCCAGCTCCAGGCAGCGCTCCTTGGTCACCGGCTCCCCGAACACCACACAGTGCGGGTTGCCGACGGAGACGAGCATCGCCTCGACCGAGCCGGCCGGGGTATCGAGATGAACCCGGTCCGGCTCGCCGTCGAACGCGGCCGGGAGGTCGGCGGCACGAAACGATGGCCGGCCGATGTCCACCTCGCTGACCACCTCAGCGCCGTTCCGCGCGAGGATGCGGACCTGGTTCGGGCCTCCGGGCGTGCGCAGCTCGAAACGTTCGCCCGCCCCGTGCTCGAGGACCGCGTGGGCGGCTGCGATGCGCAGCCCGTTGCCGCTCTTCTGCGCCTCCGATCGGTCTGGATTGAAGATCCGCACGGTCAGCGCCGTCGGATCGAAAGCCAGGAGGCCATCCGAGCCGAGGCCCTTGTGGCGGTCGCAGAGCTGAGGCAGGATCTCGACGATCTCCTCGAGCGGCGCGGGGAGGTCCAGGACCAGGTAATCGTTGCCCAAACCCTCGTACTTAATGAGATCGATTCGCATTAGGCCTCAATCATCCCGGGAATCGGGCCCGGCCGTCACCTGTTGTCATAAGATGACGTGTCTATGCGGGACCTTACGTGGCCTGCCCAGCGCCTGGTTCACATCCCGGCCTGCTTCTGTAGCTAGCCCGGCCGTCTGCTCGCGCCCGTAGGGCGCGCCCATTCGACCGCCGTTCGACTCTCACCGGTTCGTTTGTTATTTGCAATCTTTTGGAGGTTTGGAATTGAGCTCATCGACGACAACGAAGGCTTTGGTCTCCACGGAGTGGGTGGCCGAGCACGGAAAGGACAAGGGACTTCGGATCATCGAGGTGGACGTCGATCCGTCCGCCTACGACAGGGGACACATCGAGGGTGCGGTCGGGTGGAACTGGCGGAAGCATCTCCAGGACCAGGTCAACCGCGACATCGCCAGCAAGGAAGCGCTCGCGAACCTGCTCGGCACCGGCGGCGTCACACCAGACACCAACATCCTTCTCTACGGCGACAACAACAACTGGTTCGCGGCCTACGCGTACTGGGCGTTGAAGTACTACGGGCACGACAAGGTCCAGCTGATCGACGGTGGACGCGTCAAGTGGGAGAAGGAAGGACGCGAGTACAGCACTGACGTCCCGAGCTACTCCAACACCGACTACAACTTCCACGGCTCGCCAAAAGAGGACATCCGCGCCTACCGCAGCCACGTCGAGTCCAAGCTCGGCAAGGCCGGCCTGGTCGACGTGCGCTCGCCCAAGGAGTACTCGGGTGAGCTGCTTGCGCCGGAGAACCTCCCACAGGAAGGCGCGCAGCGCGGCGGCCACATCCCGACGGCGGTCAGCATCCCGTGGGGCACCGCGGTCAACCCGGAGGACGGCAGCTTCAAGAGCGTCGAGGAGCTGAAGGCGATCTATGGCGACAAGGGCATCACCGCCAACAAAGAGGTGATCGCTTACTGCCGCATCGGCGAGCGCTCAGCTCACACCTGGTTCGTTTTGAAGGAGCTGCTGAACTACCCCGAGGTCCGCAACTACGACGGCTCGTGGACTGAGTGGGGCAGCTCGATCAAGGCCCCGATCGAGAAGTAGGAATGGCAACGCAGGTCGTCGACCACTCCGCGCTCAAGGTCAACCAGACCGGCATCATCGCGACGGTGCTCGTCGCGGTGTTCGGGAGCGAGGTCGTGCCCGCGCTCATCTGGCTGATACCCGTGCTTGCGATCGTGCTCCTCGTCGGCACGTTCGCTCCGCGGTTCGCCCTTTTCAAGCAGCTTTATTTCCAGGTATTGAAGCCCCGCGGCATCGTCAAGCCGCGGCCGGTGCCGGACCGCCCCGAGCCACACAACTTCGCGCAGGGGCTCGGTGGCATCTTTCTCGGGATTTCGTCGCTGCTCCTGTTCGGACCCCCGTTGCTGGCCGGCGACTTCCGGCCGGGCCCCGGACTGGTGATCGGGCTAGCTCTCGCGCTCATCGTCGCGGTGCTGGCGTTCGTCAACCTGGCGTTCGGGTATTGCCTGGGCTGCCAGATCTACTTCCAGCTTGGCAAGCGGGGATTGATCAGAGCGTCGTGAACGCGCAAGTCTGGGCGCTGGCGGTGGCGGGCGTTGTCGTGCTTGCCGCCGCGTGCCTGGAGATCTTTCGTGCACGGCACGCCCGGGCGAAGACTGTCGGCGCGACTGCGGCGCCCGCGAGCGACCCCTACATCCTTTACTTCACCGGTGAAGGCTGCACCGTCTGCCATACGCACCAGGAGCCGGCGCTGGCCAAGCTCGGCGCGGTGCGCATCGACAAGGTGGATGCGATCGCCGACCGGACCCTGGCCGACCGCTTCAACGTCTACACCCTCCCGACGACGGTCGTGATGACGCCCGAAGGCCGGGCGCTGCACGTCAACTATGGATATGCGACCGCTCCGAAGCTGGAGCGCCAGCTGGCCGAGGCGCGGGGCGCCGGGCTGCAAGCCGCCACCGCGTAGCGGATATTCTGGCCGGGATGGTCCGGCTCTTCGCTCTCGTCGCCCTGCTGGTGTTTGCCGCGGCAGCATGCGGCGGGCAATCCCCGGCCAATCAGAGTCCAGACCTCGTGCTTGGCGCGATTTATCCGCTCAGCGGACCGCAGGCGCCTGGCGGCAAGGCGGAGCTGGCCGGAGTGCGGGCGGCGCTCGAGGTGGCCCAGTCCAGTGGGGCGCTGACGGCTCACGTGCGACTCCAGGTCATCGATGCGACCACACCGCAAGCCGCGAGCGCAGCCGTCGACACGCTGGTGAACGACTATCACGTACCGGCCATCCTCGGAACGTACGGCAGCACGCTCTCCGCGGCGGCGTCGGCGCGCGCCGAACAGCTGAAGACGGTGTACTGGGAGACCGGGGCGGTCGCGGATCCGATCACCGCGCAGAGGCGGTATGTCTTTCGAACCGTCGCGACCGGCAGCTCACTCGGGCAGATGGCCGTCACGTTCACGCATGACGTTCTGATGCCGACGATGAATCTTGCCGCGCCTCGCGCCGTGATCGTGCGCGTCGACGACATCTACGGCCGCTCGGTCGGCGGCGGCGAAGAAGCGCTGGCCAAGAGCATGGGCATCCAGGTCGTCGATGTCATCGAGTACGACCCGAACGCATTCGTCCCGGACGTCATCGCCGCCCGACTCGCGGCCGACCGCGCGGATTTCCTGTGGGATGTGAGCTATCTCAACGACGGCGTTGCTATCTGGCAGGCGGTGCTGCGCAATCACGTCCCGTTGAAGGCGGCGATCGGCACCAGCTCCGCCTTCTGCATGCCTGCGTTCGGGCAGCTTCTTGGAGCGGGATCGGTGGGGGTGTATGCCGCGGACAAGCCGGACGCCTCGATCAACCTGGCTGCCCTCTCACCCGCCGGCCAGGCGCTCATCGCGGAGGCTCGGTCCGCCTACGGTCGCGAGAACAACGGCGCTCCGATGGACATCCCCGCGGTGGCCGGGTTCATCGGTGGCTGGACACTCTTCAGCGCGGTGATCCCGAAGCTCGCGGGTCCGATCAACGCCGAAACCATCCGCACCGCCGCGCTCGCCGTCGACGTTCCGAAGGGCGACAGCATCAACGGCGGCGGGGTGAAGTTTGGCGCGGACGGGTCGCTTGACCAAGGGCAGAACACGCGGGCCGCAGCGGTGATCGGCCAGTGGCAGGCGGTCGGCGTGATGAAGATCGTGTACCCGGCGGCTTATGCGACGGGCACACCGATCTTCGGCGGCATGTAGTTCGTTCTTTCGAACTGTCTTAAGCCGCGGCAGCCTGCAACTAGTACTCGAAGGGGGAAGTGGCGTGACCCTTCCCCTTCGGCAGAGTTGGCGCGAAAGGACGGATTTCACCCGTCAGAATCGGCATAGACTGCACATGTGAGCGCTGGAGCCGGCAACATCTGGATGGTTGCAATCCTGATAGTGAATCTGGCGGTCGCGGGAATCGTTATTTACATCGCTTACTTGCTGATCCGAGCATTGAGGAAGTACCTCCGGAGCTAGCCAGCCCGAACAAGGCTAAGCAAGCTCGCCAAAAGCGCCGACGCGCGAAAAAGCAAGTTGGCAAACGCGGCAAATCGGGAAGGGAGGGGGACTAGCTCTCGAGGGAGCGCTGGACCAGCGTTATGTCCATCCAGCGGTCGAATTTGTGGGCGGCGTTCTTGATCGTGCCCACCACCTCGAAGCCGTGTCTCGAGTGCAGCGCCAGGCCGGCGCGGTTGTCGGTGGCGATCGTCGCGACGATCGTGCGATAGCCCAGGCCTTGCGCCTCCTTGATCAGCTCGGCCAGCAGCGCGTGGCCGATTCCCTGACCGTGGTGGACGGGATCCACATAGACGAGGTCCTCGACGACATCGAAGCCTCTCTGCTTCCAGGGAAACAGGCGCGCCCAGCCGATCAGCCCGTTGGCGTCCGTGCACACGATGAGACTGGAGCGCTTGCCGTGAGCCTCCCACCAGGCGGCGGCCTCCTCGGTGTCGAGAGGCTCGGAGTCGATCGTTGCGAACGTCTGGTTGACCGCCCAGTTGTACAGGCCGACGATCGGCCGCAGGTCGTCATGCGTGGCGGGACGGATCTCAAACGCCTTGGTCGCCTTCGCGGAGGGTTTTGTCTTCGCCATCACACGGCCATCATTGCACGTGAATTCGCTCCGGCGTCACCTTCACGATGACCCTGGTCTGACCCGGGAGGTAGTTCTCGAACGGCTTCCCCGCATACATGCGGGAAAGCTTGTCGATGTGCTCGTCAGCCCCTTCCAGGATCAGCTCGGCCCGGCCGCGGATCGCGAGCACCTCGTCGTAGGGGCGGTTGCAGTCGAAAACCGTGATCGCCACCCGGGGATCTCGTTCCAGATTGCGGGCTTTGAGGCGTGGAAAAGCGGTATTCAAATAGATGTAGGTCCCATCGGTCTCGATCCAGACGACGGTTGCTTCCGGGCTCCCGTCCGGCATCACGGTGGCGAGGGTCGCGAAGTTCTTCCCGTTCAAAATTCGAACCTGCTGCTCCGTTAGGGCTACCACCCCTGTATTTTCACGGGCGTGATCACCCAACGTAAGAAGCCCTTTCTCCAGACCCCGATCCCCGGACCCAAGGCGGCGGCCCTGATCGCCCGGGACGCCAGGGCCATGTCGCCCAGCTTCACGCGCTCTTATCCCTTCGTCATGGACCGAGGGGAAGGCTGCTGGGTCACCGACGTCGACGGCAACCAGTTCCTCGACTTCACCGCCGGCATCGCGGTCGTCACGACCGGCCACTCCCACCCCAAGGTGGTTGCCGCGGTCGAGGCTCAAGCCAGGCGCTTCCTCCACATGTCGGGCACCGACTTCTACTACCAGTCCGAGATCGAGCTCGCCGAGCGACTGGAGGCGAAGATCCTCCCAGGCACGCCGGCCAAGGTGTTCTTCACCAACTCGGGCGCTGAGGCGATCGAGGGTGCGATGAAGCTCGCTCGCTTTGCAACGGGCCGCCCGAGCTACATCGCGTTCATCGGCGCCTTCCACGGCCGCACGTTCGGCGCCCTGTCGCTCACCGCCTCCAAGGCCAGCCAGCGAAGGCGCTTCGCCCCGCTGCTGTCGTCGGTCTTTCACGCACCCTTTCCGACCGCTGCCCGTGGCGTGACGACCGACGAGACGATGGCGCGCCTGGAAGAGCTCTTCGCCACCGTCGCGCCGCCCGAGAGCGTGGCTGCCGTGTTCGTCGAGCCGATCCAGGGCGAGGGTGGATACCTCGTCCCGCCGGATGACTTCCTGCCGCGCCTGCGTGAGCTGACGCTCAAGCACGGCATCCTGATGGTGGCCGACGAGGTCCAGTCGGGCATGGGCCGGACCGGGCGCCTCTTGAGCATCGAGCATTGGGGTGTCGAGCCGGACATCGTCTGTCTCGCGAAGGGCATCGCGTCCGGCCTCCCGCTGGGCGCGTTCGTCGCGCGCGCGGAGCAGATGAACTGGCCGCCGGGGTCGCACGGCAGCACGTTTGGAGGCAACCCGGTCGCGTGTGCGGCCGGCCTCGCGACGCTCGACCTCCTCGAGGAAGGTCTGATGGAGAATGCCGCCCGCGTCGGAGCGGTTCTGCAGGATGGGCTGCGGGAGATCGCGGCCACCCACCCGCAGGTCACTGATGTCCGAGGACTCGGCTTGATGCTCGCGATGGAGCTGAAGACGCCGGAGCTGGCGGCTCAGCTCGTGCAGGCGGCCTTCGAGCGGGGTCTTCTACTTTTGACCGCCGGCGCGCGCGCCGTGCGCATCAGCCCTCCCCTCGTCCTCGATGCAGAGGAGGCCGCAACCGGGCTGGAGATCATCGCGGCAGCCCTCGATTCCTAACCGATCTGGTCGGCGATCGCTTGCATCGCTCCGGCGGCCGTGCGGTCGTCTCCCGAGACTTTGCTGTAAGTCTTGGCCCGCTGGTCGTCGATCGCCGTGAGGGTGGCTGTCATCTGGTTGCGGATCGAGGCTGCGGGGACGTGCGTCAACGCTGAGAACTGTGTGACAAAGGTGCCTGTGAGCCTTTGACGCGCGGTGGAATCGCTCGCGTTTGCATACGCGAACACATCGGCGTCTCTGATTCCCCAGAGACCAGGAAACCCGGTTCGCGCGTCGGGACCGAGCAAGAATCCAATGACCGGATCGATGTCGTTTCGAACGGCGGCGATCGCGCCGAGAGCGGTGGCCGCTTCGGCGCCGCGACCCGCGATTCCGGCGTCACTCATCATCGTCGTGAGGTAGGAGTGCTCTTGCAGCAGGTCGTTCAGCGAAACACGCGCATCGACCGCGCTGATCGATGGGTCACCCGGAAACTTGTCCGGGAACTGGCGGGCCACCGCGACCGCGAGCACGTCTCCGATGCCCGAGCTGTGCGCGTACGCAGTTCGGAGGTCGACGTAGAGCCTTGTGTAGCTCTGCGAGGTCTCATCGTCGATCACCGCTTTGGTGTCGTTCACCTGCTCGCTTTCGATCACCGTCATCGAGTCGGACGGCTGCTGCGTCAGGCTCGCGATCAGCTGGGCGAACTGCGGTGTGAAACCGTTGACGAGCCCGGACATTGCACCGTTCGATTTGGCTGCGTTGTGAGTGACGACCCCGATCGTGTAATCGACGAGGTAGCCGTTCTGGACTCCCCATGCCTGCGCGAACTGGTTGGCCGCGTTGTTGCCGAAGGCGGAGCGAATGAGGGAAGTCAACGAGTTGGCGTTGGACGCGAGCAGGGCGAGGTATCCCGAGTATTCGTCCGTGTGGTTGGACGCCGCCACCGATTGCTTCGCGACCACCATCACGTGCTCTCCGAGCAGGAGATCGAGCTGCGTGCGGAGGTCGGCGGCCTTCGAGTCGGCCGGACGCGCGGTGGGAGATGGCGAACCAGCGGGGCTTGTTGACGGACTGGAGCTCGAGCCGAGCGGCCCGCAGGCAACGAGCGCGAGGGCGGCGAGGGCCGGCGCTAGGAGGGTCTTCAAAACCAGCGCCATGGTAGGTCTTACGATGGTGCGGCCTTGCCGGAATGGCTGCTGGTAGACGGCTCGAGCATGATCTTTCGAGCTTTCTACGGGATACCGCAAACGATGCGCGCACCCGACGGAACTCTCGTCAACGCAGTGCGCGGGTCGATGGACAACCTGGCGCGCTACATCACCGAGCGCAAGCCGCGTCACGTCGCGGTGACGACCGATGAGGACTGGCGTCCCGACTGGCGCGTGGAGCTGCTCCCGAGCTACAAGGAGCACCGCACCGGCGAGCCTGTGCCGCCGGCGCTGATACCGCAGATGCCGATCATCATGGAGTGCTTCGCGGCGATCGGCGTGGACGCGATCGGCCTCGAGGATTACGAGGCGGAGGACATCATCTCCTCGTTGGCGTCGAAGGTAAGCCCGCCGATCGAGATCGCGAGCGGCGACCGCGACCTGTTCAGCCTCATTCGCGATCGAGAGATCATCGTGCTCTATCCGGAGAAAGGCGGCGTGGCGGAGGTGGACGAGGCGGAGGTCGAGCGCCGGTATTCGATTCCCGGCCGCGCCTACGCAGATTTCGCCATCCTCCGTGGTGATCCGTCAGACGGGTTGCCCGGTCTCGCCGGCTTTGGACCCAAGAAGGCGGCCGACCTCGTCCGGAAATATGGATCGGTGCGGGCGATGATCGAGTCCGGCATCTTCCGTGCCTCGGATGCGGAGTACCTCGAGAAGGCCATGCGCGTGGTGGCGCCGGTGCGCGATCTCAAGATCGAGGTTCCGCGCGGGCGGCGCGAGCGCTACCCGGACCACCCGGCGAAGGTCGAGGAGCTGAGCCGGCGCTACGGGGTGGCGAGCTCGATGGAGCGCCTCGTCAAGGCGCTGTCCTCGATGCCGGCCTGAGCTTACAAAGGCCTGATCTTCAGCGAAGGATGATCTGACAATCCCCGGCCAACGTATCCCTTGTCATGACGCTTCTCTGGATCCTCCGCCGGCGCCGCGGATACATGATTGGCCATCGTGCAAGTAGGGCTGTGCGCGTCATGCAGGCATTCAAGAAGGGTTCCGGGGACCCGGAGCACCTTCGTGATGTGCGAGCTGTCGCTGACCGACCGCTCGTTCCCGCGCTATCCCCGCTTACCCGTCCTCGAATGCCGGGGCTACGAACGAAAGGACGGTTCTAAGGCGGCCCCGCCCGCAACTGGCCGTTAGGCGATCCGACCGCCGGTTCGAACACCGCGTCCGTCCGGCCGCCATCGAGTGGTTCGAACAATTTACGGGCTGTAGCCTGCAACTCGAACGTGGCAACGTGTGTTGTGGTGAGTGATGGACGGCACTGAGCGCCTGTTCGAGCGGATGGTGCACGAGCACCAGGATCGGGTCTTCGCGTTTGGGCTGGCCCTGACGGGAAACCGCCACGACGCCGAAGAGGTCGCCCAGGACACGTTCCTGCGCGCCTACCGCGCGCTCGTCACCTACGAGCCGGATCGGATTCGGGAGCTGAAGCAGAAGCCGTGGCTTCATCGCATCGCGCTGAACGTGGTGCGGAATCGCACGCGGGGCGCGCGGCCTCGCCTGGTCGAGCTGAACGGGAGCGAGCCCGACCACGCCATGGGTCCGGAGGACGGCGCTCTTCTGAAGATGGAGATGGACGACCTGGCGGTCCGGGTGGCGGGCCTTCCGGCCCGCTATCGCGAGGCCGTCGTTCTGCGCCACGTCCAGGAGCTCTCGTACCAGGAGGCGGCGGACGCCCTGGGGCAGCCGGTTGGAACGGTGAAGGCGAACGTGCACAGGGGGCTCAAATTGCTGAGAGGTGACAACGATGACGACTCTGACGACTGACCTGAAGCGGCTGGGCGAGGTGAAGGCGCCGGCCGGTTTCGCCGATCGCCTGCTCGCCCACGTCGGAATGGCGGATTCGTACGCCCGCTTCGCCACGGTGCTCGGGACCGTGTACGTGGCGTGGAATCGGCAGGGCGTCTCGGCCGCCGCACGTTCGGGCTCGGCCGCCGAGTTCGAGGACTGGTTTCGCAAGGACGTCGGCCGGCAGCTGATCGCGGCCGATCCTCCGAATGACCTCGCGGCCAAGATCGAGGACGAGCTACAGGGCCGGCATCGAATGCGGTTTGACCTGCGTGGCCTGACTCCATTCGAGCAGGCGGTGCTGCGTAAGACGCGCGAAATTCCGCGAGGCGAGGTACGCCCGTACGGGTGGGTCGCTCGCGAGATCGGCCGCCCGGCGGCCATGCGTGCGGTGGGAACGGCGCTCGCCAACAATCCGATTCCTTACTTCATCCCGTGTCATCGCGTGGTGCGGATGGATGGGCAGATCGGCAACTACGGCGGCGGGGGTCCAGAGGCCAAGCGCTCGATCCTGACGATGGAGGGCGTGCGCGTGAAGCGCCTGGAGGAGCTGGCGCGGCAGGGAAAGCGGTACCAGGGCGTCAAGACGACGGGGATCTTCTGCTATCCGACATGCCACACGGGGCGCCGTGCGCTGGAGAAGAACATCGTGTGGCTGCACGACGAGGCGAGCGCCCGCGCCGCCGGCTTCCGGCCGTGCAAGGTGTGCAGGCCGGGGGCGGTCGCCTAAGGGGGCAGCGGCGCGACCGTCGCTCCTGGTGGCGAGCGTCGCTGGAACTTTCGGTGATAGCGGCTGAAGCCGCCGTCGAAGTTGATCGCTCTGCCGTCGTGGTGCTCCTCGGGCCGCGGAGCGCCGTGCGGGTTGTGACCGAACACGACGCGGCGGCTGCCGGTGACCTCGAGCCAGCGCTCCAGGCGCAGCGGCTGGTTGGTGAAGATGTTCTTGCCGCTCAACAGGTCCCAGAGCTTGCCTTCGCCTTGCGTGATGAGCAGCTCGTGCACACGCGCGTTGACCGCGGCGACCGGGTCCGCATCGTCTTTCTCGAGGAGGTTGGCATAAGAGTCGCTGCCACAGTGCTGCACGAGCGTGCTGTCCGGGAGCCGGAGCAGAGCGGGGCGATCACGCAACCAATGCTGGAGGGGGGCATCCTTGGCCAGCTCGTCGAGGTCGTGGCGTTGACCGCCGATTCCAATCCAGAAACCGACACGGGTCGGGTCGCGCAGCGCCCAGAGCATCGCGACCTCGTGGTTGCCGAGCAGAACGGTGGTGTTGGCCCGGTCGCGGGCGTAGCGCAGGGCGCCGACGCCGAACGGCCCGTAGTCGACCAGGTCGCCGAGGAAGATCGTCCGCCACCCGGTCGCCGGATAGGGCTTGAGCGCCTGGAAGAGGCGCTCGAGATCGCCGTGGACGTCCCCGACGATGAGGACGGGCAGATCGTCATGACCCATTTCCGGCATCGCACGATGCTAATCGGGCGCGCAAAAGAGCCTTTGGGCGTCGGCTAGAATTCGAATCGGCCGGCCCGCGCGCGCGGCGCGCTTCAAGCCGAATAGGGGCGTAGCTCAGTCTGGTCAGAGCATCGGTCTCCAAAACCGAGGGCCCAAGGTTCGAATCCTTGCGCCCCTGCCATCTGCCTCTGGTTGCCCGGCTCCGGGGTGGGGCCGGCCGGGCCTTTTTGGCGGCCTGGGCATCACCCGGATCAGGCGACCCTTTAGACTCACAATTCCTGGGTTCGAGCCTGCTCGACCCGCTGGGCCTTGGGCCGCTAGCTCAACTGGCAGAGCGCCGTGCTGATAACGCGGAGGTAGGTGGTTCGAGTCCACCGCGGCCCACCACAAGCGACCTGTCCTGACGTAACGCGAACCGGTTTCGCGTCGTGCAGTTCCGCGGCCCGCCTTCAGACGGTGCGAATGCGGTCTCTTTTTCTCGACCTCGAGGCCGGCAGCCGCGATGTTCACAGTGCGCGGTGGAGGAGGTCGTTCTCCATCGCGACGAGTGAGGCTCCGGCGCGACTGTGGACCTCGATCTTGCCGTAGATGTCTGGCGTGGAGCAGATGCTGACGGAGCTGCGCGGATTGCTTGAGACCGGACGCTACCGGCCACAGGCGGTGCGCAGGGTCTACATACCGAAGCCGGGAAAGCCGAAGGAGCGCCGACCGCTCGGAATCCCGCGGGTGCGGGATCGGGTGGTGCAGACCGCGGCCAAGCTGGTGTTAAAGCCGTTCTTCCAAGCCAGCTTCCTGCCGTGTTCGTTCGGGTTCAGGCCCAAGCGGGCGGCTCTCCACGCGTTGGAGGTCATCCGTAAGGAAGTGAACGCCGGAGCGCGGTGGGTGGTGGACGCCGATTTCGCCGACTTCTTCGGAAGCCTGGACCCCGACTTCCTCTTGAGGTTGGTGGCCCGGCGGGTGAGGGTTGGACCCTCCATTTGCTTCTACCCCTTCTGAAGTCGGTCAATCGACTCGCGGAGGCTGGCCATCCATCAGGCAAGCGTTCGAGTCGACGGATAAGAGGTAACGAGACAGGCATCTACCACCGGGTCGGCGCGTATACAGCGCCATCCGGTGTGGGACAGTAGCTGGTGGCCATGCGCTTGAAAGTCGTCAGCGCCATCGACCGCCTAGAGGACGCCATGTACTCGTTGGTCGCGATCCTGCTGGCGGTGGCGGCGCTGCTCCTGGTCTGGAGCGCCGTCTCATCGAGCATCACCGATCTCCAGCACTCTTCGGACTCGCTCACCGTTGTCCTCAGTCTCCTCGACCGCGGCCTCATCCTCTTCATGGTCGTCGAGCTGCTGCATACCGTGCGCATCACCCTCCACGGTCACGAGCTGACGGCCGAGCCCTTCTTGATCGTCGGACTGATCGCAGCGATTCGGCGCGTGCTCCTGCTCACCGCCGAATCGGGAACCGAGTTCCGCCTTGACCGGCAGGGCGCCGAGCTCATCATCCTCGTGAGCCTCATCCTGGTGATGTCGGTAGCCATCCTCATTTGGCGGCGTTCGGTTGGCAGATCGGCTGCGAGCTGAGCGACGCCGCCGCCTGTCACGCGCGGCCTCACGCGGTCTCCTAACAGCAGAATTTGCGAGGAGGTCGAGGGCGGCGTACAGGGTGTGAACGAGCTGTGGGGGGACAAAAGTCAATCTGCAGGGTCTGGTCGGACTTTTGCCCCCCTACACCACATAACATCCGGCCCACCGCTAAGTCCGCCACTCTTGGCACGGCCGACCGGACAGGGGTACGACTCAACCTGCTTGGGTTGCTACGAACCGGCGAAGCTAAATGATCAACGCAACCTGGCGATCATCTAAGCGAACCAAAGCAACCCGGCTGGTCAGAGCTCGATCCGCCGGCCGGGGACTATGTGGTTCGCGTTGTATGAGCTTCGGCCCACCACCCTCAACCAGCATTGTCACGATGCTGGCAAGGCTCTCCCGCACCGCAGCGCAGGACTCGCTCACATCGTCGGAAAGTCTCTCGTCTGATCCAGCCTGCCGGTAATCCTCGCACTTAACGACGGGGCAATTGACCTCTTAACCGCACGGGTGTACAGTGCTTTTAGCCTGCCCGGCTTAACGGGCTGTTCGAGCCCGCCGCCCAGGCTCATGAGAGGGCCGGGTTTCTGTCGTTGCCGCGGAGAGTCCATTGCTGGATGACGCGGCGCGGACCTTTGGATCCTTCATGCGTGGCTGGGTAAAGGGGGAACGGCGGCACATGAGGCTACGAATTGGGTCAGCATTTTCAGGCAGGCGACTGGCCGGCATCACAACGATCGCGCTGCTTGGCGCCGTCGGCGCTGGGTTGGGGACAAGCCTAACCGTCCTCGCCGCTCAGCAGGTCATTACTTCCGCCGGGCCGCTGAACAGCATCTATATCAGCGACACCCTCAACTGCCAGGTGGCCCATAACGGGGACGTCTATTTCGAGTTCTATCCACCCAACAACCAAACCGGCGATTGCGGAACGTTTGTCGTCATCAGTGGAACGCTCTACGGGTTTACGCCGTTTAGTGGTTCCGCAGCCGGTTCTGCCCAGCTGAGGACCCCTTTCACCCCCGTAAGCCAGTCCGCCGTGCTGGGATCCGGCACAAGCGCTGACCCGTTCCAAGTCGTGACCGTCGTCGACGCAGGCACGTCGGGCATTCGGCTCACCGAGACCGACTCCTATGTGGTGGGGCAAGAGGTCTACAGGACTGACATCAAGCTCACCAATTCAGGCGGCAGCGCCCAGCCAGTGCTCCTCTACCGAGCCGGCGACTGTTACCTTCAGAGCTCAGATTATG
>Ga0207926_1000684_pt1 | contig 16660 bp, 15 predicted proteins | sample NGESurdeep072012_8_FD_184454 | JGI IMG/M metagenome (GOLD analysis project Ga0207926, IMG submission 184454) | Arctic peat soil microbial communities from Barrow, Alaska - NGEE Surface sample 210-1 deep-072012 (SPAdes) | ecosystem: Environmental > Terrestrial > Soil > Wetlands > Peat ...
CGCGGTCCAACCGGGATGTGCGAAGTCTGGATTTCACCCTACGAACCCGTGTTGGCTCACGCTGGATAGGGCTCGGATGCCGAGGTCATCAATGGCGCTCGTTGTGCTGGTGGCCCCGTGCGTGCTGCTGTTGGCCTCGTGGGCCGCAGGCCCCGGACCACGTGGCGCAAGTCAACGCTGGGCACATCGCGGGGTTCTGGCAGGGTCTGTGGCAGGGGCTGACCGCCTCGCGAAGTCGCCCAGACTCGTCGCATACAGAAGCACCATCAATGAGGGCTAGTGCGGCCACATGCATCGGCATCCCGTGGTCCTCAGTGCGCAGGTTGCTCACGTCCAAGGGGGTCAGGCGTTCGAGGTGGGGTTGCCTGAGGTGGGGCTTGGTCTCAGTCACGGTTGTCCTTCCTGGTCACTGCATCGAGCCCACTTGGTGCCGGTTGTGCAACCTGCTGTTCGAGCCAGGAGACTTCCCCGCCCCGCGGCTCATGGTCAAAGGCCCTAACGGCAGAAGTACTACTGGCCGTCCCACGATGGAGCGGCGCATCAGCGTCCGGCTCTTGGGCTGCACCTCGCCCATCAGTTCCAGGATGTCGTCAAGGGCTCGGATCGCTTCGAGAAGATGAGGTCCCTGTTGAGCATGACGCACTCTGAGCGCTGGGCCGCCGCTGCATCGGTGGTTTCGCCGCGGGGCGGTTGCCCGGCCTTCGCCAGCACATCCAACGACTCCGGCATCAAGGGGCCCCTATAGCCATGGACCCAGCATCGCGGGTGGGAGTCCTGAGCGCCTCAGCAACCAGGGACCCCGACCCTTCGCAGGGTGGTCCGCTCGTTCTGCCAGCCGCGGACAGCGCCGCCCGACGGCTGAGTATTCTGCCTCAGGTGGCCCAGCGCTGAACACTGGGTGGACGGTCGTGGTGGGCTCTTTGGGGAATCAGGTGGATATGGACCGGGCGGGCACGTCGGAACAGGGGCAGGACGGCGGCCCTCTCAGCAGGCGTCCGTGGTTGAGCAGCTACGCGCCAGGGGTCGAGGCGGAGGTCCAGGTTCCGGATGAGTCTCTGCCCGAGATGCTCGCGTCCAGCGCCCGGCGTTTCGGCGACCGGGTCGCGCTCGACTTCTTCGGCTCGGAGACGACATACCTTGAGCTGGCCGGCCGCGTGGATCGGGCCGCCGAGGCGTTGCGCGTAGCAGGCGTGCGAGCAGGTGACCGGGTGGCGCTGGTGCTGCCTAACTGCCCACAGCATGTGGTGGCCTTCTATGCCACGCTGCGGCTGGGCGCCGTCGTCGTGGAGCACAATCCGCTCTATACGGCGACCGAGCTTCGGCATCAGCTGTCTGACTGTGGGGCAACGGTGGCCGTGTGCTGGGACAAGACGGCACCGGTGATCGACGGACTCCGCGCGCAAACCACGGTGCGGACCATCCTGGCGGTCGACCTCACGACCGCCCTGCCCTGGCGCAAGCGTCTGGCGTTGCGGCTGCCGGTGGCCAAGGCCCGCTCGGCGCGTGCGGCGATGACCGGCGCGGTGCCCGACGGGGTGCTGAGCTGGGAGCGGGTCTCATCCTCGACCAGCCCACTGAGCGGCGCATACCCGCAGCCACGCCCGCAGGACATCGCCCTGCTGCAATACACGGGCGGGACCATGGGCACGCCCAAGGGCGCGGTCCTGACCCATCGGAACCTCAGGGTCAATGCGGCCCAGGGACGGGAATGGATGCCAGGTCTGAAGGACGGCGAGGAGACCGTATACGCGGTGCTGCCCCTGTTCCACGCTTATGGACTGACGCTGTGCCTGACCTACTCGATGAGCGTGGGCGCGACCCTGGTGCTGCTGCCCCGCTTCGACCTCGACCAGATGCTGGAGGCGATCCGACGGCGCCCGCCGACGTTCCTGCCTGCGGTCCCGCCGATCTACGAGCGGCTTGCTGCCGCGGCACAGGAGGGCCGCGTCGACCTCACGTCGATCCGTTATGCCATCTCGGGTGCCATGGCGTTGCCGCCCGCCGTGGTCGAGACGTGGGAGTCCGTCAGCGGAGGGCTGCTCGTCGAGGGCTACGGGATGACCGAGACCTCGCCCATCTCGCTGGGCAACCCTGCCGCGGCAACCCGACGGCCAGGGACGGTTGGTGTCCCGTTCCCCTCAACCCGGATCCGGATCGTCGACCCGGGCGACCCTTCGCAGGACCAACCCATCGGCGAACCGGGTGAGCTGCTGATCGGCGGCCCGCAGGTGTTCGCCGGATACTGGAACTGCCCGAACGAGACCGCCGCGGTGCTCCTGCCCGGAGGCTGGCTACGCACCGGCGACATCGCGGTCGCGGACGCGGACGGCTTCGTCAGGATCGTCGACCGGATCAAGGAGCTGATCATCACCGGCGGCTTCAACGTCTATCCCACCGAGGTCGAGGACGTTCTTCGGGCCCTGCCCGAAGTTGACGACCTGGCCGTGGTCGGCATCGCGGCAGCCGGCGACGTCGGCGAGGAGGTTGTCGCGGCCGTGGTGCCAGTGGCCGGCGCGACGGTCGACCCCGATCGAGTGCGCTCCTTTGCGCGCGAGCGGCTGACGGGCTACAAGGTCCCGCGCCGGGTCGTGATCATGGAGGACCTCCCACGCTCCCAGATCGGCAAGATCCTGCGCCGCAGAGTCCGCGACCGGATTGAGGCAATGGACACCTTCGACGCCGGCTGACTGCTCAGCTCAGGACAGTGCGACCTTGACCCCCTTGGAGGACACGGAGTCGTGAAGCTCGATGCTGGCGATCGTGGTTCCGGGGGGCACGTCGAACAGTACCGGGGCGTCGTGCACGGTGTGGCCGGGGTTGATCTTCTCCGCAAAGATCGTCTCGGCGCCCGCCAGTGACGAGATCGCGGAACTGGTCGCGAACCGCTGGCCCTTGTTGCCGGCCAGGTACTGGTCTGTGGCGGTCAGTGTTCGGGGGTCGTAACCGATGTTGGTGACACTGACGCGAACGATGACAAACACGCCCTGAGCGGTCTCGCTGATGCCCAACCGGTCCGTGATGGTTCTGCTCGGCCGCCCGACGGAAGTCACGGTGAAGGAGAATTTTCCGTCACGGACGCTCTCGCCCGTGGTGGCCATCTGTGGGCTGACCCCGACAGAGCTCTCGGCCTGTGACTCCAAAGCGCTCGTGGTGCGGTCGAAAATCCCCGGGTCGTTACCGCCCGTGCTGACCATGATGATCAAGAAGAGGACAAAGATGGCCGGCGCGAAGGCGAAGCGTTTCTTCTTGAACCGAGGTTGCGTAGCCCTGGTGTACGGCCTCTGCGCTGTCACCTGGGCCGGCGCGTCCGGCGGGGACGGGATCCCGACGGATGGGGTGGTCTCGTGATCGGTCATTTCCTGTCCCGTCCCTATGAACTTCCGGCAGGCGCCTGGTGCTCCTGGCCAGCGTCATTCTTACGCCATGTTTGGCCGCAATCGGGCGATCTGTCGTGTGAACTTCGCAATAGCGGCAATAACAAGGACTTTGGTCACATGGGGCCCAGTATTTCGGCCTGAGGATGGGTGGGATGCAAAGGCGCACCCGCGGAGCCCGGCCGTCCGGTCCGGGCACGTGGCGACTTGGAGGACGTTTCATGAAGGCTCTGGTGTACCACGGACCGAATCAAAAGTCGTGGGAAGAAGTTCCCAATCCCAAGATCATCGACCCTACCGATGTGATCGTGCAGGTGGACACGACCACGATCTGTGGCACCGACCTGCACATCCTCAAGGGGGACGTCCCGGCTGTGACGGACGGACGGATTCTCGGGCACGAGGGTGTCGGAACCATCACCGAAGTCGGTTCTGCGGTGGGCAAGCTCGTCGTGGGCGACCGTGTGATCATCTCCTGCATCACGTCGTGTGGCTCGTGCTCCTACTGCCACCAGCAGCTCCCCGCGCACTGCCTCAACAAGGAAGGCACCTCGGGCATCGGCTGGATCTTCGGCCACCTCATCGACGGAACCCAAGCAGAGTTCGTGCGCGTCCCGTTCGCCGAGAGCTCCCTGCACAAGCTGCCCGCGGGCGTCAGTGACGAGGCCGCCGTCATGCTCTCCGATATCTTGCCGACCGGCTTCGAGATCGGGGTGCGCAACGGCCGCGTCAAGCCTGGCGATGTCGTGGCCGTGGTTGGCGCCGGACCGGTGGGCCTTTCAGCCATGATGACCGCCGGGCTCTACGGGGCGTCCCGCATCATCGCTATCGACCTGGACGACAACCGACTTGCCCAGGCCAAGAACTTCGGCGCCACCGACTCGGTCAACAGCGGCAGCGCGGGCTGGGAGGACAAGCTGATGGCTATGACAGATGGCCTGGGCGTAGACGTCGCGATCGAGGCCGTGGGCATTCCGCAGACCTTCGGTATGGCCACCGAGATCATCCGGCCTGGGGGGACGGTGGCCAATGTCGGGGTTCACGGGACGTCGGTGGAGCTGAGGCTGCAGGACCTGTGGATCAAGGACATTGCGATCACAACCGGCCTGGTGAGCGCTACCACCACGCCGATGCTGCTCAAGCTTGTCGCCCAGGGCAAGCTCACGCCCGAGAAGTTCGTGAGCCACCGGTTCACGTTCGAGACCATCATGGACGCCTACGACACCTTCGCCCGCGCAGCGGAGACGAAGGCCCTCAAGGTGGTCATCACCCGCTGACCCCAAGGCGTCCGTGCCGGGCGCTGGTAGCCCCCTACCAGCGCCCGGCACAGTCTTCAGGCACCCAAGGCACTGCAGGGATCGGTCACCGGTCGAAATGCGCTTCTGCGGGTAGATCGCCTCGTCGCGCTCGAGCATGGTAACGAACTGCTGGATGCGACGGGCTTTGGTGTCATCGCGTTTGGCGCTCGCGATCCGGCACAGGACTTCGAAGCGGTTCTGGCTGGTCCAGGATCTCGAACATGGCCCTCGCCCTGGGTGCTGGGGTCAGTGCCGCATCCAGGGCGGCTGGCACGTCCATGCTGGCCTGGTCGGCTATCCCGCGTCCCAGCGGGCAGCGGCCTTCGCACTGGCAACCTGGCTCAAACCCGCCGGTTGCATTCGGCCCCGCGCGACTCGAGCTGGCACGATGGCGACGTTGCGCGCCGACAATGGCTGCGCGCCCGCCGGGGCGTGAAGCGTTGACGGTAGGTGCCTTCGTCTCGGCGGCCTACCTGAGCATCGATCGAGCCATGGCGCAACGCTTCATCGAGGGCGACGTCCTAGGTGAGGCGGGTGGGGTCGGTCGTGCCCTTCTTGGCGGGCACCAGCCACACGCCGGTCGACCTCGCGGGGTGCGCGCCGAGCCACCCTTGCCAGGCGTCGCCATCGGCGACGATCAGATCCGGCAGCTCATCAGCAACCATGAGTGCCGCGACCTGAAGCGGGGCTAGTCGGGGCTAGTCGTAGAACTCGATGCGGGGCTCGCCCTTGACGCCGCCTCGCTGCATCGCTGCGTGCAGCTCGGGATCGGCGAAGAACGCTCGGGCGGTTTCGACAGAGTCGAACTCGTGGATGACCAGGACATTGTCGGGATCGCCCGCCGTCCGGTGAACGGACTGAGCGGTAACGCCGCCTGCGGCCTGCAGGGGGGCGACGGAGTCGTATACCGCTCGCCAGGCGTCGAAGTCGCTGATGCGGTGCAGGACCAGGGAAATGGCCATGGCTGTGCTCCTTATCGTTTGCCTGATGTTTGCTGTTGATGGGCAACGCCACTAAGGGTTGCCTCACAAAGAAGAAAATACCTTCCCTTTGGTCTCGAGTCCAGAGACAATTCGAGCGGTGCGGTCGAGCAAAGGCAGCGCACGGCAAAGGGAGCGCGTCATGACTTACCGCACGCTATGACATACCGCACACACGACGTCCCCGTGGACGGCGGGGCTCTGAGGGTCGGCGAGTGGGGTCCGGACGACCCTGGCGCCCCAACGGTGGTCGCCGTACACGGGATCACCGCCTCCCATCTGGCCTGGGCCGCGATCGCTCAGGCCATGCCGCAGGTACGTCTCATCGCCCCGGACCTGCGAGGGCGGGGCCGCAGTGCCGGGCTGCCAGGGCCTTACGGGATGCTCAGACACGCGGCGGATCTCGAGGCTGTACTCCAGGCCCTCAAGCTGCCGCCTGCCATCCTGGTCGGACACTCGATGGGTGGTTTCGTCGCAGTGGTCGCGGCCCATCTGCATCCCGATCGGTTCAGTGGGACACTTCTGGTCGATGGCGGCCTTCCTTTGGCTGTCCCGGTGGGCATCGACAAGCAGGAGTTGCTCGAAGCCACCCTGGGTCCCGCTCTTCGTCGCCTGTCGATGACCTTCCCGAGTCGGGCGGCGTACCTGGAGTTCTGGAGGGGGCACCCGGCCTTCGCAGGCAACCAGTGGAGCCACGCCGTGGCCGACTACGCCAGCTACGACCTGACCGGCACCGAGCCGCAGCTGCGTCCGTCAGCGTCGCTGGAGGCGGTCAGGCAGGACTCGATGGAGCTGTATGGCGGGGGCGTTGTGCAAGCAGCGCTAGAGGATCTGAGACCGGGTCACCCGGAGCAAAGCAACACCGTCTCGCTCCTGACCGCGCCACGAGGACTGCTCAACGAGAGTCCCGGGCTGTACAGCCCGAGTCAGATCGAGCGTTGGAGAGCCGAGCTGCCCGCCATGACGGTGCGAGAAGTGACTGACGTCAACCACTACACGATAGTCATGGGCGCTGCGGGGGCCAGCGCGGTGGCAGGCGCGGTGCTGCGGCTCCTGGAGCGCCGACCCCAGATGGTCGTCGACCCGGTGCCATGACCAGATTCGCGCAGAACCGCCTCAGCTTGTGTGTGCAGACCCTGCGCAGGTGGTCCTGGTGGCCTTGACCTCGTGCCAGTCCCTGACGGCACGACAGACCTCCGGCTGGATGAAGTAGTAGTTCAGGTTGGCTGAGGCGCTGTTGGTGCCGAAACTCAAGGAGTCCCTGATGAAACCCGACCCGGACGGCAGGTCCATCGATGCCATCGGCGCGGTGTCGCCCACGAGGTCGTTCTGGGTGTCCATCAGCTTGTCAACAAGACCATCGGCCAGCTTGGCCACGAGCTCACGCAGCAGCTCGGTTGGCTCAGGACGGTCACCTTGGGCTTGGGCTCGAAATCCGAGGAGACGACATACCGCGGCGTGCCGGGCACGGGCTGGCCCGGCTGCGTCCCGTTGATCCCGGCAATGAACAGGAACGGCCCCGGCGAACGAGATCGGGCACGCCACCCGAAGGCCGCTGGAGGCCAGTTCCAGAGACGGCATTGTAGATCTTGCCTCGACGTCCATCCGGACCTGCTGCGCGACACGGTCTCTGTGAGTCCACCCTCTGTCAGGTCCACCTAGTCGACTCTGACGCGCTCGCCGACCTCGGGCACCACAGCGCACCGCCGGTCTCGGCCAGAACCTTGGTGGCCAGCGAACGGGCAGCCTGGGGCTCACCATGCACGATGTAGACCGTTTCCGGGGCGGCGGGCAGCGCCTGCAACCACGTGAGCAGCTCGGTGGCGTCGGCGTGGACGGAGAATCCATGGTCGAAGACCACCTCGGCGCGAACCGGGACGTAGCGTCCGAACATCTTCAGTTCCGTTGCGCCTTCGGCCAGCTGGCGCCCTCGTGTGCCGACGGCCTGGTAGCCGGTCAGGATCACGGTGTGCCGGGGGTCCGGCAGCAGATGCATGAGGTGGTGTACCACTCGACCGCCCGTCGCCATGCCGGACGCGGAGATGATGATCGACGGTGTGAGTGGTTCGTTCAGCCGCATGGACTCCTGGGCGCTGTGCGCTGTGTGCAGGTCGGGCAGGTCCACCAGGCGCGCGGGAAGGTCAGGGCGAAGGTCCAGTCGCATACCGTGGCCGCGGTAGACGTCCAGTGCGGCCAGGGCCATCGGGCTGTCGACGTATACCGGTATCGCAGGGATGGCGCCGGCGGCGGCGAGCTGGCTGAGCGCGTGGAGCACCAGCTCGGTGCGATCCACGGCGAAGGCGGGGATCAGGACGGAGCCGCCTCGCTCCACGGTGCGACAGATGGTTTCGGCCAGGATCTCGTGGGTGGAGCCGTCATCGGCTGGATGGGCGCGGTCACCGTAGGTCGACTCGATGACGACCGTGCGGGCGGCGGGCGGTGCCTCCCGGGCCAGGAGCAGCGGGTGACCCGTTCGACCGAGGTCACCGGAGAACAGAACCGTGCCTGTGCCGATCGTGACCAGGGCGCTGGCAGATCCCAGGATGTGACCTGCCCGGCTGAAGGACAGATGCGCACCCGAGCGAAGGTCACAGTGCTGGTGGTAGTCCAACGCTTTGAACGAGGCGATCGCCTTCTCGGCGTCGGCGGCGTTGTACAGCGGGCGTGGCGGGTTGTGCCGCGAGAACCCCCAGAGTCGGGCATTCTCCGCGTCCTCCTCCTGTAGGTAGGCGCTGTCGCGCAGGACGATGGCTGCCAGGGATGCAGTGCCCTGCGTGCACCACGTTGGCCCCGTGAACCCCTCGCGTACCAGGGCCGGCAGGTGGCCGCAGTGGTCCAGGTGCGCATGAGTGAGGATGACATCGGAGATCGAGCTCGCGCTCACTGGCAGTGCCTGCCAGTTCAGACGACGCCAGGCTCGCTCACCCTGGTAGAGGCCGCAGTCCACCATGGTTCTGCGCCCTTCCTGCTCGAGCAGGAACTTGCTGCCGGTGACAGTGCCTGCCCCGCCAAGGAACCTCAGTGTGGCAACCATGGCGTCGTCCGCCTTCTCGTGGTTGGTGGCTGCTGTCAATGCCACCTGTCGGGTATGGGCCACTCTGGCGACCTTGAGCGGGCACGCACAGGGAACTTGGTCCCGCCCTGTTGAGCCGACGCTCAATCAGGTAAAGGGACTTTCGACTCTGCTGCCTGGCGAACACTGGCGCGACGATCAGTTACATGCAGACATCCACCACTCCCGGCCCTGCGGGCACGCAGTCGCCGAACATCGCCCCCGATGTGGTGGCCGGTCTGGTCAACGATGGCATGGCGACCCTGGTCGCCGGTGCTGCCGTGCGCGAAGCCGTGCACCGCGGATCCCGGGTTCGCTTCGTCCAGGTGCTGCCGGCAGGCCTGAGCGCAGAGGACCGAACGGAGATGGACGTGGCGATGTTCGGGGTGGCCCTGCGGGCCCTGCATCGGCAGCGGCGGGTCCCGTGCACCTTCGAGATCGTTGAGGGGGACGCGGCCCGAACGCTGGTTGAACGCAGTCGCGGCGCGGCAGTTCTCGTCCTTGGTCGCGATGCACCGGACACCGTCGACTCAGTGGGCAGATACTGCCAGGAGCATGCTTGTTGCGACGTTCTGACCGTTGCCGGGCCTGATTCATCCTTGCAGCCAGCGGGCGGCATGGATGTGACCACACCGGACGACCCTAGTTCGCAGGATTCGCTCTAGAATCGGCTAGGTGGAGTCCGACCCCAGTAGCGAAGAACCGGCATCTGCGTGGCCGTTAGCCACCACGCTCGCACCGGCTACGCTGCTCGACGAGTTACGTGGTCGTGAGCACGCTTCCAAGCGGGCCCAACAGCGTCTGACTGCGCTCCTGGACGCCGTGATGGCGGTCACCGCAGACCTCGAGCTGGCCGACGTCCTCACCAGGATCGTGCATTCTGCCTGTGAGCTGGTCGACGCCAAGTACGGCGCGCTGGGCGTGCTCGGCCCCGACGGCGAACACCTGGTCGAGTTCGTCACACAAGGGATCACGCAGGCGGAGCGCGAGGCCATCGGGGACCCACCCGGGGGGCACGGCGTTCTCGGTCTGCTGATCCGGGAGGGGCGCGCCCGGCGGCTGCCTGAAATCGCGGGCCACCCCGACTCGTACGGTTTTCCGCCCAACCACCCAGCGATGCACAGCTTCCTCGGCACCCCGATCCGCATCCGGGACGAGGTCTTCGGCAACCTCTATCTGACCGAGAAGCAAGGCGCCGCCGAGTTCAGTCCGGACGACGAAGAGATCCTGGTGGCTTTGGCGGCGGCTGCCGGTATCGCCATCGACAACGCGCGCCAGTACGAGATGAGTCGCCAACAGCGGCGGTGGCTGGCCACGACAGGGGCGGTGACCCAGCTCTTCCTTGAGGGCAGGGACGAGAGGTCAGCAATGCACTTCCTGGCTCAGCGCACCTGGGAGCTGTCCCAGGCCCAGCTGACGATGGTTGCGCTGTATGACGACGATGGAGCCCTCGTGGTGAGGGCTGTGCAGGCGGGCCAGCCCCTTGAGGACGCCGATCCGTCCCAAGCTGGACTTGGAACCGTTCTGCGAAAGCGTCACTGGCGCGAGCTCGTGGCGGCACGCGAGCCTGTTCTCCTGCTCACCAGGCCCGGTGACCCGGCGGCCGACACTCTGACCAACGATGTCAGGGCGCTGGGCGCAACAGATACCTACGGTCCGACGGCGCTGCTGCCAATCACCGTGGGAGACGACGAGATCGGCGTGCTCGCCGTGGCATGGGCTGGGGATGCCGAACCGTTCGTGGGTAACGTCGTGCCTCCTCTGGCGGCTCTTGCCCAGCAGATGGGGCTGGCTCTGGTGGCGGCTCGCGCCCAGCAGGACCGTTCGCGTCTTGCCCTGTTGGAGGACCGCGACAGGATCGCCCGCGATATGCACGACCATGTGATCCAGCGACTCTTCGCGACAGGTCTCTCGCTGCAGTCGACTTCACGCCTGGCGGAGCATCCGACCGTACGCACCAGGCTCGAGGAGGCGGTGGACAACCTGGATGCGGCCATCAGGGACATTCGACAAACCATTTTTGAGCTCCATCGGGCCAACCCCACCCGCGAGCTGCATGAGGAGATAGCCGAGCTGGTGCGGGCCTCCACCCAGACGCTCGGATTCGTCCCCGATCTGACGATCAACGGACCTCTGGACTCCCTGAGCGCCGAGCTTGAGGCCGATCTGGTCGCCGTTGTTCGAGAGGGTTTGGCCAACGTCGTCAGACACGCCGAGGCCTCCAGTGCCAGTGTTGATATCACCGTCGACGCCACCATTCAGGTGCAGGTTGCCGACGACGGCGTCGGGGTCTCGCCGGCCGCCGTCCACAGCGGGTTGGCCAACCTTCGCGAGCGCGCCGAGTCCCACGCAGGATCGCTTCAGCTGCGGGCAAGAAAGCCGCGGGGGACCGTGTTGGTGTGGGAGGCGCTGCCGGACCACCAAGCATGAGATGTTTGTCACTGCTACTGTCTTGCTCGCGGCGAGGCATGCTTGTCCTAGCCAGTTGTTGCGTTCGAAGGGGTGGTCGACATGCTTGTTCGCGAGATCATGACCAGTCCGGCATACAGCGTGCATGAGGACGCCTCACTGGAAGAAGCGCTGAAGCTGATGGCGAGCGCCAGGGTGACCAGTCTTCCTGTTGTTGATCGCGGCACGCGCGTGGTCGGCATCATCAGCGAGGCCGATCTGCTCAAGGCAGATCTGGAGCCGGACCCCAGGGCACATGTGCGCCCGGCCCGGCAACCGGCCAAGTCACTACTGACCACGGTCGCTCAGGTGATGACGGCGCACCCACACACTGTGTGGGAGGACAGCGATGTCGCTGAGCTGGCCCACACCTTTGCGACCACGTCCTGGAAGAGCGTGCCCGTGGTCCGCGGCGACGTGCTCCTGGGCGTCGTCAGCCGAAGTGACGTGATCCGGGCGATGTCTCGCTCCGACCAGGACATCGCGGCCGAGATATCTCGCACACTGGCCCAGACCGGTCTGCAGGCTTGGCATGTGGACGTCGCGGACGCGGTGGTGCACATCACGGGCACTGGCTCGGACCGCGAGCGCGGAGCAGTCATCTCCATCGCCCAGTCCGTCAAGGGAGTTCGCCACGTCTCGGCGCAGCCAGACGTCTGACCCTCTCAGAAGGTCCGCGGACGAAGGACGCGGGCGCACGCGTACCCGGTCAGTGCGCTCAGCAGAGCCAGTCCCCAGATAGCAGCCGGAAGCTGCTGGGTACTGAGTATCGAACGCAGTGGTGTGATCGTCACCGACCCGACGAGCAGCAGGCTCGCCCCCACCATCGCGAGCGGCATCGGTGCGAGCAAACGGCCGGCGGTGGGCGTCCCGGTGTGGGCGCGGACACCCCAGGCCACCCCCAGCTGTCCGGCCCCAAGGGCCAGCAGGGCAGCAGAGGATCCGAGCAGACTCCCAGCCGCCAGGTTCACGGCGAGGCTGGCGGCGGCAAGGACGGCGGCGATTGTGGCCAAGCGCCACCAGAGTCCACCGCCCAGAACACCCTCGGCGGGGTCCCGGGGCGCCCGTGTCATCGTTCCGGCCTCCACGGGCTCGGTGCCCAGCGCGGCCCCCGCGAAGGAGTGGGTCAGCAGGTTCAACCAGAGGATCTGAGCCGGCAGCAGTGGCAGAGGGGTGCCCAGGAGTGGGCCGGCCAACATCAGCAGGATCTCCGAGGCCCCACCGGAGAGGGCGTAGAGAAGGAAGCGCCGGATGTTGGCGTACACGCGACGACCTTCTTCAACGGCTGCGATCACGGTGGCCAGGTCGTCGTCGCCCAGGATGAGGTCGGCGGACTGTCTTGCGACTTCCGTCCCGCGTTCACCCATCGCGACCCCGATGTCAGCCCGGCGCAGAGCGGGCCCGTCGTTGACCCCATCCCCGGTCATCGCGACGACGTGCCCACCCTCCTGCCAGGTCTGGATCAGGACCAGCTTGTCGGCCGGAGTCGCCCGTGCCACCACATGCTGGGTGTCGGCCGTGATCCCCACCAGGGCCGCGACGTTGGCCGCTGTGGCCGGATGATCTCCGGTTACCAGGGCGACGTCGATTCCCGCTTTGTGGCAGGCCGCGATCGTCTCGGCGGATGCCGGACGAAGGGGATCTTGCAGCTGCACGAGACCCACGAGGCTGAGTCCGGACTCGGACAGGGCTGCGGGCTGGGACCGGGTTGCCTCCTCGGTTGTCGCGCGTCGGCGTGCCACGGCGATCACACGGGCTCCGGTGGCGGCCATGGATCGGCTCATCTGGAGCGCGGTATCGATGACGGCGGGTTCATCCAGGAGCACCCCGGCATGCAGTAGCGCCTCCGGGGCACCCTTGCAGATCGCCAGTACACCGCCGTCTGCGTCTCGGTGAACGGTCAGCATGCGCTTGCGTGAGCTATCGAATGGGAGCTCGCTGACCCGTGGGAACGACGCCCTCAGCTTGTCGACCACGATTCCGCGGCTCACTGCCACGTGCAGCAGGGCCGTCTCCGTCGGGTCGCCCAACGATGTGCCCGAGCGTGTGTCCAGGGTCGCGTCGTTGCACAGCGCCAGCGCGCCAAGGAGCATCTGCTCGTCTGCATCCGGTGGCCACCAGGTGCCGGTGACCGCCATCCTGGCCAGGGTCAGCGTCCCTGTCTTGTCCGTGGCGAGCAGGGTGACCGACCCCAGAGTCTCAACGGCGGCCAGGTTGCGCACGATGGCGTGACGCTCGGCCATGCGGCGGGCCGCCAGAGCCAGGCTCACGGTGACGACAACAGGCAGGGACTCCGGCACCGCTGCGACGGCGAGGCTCACGGCGGTCAGCAACATGAGCTCGAAGGGTTCTCCCCTGAGCAGGCCAATGCCCATCACCAGCGCGCACAGGCCAACTGCGCCCGCTGCAAGATATCGCGACAACTGGGTCATCCGTTGCTGCAGCGGGGTGGCCCGCTGCTGCGGCGCCAGCATGCTGGCGATCTGGCCTAGCTCGCTGCGAGCCCCGGTGGCAATGACACGGGCCAGGCCGCGGCCGTGGACGACGATGGTCCCGGAGTAGAGCAGAGCGTCAACCTGCGTCGGGATGTCCTGGTTCTTTCGGGTCGGCTGATCTGCCGGCTGCGCTCTTGATGGCGCTGGGCCAGAGTCGGCGGTGACGGACTTGTCCACCGGCATGGACTCGCCGGTCAGAGCAGACTCGTCGACCTGAAGTGAGGCACCGCCCACGAGCCTGGAGTCGGCCGGTACCAGATCTCCCTCGGCAAGGACGATCAGGTCGCCGGGCACGAGCTCGGCCACGGGCCGGCTCACTTCTCGATCGTCGCGAAGCACCCGGACCACCGGGGCCACGAGGCGGGCCAACGCCGAAACCGCCTGGTCAGCACTGATTTCCTGGCGTACGGCCAAGGTGGTGTTCACCACGATGACCACGGCGATCACGATGGTGTCGGCCACGTCCCCGGTCAGCGAGGTCAAGACGATAGCAGCGAGCAGGACGAGCACCAGGGGATCGCGCACAGCCCTCAGGATCCTTCGCCACAGCGGCAGCAGGCGTGGCTGCGGGAGGGTGTTCGGGCCGAGCTGCTGAAGACGGTGCGAAGCCTGCGCCGAGGTCAGGGGCCGCGGTGCCGGCGTACTCACACTGGCCTCCCGGGGTGCTTGTGGCCCTGCTGGCCTTGCTGGCCATGTCATCATTGCCCCCGCGGGGCCAGGTGGAAAGGGGTGCAACCGATCCCCTTACCCCTTTTGATGGACCATGATGGTGTGATCGTGCACGGGAAGGGATCAGATGACAATCCGCATATTTCTCCTCGATGATCATGAGATCGTGCGACGCGGACTAAGAGAGCTCCTTGAGACTGTTGCGGACTTCGAAGTGGTGGGTGAGTCTGGCTCCGCTGTCGAGGCCGCCCGCCGGATTCCCGCGCTGCGCCCAAACGTGGCGATCTTCGACGCCCGGCTGCCGGATGGCTCGGGCATCGACGTGTGCCGAGACGTACGGTCGGTGGATCCTGCGATAGCAGGGTTGATCCTGACTTCATTTGACGACGAACAGGCGCTCGCGACGGCCGTGCTGGCCGGGGCGGCCGGGTATCTGCTGAAGGACATCAAGGGAAACGGACTGATTGAGGCTATCCGCAAGGCGGCCGCCGGGGAGCAGCTGATCGACCCCGCGACGGTTGATCGGGTACGGCGCGGCTGGACCAGCAACGCGGGGGCTGATCCGCGACTGCGGCTGCTGTCCCCGCAGGAGAGACGGATCCTGGATCACGTGGCGGAGGGCCTCACCAACCGCCAGATCGGAGAGGCGATGTCCCTGGCCGAGAAGACGGTCAAGAACTACATCACTGCGGTGCTGGGCAAGCTGGGTATGGAGCGGCGGACACAAGCCGCGGTCTTCGCGGTTACCCAGCAGGCACGCCCGGCGCGCCGACCGCCAGACTGACCGACTCTCCCGTCATTCTCAGGGGTGCTCATCGGGCACAATGGGCGTCGTGCAAACGATGAGTCTGGATCAGCTTCAAAGTCATCTGGCAGCCATCAAGGGTGTGCCTCGAGTGGTAGTCGGCGGCAACGCGGCGACGCCGTGGTTGGCTCTTGACACCATCGACCGAACGATCGAGCGATATCGCCTGTATCAGCTCAACTCCCCGGTAGGCATTCCTGTCCGTTCCGGTGTCATTGCCGAGACCAGCTTCGCCGGTCCAGGCATGCGCCACCACCCGTCTTTGCAGTACGTCCCCAGCAGGCTGTCCATGGTGCCGGTGCTCTTCCAGCGGACGTTGCCTCCGGATGTGGTGGTGCTGCACTGCGCTCCGGCCCAGGACGGCCTGTTGAGTATGGGAATCGAGGTGAACATCCTTCCGGCGGCCGTCGACGCCTGCCGCGCTCGCGGTGGCCTGGTGATCGCGGTGATCAACTCCCGCATGCCGTACACGTATGGGGATTCGCAGATCTCAACCGAGGCGGTTGACCTGGCGGTGGAGTACGACTTCGAGCTCGATGACGCGCACGACAGCACCGCTGATGACGCCAGTCTCGTTATCGCAGAACGTCTTGCCGCCATGATCGATGACGGGTCAACGCTCCAGATGGGCATCGGGGCGGTGCCTGACTCCACCTTGAAGGCTCTGGCGTCCCGGCGCGGGCTGCGGATCTGGAGCGAGATGTTCGCCGATGGTGTCCTGGACCTGGACGCTGCGCACGCGCTCGATGAGGATCACATCCTGACCGCGTCCTTCTGCTTCGGCTCGCGCAGGTTGTATGACTGGGTGGATCGCAATCCCCGGCTGCAGATGCTGCGCACGGAGAAGACCAACAGCCCGGCGTTGATCTCGGCCAACCGTCAGATGACGAGCGTGAACGCCGCTCTTGAGGTGGACCTGTTCGGGCAGGCCAATGCCTCACGGATCAACGCCAGGATCTATTCGGGGTATGGCGGACAAACCGACTTCATCGTCGGGGCCCTGCATTCTCCCGGCGGTCAGGCGTTCATTGCTCTGCGCAGCTGGCACCCGCGGGCGGACTGCTCGACGGTGGTTCCGCTGTTGGACGAGCCGGTGACCTCATTCCAGCAGACCGCTGTCGTGACCGAGCAGGGTGTGGCCAAGCTGTTGGGCTACGACGAGAAGACGCAGGCACGTCACCTCATTGAGTACGCCGCTCATCCCAGCGTGCGATCCGAGCTCTGGGAAGAGGCAAAGGAACTGGGTCTGGCCTGATTCAGGAAACACCCAAGATCTTCGGCGATCCTTGTGGGCATGACCGTCTCACCGGACCCGCTGTCGGTGTCGTCGACGGCCCAGAGGTCTGGCACGCCGTCCCGGATGGGCGGCCGCCGCGCAATGGTCCGTCCACTGCCCGTGCCTTTGTGGTGGCGCGATGCCTGCGGGGTGTTCGTCTGGTGCTCGATGCTGGTGGTCGTTGCCCTCTGGGTCGCCGGCGGGGGCGTCCACGACCTTGCACAGACAGGCACCGGTCTGACCAGCGTCGGCCGGTTGACCGG
>Ga0207926_1000687_pt1 | contig 16625 bp, 24 predicted proteins | sample NGESurdeep072012_8_FD_184454 | JGI IMG/M metagenome (GOLD analysis project Ga0207926, IMG submission 184454) | Arctic peat soil microbial communities from Barrow, Alaska - NGEE Surface sample 210-1 deep-072012 (SPAdes) | ecosystem: Environmental > Terrestrial > Soil > Wetlands > Peat ...
AGATTACATGTTTAGTGTAAATATATATTAAACAAGGAGAATATATGGCTGAGATAACGGCTGTTGTACCGAGAGAAGGTATTAAAGACACAGGGCTCGTAGGCTTTCAGTTTTTAATTGATGTGGATGTCCCTCCTGCTGATGTTATTAGTAAGCCTTTTGGCATCTTGAGTAGACATAAAAAATCAGATAATTATACCGACCTTTTCAGGCTAGCAAGAGGTGAGCCGGGCGCAATTGGAGATGATGGTGTTCTGCGCTGGGGGCTCAGTCTTTTTGCCCGTGGTCAAATGGTACATCTGGACGGTGTTGACGATCCGGGCTTAGAGCAACTCTTATTGGACGCCCCTGACTGTAACGTGCTTGTTCCACCTGAGGATATTGAGCCTATTGAACTAGCTTGTAGTAGCTTAGGTCATAACTTAACAGTAATACGTCATCAAGGCATACTTGCCACTAGCTAATTATTTTCTAGCAAAAGAACTAGAACAAAAAAACTTCTGCTATTATATTTCTGTGTAACTATACGATTAGAATTACCATGTCTAAAACTCTTCAAAAGCCAACATTTTTCTTAAACCCAGACAAAAGTCACTGCGTACAGGCATGTTTAAAAAGCGTCTTTTCTGTTACAAATCCTGATGACAAATTTTCTTGGGAGCAATTGGAAGCCTTGACCGATTATTTACCAAAACATGGCGCCTGGGTTTATCCAGAGTTACTTGCGCTTAATAAGTACGGCTTAGATACAAAGTTAATTACCGGTTTTGATATAAAGCGATTCATTACTGAGGGTTTTAACTATATTGAAGACGAATATGGCAAAGAAGTTGCCGACTACGAACGCACTCATCCACATGATTACGCTAAGATTAAGCAGCAGATGCAACAGGCATTAGATAAAGACCTTGTTATAGAACGACTCGCCACAATAAACGATATCAAGAAGTTCATCGATAACGATTGGTATGTTATGGTTTTGGTCAATTCGAGAGCCTTAAATAATAAGCCTGGCTACGTAGGTCACAGAGTTCTTGTATATGGATTCGATGACAATGGTGTAGTTATGCACGACCCAGGGCCAACACTACCCGGTGAAGGCAAGCACATCAGCTGGTCTCAGCTGGAAAAGGCATGGCCTAACGCAAAAGAACTCATCGCCGTCAAGAAACAGAACTCTTAATAATATGTCTTCTGCCTAGAGGCATACGTATTCACAAATAGTTCTAAATATTATATAATCGCATCATGAAAACTCAAGAAATAGAAGTGATCAATCTTGAACCAGTATCATTCCTATCAAACGTTCAAATGGTGGGTGAGGGTTTTTTTGCAGTATGTGATACAGAAGATGCAGATCAATTAGCGACCGTTGGGTTGTATATATGTAAAGGAATCTCTATATACAACTCTTCCTCGCAGAGGGGGACTCTAGCACATCTAGCTTATACAAGGAGCTTGAAGCCATCGCTTGATAGTATAGTCGATGGGTTTGGTGAAGATCTAACTTCTAGTGACGTGCTCATCGTAGGTACCGAACAGTCTGCTGGTAGACACTGGCCAGACATTGATTCCATCGCCCAGTATTTTCTAAAACATAATCCGCGCAGCTTAACCGTTGATAGAAACATACCAGAGAGGTCGCCACGCAGTATGGCTATAAGGCTATCTGACGGGAAAGTCAGTGAAGTTGACCTCCCATCTGCCCGTGCCGCCTGGTTAACTAAGCCAAACACTAGTTTAAATCAACCGATTCTAGATAAAGTATAATTTTCTAGAATATCTTTACAAATAGTATATAATATGGTATCCTATTATTTATGATCGCGTTAACTCAAGAATTAGTTGCACCGTACGGCCCAGAATCTATCGGTAAATTTGTTGGCGGAAGCACACCCATAGATCCCGGGGATGAGCTAATAGTACATCGAGGCGACTCCCTCGACGGTGAGAAGTTATTTCGAATAACAACCGATGGCTTTTCACAAGCAAGGTTTACTATCAGCAAACTAAACGCTGGGGAAATGATTGTAGACCCCGACGCCAGACAATGGGTGCTTGAGGCAAGAACAGCTACCTTCGGACCAGGCACACGCCTATCCGGACTTCTTCTAGGGCCTTCTATACTAGGCGAAACTTTATATGGCGCTGCAAAATCTCCAGGCCCAGAAGCCGAGAAAAAATTCGGGACTATTTCTTGTTTAAACGATAATCTGTTAAAACGATTACACGTAATGGTTAGTATGCCGAGAGACTCCTACAAGGGTATCGGTGGACTAGTGGTAGTAAGACACACCATAGATGCACCATCCTTTGTTTAAGACTTCTTAACCTATAGACAGAGAACTTACTGGTAATAAGTCAGCCTTTTGTAATATTTATCATCCAGTTAATACTAAATTTGTCCTCCAGCCAACCAAAAGTATCACCCCATGACTCGTCCTTTAGAGTTTGCTTCACATTTCCACCATCTCCAAGAATTTCGAATGCCTTAGTCAGCTTATCGCGGTCACCGCTGCACAAGGCAAGCTAAAATTGACTTTGAATAATTTATTTATTCAATATAAGAAATCATGTAGTCTATTTAATGAGTCCACTTTTAATCTGTTAAATATCACAAGTTGCTGTGTTGCCATTAGTTTGTGCATAGCGATTACCAAACCTAGTGCTTGCAAAATAAGATAGTCTAACTAACCCCTTAACACACGTTTTGTTTTGCGCAATATCACTCGTTAAATATGCCGGCAATGTCTCCAGTGGCATATGCCCACCCAGTATCGGTAAAGGCCGTCCTTCTTGTAGCATAGTTGGTAAATATGAATGCTGCAGAGTTGGGATATAAGCACTATTAGTATACGATTATCACGGCCACCATTAGCTTGCTAGTATTTATGTGCTGCCAGTGCTCATTATGAAAAGTGTCAGTTTTATGGTATTTTTTGATTACTAGATTTACAAGGATATTACTTTGAAACAGACTGATTTAGAAAAACGACTAGAAAAGCTCGAGACGCGTAATGCTCGCGTTGAAGGTGATAAGGCCTGGGAGATGAGCTGGATTCGTCGACTAAGTATTATGATTCTGACCTATTTAGTTGTCGCATTTTACCTACACTTTGTTGCCCATATTAACCCCTGGATCAACGCCCTTGTGCCGGTCATAGGTTTTACTTTATCTACCTTTACATTATCTTTACTAAAGCGTAGATATTTGAATATTAGAAATAGAACTCGTAAATAGTACTTAATCCCTGGCTGATAGTAGGGCAGTAATGTAATCTACAAATACTACGTTATATGGTATTTTAAGCTTTATGCCCATAATAAGAGTAGAGACCGATAAAACGGCGGAGCTTAATTATTCGCTCGTATACCCAGGCAGTGAGGGTAGTGGTTTAATAACGCCTGGAGCTAGCCCAAAAACTATATATCTAGATCCAGAACTTTTGGTTGTAGGCCATGAAGATGATTGGCATCCAGAGATATCTTATTTAAATGACGCGCTAATACCTGATAGTTTTGGGAGCGATAGAGCAAAAATTGCTAGAGAGCGAGCCCAAGAAGAAGTAGGAAACATAACAAGCCCTCTTTTCTTTGAGAAACTGCTACAGGTAGTGCTTGAAAAACCTAATCTTGAGCTCAAACACATCTTTGTTGCTGTTACTAGGCACAGTAACGACTGGTATCACGATCTCGGTTTTTTAGCCACTAGGTAAAATGCTCACTCTCAGTAAGCCAACTACTAAGCTATTTGCTATAGTCTAAGTTATGAACACAATACAAATCGCTACCGGCGTAGTACATGAGCTACCATCAGATTTAGCTAAAGCCTTGTTCGATGACGACTCTGCACTTGAAAGATGGGAAGACCTGACACCACTTGCACGCAACGAGTGGATCTGCTGGGTAGTCTCTACCAAAAAACCTGAGACTCGACAAAGCCATATAGAGCGAACAATTACTGAATTAATGCAGGGTGTTCGTCGACCTTGTTGTTGGCTAGGCTGTAATCATCGTTAAATAAAACAAAAGTACTGCAAGTGTTAGTTGTATATATTTTGCTATACTCTATTTATGAAATTGGTACTTTGCTCAGAGGGATTTGCCACGGCTAATACTGTGAAGGCGTGTGTAGATCTATGCAACAAGCCACAAGACCAGATATCTATAGCCATTATCAACGAGGCATACGCTGTTGAGATCGGAGATAAGAGATGGGTATTGAATAACTTAAACTCGGTGACAGATAATTTTTCATCAGACATAGATATCATTAACTTACTAGCATTATCGATTGATGAAGTTGAAAGTCGGATACAAGCCAAAGATGTCATCTTTGTTATCGGTGGTAATACCGATTATCTTATGTCGGTATTTCAAAAAACCGGTTTTGATAAACTTTTGCCGAAGCTGCTTAAAGACAAGGTATATGTCGGCAGCAGCGCCGGCTCGATGATAATAGGGAATCGAATCTCAGAAGCTGCATACAGACTGATCTACGGCGAAGACAGTATATACAATATAAAAGATTATATGGGCTTGGTAGATTTCTCAATTATGCCTCACCTCGACTCGCCAGACTTTCCAAATCGAAAAGAAAGTCTTACAAAAGCAGTCGGCACGTTTAAGGGTAGGGTCTACGGTCTACGAGATGATAGCGCAGTTGTTGTAAATGGTGACAGCATTCAGCTAATAGGCAGCGATCCAGTTATCATAGAAAACTAGCAACCGAGTAATTAGCTCTCGAATGGTGAAGTAGCAAATTCAAGCATGGTAATTTTTTGTGTAGTTGGGTCTAGCTTCATCCAATAATCTGGTATCCACCCGTGTTGCTTGCTCCACGCTGCGTCTAGAGACAGATCTACAACAAGATGCATCCCCTCAAACGAACCGTCAGTTAATATGTGTTGAGGACATAGCTTTTGTGTCTCTAGCCCGGGTAGCGCCACACAACCTCTTGGGACTTCGTATACTCCAACTGCAAATTCGCCGCCATGTGAGCACTCTAAGGCAATTTTTGGATCTTCATGTAGCGCATCGACTAAGGCTCTGGTCTCAGGAAAATAAACTTCTGAGCCTGCTTCCTTTTCTGGTTCATGACTTCCAAACGATTTCATAGCTGGATTGTATCATATTTATGGATATGAAAATCGCACTAAGATCACTTCACCAATCGTAGCGCGATAGCTATCTGGGTTATTTAATAAATTGAAATCGAACTATGGGATGGCTGTCAGTAAATGTGACTTAAAGTCTGCGGAAGCAGGATTATGTGGCGTTGTGGCTCCACCCCAATTAGATAACATTCTGAAGTCAGGGTTTGGTGATGTACATGTTTGTTGGGCTGAATTATCAACCCTCCATGACCACATTAAGTAAGAAACCTTATTGGCATCAGCCCAATTCATATATGCATCATTGTAGCTCGTCAAACAGTCCCTCTCGCCAAATTCCCCAGTAATTATAGGGAGATTTGCTGCTCTAGCTCCAGCCAATGTTGTATTCCAACAAGCTAGAGTCGTACAAGAAGTCCAATTATAGGTATGGAAACTAATAGCTAATTGGTTTAGTGGGTCTCTCGGCATATATGAGGTTTCCATACATGCACCACCATTACCCCCTAAATCTTTAGTACCGCATGGATCTCCGGCATTGTTTAAACCTCCAACCATAATAGGCTGGGTAGCTCCAGTTGCACGAATTGTACTGACTAACTGTTGCATCCCTGCGGTGGTATAGGTGACTGATGTATAAGTGCCGTTTAATAAAGTATTTTTTGACTCAGTTATACTACAGCCATTCAACCAACATGCCCAGTCAGTTGATGTGGGCGTCCATGATGGATTTGGCGACACACTTATAGCTGGCTCATTGAATGGATCAAAGATAACAGCCGGATTTGCTTTGAATGTACCTGCAACCTGACTCCAAAATGTTATTGAGTGGTCACTGTCAGCCATTGCATATTGTTGATTTGCTGGATATGTTCCTGGTGCGGTCCAATGAAGATCAAGTATTACTATAAAACCCTGTCTGTTAAGGGTATTAACCCAGTTTTTTATAGCATTTTGATAATTGGCACCAGCCAATGCAGTAGTAGCTCCGTTAATCCCCAGCCAACAGTCTTCATTCAGCGGTATCCTGACGGCATTTACTTTCCAGGCCGCCATTGCAGCAGCTTCGCTAGCATCGAGTGGTGGCCAGGTATTATAACTAGCAGCATCAATGCATGAGTCCTCAGTCCCGCCTGCATCTACCCCAAGTAGTCTAGTAGCGACTCGCTGAGCGTTAACCAATTGACCACCACTAACATGAATGGCAAGTACAGGAGGTGGTGATGAATATGAACCAAACTGAACATAACTTCCATTACTAGCCGCTTTTATAGTAGCTTGCCCAGATAATATACCTGAAGCTGCAGATACAGCGGCGTATGGCGATTGAGCATGACTTGTAACCAAGAAATCGACACCAATGATTGTTAGTAGCAAAATAATTGCTACTACAGAAGCTTTTTGTGATCTTTCCTTTTTTAATATTGTTTTGAGATTAATCATAAAGTATTCAACAAGCGTAAGTTACTAATTCTAATAATAACAAATAACTGTTAGCTAGTCTCTTGGGCATGTTTAAAGGTAGGCGACTATACCATGACAGCAAGTAAATATTCTTATGATAAAGTATCTATAGGCGGAAAAGAATAAAAAGGATAAAATAGAAATGATGATATTTTTTGCAACGAGCACAGTCACTTCTGTTGATTGGGCAAATATTATTATACCCGCAGCAATAAGCCTTGTTGTATCTATTCTAGGTGTTTGGGGGCTTTTATCTAAGTACAGAGAGAAAGTAGATCAGCTCGAAAAAATAGACGCTCAAAAACGGCTGAGCTCTCTGGAGGGCAGGTTTGAGGCACTTCAATCACAGGTTAATTCTCTTCAACAAAACTCGCCAAGTAATTTCGTTAAGACTGAATCGCCAATGAGTTTGACGGACAATGGTAAACAATTATTAGAGGATAGTGGGATAAAAAAGTTCATAGATGATAATTTTGATAGTCTTTTAGCCGAACTACAGAATACACTTAGCCCTAAAGGAAACGACTACTCTGCATATGATGTTCACACTATAGCACTAGACACTGTAATATCTCACGCAGACGACAAAGACTTCCTGCCAGTTAAAGACTATGCTTTTAAGGAAGGTTCTAACTTAGAGAATATACAGCTGGTGGGCGGTATTTATCTCAGGGATAAATGTCTTGAATCGTTGGGCTTCGATTTAGCTTCATATTACAGCAGTACTGATGATGGGCAATCTCATCACAGAAAACAAAGTTCATGAGCAAAAAACTATTCAAGAATCTAATTAAGAAAGCTTCACAGCCCGTTCCAAAAGAATCGGGCAAATAGGCACATCCCTAAAATTGTATTGAAATACAAACTGGTTAATATATTGCTGTAGGTACTTAGGTGATACAGCGTGATATGTACCGTCGATGCTCCGCTTCAGCTGGCTCCAGAAGCCCTCTATCGTGTTGGTGTGAGCTGTTCCTCTAACATACTCTAGGGTTGAGTGATTAACTGTAGTATGAGTATATCCTCGTCTCGAGAGAGTTCTATATGCTCCCCACTCATCACTAAATATACTAGTCTGAGGTTCTACCTTATCTTCTATTATCGGTAACAAAACTCTAGCACCTGAACTTCTAACATGTTGAGCTGAAACTCTACCGTTCCTCTCAACAGCACCAAAGATTATTTGTTTCTGACTTCTACCTACGATTCTAGGGTGTCTACGGCTAGGGGCATAGGTTTCATCTACCTCAACTTCACCACCAAGCTTATCGTTATCTTGCTCCATAAGTAGTCTTATCTGCTTGCACATACGCCATGCCGTCTTGTAGGTTACTCCAAGACTTCTTTCTAGCTCTTTAGCTGATACACCATTCTTAGATACTGAGAATTGATAAATAGCATAGAACCAGTTCCATAGACTAGTTTCAGACTTCCGAAAAATAGTGTCAGCTAGAGGATAGATGTGTTGACGACACTTTAAGCAAGCAAAGCCCTTACGACCCTTGATTGGGTAGAACTTTGTACCTATTTCACCACACTTAGGACAAGTATCACCGTAACGATTATCTAAGACTGCTCTTAGACAAGTCTCATCATCTGGGTATTCCTCTCTAAACTGTGCAAACGTATATCTCATACCTTTAATATTAGCAAAGATATACTTGCTTGTCAAGGTATATAATAAGGTGTTATCAATGTACTTTTTCTGCATATTATCGAATACCCTTAACTAACGTCTATAAAATTTATGGACGTCTTTAATCTGGGTGTGCTAGAATTAAATTAGTAGACACCCAAGAGCCTCCTCACAAAGGAGGCTCTATTTATTTAACTGGTTCTCGGGAGTGGATTCGAACCACTGACCCTGTGTTTAGTAGACACCCGCTCTATCCAGACTGAGCTACCCGAGCATATAGGCCTATTCTAATTGTGATTGATGGCTTATACGTCTGTAAACCATCCCTATGTTAAGGTGCTTGGCCTATAAAAAAAGAGCCGAAACCTTAATGATTGCTCATCTTGGTTACGACTCTGTTCTACAGTGGCCGATTAAGATGAGTGAACGCCTAGGACTGTAATATCCAAACTTCCACTCTCACGTTTACCGTCTCTCAACAAGACGGTACTTATATTTTACCCTTATGGCTATCTGTTTTCAAGTGCTACAATTAAGCCATAAATAAGGAGGGGTTATGATAATCAAAGCTAATGATATGGGCGACCAACAAGTTTATGTAAACACTGAGCAAGTAATACAAATAATTGAAATTGATGATGACACTTATAACGTAATACTAGTAGGGGATAAAAGTGCTCAAATTAATGGTGAAACATTAAGAAAGATAGAAAGAGAAGCCTAGTTCGTTTACTTGCTATGAGGGGATAGTCGCCTAAAGGTAATATTGAATATTATTTACTTATGTTATATAATACTCTTTCATGTTTGAAACAATAACACCAAGGTCTGCAGCCGAATTTACACAAGGCAGAGAACGCATCGAATCAGAAATGCTTATTCGTGCTATAGCTACTAGCAATACGGAGCTGAAGATACTTACCCAAGCATCTCTAGTGCAAGGCCACGAAGTGCCTTTGACTACGATTAGAACCGACCTTCACGACGCATGTGATGGCAGTGAGCCTCGTTCAGTCACTACGGGGCACATAAACCGTGGGCATATAATCAGAGTAGTACAAGAAATGGATGATCAGTTTGTTAGGGTTGTAGGAGAACGTGGTAATTTTCGAGCAGTTCTTTCAACAGATGGTCATGATGTATCGGCCGCGATGGGCGGACATCTTATTAATTTAGCAGTAGATACGAATGTGCCCTTGAGACGCTTAATTGGTGAAAATCTAAGCCCTAAAAAACTTCCTGGGAAGAAGAGTGATATTCCAGAAAAAGACAATGAGGCTGAAGACGTTGAGGTTAAAAAAGGTACCGGGTCAATTGAAGCTAGGATTAAAATTCTTACTGCCCTTTGGCAACATGCCTCTGTAGAATGGATGCCTGCGCCAGATCTTCTCGTTGCAACGCAGGAAGTTGGTATAGCTGAAAGGGTAGTTCGCAGGCATGTGACAAAACTTATAAAAATTGGCATCCTAGAACGTCGTAAACCTGACAGGCAACTTCCAAGCGAAAGAAGTCTAAGAGGCTACTTATACAGAATCAAGCAAGAGAGTGGTCACATTCCACCAACCGAGGTAGTCGATCGTTATCTTGGAATAATTTTGCTTTCGTCAATTAGGGATCCGGAATTTATAAGGCAAGGTATAGGGCATCTAAAAGATATCGGCCAGGATCCGACTTACGTTCCGGACTTAATCGATCGATCGTTTGCACATACTGGGCACACTGGAAAAAAGAGAAGAGCAGCTGCTTAGACATCGCTTCGCCTAGTTTTTTAAGAGTTCTTACCAACTAGTAAATATTCAGCTTTTCTATAGAGCTGGCTTAGTTTATTGTCTAAATCATTACAGCCAAGTACAGCGATGCCTAAGAGAACAATAAGTGGTCCTGAATTAGGATCGGTTGCTAAACCACTGTAATATCCACCTAAACTTTGACCAATGACCCAATATATTAGAGCAGCTACTATGCCGACGCCAATTGCAGCTTTTCGCCAACGCCCTTTATAGAGCACTCCTACGCCAATCAACAGCTGAATGAACACCACAAGCAGTATAAACCAGTAGCCATTATGCGTTTGTGGTGCTGCCCGATGTAGCTGCATATGCATTCCTGCCATCGACGGTATTGTCACTTGTGAAGTTATGCTATGAGCTGAAGACATTGAACCAGTTGACCGACCAAGCCCGTTAATTGCACTTGCAGCGTGGTTATCTAAAGATGCTAACCAGCTGGGAGCACCAACAGACATTCCAGATACCATATCGCTTACCTCAATTACCGAGTTTTGCCCTGGCAATAACTGAAACACTGAACCACCTATCCAGAGAATCGCCCAAACTAAGACTAACCAATAGGCGGGGTAATTATCTTGCTGTTTTCCTTTTGGTTTTAGTGGCATAACACCAAAAGACAAGATGGCGTAAAGAAGCGCTGCGCCCGGTGCTCCCATTAGCAAAGTGGCATGCCCGCTAGCCATACCAGCTAAGCCTTCACCGCCAATCCAGACTGATATCCCCCAAATTATTGATGCAATAAGGCCATACCTGGTAGTTTTCTTCCATAAAATAGCGGCTCCGATCGCTAGTTGAATCAGCGCAAAGCAAGCATTAAAAATAGCTGGATGCAGCAAAATAAGATGCACAGCAAAATGCATTGGACTGCTAATAATTATTGGCTGATTTTGTGCGGCTGGTGCAATGACGTTATTGGCAAAGCTACTGGTAAACATTTGGTGCTGCGACTGCAAGGCGCCATCAAGCAGCCATAGAACACCAAGAACTATCTGTACTCCGCGTCTAGTTATTTGTTTATTCATATATCACTAAGTTTTATATCTTCGTTAGCTTGCTACATAAGCAGTATAGTAGATAAACCAGATCACCCCTATCGTCAGACAGAGAATTAACTTACCGTATATAGAATCAGTTGCAAGTTAAGAGTATTATTTACCTATGGCTGATAAATCAAGTGACTTAACGAAAAATAAACTTTGGACCTCGGCATTTAGTATTGCTGAGGACGTTTACAACAAAATTGATAATGAATTCGGCGATCTACAAGACGAAAAGTTTAATACAAATAGACGCCTTAGAACTGCCGCTAATGACGTTCTTTTCTACATATCACAAGCCATAAGCAGTAGTATGCCTGAAACCGCAGAGTTCGACTGGAACTTTGCCAAAAAAAATCTCTTCAGTATTAAAACACTACATATATTTGGCGTTAAACGAGGCTTTTTGAAAGCTGATCCATATCTTATTAAACGCATAGATCAGCTGACAAACTCGGTAGATAAAAATATAGAAAGTTCAACTGCCGAGAGACAGAAACGTGAAGCCAAAGATTTAGAACCATGGCTAGAGAAGTATAGGCTTTGGAAGCTAATGGAGGGCAAGTAAGCTAAGTCTGCTCCAGTTTGCTATCATATGATAATGGTAGCAAAAATTGCCCTCGGAACATGGCTGATTGGCGGGACGAAAGATCCTGACCCAAATAATGACGACGCTAAAGATGCAGCCGTTATACTTACTGCGCTGGATAACGGCATTAGTTTAATCGATACCGCCCAAAACTATGCCAATGGTAGATGCGAAGAAATTATAGGTGAAACACTCAAAGATAGACCACGGTCAAGTTATCAAATACTTACTAAGCAAAGTAAGAATGCACTGAGCTACGATGAGGTACTAAAAGGGTGCGAAGATAGTATGAAGCGGCTAAAGGTCGATTATCTCGATTACTTTGTTTGCCATGCCCCAAATCCCAACTTTGACATGCATGACTTTTTCAAAGCCTCTAACAAGCTTTTAAGCGAAGGTAAGATACACGGCGTTGGCGTTAGCAACTTCGGTCCCAGACTACTAAAGCTAGCGATTGAGACATCCGACGCACCAATAGCCCTAAACCAGGTGCTATTCTCGTTGACTGACGATGATGTATTAGATAGTGGAACATATGATTTTTGTGTTAAAAATAATATACCAATACAAGGCTACCGCACTTTGGTAGACCTTAAAGAGAATAGTGCCGCCTTCGCCAAACTTGTAAGTATAGCTAGCCAGCTAGGTCTTACGCCATACCAGGTCGCGATTGCTTATCTAAATAGCTACAAAAACATTGTTTTCACACTTCGTGCTAGCAGCAAACAGCATTGGGACGAAATTAAGTCTGCTCTGGATATAAAACTTTCAAAGGAAAACATAGTGGCCCTTCGCTCTACCCACAAAGGTATAACTACCGGCCGTAGAGATTATTTAGAGCAATAAAAAGAATTCATACTAGGTTTACATAAACCCATATTTATGGTATTCTATTTTTCATGCCTCCACATCAAAGATTTCGTACCTCAGAAGGTCAAGCACAGTTAATGGACGAGCTTGATGTTGTTACTTTTCGCTATGGTATGGAAGGTGATGTCAGAATAAGCAAACGAGCCTCAGAGATTGACCCTGGCGTCACAAGTGTTATAAGCGTATATGGCGATGACAACATCACTAGACTCGGGGAGTGGATGTCGGAACTACCGATTGTCGGTACCGGGATGGATGGCGATGCTGCTAATTTATCTACAAAAAATGAAGAAAGCGTACGGCTTGCTGCAGTGTCAGTGTTATCTCCACACGATGCAGAAACTACACAGATAATTGATACGGCCGATATGGTACTTGGTATAGCTGAGACAGTTTTAGGTCATGCCAATCCTCGACAACCACGAACAGACCTAGATGAACGATTTTTTAATGCTGGACTACTACATCCAACTATGAGAAGTGCACTACTAGCAAAGCACCGTGCCGAAGAGCTAACGCTATTTACAGCCCGAGGTTATTATGGAATTCCGGTTCCAACAATAAATCGATTAGGACGTTGGTTACTCGAAGGTAAACAAACGTTAGTCAAATCGTCTATTTGGTCAACCAAAAAATAACTCATCTAAATTAAAAACATTTAGCTTGGCGACAAGTGCGTTTTGTTATTATTAAGTAATGCCAGATATTGATAAGCTTGAAAAAGATGTGCGGAGTCTTTATCTAAAAAAAGACCCTCAGCGTGCTAGCTGGGCTGATTGGCTATATACTAACCACGTCTTCATAGTCACCGACTATGCTGAAAAACTATCACGCCGATATGATGCACCGACCGATTTATGTCGGGCAGCAGCAATGCTACACGATATCGCCGACTGTGTAATGACTAGGTTTAACCCGGATCATGAAGAAGAGAGTCTAAAAATCGCACGCAGATTACTTAGGCTATCTGGATTTAACGATGAACAAATAGCGATAGTTGTTGACGATGCTATAAAGCTACACAGCTGCCATGATGGAATCAAACCCAAAACTATTGTCGGGAAGGTACTGTCTACCGCTGATGCACTTGGCCATCTTGATACCAACTTTTATCCCTATTCAACAGCCAATATGATGCATGAGTTTACTGATCAGGAAAAAAGAAGCTGGGCAGCCAAGAAAATTGAACGAGATTACCACGAAAAAATTGCTTTTGACGAAGTTCGACGTAAAACGAAGAAAAATTACGAAAAATTAAAACTAGAATTTGCAGAGTAAACAATAGTCTTTGAAATATATCGTGTTTTATGTTAATATATCTATAAATATCAGGGGTGAGTAATCATAGCTAAAGGAGCTTTTAATTATGGCAGGCCTAGAACAATCAACTTCAGCTATAGCGGCTGAACGTACCCCAGTTCTCGTCTATACAGATTTAGGACGTGACGTTGATGACGCAGAGGCCCTAGCATACCTAACGGGATCAGATAATACTGAAGTCGTTGGTATAGTCACTACTCATACAATCCCTGATCGTAGAGCTACGATTGCCCGTGCCTTTATGGCCCATCTAGAACAACCAGAAGTACCTATCGGCGTCGGATCGATTTTCCCAATTGGCATGGAAGATGAACTACTGACCAAATACCTAAGAGACCATACGCTCATTGGCACTACCTATGAAGGCGGGGGCTTAATTGAGTGTTTCCCTAGTGCTGAAGATATCGTTATGGGGGCTATTTCAAAATATGGTCCAGCTCTTAAAATAGCGGCCTTAGCGCCGTTAACTGACCTAGCAAAAGTTGCCCAGACGCACCGGGAAGAATTCTCCACTATTGGCGGCTTATTTATTCAAGGACAGGCAGAAGTTGGTAGGAATGGGCTGATTATTCCTGACCCGGAAGCCTACAATATTGAAGTAGACCTTGAAGCAGCAGATATTTTGTTTGGGCTACAAAGACTTATTCCATTCACCCTGGTTGGCAAACACGCAGCCTACCCAGTCTCGCTAAGCAGGAATGATTTTAATGACTTTGAATCATCAGGCAACCAGGCAGGTAGATACTTAAACCAACACGCCATTAGTGGTCTAAGAAACTTTGCCGTTAGAGCGCCCGGCACCTTCACCCGGCTGTTTAACATCGAGCCTGGGAACGTCGACCAACTAAACATTATCTCAAGACCTTATGATGCACTTGTTGCCATGGCAATAGCTCATCCTGAGCACTTCACTCCTACTAGGGTGGGCCATCACGCACTAATTGGTATGAGCGCTGAAGACCCAGGGCTTGTAAGCGCCAAGGCAATAGAAGAAGAACTTATTGCTAAAATAAAAATCGCCTTAAACTCTGGTGCTACAGGATAGACCTCTGATGCAGTTTGTAGAATCAACCATTAAGAATCCACACATCGGAACTGAGGCTAGGGTTTACCTACCGGCCGATTTTAGTGTAGGAGCCTCTACCATACAAGCTCCTATGACAGAGGTAGTTGTAGAAGGCAAGGAACATCTTTTTTCTACTCAAGTTCTACAAATGATGCTCGAATTTAATTCAGATCTTGCTAAACGTGCAAGGCTGGGCCATGACTGGGCCGTTTTTGCCCTAGCCTGTGAACAGGGAATATCCTTTGATAACATACCGTTCGGTTTTGGGCTTAATACTATAAAGTCTGGAGATTTAACTTTTACTTACTCTGAGGAACACGGCTTCACTCAAGAACCAAAGGTAGGAATGGGTAAAATAGTTTTTATTGGTGATCGGCACCCAGCTGACCCTGATTTTGTTAAGTTTGACTATCCACTACATTTTATGGTCAGGGCCAACGGCTTACTTGAGGAGGATGCATTATATATATCTAAACTAAACTCCGGCGGGCCAGTAGTTCTACACACTTTTACAGACATACAGGACCTTTATCCAACACAAGCTGTGGCAACAACAGAAAAGTTGCAAATTGTCCCACATATAGCGCTAAGAGAATATATGGCAACAAGATTACAGGTTCAAGGATAGTTAAATAAAACCCTAAAAACAGATCTAAGTTAAAAGTATTGAGGTTTGACAAATATATGTTGTTAGTGTAAAGTAGTCCCATTATGCCAATTAAACATTTTGAAGATGTCCCTGGAAGAATGATGTGGGCGCTTGAAGAAGCAGGCCATGGTAGTCGTATAATAATCGCCGACCGATCCTTAGACATTGACAGTAGTAGACAGCGAGTCGTGGATTACCGCGGGAGAACATCGCCTCAGGCTCTTAGGTCATGTTTAAAACTTGTCCGACATGAAGGTCTAATAACATTCATGGCACCTGATGTGGATGATGAACGTGAAGAGGCTACACTAGCCCTAGTTGAATTTGGACAGCTGGTTACAGACCTGTCTATAGACCCCACTATAGACATCACTGAACAAGACTTTTCTGAGCCAATCCCAAGACTAGGTGAAGATGGATTTAAAAGCCTGATTGCCCCAGAAGCAGGTCAAAGACAAATCGTCGTTCGTACACCTGACGATAGACCTTATGCCTGTGCAACTTTCATTGTTGGCCACTCACAATTTTGCCGCGAAATATCGGATTTTTAAAATTGACCGTTTAGTATAAGGAGTCCTCATGTTTGGAAATACAACACCTCAAGAGAAGCAAACTAGCACAGTTGTAGTTGGCGTTAATGAAAGAGTAAGAGTAATTGGAATAAGACCTCCAATGACTACCGAGGAAAGACACTATTTGGGCTGTACTGGAGTTTTAAACGGAGGCTTAGTTCGGCCACGTGAAGACAGCGACGGACCATATGACTTAGTTCAAGTCCCAACCGCAGGTCAAGATGCCATAAAATACGGCAAAGAGATAGTTAGAGGTCTAGAGGCTCTTGGAAGAACTAGTATAGATTTTCAGGAGACTGCTGTATATATAGAGAGCGAAGCAGTATCTCCTTTTCAAGCGAGCGTACAGGCAAGCTCCTAACACTTCTCTTAGATAAGTTTGCAAGCCAAACTCCTGACTACGTGTAGCATTGACAGACTATTGAGCCACCATACATCTTGGACACATTCACTAAACTAGAAAGGAGTGAAAGTGAGAACAAGAACCATGACCAACAAACAACTTCAGATCTATGGAG
>Ga0207926_1000688_pt1 | contig 16623 bp, 16 predicted proteins | sample NGESurdeep072012_8_FD_184454 | JGI IMG/M metagenome (GOLD analysis project Ga0207926, IMG submission 184454) | Arctic peat soil microbial communities from Barrow, Alaska - NGEE Surface sample 210-1 deep-072012 (SPAdes) | ecosystem: Environmental > Terrestrial > Soil > Wetlands > Peat ...
GTTCCTCGATTCTCTGTCCCCATTCTCCCCCTGATATCCCTCTGCTGCTGATGGATCACGGTTGCATGGCTCGGTTCTTCTTCCGGGCGCCCCGCGTTGAGCACATCAAAAACCTCGGGCGCGGCACGAGCCGGCATGCGGCCGACGATACTCACACCCGGAACCGGAGTATTTTTGCCGCGGGCGGGGATACTCCGATCTGCCGAATACATATATTCGGCGGTCGAGTATTTCTATAAACCGGCGACGAGTACTTATGTCCGAGCTGAGTATTTCCGGCCCGATCCCCGCGCGGGAGTATTTTCTGGCCGACGCCGAGGTCGTCAGAGGCAATCCGCCCGCCAGGAATATCCCAGAGAAACCAGGACTGTTTGTCGGTGAATAGATTTACTGTCCCTGCTCGGCCCTTAACCTCTGTTTGTTTTTGACCGCTGAGTCAGCCATCGTATCTTCCTCTCCCGGCGCCGCCTTGCGTTCGGCGAGTGCACTCGAAACAGGTACCCGAAATGCAGGGAGAGCTCCAACTCAGATGACGATGGCCGATGACCCCTCGGAGCCCTAACCCGACACTTCCCACATGCCGGTATCTCGGGAGTTTGCACGCGAGTGGCAGTTCAACGGTTTGCCGACAAACCGTCAAAGTGAATTGCTTCCGTGTCGGCGACTATACTTCCAAGTGGACCAGCGAAGCCAAGCGATTGCACCTCTAAGCCAGGCTGGAAGATGGGGATATGCCAGTCGAAGATACTCTGTGAGGGATGACGAGAAGGAAGATTTCACGTAGACAATGTTGCTTGCCGCTGATAAGACTTATTTGGGATGATGTCGGATCTCTAGCAAGGTGAAGGAGGAGTTATGAGTTTGAGCGATGCGGAAAAGATGCGTGATGCGATCGTCGATTCGATTGGCCGAGATGAGAAGTACATTACCGCTGCGGATGAAGTGCGCCATTGCGATCCCTGGACGGTGGCTGCGTACTACGGTGGAACGGCATTGTTTGGGTTCCTGCGCGCTGGAGGCAAATGGCTTTGGGAGACCGTGAAGAAGGAGGGCGGGGAGAAAGTCGGTGGAGGAATTGGGAAGGTGATGGATGCGAGCATCGAGAGACTCACGAATGTGGTCTCTGGAAAGGGTGCGACGGTCCCGAACACTGGTGCGGACATTGGTTCCGAAGAGGACGAAAAACGCGCTTTGCACGAGCAGGCACAGCAACTTGATTTGGCCAACCAGGCACTTCGAGAATTAGGGAAGGTTGCGGAGCCCGAGTACATTCAGAAGTTTCTGGAAGCGGGCGAGGGGGCGGCCCTTGCGCAACTGATGACCGATAACTTTCCTGAGTCGAAAGCACGACGAATTGCGGCGGCGATGACACTGCAAGTGGAGATGAGACTCAAGGGAGGCACGACGTGAGCCCTGAGAACGGGATCAGTTCGAGACTGGTGACGCCGAAAAATCCACTGACAGTGGCGATGACACTGGCGCAATACCTGATGTTCCTGGGGCCAGAAGGTAGCGAGTGGAGCTGGCGCTCAGTGGCAATCATTGAGGCGGATGAACCGGGGAAGTGGTTTGCGATTCGGAGCCGGAACAGCATGGGCTATCAGATGGCTGGGACGAAGGGTCGGTTCAGTAGGACAGCTCCAGAAGGTGTAGATGTCGCCACCATGCCGATTCTGGACGAGTCCGGATCCGCGCCCACAGCGTTGCGCGAATACATGGACGCTCTGGCGGAATCGATTGCGGCGGCGCAGCCTGAGTATGCGGAAAAGATGAAGGCCATTGCCGCAGCCACCTGGCGCGGCGATAACCTGGGATGGCTGCGCGGCGAGTTGGCGGAGCTATCGATCGACTATGCAAGGAAGGGTCCTGAGGTGACGGATGCGGCCTGGGCAGAGGGACTGGAAACCGAGACCCGGCGGCGGTACCTGAATTTTGAGATTCCGGGAGCTCTGGCCTCGGCGATCTTTATGCTGACGCGGATAGCGAAGGTAGCAGCGCCCGAGCGACTGCTCCACGCGGCGACCTTGTTGGGCGGCAAGCTCGATATTTTTGACGGTCCGCAAACATATTTGCGTGACCGGCTGGCCCAGATCGGGAAGGTTGAGGGCGGGGCGGCGAAGATCGCTGAAGCGGCGGCAACCCTGCAAGATGAAGGGGAGGTATTCGGACATCGAGCTGACGCAGCCAAGGGATTTGGAGAGTTTTATGGGTCGATCTTCGAGAGCGTGCCGCTAGCGTACGCAGCGCAGCAAGGTTTTGAATTCCTCGCCTTGTCCCAAGGCGAGGCCGTGCAGCCCAAGGCCGGGAAATACCAAGTGCTGGCCAACGTTTGCGAGGAGCTCATTGCGCCGGCATTTGCAACGCTGCGGCTGGCTTTCGAGGATGCGATGGATTGGCGCGAATTACACTGGCACCGAGAGCGGATTGCGGCTGAGCGGAAGGGTGCGGGAGATGAGGCGGCAGGGAGGCTAACGAAACAGTACACTCGAGCTATGCAGCTGTATCCGATATTTCTAGAGGATTTTCTGATGGGGAAGACGGATGAATTGCGTTTGACCGCCGCGGCGGGTTGAACCGGATCAGTACCGGGAAATCGGGTTGTGACCGCCAATCCCGACATGCGGCAGTTTGACGTATAACGCCCTAACCTCTCTTGTGACTTACGGCGAGTCGTCCGTTCTCAGTCGGCGGTTTGCCGACAACACGTCCAAGTGACTTCCCCGAGGAGGACTTCTGGCCCGCGTCGATAACCCGGCGTGAACACGCCGACTCGCGATCTGATCGAACAGGTCGCATCGCCAGAGTTAATTGCGAACATGGCGATTCGCGCTAGCTATGCTGGAAACTGGCACGCGGGGCCAGTATTGAGCAACCACGCCACTGGTGCTGCGGCGACGACATGTCCAAGCCCCCGATGGGGGAACATCTCTTCGTCCTTGAGTTCTCGATCGAACGCATTAACGCCACTAACCTACTTAGCGATTAGCTGATCAAACCATTTCTTCTGGTCAGCTACACCATAAACAAAAGTTCCACGGTGATTCGCAAGATTACCAGCGTCGATGGCAGTGACGGTGGCCCCCCCCATGATTTCCTGATATTGAACCGGCAAGGTGGCGATATAGGAAGGAACAACTTCGTCGATGTCGCCATAGTAAGTGTGCAAGGGAGTTGCGCTGCGCCAGCGATAGTCCTGACTGTCTTGCACGATTCGATAAAACCGCGTGTCACCGATCGAACTGGCAATGATGAAGTCGCTTTGAAGCAAATCATTCAATCGTTTTGGCAGCTTGGGTTGTGCCTGCTCCCAGGTAATTTTATTGAGATACAAATCACGCGCGGTCTGCAGGTATTCCGCTTTGATCGCCGACGCGGCGAGCCCGGGCAATTGGTAGTATTCCTCATAGGCATTTGCCTGCAGGGCGATCAACGCGGGCAGGTAGACGGCGTCAATGGCAGCCGGATTGTGCATCCAGCGATTCAGAATGGCAAACAGGTCATTTGGCGCACTGGCGATGGCGGCCGCCTTAACCGAAATGCCAAGGCTGTCCAACTTATTCAGGAACACCATGGTGGACCAGCCCCCCTGCGACCAGCCGCTCAGGAATAAAGGTCCGAACTGCACGTTAAGAGCCGAGCCCACGGCGCGAGCGGCAGACAGCATGTCGAGGCAGGCCTGCTGGGTGCTGGCTTTGACCAGGTAGCTGTCAGCTTCCGGAGATAGACCCTTGCCGAAATAATCTGCCCCTATAACGGCATAACCTTGGCCAGCGAACTCGGCAATTATCAATCGTGTCTCCATCGACTCATCAGGATGCGATGGCACTGCTGTCTTGGTAAATACGGTCCCATGCTGGTACGACACTAACGGCATGGTAGGGATGCCAGCTTCAGGTATGGCAATCAAGCCGGACGCGATCGTCGGCCGGTTGTTCTGTTCCGGGATTACCGAGTGATAGATGATTCGGTATAACTTCACTGGATAGCGAGCCGGAGGATATTCTGCCTTGAAGCTGCTGAACTCAGACAGCTCCGAAGTCAACACCTCATTCAGCCGCTTGACGCTATAGGTGCCGATATAACGGAACCCGACACCCGATGAGACATGGGAATACTGTCCATCCGAATCGGTCGAATCGAACGATAGGTGACCGGCCGCAGTGCCGGTGACGTTCTTGCCGGCCTCTGGTGCCAGTTTGTCGCTTCCGCTCGTCGTGCCTCGTTGTCCAAACCCAACTGCACTGAACAACAGAAGAACAGCCATTAGCGACGTGGAAATCACGACCTGTTTCTTCATCTCTATGCCTCCTGAAACACCAGCCGCCGAACTCATGACACTCGTCAGCAGGCTTCCATCTGAACTGTACTCACGATTTCCTGCTAACTCGCAAGGGTCTCCAGCCACTCTCGTGCGGTAGCGCGGGGAACTCAATCTGGCAGACTAGTTTTGGCGGGTCGGCTCTTGAGAATTGCCGCATCGACAAACACCGATCACAATAGCGGGATGGGGCTGTTCAAATGGCCGTAACTAGTTATGAATAGCAGAGCTTGGCTGCCGAAGACAGGAACTAGGTCACAGGTGACGGTGACGGGATCCCCGGGAATGTTCGAATCGCGAGATTTCGTGCCTCAAGCTCCGTCGAAACGAAATAATGACTGAAAGAGCACGGCACGCCAACTTACCGCCTAACGCCCAACCCGTGTTGTTGAAGAACTCCACCAAGTCGCGGCCACAACGACGGAACGCCGACTTCTCACTCATGTGGCTTCCGTGAGCGTCGTATCTGGATCTCTGGTGCCACAAGTCCGGATCGCCGACAATACGCTCGGAATCGTGTTGGCAGTTGCACCGGCCCAGATCGAAGTGCTGCTTGGCTTAGTTGACGGGGAGAGCGTTCATCCAAAGTGTGGCGGTTACGGGCAGATAGATCCACACTGTGCTACTCAGACTCCAGCCGTGTCGGTGTGGCGTACTGGGGGTATAATCCTTGGTCTCATGTCGCAACAGCAGAGTAACGCAATTATGGCAACGTGGCAGCAGTCGCAAGGGCGCGTCATTGACGGGAGATTTTTGCTGCGGCAGTATCTTGGTGGCTCGGAACAGAGCGCCGTGTACCTTACAGAGATCAACGGCTCGAAGGCCGCGATCGAGCTTATCCCCGTGGATGCAGCGTACTCGCAGGCCCAAGTCCTGCAATGGGAACTGGCGCGGAAGCTGTCCCATCCTCACTTGGTCCGAATTCTGGAAACGGGTCGTCACGTCGACGATCAGCAGGACGTGTTCTTCGCGGTTATGGAGTACGCTGACGAGAATCTGGCAGAGGTTGTTCCCGGCCGGGCGCTGACGCCGGTCGAAGCCCACCAAATGCTAGCGCCTACGCTTGACGCCCTCAACTACCTCCACGGGCTAGGTATCGTGCACGGGAATATCAAACCGGCGAACATTATGGCGGTTGGCGACCAGCTCAAACTTTCTAGCGATGGGGTTCGCCCGGTGAGCAAGCCGCAGGGATCTGTCAGGATCGGCAACCAGTACGATGCGCCCGAGGTGGCAACGGGAGCGGTCTCGCTTAGTGCCGATATCTGGTCGCTTGGCATGACGCTTGTCGAGGCACTGACCGGTCATCTGCCTGCCTGGGACAGAGGGGACGAGAACGATCCCAAGTTGCCGGAGTACATTCCACAGCCGTTCAATGACATTGCGAAACATTGCGTAAACCGGGCCCCGACACTCCGATGGTCCGCCACCGAGATAAGAAAGCGCTTGGACGCACTGCCGGTGGCGGTCAAGGAAGACATAGCAAGGCAAGAGATTTCGGCGGACGCCGAAGTCCAAGAGGCGGCTGCGCCGGCAGCACAAAGGAGTGTTCCGTCATCCCAGGCGAAGGAGACGTTTGCCAAACGGCCGGGAACGACAGGAAAGGGGATAGGTTTTCGTGGAGCGGCCGCAGTCATTATTATCTTGGTTGTGAGTGTTGCGGGCGTACGCCTGTTCCATCACCGTTCAGAAACTCCGCAAGCCGTTTCGACCACGTCTAAGCCGCAGAGCGCCGCACCTCCGCAGCCAATGAAGAATGCCAGCTTACCCGCTTCTAGGGTAAATGCCGCCGGTGTTGAACATGGGGCAGTCACTCATGAGGTTCTGCCGGATGTATCCCGAAAGGCGAGGGAGAGCATAGCCGGCACCATCAAGGTGAAGGTGAAGGTCGCAGTCGACACGTCGGGCACAGTGTCGCACGCCACGTTGATTTCGCACAGACCCGGTGGATACTTCGCCAAACAAGCGTTGCAAGCTGCGCGCAAGTGGACATTCGCACCGCCGACGGTTGACGGAAGGGCGATGCCAAGCGAGTGGAGCCTGAGCTTCGACTTCAAGAAAAACGGTACCAACGCAGTGCCGCAGCGGACTTCGCCAGGCGCGTAATGAGCGGCGCTCAGGCCGACCCTTCCCAGATCGTCGTTTCATGAAAGTGATCGCAAGGAAGGGGAATGGCAAACCAACCGTAAGGGCACATTCTGCCGCACAACGAAGGAAAGGGTGAAGAGGTACACGGGGTCACAGCCGGCGTGCCGGAGTACCTCGGTATGGAGATGAAGATGCAGGTCAACCTGCTCGACGCAACGGAAGTGGGCGAAGCGCGCGGGATCGATTGGCACAAGTGATTTACAAGCTGCTTATACCAACTCTTGCCCGATTTCTTAGCAACCCCTTCGAGAAGCGATCCCTGTTGCGAGGTGCTTGCCACCGGAATGGCTGCGGTTGCCCGGGGTTTCGGCGCGATCATTGGAGCAGTTTCCGGCTTCTTGATGTCAAGTTTGCCCTTGAAGAAGGCACCCTCTTCGATCGAAATACGCGCGGTCAACATGTCGCCCGTAAAGGACGCGCTTTTAAACAATTCGACGCGATCGCCGGCCTGGATGTTACCGTCCACCCGCCCCTGCAGAATCACGTGGCCGGCCTCGATATTGCCGCGTATGCGGCCATTAGGACGGACCGTCAGGCGCTGACCGTCCAGCGTGATCGAGCCCTCCACTTCGCCGTCCACAAGCAAGGCTTCCTTGCCCGAAAGGTCGCCTTTCACTACCAGCGACTTTCCAACGAAGGTGGTAGGGTGGCTCAGCACGCTGTGGCTACGCAGAGCTTCAGCCGCGGACGATGGCGCACTCGCAGCCGGAATTGATTTAGAGGAGGGCGTGCTCGTCTCTTTCTCTGGCGTCGAGACTTCATCTTCCCTTTGCGATGACTTCCACATGATCTTGACCAAGATCTCCCTTCTGATCTCCTAAGTGGCAAGTAAGATACACCCGACTGTCTTCGGCAGCAATACGCCATTTCAATTTTAAGTGGCGGCTTTCGCCCACAGCCGTGGAATGCCGAGGTCCGGGCGCAACCGGAAAGTGGCAGATAGGCGGACATGTGTCTCAAGGCCTCAGAGCCGGATAACTGGCGACTCGGAAGTTACGGGCGCACAGATATCGTAGCAGTGCGCGAAGCTGCGTTCCACCAACTCGCCGCGCCGCCGCAATTAACTCTTGCCGTAGCTGCCGCGCCCGCCGCCGATTCTGGTACACCGCCCTCAAAAGGGTAGCGCTCTGGCAGCTTGAGGCAAGAGCGTAAACTGCAACTGATTCCTCCTGAGCGGACTGCTGAGGTTCAGAGTTATTTCGGGCCACTTGGAGGTATCACGCCCTACCCTTACTTGTGACTTACGGCGTGTCGTCCGCTCTCAGTCGGCGGTTTGCCGACTATACGTCCATCTCTAACACTGTCTCCCCTGTCAAGCACTTTTTGAGGCACACCACAGCAGCCGCTCCTAAGAGCGCGCCATTTCGCTCTCATGGAAAACTCTGTGCCATCATCAACCAAAGGCTCGCTGGATTTCCGCCGCGAAATGCGCTCAATAGCATTCGTAGACCCAGGGGCCTTTCCCGTTACTAATCCGGCCAGATCTCCCACACGCAGACTTCGCGGGAGCTTCGTGCCGCGACCGCCGGGCTTCACCTACCTACTGAGCGGCGGTAAGCGGAGGCGGCGAATACTCCGGCAGCTTGTCCCGGTTCTTGTTGTCCGGTTTCACTTCGAGTTCGTCGAACAGTATCGAGGGGCTTACTACGCTATGCGGAATGTTGAGCAAACGGTTCCCAGCGAACAGGTCGTCACCGGCCGCAACCAAGTCGTTACGCAACGCCCGCGTGTCGAGGTCCCCGAATGCGGCTCCTCGTACAAGCTCCTCACGTCCGTCTTTCACCCACACGCGATACAAAAGGTTCGGCGTGTTGTGAGAATCAGCGGTGTCGATGTAGTAGCAATACGGAAGGTCGCGCTGCTGACAGAGATCAAGCAGTTTTTTCTTGAGACCGGCAGCCGAAAGAGGGGTTGAGGCTGTGATGATGAGATTCCCGAGGCTGGGGCCGGGCGGGTTCCACGGAATACGGGCCCGACCGTGCCCGTTCGAGACAGGGAAATCGCGGATCGGGGTTCGTCCGATCACGTAGTTGGCCAGCTTGCCTTGGTCGATCACTGTCACCTTCTCGGCCTTAACCCCTTCATCGTCGTATTGGTAATAGCCAAGCAGCGGTTGACCGGCGATCGTCGCCAGTGTGGGATCATCCACGACGCTAAAGATGTCGGGAAGCACACGCGATTTGTAACTGGTGGCAAAAGCGCCTACGGTGCGCGCCGGCTGGCCGAGAGGCGGCTTCCGACCCAGCACATTTTCGCCCACTAAATTGGCAAATACCGTGGCAGCAGCACGAGCGGAGAACAAGACCGGCCCCCGGTATTCCTCGGTTACCATCGGCGCATCGCGCATTGCCTTCAACGACGAGATCAGTTCGCCGGCCTTGCTCTGGAACTCCGACTGCGACGGCAACTGGGAGAGGGCGGTGACCGTATAGCCTTTCGAGCGCTCCAGACGCATCCCGTCTGACGCCTGGGTTGCAGCGTCAATGTGCACGTAGAAGTAGGTTTGGCCGTCGCGGATCGCTGTTCCTTCCGAGGTGACGAAGTAGCGATTCACCGCCCGGAAAAGCAGCGCGGCATTACAAGACTCCACTTGCGGATCAGTCTTGTACAAGCTGGTGGCTTGCCGCAAAGAGGCAATCCATGGGTTCGGATCCACTTCCAGCCTCGCCAGCCTCCCCACATGCTGCACGGCCTCGGCATGGGCGAAATCATCAACCGACTGGTCGACGGTGAACTGCTTCAGTTTCGCCTGTTTGGCGCTCAGCGCCTCCACCGCGGCCTTGTATGCCTGGTCGGTGGCCAGCCAGATCTCGTGACGTGCCGCAACAATGTCGTCGCTCAGCGGCACCAGGGTGTCCGCACCCTCGCCTTTGTCAAAGAAGCTGTCCTGCCGGTAGTCCCCGACGCGCACTGTGACCCGGGCAAAGCGAAAATGGTTATGAACATTGAAGCTGATTCCCCCGAAGGAAGCTTGGGCTTCGATTTCGTCGACGTCGAAGATGCGATAGTCGAGGTAGTACGGAGTTGCCACCTGTTCGAGCTTGAGTTGAGCCTTAGAGCGTTGCATCTCTTGCTGCAGTGCGCGCAGCAGGGGATCTTCGGAGGAGCCGTTCTGCGCGGCGAATGCTGCGGATGCGCCGAGAGCAATCGTGACCAGCACCGTCCGCCGAAGGACCTTGCGATACAGACCACGTATCATTGCTGGCCTCCCTTCGACGAACCGGCGGGGGGCGTGGCTTCAAGCTCCGGGGCAGGAACGATCGGCGGTCGATTCAGGGAGTGCGGGCGCTTCTGGACTTCCATCTCGGCGAACAGAATTGCAGGGGATGCTGCCGACACCGGGACGTTTCCTGATTCCGCACCGCAGACGCCGTTGAAAATTTCCGTCTTCTGTCCGGTAACCAGTATGCGACTCATCGCAGCAAGCGGTGTTCCAACGATGTCGACTCCGCGCACCAGTTCGTCAGGACGCCCGTCGGGATAAACCTTCCACACCAGGATTGGCAGCACCTGGAAGGCCTGCGGCAGGCTTCGCTGCGTCAACGTGAAGCCGCCTTCGATGTCTTCGAAATAGAGGCCGTAGGGTTTGCCCTGCCTCTTGATCTCCTCGATGAGTCTCTGGCGCAGGGTAGCATCGCTCACAGTATTCGTCGAACTGACAATCAGATTGCCCTGCCGCCCGACCGCCATCAGCCCAGATTGGGCACGTCCATGTCCATTCGACTTGTCGAAGCCCTGAACCGGCATGCGCGACATCAGGAAGTTCTTAAGAATGCCATTCTTAATTACTTCCACGCGAGCAGCGGCCACACCCTCATCGTCGTACTGATACCAGCCACTCAGGTCGGCCCCATTCAGTTTCTGCTGGGTTGGATCATCGACCACGGACAGGAAGTCGGGCAGCACTTGCTGGTTGATGCTCTTGGTAAACGTCTGTCCTTCCTTCTCTCCGCGCTGCCGCTGGCCCTCCAGGCGATGGCCCAGCACTTCATGAAAGAAAACCGCGGCCGCCCGTCCCGACAGAAGCGCGGGGCCATTGAACGGCTCGGCAAGCGGGGCTGCGCGCAAGGCCTTCAGATCAACTGCCATCTTCTGAATGCGAGCCAAAACCTCGGATTCCGGCGGCAACTGGGTTGGTGCCTCCGCCTGAAACGTCTCGACTCGGATAAGTTCCATGCCATCGTCGGCACGCGTTTCTGCCAGGATCGCCACCCGGAAGATCGCGTTGTTGCTGACTACCCGGCTACCCTCGGTCGAAACGAGATAGGTGCGCGCAGTCTGAGTGGTAAGCATGACTTGGGATGAATAGATATATGGATAGCCGCGAAACGCCGCCGAATACTTGGCTACCGTTGCCTCAAGGGCGTTGCTGTCGGCAGGTGGTGGTAATTCCTTGGCTTCCAAGTAGCTCGACGGCGCTTGGGGCGTGAAATCAGCGGAAGTGTCTTCCTCTCTGGCGTTGACCTGGGTTTGCGTCCTCACTTTGAGGTAAGCCTGCACCGCATCGCGGTACCCGCGGTAAGTCAGGTCCCATAGCGCATGTGCAATGGCATCTGCATCGTTGTCCGTTGGCAGTCTGCCCGAATGCAGCGCCGAGCGGCGGTTTTCCCCGTGAGTGTTGTCGAGCGCGGGGCTTCCCACTCGTGTAACCACATCTGCCATTCGAATCCGAACTTGGGTGGAGCTAATGACACTGCCGTGGGACGCGACCACCGTCACGAATGACTGATCGTGAATGGTGTAGCTGATGAAATACGGAGCAGGATCGAGCTTCGCCAGGTCGGTATGGGCGCGTTGCAACTCGTGCTCAACAGTGGCAAGCAGGATGTCATTATTCTTCTCGGCCGCAGCAGCCACGAAAGCAAGAATCGAAATCAGCAGGGCGATGGAGCTACAAAACAGGGACCTCGGACGAAGCATGCCTTTCATCGCGCGGGTCGACCCCCTCCTTTTCGCCGATGCGAAAAGGTGTTTAGAGAAAGTCAATTATGACGCAATTTCGCCGGTCTGGACAGGGAAGGTGCTGAGCCCAATTGGCTCAGTTCAGCGAAGGTCATATTAAGGTCACGAAGTCCGTAACTGATTGTAGTTGCTTGTTGCATCGAGTTGTCATCTGCGCCGCTAAGTTATTGAATTTGCAGTGCCCTACAGCACTGTTAACCGGAGGGTTGTAGGTTCGAGTCCTACCTGAGGAGCCATTCTTTTCAATAACTTACAGGGGAGCACCTCCCAAAATCTCCCGGAGTTTAGCTCACAATAGCTCAGAGAACAGGGAAGTGGAAGATAGGCACAGCGGTTGGAGTGCCTCTTGACGGCGCCGAGCAGCTGTGGAATCCAACCTTTTCCATTCAAGGCTTCCGGTAATTCGCCGGAGAGTCTATTCCATGACCGGATATCGAAACGCAGCACTGTGGGCTGGTATCACCCTCAGCATAGGTAACCTGTGCGGGGTTGTAATCGGCGCGCGATACGGATGGCCGAGGAATATTCTCCACTGGAAGGGCATTCAGGAGAGCATCCTCGATCTTTGCGCCACAGTTCCGATCCACTTCGTTATCGCGGACGGCATCGTGGCGATGGAAGGAAACGGGCCTCTTAACGGCAACCGTCGCTTTCTGGGAAGGATTGTGCTCGCGGATGATTCGGTGGCTGCCGATGCGACCTGCGCCCGGTTGATGGGATTTCATCCGGAACGAATCGTTCACCTTAACGAGGGCTCCAGATTCCTCGGGAGCTCCGCTCGTGCATTCATTGACCAGGTTGGCGAAACCGTTGCCTTTCCAGAGACCCCATTCCAGGTGGTACAAGAGTTTCACCATCTTCATGCGCTGTGACGCAAGTCTCGCAAGGCGTCCACAAAGCCGGAACTGCTTACTCAAGGGCGCGTAAACCACAAGCTGCAGATCATTTCAAATCAGTTAGACGTACGCATAATGTGTGTGCATTATGGGATTGCACACTGGCCCGCGCAATGGTGCTAGAGCCGAAGGTCTTTTTGCTCGATGAGATCACGTCGGCACTGGATCCTGATACCGTCCTTAATGTCGTGGAGGCAATGCGTGCGCTGCGCACCGCCGATCGATCCTGAGAATCGGGAACAAATCTCGGGAGAGCCGAGATAGTCGTCTCAGTCAGGTTCAGTTCGCGACCACGGCGACTTTCCGGCCACTGGGACTGGCGGCCACTACACGGATGGCCGACATACAGGCGTTGCCCTCACTTGGACTGTTGGCTCCTAGTCTGAAACTTGGTCCCTGCTGGAGATGAGTGTTAGCAAAGCCTTATCGTCCAGTCCTACGAGCTCGGGAGCAGCGCACCTCTGGAAAAGAAACCGACGAACCTCACCGTGGTGGCATCCATATGTGGGTCGCAACTGCCGCATCGTGTATAACGAGGAGCATATGGAAGATCCAAACCTCACCATTGGAACAGGGGCGGATGTCGATTCCACTCGCGGCTCATCCCCCGCACAGGTCCGGCAGCCTGTGGACGAGAGACTACAGAAGTTGCTCGACAAAGCTCTGTATGGCGGAGGCCACCCGTCGGCACAAAAGATCAGGAATTTCTTAAATGGCACGTGGCTCGGCGAGCCTCTACACGTCGTGCTCAAGGATGTGCCCGTAGGGGCCTGGACCGTTGCGATGGTGTTTGATGCACTGGATCTCGTCTTCAACCGCCCTGAGTTCGCGCGGGCGTGCGAAACGTCAATCGGAATCGGCTTGGTCGGGGCGGCAGGCGCGGCCGTAACCGGGCTGACGGATTGGTCTGATGTTGATCCGCCTGCTCGTCACGTTGGACTGATTCATGGTCTCCTCAACTTGAGTGGCGCCGCGCTATTTGCAACGTCGCTGTTTCTGCGGAAAAAGAAATCCCGCGCGACCGGCCGCATCGCGGGCGCTCTGGGCTACGTGGTTATGAGCTACGCATCCCACCTCGGCGGCAAATTGGTGTATGAGCACAGAGTAGGCGTTGACCGCACGGATGGCCAGGTATTCCCAGAGCAGTTTGCCGCCGTTCTGCCTGAAACAAGTTTGATCGACGGCAAACTTACCCGAGTGACGTACCAAGGCACGCCGATTCTACTCGTCCGCCGCGGAGATCGTCTCTTCGCCATGGCTGAGACGTGCTCCCACTTTAGCGGGCCGCTCTCAGAAGGCAAACTCGAAGGGGATACCGTCGTATGCCCATATCACTTCTCGCGGTTTGCATTGGAGGATGGCCGAGTCCTCGACGGGCCAGCTGTTCACCCGCAGCCCTGCCTGGAAGTCCGGACGCGGAATGGACAGATCGAAGTGCGACATGCACCTGCTCCGAGCTGAAAGCAGCACAACTGACTGATGAATCACAAATCTCGCACCGAGTCGTGGTCGAAAGTTCTTTCTTTCGCCCGCTGCCTTACGAGTGGTTACGCCTTGGCCTGTAGCTGTTGAAAAATAAAGCGTCAAAGTCCAAGTCGTTCATCTTTAGTGGGTAAGAGCGCTGTTTCATCTGAAGTGGCCGAAGTCAGGTCTTAGAACTAGAGGCATCTTCGACACTTGACGAGGGACGCCCTCCGGAGGTCCCTACATGAAGGTCAGATGGTCGTAATTCTTACGGCCCACGCCGGCGATCATCGTGGTTGCCTGACGCGGATTGATGTCCAGCATGTTTACATTGATTTTGTCCGCGCTTGAAACACGGCGGTCTGATCCAATTCTCGTAGCCTCTATCTCGTAAATAGTCAGTACGCGGCGTGTTCGCATTACTTGGACTCTTGCAGTTCCACACCATATCGTTTTGCGGCGGACTGTATTCGCTTCCACGCCGACCGACATTCCTCTTCCGTAACGTCCTTCACCTAGTGGAAGCGCGCGACCGCGTTGCGCACATGAGACGCGTTCTCCAGCGGCTCCTTCCGTTGCTTGGGGAAAGCGAACTTGGTTGCGGATATCCCGTCACGAGCTGCCTTGGTGAGCTTTGCCATTGTTTTCCTTCCTTGGGAGTATCTCCCTGCGTCCGGGCGCGCCCCGCCCCTCTTTACAACGGATTACGGCAGCTTTTCCAGCTCCTGCAGCGTGGTGTGGTTGACGTCATATTCTTCTCGCGTGGATTCGGCCATGCGCGGCTCATCCATTTCCTTTTTGATCCGCACGAGAAGCGCTTGGTTGGATTCTTGTCTTGGCTGGTTTTTATGCATACTTGCACGATGTCACGAGTCCAAGGGAATTACAGGTCAATTGGGAACAGAGTTGACAGTTGTGAAGTCGTTTTTCCTGCCGAGCAGTTTTGACCAGTCCGCCGCCATCGACGCCAGGTAGCATTTTATAGTGTCTTACGACGCGCCTCTTGCAGGCGATCGGACGCTTGGACTATCGAAGACGAACAGTGTCAGAAGATTGGCGGAGGGTATAAGGCAGTGAAGTTCAGATTTTTACTGTTTCTCTGAATGGAGCCAACATTTTATCTACGCCGATCCAGAGTCCTAACGTCATGAAAGCTGAGAGGTACGCTCCGTCGCGCGCCACAAGGCGTCCAACGGGGGCGGGGTTGAAAATGTCGCCTGCGGTGGGCAGGGGGACAAAACGAGGATTCTGGATCAAGGCCCGGGACGTGTTCAATCTTGACCGGACTTGGGATCCTCGGTGGTCTATATCTAGGCAGGTAATACCCGAAATACACAAATGTGAATACGCAGAAATAGAGGAGACATCATGACAGCAACAATGGAAAGAACACCGACAGTAATTGCGGCCGATACGCTAACGGGCGATAAAGTCGTAAATTTTCAAAAAGAAGATCTCGGAAAAATCGAGCATTTGATGATCGACCTGGAGTCAGGCCGCATCGCTTACGCGGTTCTTTCGTTCGGCGGGTTCCTGGGCATGGGCGATAAGCTGTTTGCCATTCCATGGAGTTCCCTCAAGGTCGACACGGTCGAACATCGGTTCATTCTGAACGTCGACAAGGAATTGCTCAAGGCCGCTCCCGGTTTCGACAAGGAGCACTGGCCGGATATGGCTGACCGTGCCTGGGGTGCCAAGGTCTACACGTATTACGGCGCCAAGCCCTATTGGAACTAATCGCTTAGCCTGCACAGCGATGGCCGTAGGAAATGATCCGGAAGTTGCCGAACGTCGGGCTGGTTGCGTTCCGACCAAACGCGGTTGGAACGCAACCAGCCCCGCATTACCCGCTGGGATTTAGTCCTGAAGATTGCCGTCGCGAACACGCCCGGCACAACGGGTCACACAATCGGATAAGGCCGGCGAGACCAATCGCCCAACCAATCACCATCACGCGCCAACCAGCAGACAATCGAGGAGAATCTCTATGCCATTCACCACGGTCGGTACGGAAAACTCCGGCAAAATCGATCTCTATTATGAGGACCATGGCTCGGGTGACCCGGTTGTCCTTATTCACGGATATCCACTGAGTGGCGCTTCCTGGGAGAAGCAGGTCGCAGCGCTTCTGGCGGCGGGACACCGTGTCATCACGTATGACCGCAGAGGATTCGGCAAGTCCAGCCAGCCAACTATCGGCTACAACTACGACACCTTCGCCGAGGACCTGCACGAACTCGTGACGCAGCTCAAGCTCAGCGATTTCGCACTGGTCGGTTTCTCGATGGGTGGTGGCGAAGTGGCGCGCTACTTTGCGAAATACGGATCGAAGGGCGTGAGCAAGGCGGTAATCATCTCCGGGGTTCCGCCGTTCCTGCTGAAGACGGCGGATAATCCGGAAGGCGTGGACGGAAGCGTCTTCGAGGGAATCCAGAAAGCTGTCACTACAGACCGTTATGCATTCTTCACCGATTTCTTCAAGAATTTCTATAACACGGATCTCTTGCTGGGCAAGCGCGTTAGCGAACAGGCCGTCCAATCCAGTTGGAACATCGCCGCTAACGCCTCGGCCACGGCCAGCCTCGCTTGCGTGCCAACATGGTATGAGGACTTCCGCAACGACCTGACCCGTATCGATGTGCCCACTCTGGTGATCCACGGTGATGCGGACCGGATTTTGCCTATCGCCGCTTCGGGACTCAGGACCGCTAAGCTGATCAACGGAGCCCGTTTATTGGTGGTGAAGGACGGGCCGCACTGCATAACCTGGACACACGCAGATCAAGTGAACTCTGAGCTGGTGAAATTCCTTGGGAATCGGATCGCGTAGCGCGT
>Ga0207926_1000700_pt1 | contig 16539 bp, 18 predicted proteins | sample NGESurdeep072012_8_FD_184454 | JGI IMG/M metagenome (GOLD analysis project Ga0207926, IMG submission 184454) | Arctic peat soil microbial communities from Barrow, Alaska - NGEE Surface sample 210-1 deep-072012 (SPAdes) | ecosystem: Environmental > Terrestrial > Soil > Wetlands > Peat ...
AGTCACTGCTACGAGAGGCGATCCGGAGCGAGATAGGTACTGGGGAGCGAGAGATCTATGGCGAACTCCTTCTCAGGCTTGTCCACGGTCTCCGAAAGTGGGTACATATTCCGAATCACGCTGAGTTCGCATATCTGTCTCCGTTGCTCAGTACTGCACACCGCAATGCTGGATTGTCAATCTGTACCCTCAACTATGACTTGAGCCTGGAAGGTCAAGCTGAGCAGTTGGGCATGACAATCGACACGGGCATCCAATCTTGGGGTACGACCGAGGAAATGAAATGGTCAGATTCAGCGGTGGTCCTGCTGAAGCTTCACGGTTCAGTCGGATGGAGTTTTGTCCAGTCGGCTACGGACGCCACTCTGCCCTCCGAAGAAGGCGTCGTTGAGTCTAGTGACCCTCTCAACGATCACTTCCCTCCGGCAGTTGTGTTTGGTCGGAGAGAGAAGCTGCGTGCAAAAGGTCCGTTTCTAGAGATATTTAGCGAGTTCTCCAAACGGTTGGCTCGGAGCGATTGGCTTGTCACGATTGGCTACTCATTTCAGGATGACCATGTTAACGAAGTCATCCGTAGATGGACTAACCGGAGTAAAGACCGTCGAATCCTGGTGATTGATCCCGAATACCCCACGTTCAGCAGCTTCTCCCCAATCAGAGATGATTTTCGCATCGAACTCAACTGGGGTCTTCTGCCTCGCCCATCGAATCTTCCCGGAGTGGGTGACATTCCGCAGCGGCTTTTTGTGATTCGAAAGGGAGCACGAGGAGGGCTGTTCGACCTCGGTTTGACGGAGGTGTCCTAACTCCGCACCGGTCAGAGTGGGAGTACTCGGGGACGGGAGCTACGGAAGAGGCCCTCGCTTGGCTCCGTCAACAACTTCAACGACTGCATGTCTCTTCCACACTCGACCAATGTCGGCTTCCTCGTTCAACCGTCCGGAGTAGACGCCGACGAATCGCTCGACTGGCTGACCCAATAGCGACATGGCACCACCAGCCAATGCTGTCGGACCGCCAGGAGAATATGCAATCACGGGTGATCCGGACTGGCCGTGCCGTGTACGAGCATCAACCAACAGGAGTGGAAGTCCGTCCAGATCAACATCTGGCTCGGTGGCCACCCAACCTCGTGTCCAGACGGGTAGCCATCCGCCGCCAGTCTGACCGAACGGAAAGCCGATGATGCTTATCGGTCCCGAAATCTGAACCGGAAGCTCCCTGTCCACGCTGTCCAAGGTGTCTTCATGCCACGGGTCGTAGCCGTAGTAATCGAGGTTCCTCCAGCCGTCAGCGTGCACTTCGATCGGCAGAGCCACCACATCAACTTGCCTGCCAAAGTTGGGATGTTCGAGCCAGAGCGGATTGCCTTCAGGATCATAGAGAGGATGGTTCATCGGCTCCCAGTTACCCATTCGCCCCTTGATGTGATGGGCCACGAGAAGTTCGGTGGGAACGCCACCGGTTTCCCTGTCGAGTGGCGATCCCGTGGCAGGGTCCCGTCCCGTCACCACATGCCAGTTCGTGATCAGCCATCGGCATGGATCCTCTTCACGGCCCACAACAAATGCTGTGGCCGAGGAGAGGATCGTGCCATCGAATCTTGGCCACACGCTCAGTGAAGCCAAGCTCGGTCTAGCAACGACTATCGGGTCACCCGCTTGCATCATCGGGCACGGTATCGCCCGGGTGCAACGCTCCACGTGAAGCATGCAACGGGGACATCTCCGGCATCCATTTGAGGTGCGTCGACTCTGTCCGGTCCGGTCCGATCACGAAACGGGAGACGAGGCTCCTGTTGCCTTAGCCGCCAATCGATCCCGACGAGTGTTCTCACTCTGCCGGTACTCAATGGCTTCCGGGTCATCCACGTACTCAACGACTGTCGCACCGAAGCCGTCGAGCATTCCCCTGACGGTGTTTGGATGAACACGGAAGAACTCTCGCCTCATGTTGACGTAGTTCACCCGGTGGTCCTCCAATGCGTGGTGAAGCGAGGTCTCCAGCCCGACGGCATCGTCACTGAAGATCAATGCGTGAACGTCGTAGTGGAATGGAACCGAGGCGTCACCCAACTCCTTCACCCGATCCATGGGATCAAGTCTTCGGGTCATTCCGATCTTGACCATTTCGGGTCCGAACGAGCCGACGTTCGAAATCACATAGACGTGGCCCGCACGAATGTTTGCCGACCTTCGGTTGAGACCGTCGAGCGCATCCCCGATCTCGTTGACCTTGGCTTCCATTTCCGCAATGGCCGCTTCGTCACCCTGTGCACGCACCGTGGCGAGCGTGGACTCGTAGTGAGCCTGCTCCTTGCGAAGTCGATCCTGTTCACGCTCGAACTCCCGCCTGGCGATCTCCTCCTCCTTGAGGCGAGCACGCTCTTCCCGGTCCCGCTCCTTCTGTTCGGCAACTTTGGCGAGGTAGTCAGCGGTCAGCTCAAGTTCTTGGATTCGTAGGGTGTGGTAGCTGTCGGTGACCCGAATATTCATGGTGGCACCGAGTTTGACGATGGTTTCTCTGACCTTGTCGAGTCGTGCAATGGAGGATTCGAGGGCATAAGGCTTCATCGAGCGCACTGCATTGTCGGCTTCGTTGTTGTAGGCCCGCAGCATGAGCTTCGAGAACTCCTTGACCATCTTGTTTCCCTGCGCTGCCGATCCGTTGACAGTCCAATTGGTGGTCCCTTGCACAGCCGACCCTGCCTTCACAGAGTCCTTGATCTGAGCGGAGATGCCGGAAAGCCGGGCTTTGTAGGCGGGTGCATCGTCGAGGGGGTGTCGATATTCGTAGACACCGACCTCTTGGAGGATGGCAGTCTCACGGGTCTCAACCACCAACGTTGATAACTGGGCGAATTCCGTGCGAAGGGCCTGGCTCTGCTCGTGGATGACCTGGAGTTGATCCACTTCCGCTTGAAGTCCTGCACGCTGGCCCTGGAGTCGATCCAATTCAGATCGAACGGCTACCAGCTCCTGCTGTTTTGCCCGGAGTTCGGTGGTCTCCGCACGCAGGGGTTCTACGTCAGCAAGCAGAGTTGTCTGCTCGTGTCGGAGCGCTGGGATCTGACCTTGAAGGTCAACCAGCTCGATGCGGAGTTGATCCCGCTCAGTTACCCCCATCGCATCCAACTGCTGGCGTAGCCGAGCGACCTCTTCTTCAAGTTCCTTCTTGCCACCGAACAGTCCACCCCTGTGTCGAGATTCGGCCTGTTGAGTTGGACCTGCGGGCTGAGGGTACGGTGCGGCGACCGTCGTCTCGGCGGTCACGGGAGTCGAGGGTGGCGAGGCCATTGGACCTGGCTCGACGGTTCGTGCGACGGGCTGAACGGGTGCCGCTTCTTGAGCAGCCTGCACCACTGGTGCCCTGTGCTCCGTCCACTGCTGGCCGTCCCACCATCTAAGAGTGTTGGGGATCTCCTGATCCGGGTACCAACCTTCGGGAGTCATTGAAACCGACACATCCGCCTCCTACTCACACGCCATTGCAGAGCAACGGACATCTTGGCAGGTCTCGGACCCCACTTCTCTGGCCACCTAGGTGAACGGAATCCACTGATCCTGCGGCGGAGTGCTGCCAACTAGGAAAGCAGCCTTGGCTCCACGTTCGCCTCGAACTTCGCCAAGGGATAGATGCTGGCGACTTCCCTGACGGCAGCTCGCACCGCACCCTCTCGGTCGTAAGCGTGAGCCTCAACCGTGATGACGATGCGCTGATCGTCTCCGCTGAACCGGACGACCCGATTGGCCGAACTCTGGACGCTCGTGAGAAATCGTTCCGCCTGCTGGTCAAGCGGGTGTTGGACGACGACGTCCACCTCGAAGTGCATGCTGGCGATCGTATCGAACATGTGTTCGTATAGCCATCCGAGGCTCAGCTCAGCAACCTACCTATTAGAAAGCTAGCTCCGTCCGGCATGAGGAAGGGCGGCTCCGGACTCGACCTACCTATCGCTATCGGAGTGTTGGTCGCTTCGGGCGTGCTGGACGCCGAGGCGGTGGCCGGGCACGCATTCGTGGGTGAACTCGGCCTCGACGGATCGCTGCGGGGTATTCCAGGGGCACTGGTCCTTGCCGAGGCACTCGTCGGCCTCCGGGTCGTGGTCGCCGAGGAGAACGGAGTGGAGGCCGCACTGGCCGGTGGTGACTGTCAGACGGCCGCCACCCTGGCCGACGTCGAGGCCCGGTGCTCGGGTCGACTCCCGTGGTCGTCCCCATTGACAGTGGCCCCTGGGCCGAAGCACGGACTATGCGGAACAGCCGTCGCCGGTGACCTTGCCGACGTCCGGGGCCAGCGGGTCGCCCGCCGGGCGCTCGAGCTGGCGGCCACCGGTGGCCATCACCTGCTGATGGTGGGCCCGCCGGGGGCGGGCAAGACACTGCTTGCCAATCGGCTGCCCGGTATCCTCCCGGACCTCGACGCCGAGACGTCGCGGACGGCCACACGCATCCATTCGGCGTCCGGTGCGGCCGGGGTGACCACGGAACTCCTGCATCGACCACCGTTCCGGGCACCCCATCATGGGCTGTCGGCCGTGGCCATGATCGGCGGAAGGAGCGCGGCGCTCCGACCGGGCGAGATCGGCCTGGCCCATGGTGGCGTCCTCTTTCTCGACGAGTTGGGCGAGTTCCCGACGGCCGTCCTCGATGCCCTCCGCCAGCCGCTCGAGGATGGCGTAGTCCGGGTGAGTCGGTCGCAGGGGTCGTCCATCTGCCCGGCGCGGTTCCTGCTGATTGCGGCCATGAATCCGTGCCCCTGCGGCGAAGGGGGTGTGCCGGGAGCGTGCCGGTGCTCGTCCGGTGCACGTTCCCGCTACGCCCGTCGATTGTCGGGTCCCCTCCTCGACCGCTTCGACCTCACCGTCCGGGTCGACCGGCCCGAACCGGCCGAGTTGGTGGGCACCGGCCCGGAGGAGTCGACCGCGGTGGTTGCGGCGCGGGTGGCGGCCGCGCGGAAGAGGGCCCGCGACCGCGGGGTCCGGGCCAATGCCGAGCTCGATGCCTCCTGCCTCGATGACGTGGCACCGCTCGACCCTCGGGCAGCAGCGCTGCTCGAGCGGCACGTGCGCACCGGTCGCCTGAGTGCCCGCGGACTGCACCGGGTCCGCCGACTGGCCCGCACCGCGGCCGACCTCGACGGAGCGGGCCGCACGGTGGGTCCCGCTCACGTTGCCGAGGCACTGTTCCTACGGGGCAGCCGGAGCGCCCTGCTGGGCGAGGAGGTCCGATGAGCCCGTCCACGGTCGACTTGGCCAGCGCCGCCGCCCTGGTCGACCTCCCGGGCATGACCCCGGTGCGACTGGCCCGCCTCCTCGACGGCTTCAGTCCCGGTTTGGCCTGGCGGGCGGTGGCAGCCGGCACCCATCCGGCTGATCGGGGTCGACGGTTCGCCGTCAACGCCCGGGGTGTCGAACCTGTTGAGGTGGCCCGACGCTACGCGGCCGCCGGTGTGCAGATCCTCCTGCCCGATTCCCTCGGCTACCCGGCCGCCCTGATCGGCGACCCGGGAGCACCGGCCGTGCTGTGTTCATCCGGTGACCCGTCGGTCCTCGCTGCCCGCCCGGCAGTGGCGGTGGTCGGGACGCGGTCGGCCACCCGATACGGGGTCCGAGTGGCTTCGGACCTGGGCCGCGGGCTGACCGAGGCCGGCGTCGTTGTCGTGTCCGGACTGGCCAAAGGGATCGACGCCGCCGCCCACGCCGGTGCCCTGTCCGCCACCCCGGCGTCCGCCCCGCCGGTGGCCGTGGTGGGCACGGGGCTCGATGTCGTCTACCCGAACGAGCACCGGTTGCTGTGGGAGCAGGTGGCGTCGGTGGGGGCGGTGCTCTCCGAAGCGGCACTCGGAACGCCACCGCACCCGCGGGTGTTCCCGGCCCGCAACCGCATCATCGCCGCCCTGTCCGATATCGTCGTGGTGGTCGAGTGTCACGGTCGGGGTGGGTCGCTCCACACGGTGGAAGCGGCGGCACGCCGGTCGATTCCGGTGGGTGCGGTACCCGGTGCAGTCCACAGTCCGGCGTCGCGGGGCACCAACGGGCTGCTGGTTGACGGGTGCATGCCGATCCGGGACGTCGACGACGTGCTGACCGCGCTGGCCCTCGCCCGTGGCGGAGCGCCACTGACTGCCACTGGTGGCACGTGGCGCGACCCGCCGGAAGGAGACCGACCGGAACACCGCCTGGACCGGGTCGAACGGATCGTATGGGACGCGGTCGACGACGTGGCGACCCCGGTGGAAACGGTGCTGCTGCGCACGAATCTGTCACTGTCGTCGCTGGCCGACGTGGGAGAGGCGCTGGCTGACCGGGGGATCCTGGTGGCCGGGGCGGGCTGGTGGGCGAGGGCGTGAGCCGGTCGTGTCATCACGGCGGGCCACCGCTACTGTGCAAGTAATGACACCGATCGCCCCCGCGGCCCGGCGACTGAGCGGTCTCGGCCTCTGTCTCGAACACCCCGAGCCGCGGCGCCCCGACATCGACGTGCTGGGCCAGGCCACGGCTGTGGCCAGGGCCGCCGAACAGTCGGGCTTCACCTCGCTGTGGGTCACCGAGCCGTCAGCCGATCCGCCGGACCGTGTGCCCTACGAGGCGTTTTCGTTGCTTGGCGCCCTGGCACTCCCGACGTTCACCGTCCACCTCGGTGCCGTGGCCGACGGAGGACAGCGCCGAGCGCCGTCGATCCTGGCCAAGATCGTGACCGGCATTGACGTGATCTCCCACGGACGTGCCGTGCTGTCGCTGGACGGCGACCGATCAGAACCGGCCGATGCAGCCCGTCTCCGCGAGGCCCTCGACGTCGCCCGGGTCGTGCTGGACGACGAGCACCCGACCGTGAAGGGACGGATCTACTCGGTGACGGACGCGGTCAACCGACCGGCCCCCGTCCAGGCCGACGGGGTACCGCTGGTGGTGTTCCTCCACGGTGCGGGCCGAGGTGAAGCCGTCCTCGAGGTGTGTGCCGACTCGGCCGACGCAGTGGTCGCCTGCGGCGGGGTGGCGGCGGTGGGATCCGCCGTGTCGTTCTTCGAGGGCTGGACGGGCGATCGCCACCGGCCCGGTGACCGGGTGGCTGTCCTCGGGTGGCTGGGTGCCGACGAGGACATCCCACTGGCCACCACTGTGTCCGCCGTGCGCGACGCCGGTGCCGACGGGTGCCTGGTCGGCATGGCAGCTCCGTGGTCGGACGACCAGGTGCGGGGCCTCCAGGTCAGCTGGTGACGCCGCTCGTCCGTCACCAGCGGGGGCTCAGGCGTCGGTCGGCTGCATGACGACCTTGTCGGGCTTGATCACATAGGTCACCCGCACCTCGCCCGGCTGGCGCATCGGGTAGGTGTCGACCCCCAGGTACTTCTTGGCCAAGGCATCGATGTGGGCATCGGCACCCTCCTCGACCGCTTCCACCCGGCCCCGCACGACGACGACGTTGTAGGGGTCCTCGGGGTCGACCACCGACACGGCCACATACGGGTTCTTGGTCAGGTTGGCCTCCTTGGCCCGGCCCTTGGCCGTGTTGAAGGCCAGGTCGCCGTCGACCAGGTCGATCCACACCGGTGTCAGCTGGGGATGGCCGACGTGGTCGACGGTGGCGATGTTGGCGAGGACCGGCCGGGCGATCAGTGCCTTGGCCTTGTCGGTCAGCTCGGTGGGCATGGTGTCCTCCTCGATGGTTCGGTGACCGGGGTCCCGGTACACGGCGGCATCCGTCGGCCGTCCGTCGCCAGGGTAGAGGGAGGAGGCATGAGGTCGTTCGGCTTCCCGGGGGATTGGCGGCACCGCGCTGGTACGGTGCGGACATGCTGATCGGAGCGCACGTTCGCGCAGGAAAGGGTCTGGTTCCGGCCCTCCAACACGGAGCCGACATCGGGGCGGATGCCGTCCAGATCTTCACCCAGAGCCCCCGGATGTGGAAGCCCTCCCAGTACAGCGACGAGGTGCTGGCCGGCTACCGGGCCGCCCAGGCCGAGCACCCCTCGGTGGTCTCGACCTTCTGCCACGCCACCTACCTGATCAACCTGGCCTCGCCCGATCCGGAGCTAGCGGCTAAGTCGCGGACGTGCCTGTCGGCCAACTTGGCGACGGCCGACGGAATGGGCGCAGATGGCCTGGTGCTTCACATCGGGAGCCACCGGGGGAGCGGGTTCGAGACAGCTCTCCCTGCCATTGCCGAGGCGCTGGTCGGTTCGCTCGACGAGGTCGACGCCGACGTGGAGGGATGCCCGATCCTGCTGGAAAACGCGGCCGGGGCCGGCGACACCGTGGGTCGGTCGTTCGAGGAGCTGGCCCAGGTGATCGAGGCCGCCGGAGGTGATGAGCGTCTCGGGGTCTGCCTCGACACCCAGCACCTGTGGGCCTCGGGCATCCCGTTCGGGACGGTGGTCGACGCCGACGCCCTGGTGGACCTGATCGGGGCCACCGTGGGCATGTCCCGACTCCGATGCCTGCACCTGAACGACTCCAAGGTGGACTTCGGGGCCAACAGGGACCGCCACGAGAACATCGGCGACGGCACGATCGGCACCGACGGGTTGGCCGCTCTCCTCGGTCATCCGGCCCTTCAGGGCCTGCCGGCGATCCTCGAGGTGCCAGGCGAAGGCGACGGCCCCCGCACCGGGGACGTGACCACCGCCCGGGGCGTGCTCGAGTCCGGCCTGGCGCTGCGGGCCTGACCGGGCCGGCGCTGAACGGGCCCTTTTCGAGCTGACACTCCGGGCGAACCCCCGGAAGGGCGTCGCTGGGAAGTTGTAATGAGAATGATTCCCAGATAGGGTGGTGTGGTGCCCCGGACTTTTTCTGCCACCGCAGTCCGGCCGGACCCGGTCGACCCACCGGACCGCCCCCGTGGCTGACGTCACGAGTCCGTCAGCCGGAACCGCAGGTGCGGTTCCGGCGGTGCGATTCGAAGACGCCACGGCCCGGCTCGGTGGCCGGGACATCTGGTCCCACGTCGATCTGACCATCGAACCCGGCACCTTCGTCGCCGTCCTCGGGCCCAACGGAGCCGGCAAATCGACCCTCATCAAGGCTGTCCTCGGCGTGTTGCCCTTGGCCGAGGGCCAGGTCGAGGTCCTCGGGCGGCCGCCGGGAGAGGCGGGCGGCGACATCGGCTACCTGCCCCAGCGGCGCAGTTTCGACGCGAGCATGCGGGTCCGCGGCATCGACGTGGTGCGCCTCGGGGCCGACGGCGACAAATGGGGAATGCCGCTGCCGTGGGGGGCGACCCGTCGGGCCAGAGATATCCGGGTCGCCGAGGTCATCGACCTGGTCGGCGCCGGCTCCTACGCCCGACGGCCGATCGGCGAGGTGTCGGGCGGCGAACAGCAGCGTCTGTTGATCGCCCAGGCGTTGGTGCGCAACCCCCGCCTCCTCCTCCTCGACGAGCCGCTCGACAGTCTGGACCTGCCCAACCAGGGCGCGATGGCGTCGTTGATCGCCGACATCTGTGACGAGTTCGGTATCACCGTGCTGATCGTCGCCCACGACGTCAACCCCATCGCCTCCGCACTCGACGGCGTGGTCTACGTGGCCCGGGGTCGGGCCGTCAGCGGAACCGCCGAAGATGTCATCACCACCGAGACGTTGTCGGCTCTCTACGACACGCCGATTGAGGTGCTCACCACCAGCGACGGTCGCCGGGTGGTGGTCGGCCAGCCCGACGCCTCGTCGCACCACGCCGGCCCACACGGGCACGGCCACGACCACGACCACCACGGATGACGCCACACCTCGTGGGCGCGGTGACCTTGGCCGGGCCGAGGTGGAACCTGGTCGACGACGTGCGCCAGATCCTGACCTTCCACTTCATGGTCAACGCCATCCGGGCCGGCACGGTCGCCGCCGTGCTCGGCGCGGTGATCGGCTGGTTCATGGTGCTGCGGCGCCAGAGTTTCGTCGGCCACACCTTGGCCGTGGTGTCCTTTCCGGGGGCGGCCGCAGCCATCTGGCTGGGGGTCAGCGCCACCGCCGGCTACTTCGCCGGGAGCATCGCCGCCGCCCTGGTCATCGCCCTTGTCCCCCGCACCCAGGCCGGCCGTGCCGGAAGCCAGGAGTCGGCGGTCATCGGCACCGTCCAGGCGTTCGCCCTGGCCTCGGGGGCCCTGTTCGTGAGCCTGTACGGCGGCTTCCTCGACAGCATCACCGGCCTGCTGTTCGGCTCGTTCCTGGGCGTGTCCAACGGCCAGGTGGTCGCGCTCGTGGTCGTGGCCGGCGTGGTGTTGGTAGCGATGGCGGTCCTCGCCCGCCCACTCCTGTTCGCCACCGTCGACCGTGAAGTGGCTGTCGCCCGCGGGGTGCCCGAGCGGGCGCTGTCGGTGGCCTTCCTCGTGATCCTCGGCTGCACCGCTGCCGAAGTGAGCCAGGTCACCGGCACGTTGTTGGTGTTCGCGCTGTTGGTGATGCCGGCCGCCGCGGCCCAGCAGTTGACCGCCCGTCCCGTGCTCGGGCTGTGCCTGTCCGTCGTGCTGGGACTGGTCGTGGTGTGGGCGGCGCTCGGCGTGGCCTTCTACTCCACATGGCCGGTGGGTTTCTTCGTGTCGACGTTCGGGTTCGTGGTCTACGTGGCGGCCAATGCCGTGCGCCTGGCCGCCGGCCGCCGGCGCCGGACGGCCCGAGGGACGGTACCGCTTCGCACCCCTGCGTCCCCCGGAATGGCCGCGGCATGACCGCCGCCTTCTTCGTCCTCGCCCATCCGTTCCTCGAGTCGGCCTACGGGGCCGGCACAGCCATCGCCGTGGTCTCGGGCCTGGTCGGCTACCTCGTGGTCCTCCGTGGCCAGGTGTTCGCAGGAGATGCCCTGTCCCACGTAGCGTTCACCGGGGCACTGGCCGCTCTGGCTTTCGGTGTCGACCTGCGTCTCGGCCTCTACGGCGGATGCGTCGCCTTCGCCTTGCTGCTGGCCGTTCTCGGGCGACAGCAGGGCCCCGACGACACGGTCATCGGGTCGGTCTTCGCCTGGGTCCTCGGGCTCGGGGCCCTCTTCCTCAGCCTGTTCACGACCTCGTCGACCGGGGTGGGCGGTTCGGGCGGGACCACCGGGGTGAGCGTCCTGTTCGGGTCGATCCTCGGTCTGTCCGGCGGGCAGGCTCTGGCCGACACGGTGATCTCGCTGGCCGTGGCGGCCACCGTGGTGGCGATGGCCCGCCCGTTGGTGTTCGCCAGCCTCGACCCGGCGGTGGCCAGGTCAAGGGGCGTGCCGGTCCGGGCACTGTCGATCGGGTTCTTCGTGCTTCTCGGGGTGACCGCAGGGGTGGCCACTCAGGCCGTCGGGGCACTCCTGTTGCTCGGCCTGCTGGCTGCCCCGGCCGGAGCTGCCCAGCGCCTCACGGCCCGGCCGTTCCGGGCCATGTGGCTGTCGGCCGCCTTCGCCCTGGCGTCGATGTGGATCGGGCTCACCGTGGCCTACCTGGTGCCCACCGTGCCCCCCAGCTTCGGGATCATCGGCACGGCCACCGCCGTCTACCTGGGCACGTTCGCCTGGACCGGCCTGTCCCGCCGGTGGGAAAGCATGGTCCATCGGGGGACCGACCGTGCCCCGGCCGATGTCATCTTCGGATCTCCCTTTGTGTCCGGTCCCAGCCCTATCCAGGCGTCGGGCATCACCCGGCCCACGCCGTAGTGTGTCCGGCGTGACCGTCGCCCCGTCCGTGCACGAACAGGCTGCCTTGCGCCTCGGTGGCCACGACCTGCGTTACACGCCGGCCCGCCGATCCCTGGTGACCACTCTGGCCACGGCCGGTCGGCCACTGTCGATCCCCGAGATCCTGGAGGCCAACGAGGCGCTTCCGCAGTCCAGCGCCTACCGCAACGTCACCGCCCTGATGGAGGCCGGCGTGGTCCACCGGGTGACCGGCGTGGACGACCACGGCCGATTCGAGCTGGCCGAGGAGCTGGCCGGCCACCATCACCACCTGGCCTGTTCCACCTGCGGAACGGTGGAGGACGTGGTCCCGTCGCCCCGGCTCGAGCAGGCCATGGGCGAGGCGGCACGGGTGGTGGCCGAGGAGCAGGGCTATGTGATCACCGGCCACCAGTTCGACCTGGTCGGGACCTGTGCGGCGTGCCAGGAGACAGTCGAAGCTTCTACCATGCCGTCCGTCGACCAGGCGTGACGGCGACCTGCTGCCCGATGGGCACCGGGACGAGACGCCGACGGGCGCCGAGATGAAGGAGACCAGCATGAGCGACGACACCCGCACCGAGACCGACTCCATGGGGGCCATCGAGGTCCGCGCCGACCGGTACTGGGGGGCCCAGACGGCGCGGTCGTTGTACCACTTCCCGATCGGCGACGACCGGATGCCCGAGCCGCTGATCCGGGCCATCGGCGTGCTAAAGGAGGCCTCGGCACAGGTCAACGCCGACCTCAGCAAGATGTCGCCCGAGACGTCCGCCCTCATCGTCGCCGCGGCCCGCGAAGTGGCCGAGGGCAAGCTCGACGACCACTTCCCCCTGAGCGTCTGGCAGACCGGGAGCGGCACCCAGTCGAACATGAACGCCAATGAGGTCATCGCCAACCGGGCCATCGAGATGGCCGGCGGCGTGTTGGGCTCGAAGGTCCCGGTGCACCCGAACGACGACGTCAACATGTCGCAGTCGTCGAACGACACCTTCCCGACGGCCATGCACATCGCCGCCGTCGAAGAGATCACCCACCGGTTGCTACCCACCGTCCGGCACCTGCGCGACGCGCTCCAGGCCAAGTCCGGGGCCTACGCCTCGATCACCAAAATCGGCCGCACCCACCTGATGGACGCCGTTCCGCTCACCCTCGGTCAAGAGTTCTCGGGGTATGTGGCCCAGCTCGACGCCGACCTGCGGCGCATCGAGTCCACCCTCGACGACCTGTACGAGCTGGCGGCCGGTGGGACCGCGGTGGGCACCGGGCTCAACACCCACCCCGAGTTCGGTGTACGGGTGGCCGAGGCCATCGCCGAGCTCACGGGACTGCCCTTCGTGACCGCTCCCAACAAATTCGCCGCCCTGGCCGCCCATGACGCCCTGGTGAGCACCAGCGGGACCCTGCGCACACTGGCCGCCTCGTTGATCAAGATCGCCGATGACATCCGGTGGCTGGGCTCAGGTCCCCGCAGCGGTCTGGGCGAGCTCAACCTGCCCGAGAACGAGCCCGGATCGTCGATCATGCCCGGCAAGGTCAACCCGACCCAGTGCGAGGCCATGATCATGGTCTGCATCCAGGTCTACGGAAACGACGCGGCCGTGGCCATGGCCGGGGCCCGGGGCAACCTCGAACTCAACGTGTGCAAGCCGGTCATCATCCACAACGTCCTCCACTCAGTCGAGCTCCTAACTGAGGCGTCGGCCGCTTTCACCCGATTCTGTGTGGAGGGGCTCGAGCCCAATGAGGCCCGCATCCGCCAGCACCTCGAGAACTCGCTCATGCTGGTCACGGCCCTCAATCCGATCATCGGCTACGACAAGGCGGCCGAGGTGGCGAAGAAGGCCCACAAAGAGGGCACCACCCTGCGGGAGTCGGCCCTCGCCCTCGGCTACCTGACCGGCGAGCAGTTCGACGAGGCGGTTCGCCCGGAGTCGATGACCCACCCGTGAGGGTCGCCATGAAGGAATTGCCATGGGATCGCGGCAATCCGGGGAGTCTCGAATGGACGGTCCGGGGTTCTCCACTGATCTGAAAGGTCGGCGAGCCGATCGATCGGGACCCGTTGCCGGTCAGGCGACCTCACAGGCTCTCGACAACGTGGTAGCAGTGGCGGAGGAATCGCCGGGTGACCGGCAGCTGGACTGATCAGCGGTCGGGGTCCACCGAGATCAGAAGAACGGCTTCGGAAGGGTGATCAACAACACGACCGAAACCGCCAAGATGGCACCGCCCACCACGATGAGTCCGATGCGGGCGGAACGGACCCGGAAGTGCCCCGAGATTCCGATGAGAAACAGCACCGAGGCCAGGAAGGCGGTGGTGCGGACATAGTTGTCCGAGTTGGATCCGTCCTGAGACCCCTCCGCGTACAGCGCATCCGCCGTGTTGTCGTACGCGGCGGACTGATTCTGGCCGGGTACGACGTACTGGGGCATGTAGGTCGGCCCCTTCGGCGCATTCGGATTGGTAAACGGGTCCGTGGCCAACCACGCCTTGAAGGCGACGTCGAACTGAGGTCGGAATCGGCGTTCAGCCACGGTCATGCCCGATTGGTCGCCGGCCAGGTAGGCGGAAAACCACGCGTTGAATGAGAGACCGTCAAGGTTCTTCGTCGAGAGGCCGTTGAGCTGTGCCCGGCTGGCGAAGTTGCGTTCTGTCGCCGCCTTGGCCAGTTTGAGGGACGAATCGGTGCCCTACTTGGCTGAGGCGAATCCTGAATAAGCAGCGAGCACTGCGACGAGGGCGAGGAGCGACGCCTCGACGATGGTCAGGCGCCGGCTGGCATGGTCACTACCTGCGCTGGCATGGTCACGACCTGCATCGCCGTCCTCTGCGTAATGGGCCTTGTGCTCCGCAATCTTCGTACCCACTTCCGAAGGTGACAGACCTTCAGGCATCGACCACTCCAGTCATCTCCGGGCTCCAAGCGCACACGAGCAACGGGCTGGGACATGTGTCCGGCACGTCGTTGCAGGTGCGAAGCATCAGGAACGACCCACTCGGGCTGAGCGAAGCCCCCCAAACCGTCGAAGCTGATGGCGACTACCGGCACCTGGCGTGCAACCAATGGGCATCATCCACTATTGCACCGCACAATCGCGCCGAATGCGTCCTGCAATTCGATGACCCTCCCCACGGGATCCTGGAGGCGAGTGCATCGGATTCTGCGCAATGTAGATCACTAGGGCGATACAGCCCGCATACTTCTATTCATGCGCGGGTGTTGGTGCGGCGCCGTGGCTCTTCAGGCGACGGCCAACTGACGGACCGTCAGACAGCGCACTATCCTTCAGCCGTTCCCGATGTACTCGGACCCGGGACCACGGAGTAGGGAGTAGAAGCGTGACGATCACACCCCCAGCCGACCTGCACATCGGACTGACCGACGGCACCTTCTACGGCGGTGACCCCTTTCCGGCGTTCGCCTGGATGCGGTCCGAGGCCCCGGCCTACTTCGACGAGACGTCGGGCATCTGGGGGATCACTCGCTACGCCGACATCAAGGAGATCTCCAAAGACCCCGAGACCTTCTCCAATGCCGGGGGCATCCGCCCCGACTCCGACGCCCTGCCGATGATGATCGACTTCGACGCCCCCGAGCACGTGCGCCGCCGGCGCCTGGTCAGCGAGGGATTCACTCCCAAGCGCATCCGGGAGAGCGAGGAGGGCATCCGCACCATCTGCGACGCCATCATCGACCGGGTGTGCGAACGAGGTACGGCCGACTTCGTCAACGACATCGCGGCCCCGCTGCCCATGATCGTGATCGGCAACATGCTGGGTGTGGCCCCCGAGGACCGGGACGCCCTGCTGCGCTGGTCGGACGACATGCTGAAGGCGCTCGGCTCGCCCGACCCGAAGGCCATGGAGGGTGCCACGGTGGCGGCCATGGAGTACGCCGAGTACATCACCGCGGTGACCGAGCAGCGACGTCGCGACAACCAGACCGACGACCTGATCGGCACGCTGGTCCATGCCGAGATCGAAGGCGACAGGCTGGACGAGTCCTCCATCATCTACGAGTCGCTCCTGATCCTGATCGGAGGTGACGAGACCACCCGCCACGTCATTAGCGGCGGGATGTACGAACTGCTCACCCATCCCGACCAGTACGCGCTGCTGATGGCCGAACGCGAGCGCCGTCCGCTGGCAGTCGAGGAGATGCTGCGGTGGGTCAGCCCGATCAAGAACATGGCCCGCACCGCCACACGGGACGTGGACCTCCACGGCGAGACCATCGCCGAGGGCCAGAAGCTCCTCCTGCTCTACCCGTCGGCCAACCGTGATGAACGGAACTTCGACGCACCCGAGCAGTTCGACGTCACGCGGACGCCGAACGACCACATGGCGTTCGGATTCGGCGCCCACTTCTGTCTGGGGAATCGCCTGGCCCGGATGGAGTTGGCGGTCATGTTCGACCAGCTGTTCGAGCGCCTGCCCGACCTGGCACTGGCCTCCGACACCGAGCCGCCCAAACGGGCTGCCAACTTCGTGTCGGGCTACGAGACGATGCCGGTCACCTTCACGCCCACCGCGCCGGTCGGAGCGACGGCCTGATGGCCCGCCCGACCGCCCTCGACGACGGGGCGGTGGCCGCCGCCCTGTCCGCTGTCGACGCGCCGGCGTGGGACCTGGTCGACGGGCAGTTGGTGAAGGTGGTCGAGTGTGCGAGCTTTCCGGCGGCCCTGGACTTCGTCGTGGCGGTGGGGACCCTGGCCGAGGAGGCCGACCATCACCCGGACATCGACATCCGCTGGCGCACGGTGCACCTGGCGCTGGTGACCCACGATGCCGGCGGAATCACCGAATTGGACTTCGCCCTGGCCCGGGCCATCGACGCCCTGGGCTGAGATTCTTGGGGGTACTCCCGTCGGGTGACCAGAGTGGGATGGGACCCCGAGGCCCCGTCCCACTCCAGGCATGG
>Ga0207926_1000703_pt1 | contig 16507 bp, 20 predicted proteins | sample NGESurdeep072012_8_FD_184454 | JGI IMG/M metagenome (GOLD analysis project Ga0207926, IMG submission 184454) | Arctic peat soil microbial communities from Barrow, Alaska - NGEE Surface sample 210-1 deep-072012 (SPAdes) | ecosystem: Environmental > Terrestrial > Soil > Wetlands > Peat ...
GTCGATCCCGGTGCTGATCTTCGGGGTGGCCGCCTCGCAGGCCGCGATATCAGGCTTGTCGTTCGGCGCGCCGTTTTCGATCCTGTGCGCGCTGTCGCTGGTCAGCTTCGTGATCGGACCGTTCGCCGCCGCCGCGAGCCTGCGGCACGGCCTGGACTAGGCATGATCCCGACCCGCAGGGCCGCGCTGGCCAAAGTGGATTTTCGGTTTTCGGACAAGATCATGCCCAACTTGACGTCGATCAACTCTTGCGGAGAGCGTTTATGCTGATTGCCTGTGACGGCTGCGACCGTTAACAGGATGCCATGACGCTGATCGATCTCGCCAACCCCACCCGGTTCCTGTCGCTGACCGCGCGCATATTGCCGTGGCTTGCGGCCTTAACCGCCATTCTGCTGCTGATCGGTCTCTATCAATCGGCGATGGCGCCCGACGATTACCAGCAGGGCGCCACCGTAAAGATCATGTTCATCCATGTGCCGAATGCGTGGCTGTCGATGTTCGTCTGGGGCGTGATGAGTCTGGCCGCGCTGGGCACGCTGGTGTGGCGGCATCCGCTGGCGGACGTCGCCGCCAAGGCCGCCGCCCCGATCGGCGCAGCCTTTACCTTTCTCGCGCTGGTAACGGGCTCGCTTTGGGGACGGCCAATGTGGGGCACCTATTGGGAATGGGATGCGCGGCTGACCTCGGTGCTGATCCTGTTCCTGATGTATCTCGGCCTGATCGCGCTGTGGCGAGCGGTTGAAGATCCGTCGCGTGCCGCGCGCGCCGCTGCGATCCTGACGCTGGTGGGCGCAATCAATCTTCCGATCATCAAATTCTCGGTGGACTGGTGGAATACGCTGCACCAGCCGGCGTCGGTGTTGCGGATGGGCGGGCCTTCGCTCGACCGCGCCTTCTTGATTCCGCTGCTGCTGATGGCGGTGGCGTTTTCGCTGTTGTTCCTCACCCTGCATCTGGCGGCGATGCGCAACGAGATCCTGCGCCGCCGGGTACGCTCCTTGCAGATGATGCAAGCCAGCCAACGTTCGGCGTGAACATCATGGCGCTCGGCCCCTACGCGTCCTTCATCGTGACATCCTATTTGCTGGTGACCGCCGTGGTGCTGGTCCTGATTGCCTGGATCGCGATCGACTATCGCCGCCAGAAGCAACGGCTGCGCGAGCTCGACGCGTCAGGCGTGGTCCGTCGCTCCGGGCGCAGCGCAGTGGAGATCCGATGAGCGAGCCTTCGACATCCGACGTATCGCCGCAACGCCGGTCCTGGCTGATGACGCTGCCGCTGCTCGCATTCGCCGCGCTGGCCGCGGTGTTCTGGTTCCGGCTGGGCAACAGCGATCCGTCGAGAATCCCCTCGGCCCTGATCGGCCATCCGGCGCCGCAAACCGCGCTGCCGCCGCTGCAGGGCCTCGTCAATAACGGCGCACAGGTGCCCGGGCTCGATCCCGCCATGTTCAAGGGCAAGGTCAGCGTCGTCAACGTCTGGGCCTCGTGGTGCGTGCCGTGCCATGACGAAGCGCCGCTCTTGATCGAGCTTGGCCGGGACAAGCGGCTGCAGCTGGTCGGCATCAACTACAAGGACGCGCCGGATAATGCGCGGCGCTTTCTCGGCCGCTATGGCAATCCGTACGGCATTGTCGGCGTCGACGGCAACGGCCGCGCCGCGATCGAATGGGGCGTCTACGGCGTGCCGGAGACCTTCATTGTCAGCCGCGAAGGCACCATCGTTTACAAGATGGTCGGCCCGGTGACGCCAGATAATATCGACACCGTGCTGAAGGCCGAGATCGACAAGGCGCTGAAGGCGGGGTCTTAGGTCCCCCGGCATTCCGGGGCATCGCGCAGCGATGAACCCGGAATCTCGAGATTCCGGGTTCGCTCGTTTTCCTTGCGCCCCGGAATGACATTTAACCTTCAAATAAATCTTCGCCCTTATCTGGCGTTCATTCGGCGGCCATGGCGCCGCCACGAATTCGAAGCTAGCTTGATGGCGTTACTTAAACCCGTCCTTGGAGGGACACCCAATGCGTCATTTCACGCTTGCTTCACTTGCTGCAACTGCACTCACTCTTGGTTTGCTGACGGCTACGCCGTTGATGGCCCAGACCCCGGCGCCGGCAACCGGCACCACGAAGATGGCTCCCGCGCCGAAAGCGCCGGCCACCGAACCGAAGATGGCGCCGGCTCCCAAAGTCGAACTGCTCGACATCAACTCGGCGACCGCCGAACAGCTCGACGCGCTGCCGGGGGTCGGCAAGGCCTATTCCGCGGCGATCATCAAGGGCCGCCCCTACAAGGGCAAGGACGATCTGGTGCAGAAGAGCATCGTCCCGCAGGCGACCTACGACAAGATCAAGGACAAGATCATCGCCAAGCAGAAGAGCTGAGCTTTTCGTCTCGCTGATCTGGGACTTCAAAAACGCACCGGCGCATCGCGTCGGTGCGTTTTCATTTCAGCCTTTGCTCACATCTCCACCTTCCGCCTCGCTCGCTTCCAGCGACACGGGCTCCAGATGGTAGCGCCTGGTCAGCGGCATCTGCGTGATCGCAAAACCCATCGTCAGCGGAATCACGCCGAACGCCTTGAACGCAACCCAGAAGTCGGTGGTCTGGGTACGCCAGATGATTTCGTTCAGGATCGCCATTCCGAAAAAGAACAGCGCCCAGCGCAGGGTCAGGATACGCCAGCCCTGCGGCGTGAGATTGAACATCTGATCGAACATGATGGCGATGAACGAGCGCCCGAACAGCAGGCCGCCGCCGAGAATCGCGGCGAACAGGCCGTAGATGATGGTGGGCTTGACCTTGATGAAGGTTTCATCGTGCAGCACCAGCGTCAGCGTGCCGAACACGATGACGATGACGCCGGTGACCAGCGCCATGATGGGTACGTGTCGCGTCACCACGTAAGACGCGATCATCGCTGCCACGATGGCCGCCATGAAGGCTCCGGTGGCGACGAATAGGTTGAACTTGGCGTTGGCAACGAAAAAGACCACCAGCGGACCGAGTTCGGTCGCAAGCTTGAACAGCGGATGCGGCGCGGTCTTGTCCATCACTCAATCCCTGCAATCGCCTGCGCAAACTCCCGCGCGGTGAACGGCGCAAGATCGTCGATGCCCTCGCCGACGCCGATGAAGTGCACCGGCAGCCTGTGCTTTTCGGCAAGCGCCACCAGGATGCCGCCGCGCGCCGTGCCGTCGAGCTTTGTCATTACCAGGCCCGTAACCCCTGCGGTACGATGAAACGCCTCGACCTGCGACAGCGCATTTTGTCCCACCGTGGCGTCGAGCACCAGCAGCACCGCATGCGGCGCCGACGTATCGACCTTTTTGATGACACGAACGACTTTTTCAAGCTCGTTCATCAGCTCGGCCTTGTTCTGCAGCCTTCCTGCGGTGTCGACCAGGAGCACGTCGAGCTTTCCCTCGCGCGCCGCGGTCAGCGCATTGAAGGCAAGGCTCGCGGAATCCGAGCCCTGCGCGCCCGCGATCACCGGCGATTTGGTGCGCTCGCCCCAGATCTTCAGCTGCTCGATCGCGGCCGCGCGAAAGGTGTCGCCGGCTGCCAGCATCACCTTGCGGCCTTCGGCGGAAAGCTTGGCCGCAAGCTTGCCGATGGTGGTGGTTTTGCCGGAGCCGTTGACGCCGACCACGAGAATGACGAACGGTTTTTGCGTCTCGTCGATCTCCAGCGGCTTCGCCACCGGCGCAAGAACCTTCTCGACTTCGGTTGCGACAACGGACTTCACGTCATCCGCCGAGATCGTCTTGTCGTAACGGCCGACGCCGACCGCGGCGGCGATGCGCGCCGCCACCTCGGTTCCCAAATCGGCGCGCAGCAGCACATCCTCGATATCGTCGAGCATCGCGCGGTCGAGCTTGCGCTTGGTGACGAGATCGGCCACGGCCGTCCCGAGCGAACTTGACGTGCGCTTCAGGCCGCTGGACAGCCGCCGCCACCAGCTCAATTTTGTCTTTTCCGGAGTGGTATCGTTCATGTTGGGGGTGTGTTAGCGGTTTCGCGCCATGAGCGAAAGTCACAACGAACGCGTCGATATACCGGAGCTGACCGCGGATGAAATTCAGGCGCGCGTGCTCCATCGCGACGGCCTGATGCTGGTGATCGACAAGCCCGCGGGGCTGCCGGTGCATCGCGGCCCCAAGGGCGGCGCCAATCTGGAGTCCTCCTTCGACGCGCTGCGGTTCGGGCTGCCGCGTTCGCCGGTTCTCGCCCATCGGCTCGACCGCGATACCTCCGGCTGCCTCGTGCTGGGACGCCATCGCAAGGCGACGGCGTCGCTGGGCCTGTTGTTCAAGCATGGCAGGATTTCCAAGACCTACTGGGCGGTGGTCGAAGGCGGCCCGGCCGAGGATGAGGGCACCATCGACATGCCGCTCGGCCGCCTCAACGCCGAGCGCGGCTGGTGGCAGAAGCCCGATCCGGAAGGGCAGACGGCGGTCACCAACTGGAAGGTGCTGGGACGCGGCGACGGCCTCACCTGGCTCGTGCTGGAACCCGTCACCGGCCGTACCCATCAATTGCGCGTTCACTCCGCCGCGATGGGCTGGCCGATTGTCGGCGACAATATCTACGGCAACGGTCCCCGCTTCGGCGAGCCGAGCCTGCATCTGCATTCCCGCGAGATCGTGATCCCGATCTCGAAGAACAAGGACCCGGTGCGCGTGATCGCACCGGCGCCGGCGCATTTGCACGAGCGGCTCAGGGCTTGCGGGTGGAACGGGGAGTGAAGGCGCGCGAGCGCAGCAGCTGCTTACCGTCATCATCCGCGAAAGCGGATGATCCAGTATTCCAGAGAGTTTCTTGTTGATCGAGAGGGCGCGGCGTACTGGGTCGCCCGGTCAAGCCGGGCGACGACGAAAATGGCGCACCTCACACCGTCAACCGCGCGCCATCATTCCCGGTGATCGTTAGCGTCCGCACCGCGCCGGGTACTTCGCCCGCAATCGCCACCGGCAAGAAATGCTCGGTGCGGCCCTGCGTGACGCTCTCGATCAACACCTGCCGCGTACTGCCCAACTCCGACACCAACCGCTTTTGCAAGGCGGCCTCGCCGGCCGCACGCAATCGCCTGGCGCGTTCCCTGATCTTTTCGCCCGATACCTGCGGCATCCGCGCCGCCGGCGTGCCCGGACGCGGTGAATAAGGAAACACATGCAGGAAAGTAAGATCGCACGCTTCCACCAGGTCCTGCGATCGCGTGAACATCTCCTCGGACTCGGTCGGAAAGCCCGCGATGATATCGGCGCCGAGCGCGATGTCCGGCCGCAGCCGCCGCAGCTGCGCGCAGAAATCAATCGCATCGGCGCGGGAATGCCGCCGCTTCATCCGCCTCAAAATCAGATCGTCGCCGGACTGTAGCGACAGATGCAGATGCGGCATCAAACGTTCATCGTCCGCGATCACGTCGAGCAGATCGCTGTCAACCTCGATCGAATCAACAGATGAAATCCGCAACCGCTTCAATTCCGGCACGTGCCGCAGGATCTGCTTGGTCAGCATGCCGAGCTTCGGCGCGCCCGGCAGGTTGGCGCCATAGCTGGTGAGATCGACACCGGTCAGCACGATTTCGGCGTGACCGCGCTCGATCAGCGCGCGGACCTGCTCAACCACCGCGCCCATCGGCACCGAGCGCGAATTGCCGCGGCCATAGGGGATAATGCAGAACGTGCAGCGATGATCGCAGCCGTTCTGCACCTGCACGAACACCCGCGGCAGGCCCTTCTGAAATCCTTCCACGAGATGCGGCGCCATTTCCCTGACCGCCATGATGTCGGCGACCGCGATCTTTTCACTCTGCGCAATGCCGAAACCTGTCCCGGCATCCAGCGCCGTGCGGGCGGCGCGCCACGCCTCGCCGCGCATCTTGTCGTCATTGCCGATAACGCGATCGACCTCGGCCATGCCTGCGAACATCAGGGGTTGGGTCTGCGCCGCGCAGCCGGTGACCACGATCCGCGCTTCCGGCCGCTCGCGCTTCAGCCGGCGGATCGATTGCCGCGCCTGCGCCACAGCCTCATTGGTGACCGCGCAACTATTGATGACGATGGCCTCAGTGAGCCCGGCGCTCTCCGCCTCGCGGGCGATCACTTCGGATTCGAAGGCGTTGAGGCGGCAGCCGAAGGTGACGATGTCGACGCTCATCTCACGCGACAGACGCAAACAGCGCCGGATCGAAGCGGCCTTCATACTCAAACGTCGCGGTCCCCGTCATCAGGACGTGGTCATCCCGCTCGCGCCATTCGATGGAGAGTTCGCCGCCGGGCAGCGATATCTGCACGATGCGATTGGCGCGCTTCAGCCGCGCCGCGGCCACCGCGGTGGCGCAGGCCGCCGAGCCGCAGGCCCTGGTCAGCCCCGCGCCGCGCTCCCAGGTGCGGATCGTGATGTGGTCGCGATCGACGATATGCGCCAGCGTGATGTTGGCGCGCTCCGGAAAGATCGGGTGGTTTTCCAGGAGCGGCCCGAAGCGGGCGAGGTCGTAGGCGTTGACGTCATCGACCCAGAAGATCGCATGCGGATTGCCGATGCTGACCACCGACGGCGTGTGCAGCACCGGCGCGTCAATCGGCCCGATCTGCAGCTCGATCGAGCGGGTGTCGCGAAACTCTTCCGCCAGCGGAATATCCTTCCAGCCGAATTTCGGCGGACCCATGTCGACGGTGTAGAGATCGGCAGACGGGCCCTGCCAGCAATTCAGCAGCCCGGCTTTGGTCTCGAAGGTGGCTTGGGATTGGCCGGTGTTCTCGAACAGCCGGCGCGCCACGCAGCGCATGCCGTTACCGCAGGCGGCGACTTCCGAGCCGTCATTGTTGTAGATGCGGATGAAGGCCTCGGTGCCCTGCAGACGCGGCGGTTGCAGCACCATCAACTGGTCGTAATGCACCCCCGCAGGCGAGGCTACCGCGCGCGCATCCTCTGGCGTGACCGCGGCGGGCTGGTCGCGCAGATCGACCACGACAATCTCGTTGCCGATGCCGTTCATCTTGGCAAATGCGTGGTTGGCGAGCGCGCTCATGGAATTTCCCGATTTATGCCCGTCTTATATGGCGAATGATGCCGGGTTGGCCAGTGCGGCAAATCTGTGTCGAGCCCCTCGCTGGAGCAGGGAGGCCCATGAAATATCTGTCATGGGACGAAAGCCCGGTCTGCATGTTAGAATGGCGTGGCCTTCGCTGACGTGAACCGGGACACTTAAGCAAGACGCGACCGCTTGATCCGGCCATGGAGAATACCGAATGAATTGTATCAGCTCTTTCCGCCTTGCCATGGTCGCGCTGATCCCGGCAGCGGCGATTTCGTTAGGCATCGCCGCCGCCCTGGCGCAATCGCCGCCACCTGCGGCGCCTCCCGCGGCGAGCACGCCGGCGACGCCGGCACCTGCCCCGTCGGCAACACCCGCCCCGGCGCCGGCAGCAACCCCGGCTCCGGCAGCCAGCCCGGCTCCCGCAGCCAGCCCTTCGGCCGCTCCTGCAACCCCGCCTGCGGCCGCGGAGACGCCAGCGACACCGCCCCCGGCTGCCGCGCCGGTTCAGACCGCAGACCCGTTCGGCGAGGAAATCACATTGACGCCGAAAGCGGTCGTCATCATCAAGGGCAACGCCAACTGGGATTCGGCGTTCGACACGTTGATCGATTCGTTCAAGTCGCTGTCAGCGCTGCTCGACAAGCAGGGCATCAAGCCGGCGGGCAATCCGATGATCGTCTATACGTCCACCGACGATACCGGCTTCACGTTCCTCGCGGAAATTCCGGTCGATCAGGATCCGAAGAACCTGACCAAGGCCATGAGCATGGGCAAATCGCCGGAGGGCAAGGCGCTGAAATTTGTCCATCGCGGCTCCTACGACAACATGGACAACACCTATGAGGCCATCACCAATCATCTCGACGACAAGAAGCTCGAGGCCAAGGACACCTTCATCGAGGAATACATCACCGACCCGCTGAAAACCGCGGAGGACAAGCTGGTGATCAATGTCTATGTGCCGCTGAAGTGAGACTTATAAAACATCGCACTGCTCTGGCCGCTGTCATCACGGCGGGCACGCTGCTGGCCGCGCCCGCGCTGGCGCAGACCGCGCCCCCGGCGATGATTTCCGTCACCGGCGAAGCCACCGTATCGGCGGCGCCCGAGCTGGCGCAGATCGATGCCGGCGTCACGTCGGAGGCCAAAACCGCGCGCGAGGCCTCCGAGGCCAACAACGCGGCGATGGGCAAGGTGCTGCAGGCGCTGAAGGGCGCCGGCATCGCCGAAAAGGATTTCCAGACCTCGCGGCTGTCGCTGCAGCCGCAAAGCGCGCCGAACCGCCCCGGCCCCTCCGCCATCGTCGGCTACCGCGCCAGCAACCGGGTGACGATCCGGCTGCGCGACGTCACCAAGCTCGCAAACGTGATCGACACGCTGGTGGGCGCCGGCGCGAATGATATCGGCGGCATCAATTTCATGGTGTCTAACGCGTCGAAACTACTCGATGAGGCCCGCGAACAGGCTGTCGCCGACGCCCGCCGCAAGGCCGAGATTTATGCCAAGGCCGCCGGCGTCATGCTTGGCGCGCCGCTCAGCATTTCGGAGGAGGGCAATGCTGCCCCGGTACCCTATCGCAAGATGGCGGTCGGCATGGCCGTGGCAGCAGCGCCGGTGGCACAGGGCGAAGAGACACTGCAGGTAACTGTCAGCGTGTCCTGGGCGATCAAGCAGGCGCAATGATGCGTCGTCCCGGCGAACGCCGGGACGACGAGATCAAATCTCCACCACCTGCCCAGGCCGTAGCGCCACAAAACGCTCGCGCGTAATTTTTGCTTCATCAAGTGCTGCATGCAACGCGGTGACCGGCGCGCCTATGGCTTCATCGGTGAGCTGAAAAGTACCGTGATGATGCGCCAGCGCCTGCTCTGCGCCGCAATCGGCCAGTGCCTTCACGGCGTCGGACGGGTTCATGTGCTGGTCGCGCATGAACCAGCGCGGCTCATAGGCGCCAATCGGCAGAATCGCCAAACGAAGCGGCCCATGCGCTTCGGCGACACGGCGGAAATGTTTGCCCTCGCCGTAGCCGGAATCGCAGACGATGTAGATTTTGCCCGCCGGCGTCTCCATGACAAAACTTGCCCACAGCGCCCTGTTGCGATCGAACAATCCGCGCGCCGACCAATGCCGCGTCGGCACCAGCGTCACCGCGATGCCGTTGCCAAGTTCGACGCGGTCGTGCCAGTCGAACGCCTCGGCGCCACGCATGATCGCATCGTTGCCGAGCGGCGTGATCACGCGCGGCGAGAATTTCGCGGCGAGCTTCGACAGCGTCGCGAGGTCGAGATGATCGTAGTGGCCGTGCGATACCAGCGCGACATCGATCGGAGGCAGCGCGTCGAACGCAATGCCGGGATCGTTGCGTCGCTTCGGTCCGGCCCAGCTGACCGGCGACGCGCGCGCCGACCACATCGGATCAATCAGGATGTTCACACCGGCGGCCTGGATCAGCCAGCTGGCGTGACCGACCGACAAACGACAATCGCACCTTCCCGCCGCTGACGCGCGCCGGCGGCGTGTCGGCGTGCGGGCTCGGCGCCCACACAGGCCAGGCCTGGCGCTGCCGGCCGGGGCCCAACTGCCAGCGCAGCACCTCACGAAGCGATCTCGGCGGCACGCCATCGGGATCGTAAAATTGCCTGCCGTCGAAATGGTCGGACTGCGCCCCGGAATGGGTTTTCTTAGAAGACATCATGGCCCGATTGGCCCCAAAACCCGAGTTTCGGCAAGGGGTGAGATGATCGGCGGGATCGGCAAAATGCCGTTTTTCACTCACTTTTCTTGACTTTCGGGGGCTGCGGGGGTTTAACCGCCGCACTTCTCGGAAAGACTTTCTTTTCGACCCGCCGCCCGGCCCCGGAGGCCGGAGGTCAACGCCCGACAGCGCGATGCGCCCTCGGGCGCAAAATTGTTTGGAATACCGTCTCGGCGTTTGGCGCAGAGATACAATAAGGCGTCATCCCCCGCGTTAGCGGGGCATGACGCCAGTCAATTGAGCGATGCTGTGCCCGCGATGGGCATGACAAGGGAAAAACGGTCGTGTTCGACAATCTGTCGGAAAAGCTTGGTGGCATTCTCGATCGGCTGACGCGGCGCGGGTCGCTGACCGAAGCCGACGTCGATGCCGCGATGCGCGAGGTGCGCCGCGCGCTGCTGGAGGCCGACGTCTCGCTCGACGTGGTCAGAAGCTTCACCGAAAAGGTCCGCGAGCAGGCGATCGGCGCCACCGTGGTCAAGTCGGTGACACCAGGCCAGATGGTGGTGAAGATCGTTCACGACGAACTGATCGCCACGCTCGGCTCCGACGGCCAGACCATCGACCTCAATGCCGTGCCGCCGGTCGCGATCATGATGGTCGGCCTGCAGGGCTCCGGCAAGACCACCACCACAGCAAAACTCGGCCGCCGCCTGACCCAGCGCGACAAGCGCAAGGTGCTGATGGCCTCGCTCGACGTGCGCCGCCCGGCGGCGATGGAGCAGCTCGCGGTGCTCGGCCGCGATGTCGGCGTTGACACGCTGCCGATCGTGGCCGGACAGATGCCGCCGCAGATCGCGCGCCGCGCGCTGGAAGCCGCCAAACTCGGCGGTTACGACGTGGTGCTGCTCGACACCGCCGGGCGCACCACGCTCGACGAAGAAATGATGGCGGAAGCCGCCGAGATCAAGACATCAGCCAATCCGCATGAAGTGCTGCTGGTCGCGGACGCGCTGACCGGCCAGGACGCGGTCAATCTGGCGCGCGCCTTCGACGAGCGCGTCGGCCTCACCGGCATCGTGCTGACGCGGGTCGACGGCGACGGCCGCGGCGGCGCTGCGCTGTCGATGCGCGCGGTCACCGGCAAACCGATCAAGCTGATCGGCACCGGTGAAAAAACCGACGCGCTGGAAGATTTTCATCCGAGCCGTATCGCCGGCCGCATTCTCGGCATGGGCGACGTGGTGTCGCTGGTGGAAAAAGCCGCCGCGAACATCGACGCGGAAAAAGCCGCGCGCACCGCCGAGCGGATGCGCAAGGGCCAGTTCGACCTTTCCGACATGCGCGAGCAATTGCTGCAGATGGCGAATATGGGCGGCATCAGCGGGCTGATGGGCATGATGCCCGGCATTGCCAAGATGAAAAACCAGATCGCGAATGCGGGGATAGACGACAAGATTCTGAAGCGTCAGGTCGCGGTGATCGATTCGATGACGCGGCAGGAGCGCAAGAATCCCGATATCCTCAAGGCCAGCCGCAAGAAGCGCATCGCCGCCGGCGCCGGCCTCAAGGTCGAGGAAGTCAACAAGCTCCTGAAGATGCACCGGAACATGGCCCACATGATGAAGGCCATGGGTTCGGGCAAGCGCGGCCCGATGGCCGGCATCGCGCAGGCGATGGGCTTTGGCGGCGGCATGCCGTCGCCCGAGCAGATGAAGGCGCTTTCAGAGAAAATGCCTGCTGGTGCCGGGCCGGGCGGAATGCCCGCGCTGCCAAAGGATCTCCCCGCGGGCTTGCGCTCGGGTCTGCCGAACTTGCCGGGACTTACGGGTCTCAGCGGCAAGCCTAGTCTGCCGGGCCTCGGCGGCTTCCCCGGATTGGGGAAGAAGAAATGACCTCATTCGTCATTGCGAGGAGCCAACGGGTCGGCGCGAAGCGCCGTCCGTTCGCTCCTCGCAATGACGAGAACTCACACCTCGGGCTAATTCGCCCGAATTTCACTCACGATACTTTCGACCCTAACAGGAGAACTAAATGTCAGTCGTTATCCGCCTCGCACGCGCAGGCACCAAGAAGCGTCCCGTCTATCACGTCGTCGTCGCCGATTCGCGTTATCCCCGTGACGGCCGCTTCATCGAACGTCTCGGCCATTTCAATCCGCTGCTGCCGAAGGACAGCGAGGCGCGGCTGAAGCTCGACATGGACAAGGTCAAGGGCTGGCTCGCCAAGGGCGCACAGCCGTCGGATCGGGTGTCGCGTTTCCTCGATGCCGCCGGTGTCGCCAAGCGCGCCGCGCGCAACAATCCGGAAAAGGCCGTGCCGCGCAAGGAACGCAAGGCCAACGCCGAAGCCGCCGCCACGGCTGCAACGGCTACCGCAGCAGCCGCCAAAACGGCTGCCGCCACCGCTGCCGCCGCCAAGAAGTAAGCGCAACGGCGCGCGGCGATGGCGGCACAAATCTGCATCGCCCGGATCGGCGCCGCGCATGGCGTGCGCGGCGCGGTGAAGCTGTGGACCTTCACCGAAGACCCGCTTGCCGTGACGCAGTACGGGCCGCTGGCAACGAAAGACGGCGCGCGTTCGTTTGAAGTCGCGACCGCCCGCGAGGCGAAGGGCCATCTGGTCGCGACGCTGAAAGGCGTCGCCACCCGTGAGGATGCCGAGCGGCTCAACGGCGTCGAGCTCTACATCGCGCGCGAGAAGCTGCCGGTAACGGGCGAAAATGAGTATTACCACGCCGACCTGATCGGGCTTGCCGCGGTAACCGCCGCGAATCAGTCTCTCGGCCGCGTCATCGCGATCCACAATTTCGGCGCCGGCGACATCATAGAGATCGCGCCGCCGCAGGGCGCGACGATGCTGCTGCCGTTCACCAACGCCGTGGTGCCGTCAGTCGATCTCGCGGGCGGACGCGTGGTGATCGAATTGCCTGACGAAATTGACGGCGATGATCCCTCCAGCGCGGGGGCCTGAGCGTGGCTACCGAAGCAAGAACCTGGCGCGCGACCGTGCTGACGCTGTTTCCGGAGATGTTCCCGGGTCCGCTTGGCGTCAGCCTCGCGGGCAAGGCGCTGGCGGCAGGCCTCTGGACTTTGGAAGCGCGGGATATCAGGGACTCGGCCACTGACCGACATCGCAGCGTCGATGATACCCCGGCGGGCGGCGGCCCCGGCATGGTGCTGCGCGCCGACGTGCTGGCAGCCGCCATCGATGCGGCGGATGTCGCTGCAGACCGGCCACGCCTGCTGATGAGCCCGCGGGGTCGGCCATTGACCCAGTCCCGGGTCGCGGAACTCGCCGCCGGGCCCGGGCCACTGATCGTCTGCGGCCGGTTCGAAGGCATCGACCAGCGGGTCATCGAGGCCCGCCGGCTCGAGGAAGTATCCGTCGGGGATTATGTGCTGTCGGGCGGTGAAATCGCAGCCTTTGCGCTGATCGACGCCTGCGTCCGGCTGCTGCCCGGCGTGATGGGAAAACTCAGCTCAGGAGCCGACGAAAGCTTTTCCGATGGGCTGCTGGAATACCCGCAATATACCCGCCCGCAGCAGTTCGAGGGCCAGCCGATCCCGGAAATCCTCACTTCAGGCGACCACGCCCGGGTCGCGGCCTGGCGCCAGGCCGAGGCCGAGGCCCTGACCAGGGCGCGGCGGCCCGATCTCTGGGCCGCCAGGACCAAGGGCCAAAAACGCCCAAAAAGCCCGACGGACGGGTGACAACGCCCTGCCTTTGCCGTATACGGGCGCCAAATCCGCGCAATGGCAGGATAGATGGACGTTCGCGCAGCCCGCGCATTGCAGGCTTGGGCGCGCCGCCGATGGAGATTTTGCGATGAACCTCATTCAAGAACTCGAAAAAGAGCAGTTCGACAAATTGTCCGCCGGCAAGACCATTCCGGAATTCGGACCGGGCGACACCGTGATCGTCAACGTCAAGGTGGTCGAAGGCGATCGCTCGCGCGTCCAGGCCTATGAGGGCGTCTGCATCGGCCGCTCCGGCGGCGGGCTCAATGAGAGTTTTACGGTGCGCAAGATATCCTACGGCGAAGGCGTCGAACGGGTATTCCCCGTAATGTCGCCGATGATCGACTCGATCACCGTGGTGCGCCGCGGCAAGGTGCGCCGCGCCAAGCTGTATTACCTGCGCAATCTGCGCGGCAAGTCGGCCCGCATCGTCGAGAAGAAGACGGACCGCCCGCAGGCCGCTGCTGCCGTCGTCGGCGAGTAAGTTGCCCGCCGCGCCACTGCGCGGTGTTGCGTGGGCTTGCGTTATTCTTTCCAGTCTCGCGCTTTCATCATGTGAAGCCCTGGCCGAACCGCTGCGGCTTGGCATTGCCTCGGCATCCGCCGGGTTCGTCCAAAAAAGCGGTGAAGCGGTGGTGGACATCCGTCTGACAGATGACGGCCGACGGCTCTTTGCCGACTTCACCCAGACGAATCTCGGCCATATGATCGACCTGCGGATCGACGGCAAGAGCGTGAACAAGCCGGTTGTCCGCGAGCCGACCACCGGCGGCGTTGTCCAGATCAACGTCGACAAACCGGGGGAATCGGAGCGGCTTGCCGCACGCTTGAACAATCGGACTGCTACCCTGGAAGTGGAAGCCGTTTCGCACTGACGCACTGGGATTTTGGCCGACCGATCCCTATCTACCGCCAAACCGCGCCGGCACCGATCATTGTCGCGATGGCGGGCGGTGTGCTAGAAAATCAAAATGGTTCCAGACCAAACCAGAACTGCCTGCCAGTTCGCTGCGCGGATCGTGATCGACGATCGCTGCCGCTTGCCCGGCCGCTTCTTCGGAAGATTTACGACCGCGGCGACTTCAGGACTTTTACGCGCGCGGTAATGCCGCGCCGGCGTTTCGATTGTTCGCGCGTATCCGCGCTCCCCTGCTCACGCAATCTTTTTAAGGGCTTACGCTCATGTCCAAGCCGACCACGCTGTACGACAAAATCTGGAACGATCATCTGGTTCACGAGGCCGATGACGGCACCTGCCTGCTCTATATCGACCGCCATCTCGTCCACGAGGTGACCTCGCCGCAGGCCTTCGAAGGTCTGCGCACCACCGGCCGCAAGGTTCACGCGCCGGAGAAAACGCTGGCCGTGGTCGACCACAACATACCCACCACCGACCGTTCCAAACCCAATCCGGATCCGGAAAGCACCGAGCAGATGCGCGTGATGGCGGAGAACGCCCGCGAATTCGGCATCGAATATTACAACGAATTCGACAAGCGTCAGGGCATCGTGCACGTCATCGGCCCCGAGCAAGGTTTTACGCTGCCCGGCACCACCATCGTCTGCGGCGACAGCCACACTTCCACGCACGGCGCGTTCGGCGCGCTGGCGCATGGCATCGGCACTTCGGAAGTCGAGCATGTGCTGGCGACGCAAACCCTGATCCAGAAAAAAGCCAAGAACATGCGCGCCATCGTCGACGGCGCATTGCCCGACGGCGTTACCGGCAAGGACATCATTCTCGCGATCATCGGCGAAATCGGCACCGCCGGCGGCACCGGCTATGTGCTGGAATACGCCGGCGACGCCATCCGCGCGCTGTCGATGGAAGGCCGCATGACGGTCTGCAACATGTCGATCGAGGGCGGCGCCCGCGCCGGTCTGATCGCACCCGACGAAAAGGCCTTCGAGTTTCTAAAGGGCCGCCCGATGTCGCCGAAGGGCGAAACCTGGGACGCCGCGATGCGCTACTGGGAAACGCTGCGCTCTGACGACGGCGCGCATTTCGATCACGAGATCAGGCTGGATGCCGCCAAGCTGCCGCCGATCGTAACCTGGGGCACCTCGCCGGAAGACGTGGTGTCGATCACAGGCGTGGTGCCGGATCCCGACCAGATCTCCGATGAAGCGAAAAGGCTCTCGAAACATCGCGCGCTGAATTACATGGGCCTCAAGGCCGGCACCAAGATCACCGACATCAAGCTCGACCGCATTTTCATCGGCTCCTGCACCAACGGCCGGATCGAGGATCTGCGCGCGGCCGCGAAGGTGGTCGCCGGCAAGACCGTCAACGGCAATCTCAATGCGATGATCGTGCCGGGCTCGGGCCTCGTGAAGGCGCAGGCCGAAGCCGAAGGCCTCGACAAGATTTTCATCAAGGCCGGATTCGAATGGCGCGAGCCGGGCTGCTCGATGTGCCTGGCGATGAATCCCGACAAGTTGCTGCCGGAAGAGCGCTGCGCCTCGACCTCGAACCGCAATTTCGAGGGTCGCCAGGGATTCAAGGGCCGCACCCACCTGGTCTCGCCGGCGATGGCGGCCGCGGCGGCGATCGCCGGGCATTTCGTCGACATCAGGGAGTGGCGGTAGGGCCCCCCTTGCTTCAAAGCGGAGGCATTCTCGAAGCTACTCGTTAAGCAGTTGGGAGCAAACTAGTCTGTCTAGGCGAGACGTTTCGCAGGAGCGAGCCGTGGCCGATAAGCCTGAATTCGTCGATATGATCGCCGCGGCGACGCGCCAGACCCGGCGCAGGATCATACCGCGCGCCATCGTGGAGCCCGACGTCAAGGAAAGATCGCGTCTCAGCCACTGGCCGACGGACCGGTGGGAGCAGTGGCGCATCGAGACGCTCACGCCATGGAAGCTCAGACCCTGGAAATTCAAGAGTTGGGATTAAGATCGGGCGCCAAATAGGCGCCCGATTCATTTCAGGGGACCTCGAATAATTGCCACCGATCATCAGGCGCCCCGAATTTACCCACGAATGATTCGGCTTTGTTCTCGTTTCGATTCTGTGCTGTTCACC